>ERZ761602.5063-NODE-5063-length-15987-cov-10.097037_pt1 | contig 15987 bp, 16 predicted proteins | sample MGYA00512165_ERZ761602 | MGnify/ENA primary metagenome ERZ761602 (study PRJEB28899, sample SAMN02445085) | bioreactor sludge metagenome | biome: EBPR sludge; isolation source: Thorneside wastewater treatment plant | place: Australia: Brisbane, Thorneside...
CCCCCCCTAATCCCCCTCGCTCCTCCCCGTCAACCCGCCGCCCACCCCACGAGGTCCTCGCACCCCAACCTCACCGCCAGGCCGACCAGCCGCCGCAGCGCCTCGGGTGGCGCCTCTCGCCGCCGGAAGACCTCGACCGCGAGCTGATCTCCGAGCTCCGGCTGCTCCCGCCGCAGCCGCTCGAACAGCAGCACCACGGCCCCGAACCCGGCGCTTCGCAGGGCCATGCGCCCGATCTCGTCGGCCAGCCGCTGGGTCTCCTCGGGGTCGAGCCACCCCTGCCCCAGCCGCCGCAGCAGCCCCCCGGCGGCGAGCCAGTCCTGGTGGTCGAGGTGCACGAAGCCGATGCCGCCACCGCCCCCCTCCTCCTCGACGAGCAGCCCGCCCGGCCTCAGGCCGGCCTTCAGGAACTCCTCCGCCACGCCCGGCAGGCCGCCGCTCTCGACGCCCTCCAGCACGCGGAGGGCCTCCTCTCGCGAGATCCGCCGCGGCAGGTTGCCCCAGACCCGCGCCCGCTGGAGCCTGAGCGCGAGCGCCTCGACCCACCTGCGCCGCAGGGCGAGGGGCGCGCCGCCCTGGGTCCAGGCGAGCAGCAGCCGATCCTGGGCTCGCTCCAGCAGCTCGGGCCAGGTGTCGGGCAGGACGCGCTCGCCCTCGGCCACCAACAAGGCCAGCAGCCCCAATCGTCCGGGCAAACCGAACTCCCCGGGCAGCTTGACGGGCAGCGGGCCGAGCTCGCGCTGCCACCAGCCCTGCAGGAGCGCCCAGAGCTCGCGACCGCCCTCATAGTCGAGCGGGACCTCGACGAGGCCGGGGACGGGCAGCTCCTCCCAGGCCCACCGCCGGCTGGTGAGCAGCACGCCGACCCGAGGGTGGAGCTGGTGCAGCTCGTCGAGGGCATCTCGCAACGCGGCGCGGCGCGCCGGATCGTCGACCTCGTCCCAGCCGTCGAGCACGAAGAGGGCCTGGCCGCTGTCCAGCAGCGCCGGGAGCACCTCCAGCATCTCCGGGGTCCAGCCTCGGCGGAGCAACTCAAACAACAACCCAATCCCCTCACCTTCGGCCGGCGCCATCAGCTCCTCGGGGCCGAGCGGCAGGGGGACGCGCGCGCCGAGGCGACGCTGCCACTCGCCGTAGCCGCGGGCGCTGAGCCCGTGGACGAGGGCGTGGACGTAAAAGCTCTTGCCGGCCCCGCTGTCGCCGAGCAGCACGACGCGGCCCTGCTCTCGCAGCGCCTCCTCCACCCCGAGGGGCGGGACGAAGAGGCGCTCGACGGGCAGGAGATCGCCCTTGCCGCCGGGCAGGCTCAGCCCGCGGGCGAAGCGGTGGGCGTTCCACTGCAGCGTCATCCAGGGCAGGAGCGCGGGATGGTCCATGGGGGGCAGGAAGCGGTCGTAGTCGGGCGGCGGGCTCACGGGCTGGGCCTCAGGGTGGGCGGCTCCGGCTGGGCCTCGCGGAGCAGGGCGAGGTGCAGCGCCTGCTGGGTGGGGGGAGGCAGGGCCCGCAGCAGCCGCGCGGCCCAGAGGACGGCCTGGTCGCCGGGGTCGAGGAAGGTGGGCGCCCACCCGGTGCTGAGGTCGCCGGACTGCCGGCGGGCGCCGCGGTCGGGCACCTTGAGGCCCCGCAGGACCTCGTGGCAGTCGGCCACGGGCTCCCGCGACTGGGCGACGAGCTCGTTCCAGAAGTCGGGCTCGGCCTCGAGGATGCGGAAGACGTCGGGGTGGAAGGTCTGAACGGCCTGCACGGCGGCGAGGAGGTCGAGGTCGACGGGCCTGTCGCCGCAGGACTGCAGCCGGGCCTGGAGCTCGACGAGGAAGCGCTTGATCTTGCGCGGGTTGGAGGGCAGGAAACGATGAGCCCGCTGCAGCTCGATCAGGCGCTGGCCGTGGGCGGGGTCCTGGCTCCAGAAGGCCCCGATGAAGTCCCGCACCTCGACGGCGAGGCGCAGGGGGATGACGGCCTGGAAGAGCTTCTCGGCGTACTCCTCGGCGTCGCGGGGGCTGCCCTCGGAGAAGAGCTGGCGGTGGATGGCGCGCACGACGGCCCGGCGGTCGGCGGCGATGACGAAGACGCAGTTGTGGGCGTTGAGGTAGAGCTTGAGGCCCTCGAGGAGGCGCACGACGGCGGCGTCGCCGCAGCGGTCGAGGTCGTCGATGAGGACGACGAGGCGGGCGTCTCCCTTGCCGGTGAGGGAGGCGATGGCCCCCTCGAAGGCGCTGCGGAAGGACTCGCTGCCCAGCGGGACGGCGAAGTTGCGAGCCTCCCAGCCCTCGCCCTCCTCGCGCCCGGCCTGGACGACCCCCGCCGCGAGGTCGTCCAGCATGCGCAGCCCGGTCCAGGCGGCGACGCTGGCGAGCTTGCCGCTCTGCTCCCAGACCCGCTGCTGGAGCGAGAAGTGCTCGCGGATGGTGTGCAGGAGGGCGACGACGGGCTGCTCTTCGAACTGGTGGCGCCAGGCCTCGAAGAAGACGACCCGGCTCTTGCGGGCGGTCTTGTTGGCCCCCAGCTGCTGCTGGAGCTTGTGCAAGAAGCTGGTCTTGCCGGTGCCCCAGTCGCCATGGACGCCCAGGACGTAGGGGGGCCGGACCCGGCCGAGGAAGGCGAGGACCTCGTCCACCTGCCTGGCGTGGCCGAGCAGGTCGTCGGTGGTCGGCTCGTCGTTGGGGAGGAGCGGGAGCAGGGCAGCCTCCTCTGGCAAGATGGGCGCGGGAGGGCCCATGGCGCAGACGCCTCGACCCGTAACCGACGAAGAGTTCTTCGCCTTCCTGGCCTCGCTGAAGCACCAGGAGCCCGCTGGAAAGCGGCTGATGCGCTGGTTCGTGCGCGGCTTCTTCGCGATGCCCTACCTGCTGTTCGTCGTGGTCGTCGCCGACTCGCTGATGCGCGGGACGGTGGGGGCGCTGCCCTGCTTCGTGCCGATGCTCCTGCTGCTGACGGTCGTGCAGGGGCTGATGGTGGTGGGCAGCCGGCGGGCGCGGGTGCTGTGGAAGAAGGCGGCGGCCGACCTGGGCCTGCACTTCCGCGAGGAGGGCGGGCTGATCTGGGGCATGGTCAGCTACCCGCAGATCTACGGCAAGCTGGGCGGGCGGCCGGTCTGGATCGGCATCCAGAGCGACTACCGCTACATGGGCACCCGCCGGGTGGTGGTGAACCACACGCTGATCTCGGCGACGCTGCGGCACCCGATGGCCGAGGGCGAGGTGCGGGATCTGCAGCTGGGCAACAAGGCGGACGAGCCGGAGCTGCGGGCGCTGCTGGGCGAGGAGGGGCTCGGCTGGCTGCGGGAGCGGGCCGAGCTGGACACGCTGCGGCTGGGGGCGGGGCGCATCGCCTTTCGGATGTTCGAGAGTCCCGGGACCGAGGCGGAGTTCGAGATGATGGGCCGCTCCTTGCGGCTGGTGGGTGAGCTGGCGGCTCGCCTGGAGTGAGCCTCCCGCGCCTCGCCGCAATAGGGCCCCGCCATGGAACCGACCTCTCCCGAATCGACCTCTCCCGAATCGACCTCTTCCGAGCCGACCCCCTCCCCCTCCCCCTTCGCGGAGCTGGGCCTCGCCCCCGACCTGGTCCAGGCCGTCGAGGCCCTGGGCTACGAGGAGCCGACGCCGATCCAGACGGCGGCGATCCCCGTGCTGATCTCCGGCCGCGACCTGCTGGGCCTCGCCGCGACCGGCACGGGCAAGACGGCGGCCTTCACGCTGCCCCTGCTGCACCGGCTGGGCACCCCCCAGCGGGGCGGCAACCCGCGCGCCCTGGTGATGGTGCCGACCCGCGAGCTGGCGATGCAGGTGGCCCAGGCGGCCCACAGCTACGGCAAGGTGCGCGGCTTCGAGGTGCTGGCGGTCTACGGCGGCGCCTCCTTCGGCCTGCAGGCCCGCGCCCTCTCCCGCGGCGTCGACCTGGTCGTGGCGACCCCCGGCCGCGCGCTGGACCACCTGCGCCGCGGCACGCTCAAGCTGGACGCGATCGAGTCGGTCGTGCTGGACGAGGCCGACGAGATGCTGGACCTGGGCTTCCAGGAGGACATCGAGGCCCTGCTCGCGGCCCTGCCCGAGACCCGCCACGCGGCGCTCTTCTCGGCGACCTTCCCCTCGCACCTGCGCAAGGTGGCGGAGCGACTGCTGCGCGACCCCCACAAGGTCGAGGTGGGCCCCGACAAGACCGAGCCCGGCGAGATGCCCCGCGTGCGGCAGGTGGTCTACCTGGTGCGGCCCGAGCACAAGGCGGCGGCCCTGGCCCGCGTGCTGGACATGGAGGATCCCGAGGCGGCCCTGGTCTTCTGCCGGACCCGCAACGAGGTCGACGAGCTCGCCGAGGCGCTGGCCAGCCGCGGCTACCGGGCCCTGGCGCTGCACGGCGGCCTCACCCAGGCCGAGCGCGACCGGGTGATGGACCGCCTGCGTGGCGGGATCAGCGACCTGGTGGTCGCCACCGACGTCGCCGCCCGCGGCATCGACATCGAGCACCTCAGCCATGTGATCAACTTCGACCTGCCGACCTCGACCGAGCAGTACGTGCACCGCATCGGCCGCACCGGCCGCGCCGGGCGCGAGGGCGTGGCGATCTCGCTGGCCGAGCCGCGCGAGCGACGGCTGCTGAACATGATCGAGGCCCGCACGGGCGTCCGCCTGGAGCTGCAGGCGGTGCCGACGGTGGCCAACCTGCGCGAGCGCCGGCTGGACCTGATCCGCGCCCAGGTGCGCGAGTCGGCCCTCTCCGGGGACCTGGAGCCCTACCAGCGGGTCGTGAACTCCCTGATGGCCGACCTGGAGATCTCCGAGATCGCCGCCGCCGCCGTCAAGGCCCTGGCCGAGGCGCTCAGCCCCGAGGGCGAGGAGGACGAGCCCGAGATCCCGCAGATGGCCGCCCAGCCCCGGGCCGAGCAGCGCTCCGCCCCTCCCCCCGACCGCAAGCCCCGCGTGACCAGCACCGGCTGGACCCGCGTCTTCATCGGCGCCGGCCGCCTGATGGGGATCCGCCCCGGCGACCTCTTCGGCGCGATCGTCGGCGAGGCCGGCGTGCCCAAGGGCGCGGTCGGGGCGATCCAGATCACCGATCGTTTCGCCCTGGTCGACGTCTCGGAAGAGCAGTGCGACCGCGTCATCCAAGCCCTGCGCGGCACCCGCCTGCGCGGCCAGAAGCCCGTCATCCGCCGCGACCGCGACTGAGCAGCACCCACCATGGCCCTCACCTCCGCCCAACGCCGCCACCTGCGCGGCCTCGCCCACCCCCTCAAGCCCGCCGTCCTGGTCGGCGGCGCCCGCTACACCGAGGCGCTGCTGGCCGAGGTCGACCGGGCCCTGAAGGACCACGAGCTGATCAAGCTGAAGCTGCTGGACGGCGACAAGGAGGAGATGGCCGCGGGCCGCCTGCTCTTCGCCGAGCGCCTGCAGGCCGAGTGGGTGCAGTCGATCGGCCACACCCTGGTGTTGTTCCGGCGCAACCCGACCCGGCCCAAGCTGGACCCCTTGCCCGGCGAGGATTTCCCTCGCGGGAAGAAGGCCGGCGGGTGAGGGCGCTCCCCCTCCCCCTCCTCCTGCTGCTGGTGGCGACGGCCTGCGGCGACACCGAGCGCGGCCCGGAGTGCGGCAAGGTGATCTGCACGGCCGAGGAGTACTGCTTGAACGTGGTGGGCGGCCGCCCGGACACCGGCGAGGACCTGCCGGTCTGCACGGCGGCCCCGGCCTCCTGCACAGACGGCCCCAGCTGCGACTGCCTGAGCGAGTGCACCAGCTGCGAGGAGACCAGCAGCGGCGTCTACTGCGAGATCCTGCTGCCCTGAGCGGGGAGGCCGGCTCAGAGCCCCCCGGTCGAGCACCGCTCCAGCTCACAGGGCGGGCCCGAGGCGCTCTCGATCTGGACGGTGGCGTGCTTCACGCCGTGCTCGTCGGCCAGCAGCTGCAGCGCGCTGCGGCGCAGCTCGTGGGGATCGAGGCCGGGGGCGGAGACGAGGTGGACGCTGAGGATGGCGCTGCGGCCGTCGAGCGTCCAGACGTGCAGATCGTGGACGGACTCGACCCCGTCGAGCGCAGCGAGCTGCTGGCGGAGGGGCTCCACCCGGAGGCCGCGGGGCGGGAACTGGAGGAGGATGGCGGCGGTGTCGCGCAGCAGGCCCCAGGTGCCCCAGAGGACGAGGCCGGCGATGAAGAGGCTGACGATCGGGTCGGCGCCGTTGTAGCCGTACATCAGCAGCACGGCGGCGACCATGGCCCCCAGCGAGCCGAGCGCGTCGGCCAGCATATGGGCCAGCGCGGCGCGGATGTTGAGGTTGCCGCGGTCGGCGCGGGCCAGCATCCAGGCGCTGCCCAGGTTGATGGCGAGGCCGATGGCCCCGACGATCAGCACCAGGCCTCCCTCGACCGGAGGAGGGCCCTCGCGCAGCCGGCTGATGGCCTCCCAGCCGATGTAGGCGCAAGCAGCCAGGAGGGTCAGCGCGTTGACGAAGCCGCCGACGACCTCCACCCGGCGCAGCCCGAAGGTGCGGGAGGGCAGCGTCGGGCGGGAGGCCAGCAGCGTGGCGCCCAGGGCCAGAGCCAGGGCGCCGACGTCGCTGAGCATGTGGGCGGCGTCGGAGAGCAGGGCGAGCGAGCCGGTATACAGCCCGATCGCCCCCTCGATCACCAGGAAGGCGCCGTTGAGCACCAGCGAGACCAGCAGGGCCCGCGCCGCGCTGGGCGGGCCCCCTCCGTGCGGGTGCGCATGGGCATGACTGTGCCCATGCGCGTGGCTGTGCTCGTGGCTCATCCCGCCTCGGGCGGCGCTACAGCGCCGACTACTCGGTCTTCTTCGGCGGGACCTTCGCGGTGTTGAAGCTGCCCGAGTACTGGTACTCGGTGCCTTCCAGGTTGATGCGGCCGACGAAGGTGCCGTCCAGGCGCTCCTTCTCGTCCAGACCGCCCAGCCAGACGTTCTCGATCACGGTCTCCTTGGTGAACATCACCCGGACCGGACCGGTGCCCTGACCGTCCTCTTCGATGGCGCCGTTGATCACGCCGGAGATGGGATCCGGCCAGTCGGCGGCCAGGGCCTCGTTGAAACGGCAGGAGCTGGTGCCACGGATCGGCTGGTCGGCGTTGACGATGAGCTGGATGATGGCGGTGCCGACGCAGGCGTCGACCAGGTCGCCCTCGGGCTCGATCAGGCGCAGGTTGAACTGGCCACGGTACTGGCCGTCGCGAGCGTCGGGCTCGACCGCGCCGCCGTCGCCGCCGCCATCCGCGCCGCCGTCCGCGCCGCCGTCGCCGCCGGTGCCGCCGTCGCCGGTGCCGCCGTCGCCGGTGCCGCCGTCCGCGCCGCCATCCGCGCCGCCGTCCGCGCCGCCGTCACCGGCGTTGCCGCTGTCGTCGCCCTTGTCCCCGCAGCCGACGAAGAGCGCGGAGCCGAGGGTGAGCAAGGGAAGGGAGAGTCCGAAGAAGGTCCGGGAGAGAGTCATTGGTGTCCTCGTTGAAGTTGAGCGGGTCGAACCCGACTGCCATGGTAGACGGGGCCGCTGCTAACCTGCCCCCGGCGTACAGGCTTCCTGACGCAAGCCTGACCATCGCCCCGGCGCAGCCTCTCCCTCCCCGCAGCCTCTCCCTCCCCGCCATCCCGGACCCGACATGCTGATCCTCCTCCTCTCCCTGGCCTGCGGGCCGCGCCCCTGCGACGTCGGCGACCTCGCCAGCGGCAGCCTCCTGGCCACGGTCGACGGGCTGAGCTGGTCGGCGACCGGGGCCAGCTGGTCCGAGAGCGGCGACGGGGTGCAGATCATCACCGCCGACGAGGGCGGCTGGCGCCTGACCCTGGTGGCCCAGCTCACGGCCGATGGCGAGGCGGTGCTGGGCGCGCTCGAGGACGGCAAGGAGGTCGAGGTCCCGATGGGCTCCGGCAGCTTCGCGGCCCTCTACCCCAGCGGCGAGAGCATCTCCTACGCCGCCAAGGAGGCCGAGGACGGCCAGGTCCGGCTGCGACGCGAGGGCGACGAGCTGCAGGCTTGCTTCGAATTCACAGCGACGGCCGCCGACGAGAGCATCGCCACGCTCGACGGGGGCACGCTGCGAGCGGCCTGCGTCGGCTGCCCGTAGGCACCTTGGGCATCGTTCCACAACGCGATACACTGGGCGGCCAGCACCGGCCCCAGGGGCCGTCTCCGGAGCGAGTCGATGTCCGCAATCCCCGCCGACACCTCCCCCGATCTGCTCGCCAGTGAGCCCCCCGCCTCCTCGGGCCCGCGCGGTGGGGCCGACCTGATCCGGGCGACCCGCCCCTTCGCCGAAGAGCGCCCCCTGCGCACCTGGTTCGAGCTGCTCTTCACCTCGGCCCTGACCGCGGGCACCTGGACGGCCGCCTTCGCCGCGCCCTGGCTGGGCCTGCGCCTGGTCGCCTCGCTGATCACCGCCCTGCTGATCGTCCGGCTCTTCATCATCTACCACGACGCCATGCACGGGGCGGTCTTCCGCCAGTCCCGCCTGGGGCACGCGGCCATGTGGGTCATCGGCCTGCTGACCCTCTCCCCGCCGCCGGTCTGGCGCGAGACCCACGACTACCACCACAAGAACAACTGCAAGCTGCCCGGCACGGCCATCGGCAGCTACCCGATCGTCACGACCCGGATGTGGCGGCGGATGAGCCCGGCAGAGCGCCGGACCTACACCATCGCCCGCCACCCGCTCTTCATGGCGGCCGGCTACTTCACCATCTTCAGCGCCGGCATGTGCCTGGGCTCCTTCGCCCGCAACCCGAAGATGCACTGGGCCGGCCCGGTCGCCCTGCTGCTGCACGCGGCCGCCTTCACCTTGGTCTTCTTCACGCTGGGCTGGCAGGCGACGGTGCTCAGCGCCTGGCTGCCGCTGGGCGTCAGCTTCGCGCTGGGCAGCTACCTCTTCTACGCCCAGCACAACTACCCCGACGTGGTCATCGCCGACCGGCAGCGCTGGAACTACCACGACGCCGCCCTCTCCTCCTCCAGCATGTTCGAGATGTCGCCGCTGATGCACTGGTTCACCGGCAACATCGGCTACCACCACATCCACCACCTCAACCACCGGATCCCCTTCTACAACCTGCCCGAAGCGATGCGCGCGATCCCCGAGCTCCAGTCCCCCGGCCGCACCTCCTGGCACCCCCGGGATGTGGCGGCCTGCTTTCGGCTGAAGCTCTGGGACCCCTCCAAGGGCCGGATGGTGGGCTTCCAGGACGCGCGGGTCTGAGCCCGCCGGGCGCACCGCCGCCCGCAAGGAGACCGGCATGCCGGTGTTGACCGCCGACGAGTCCCGCATCGTGCGGGCGCTGGGGCAGGCGATGTTCCCGCGAGAGGCCCAGGGCCTGCCCGACGCCCGCGACGCCGGCGTGGTCGACTACGTCGACGAGCTGCTGGAGAAGTCGCTGCCCTTCGAGCGCGCCCAGCTCCGCGGCATGTTCCAGCTCTACGACCGGGGCTTCGCGGCCTGGTCCGGCCGGCCCCTGGGTCGCCTGGTTGACGCCGACGCCGAGGAGGTCAGCGACTACCTGCGCTCCTGGGAGGAGAGCCCCATCTACGAGCGCCGGATGCTCTTCGAGGCCGTCCGCTCGGTGCTGATGATGGGCTGGTTCGGCTCCCCCGAGGTCAACGAGGCGGTCGGGGTCAGCCGCTTCGAGGACGCCGACGCCCCGATGGCCGAGGTCGTCCGCCAGGTGCGCGAGGCCGGCGGAACGGCCCCCGACGCCCCACCCGTGCAGCGGGTCGACCGCTTCCTGGCCCGCCCCGAGGGCCTCTTCGAGTTCAGCGACTACGGCGGCGACGTCCGCGAGAGCTGCGATGTGCTCGTCGTCGGCTCCGGCCCCGGCGGCGCCGTCATGGCCCTGCGCCTGGCCCAGCAGGGCCTGCGCGTCATCCTGATCGAGGCGGGCCCCGTCGCCCGCCAGGCCGACCTCCGCCGGGACGGGGGCCACACCATGGCCCGCCTGATGTGGGACAGCGGCATGCGCACCACCGGCGGCGGGGTGATCGCCCCGACCATGCAGGCCAAGGTGCTGGGCGGCGGCTCGATCATCAACAGCGCGATCTGCCTGCGGGCGTCGGAGGGCGCCCTGGCCTCCTGGGCCGAGGATCACGGCCTGGACGAGCTCAGCAGCGAGAGCCTGCGGCCCCACTACGAGGCGGTCGAGGAGCTGATGGGGGTCAAGGAGGTCGATCCCTCCGTCCAGGGCCCGCGCAACGACCTCTTCGCCACCGCCTGCGAGGCTATCGGCCTCAAGGCCACCCCCATCCGCCGCAACGAGGAGGGCTGCCTCGGCTCGGGCGGCTGCCTCTACGGCTGCCGCAACGGCGCCAAGCTCTCGCACGACCGGCGAGGCGTGCCCGAGCTGCTGGCCCTGGGGGGCCGGGTCTACACCTCGATCGTCGCCGACAAGCTGATCCTGCGCGACGGCCGCTGCCTGGGGGTCGAGGGCCACATCGAAGAGCCCTATACCGCGCGGGTGACCGGCTCGGCCCGCTTCAACGCCCGGGCCACCGTGCTGGCCGGCGGGGTCATCGGCACGCCGATCCTCTGCCAGAAGAGCGGCCTCACCCACCCCGGCATCGGCGCCAACCTGCGCCTGCACCCCAGCACCGTCGTCGCCGGGGACCTCGACCAGCTCGTCTTCCCCTGGGCCGGCGCCGCCCAGGGCATGCACTGCCTGGACCTGCTCGACTACGGCATCAAGCTGGAGAGCCTCTGGGCCGACCCGGCCCTGATGGCCTTCCGCATGCCCTCCATGGGCAAGTCCCTCAAGCGCCAGCTCGCCCGCTACGCGAACATGCCCATCTGGGACGCCTGGGTCAGCGGCGACGACAGCGTCGGCACGGTCCGCCACATCCCGGGCGCCCCGCGGCCCTCGATCCGCTTCGACTTCGGCCGGGCCGATGTGCGCCGCCTGCAGCACGCCACCGCCACCCTGGCCGAGATGCTCTTCGCCGTCGGCGCCACCAAGGTCTACCCGGGCATCCACGGCCTGCCGCAGGTGCTGCACGACCTCTCCGAGGTGCGCGGCCTGCGCGGGGCCAACATCGGCCCGCACGACCTGCCCATCGGCAGCAACCACGTCTTCGGCACCATGGCGATGGGCGCCGATCCCGAGCGCCACCCCTGCGATGTCGACGGGGCCGTGCGCGGGGTCGAGGACCTGTACGTCTGCGACACCGGCCTGCTGCCGGGCAGCCCCGGCGCCAACCCGATGCTGGTGCTCTGGGCCCTGGCCGACCGCAACAGCGCCCGCATCGCCGCGAGGGTGCGGTGATCCTGAAGCCGCCGCAGGCCTCCTGCCGGATCCGGGTCTTCAAGGCCGGCCTGCTGGCGGCGATGGGCCACGATCTCGAGCTGGAGCTGCCCGGCTTTCAGCTCAGCCTCGACGGCGACCGGATCGAGGGCCGCTTCGACGCCCGCACCCTGACCGTGCGCGGCGTTTTGCGGGACGGGACGCTCGATCCCGGCGCGCTCTCCGACAAGGACAAGCGGGAGATCCTGGAGCACATCCGCAAGGGCGTCTTCAAGGCCCACCGCCCGGGGGAGATCCGCTTCGAGGGCCAGCTCGACGACGACGACGGCGAGCAGATCGAGGGCCATGGCAGCTTGCACATTCCTCCGCGGCAGGCGCCGATCTCCTTCCAGGCCCGGCGGATCCAGGGCCGGATCGAGGCCACCCTGCGGCTGGACCAGACCCGCTGGGGGATCGAGCCCTTCAAGGCGCCGCTGGGCGTGCTGAAGATCCAGCCGGAGATCGAGGTCCGCATCGAGGGGGCCTGGGGTTGAGCCGCTCCGATTGTCAGCCGAATGTCAAATCAGGTGCGGAGTAGTGGATCCCGTATCGTATCGTATCGTGGTGGTACCCCTGGGCACCCAGCCAGGGCAAGTCCGAACGTCAAGGAGTACCATCATGTCGTGCAGCTCCCCCATCCGATCCCTTCGCCTCGTCTCTCGCGAGGCCGTCTGGTCCAAGGGCGGAGACGACCAGGAGAGCCTGTCCGACATCTTCGTCCTCTCCGACTCCGAGCTGGAGAGCGTCGGGCCCGAGCTGAAGGCCGTGCGCGCGACGGTCACCATCGCCAACCGCACCATCAACGCCTCGGTCGAGGTGGTCCTCCAGACCAGCAGCGACGGATGCACCTGGGAGACGCCCATCCCGCTCACCACCGGGTTCATCACCACGAACGGCAGCAGCACCACCCCCTGGTACACGACCACCAGCAACTTCAAGAAGCTCGTCCGCTTCGGCGTCCGCGTCAAGCAGGCGACGGGCACCGCGGTCGAGCTCGCTCGGGTGAGCCTGGAGCCCGACCTCGAGCTGCGGAGCTGAGGGCCGTGACTTGCGCTCACGAGCCCCGCACCGGGCCCAGCGCGCGCCCCCTCAATGAATGCGTGCAGCCCCGCTGGCACGCGCAGGGCTATCGCAGCGCGCAGCACGCCATGCTCTCCCAGCCCTCCCTGGTCGAAGATCCCCGGTGCCGGGAGCCGCTCCCCGCCGTGATCGAGGAGGCGCTGGAGCGGTACGGCCCGGCGATCGAGAAGCAGCTCCAGGCCATGCCGGCGCTCCGAGGGCGAGAGCTGCGGGAGATCACCAAGGCCGACCTAGCCGACCTCGTCGGGCGCGACCCGTCATTCTTGACGAACGTCGCCGCCGCCGCCCGCCGGGCTCGAATCGATATCGACGGTGGCACGGACAGCCAGGCCGAGCCCGTTCCCGGCCTCGACCTTATGGGCGCCACCTCGCTGGCACGCCGCGTCGGGCCCCTGCTCAACGTGCTTGGCCCTGTAGTGGACGAGCTGGGCGCCCTCGCGAGCCGAGCGGACGGCCGGAGCGTTGCGGCCGAGGTCGAGGCACGGATCGCCTCGGCGCGGAAGAGTGTCGAGCGGAAAGGGTCGATGGCGAGCGCGCTGCTGGCTCGACCGGCGACGGGGAGGGCGCTGCCGGCAGGGATGGGCCTTCCAATGAGGACCAAGGCAGCATGTGCGACCTGGCGGGACGTCTTGGATGAGGACATCTCACAGATCAACAACAAGGTTGGAGACCGGATCGGCGACTGGGGTTGGTCGGGGGTCGAGTACGCCAGTTCCGTCGTCGCGATGAACAAGTCGGGCTGGGAGAAGATCTGCGAACCGGACGTCCTTCCCGGACTGTGGACCACCATTTTTTCACCTGACAGCACCAACTACGCGTCATACTCAAGGATATTCCCAGACAAGGTGTTCTTTCACGACTCGTTCGGCGACTGGATTGGCGGTGTAGGCGGAAGCACATTCGGAATAGTGGTTCTCTCCCAGAACGACCTGAAGCGCTGGCGACGAGGCATCCTCCTTCACGAGTTGGTTCACATGGTGGACTACCGCCTGATCTACCAGGAAATGGACAACCGCTGCCCATACTTCGACTGCATCGACTATGCAGTCGACAATCAACCGATGACAGAGTACACCGCCGCTTTCGTGCAGTACAAGTGGATGGGCTACTCAGACTGCGTCGCCCGCCAGTTGGCCCACAACTACAACCTTTTCCAGGACTACGGAGGCACCTCTGCCTCAATGGTCACCGGCTCCATCTGGGACCTGTTGACCTCGTGCTTCCACTTCACGGTCTTCGCGATCATCGTGGTCTTCGCGTTGCTCACTGGTGGCCTGCTAAGTGCTTCGCTTCTTGGTGCTGCGGCTTCGGTGTTCCTCCTGTTGATGGTCCTCGTCTCTCTTGACAAGTCCTTCGGTTGAGTGTCGACCATGCTGAATCTTCACCGCCACATCACGCTTCTCTCTGTCACACTCCTCTCTACCGCGTGTATTCCGAAGGGGCTCTTGCCAACATGCACATTGGTCTACGGGCCGGAAGTTGATTCACCGGAGCCCATCGCACTGGAGTGGGATGGCAAGACGGCGCCGTCTCTCCTGGTTACCGTGATCGGGCAGAGTCAACGCGACGATGCGCCCGGTGAGTGGAACACAAGCGAGGCTTTGGCCCTCACTCAAGTAGAGTCCTCCCAGGACGAACGAGCGGCATCCCAATGGACTCTGCTTACCCGCGAACTGAGCGGCAAGAACTATGGCAACCCGAACCGGATCGAGGTGGGCAAGATCTGCACTCCAGTCGACGCCGTCTTTACATTTGAACTGCAAGACGGTTTGCCTCCAGGCGAGCTTACCAATCCAGAGGCCGTCGCCTACGCTGTCTCAGGTTCAATCAGCGGTCCCCATGACATAGAACTGTGGAATGGATGGCTGGTGGTCCTGGACATCTTCGACATTCGAACCTGAACACGTAGGCTCACGATGCTAGCTCAACGTTACCTGCGCTTGCTGGTCCTTCTCGCGCCTTTCATCTCCGCTTGCGACATGCTCAAAGGTCTCGGCCCAAGTTGCACCATCGTTGGCGACCTCTTCCTCGAACCACTCGATTCCATCGAACTCGTAGGCTCTGGCGAAGCACCCCCAACTTTGGTCGTACGAATAACAGGTGAAACCAACCATCCAGAGGGCGAAGGGACCTGGGATACCACCGGCACGATTGCCCTTGAACAGGAGGGAGAAACAACCGTCGAGGCCTCTACTTCGACCTGGACGATTCCAACGGAAGGTTCCACCCGCCCATTGGCAGACGAACCAAACATGATTGAGTTGCCTGGCCTATGCCATTCGGTGAAGGCGACGTACCAGTTCGACCTTCAAGGAGCTCGACTGCCTGATGAGGACGACGATCCGCCGACCATCACCGTGACCTCCAGCGAGGTCTCGCTCGGTTCGACCGATGTCTCCTTGTGGGAGGACTGGCCAATCAGGATTCTCCACATGCATTCAAGAACGTGAGATCGGACGCCCCGACCATTTCCACTTCCGCTCTCGTCAAAAAAAGCTCGGCGCTCGCCGCGCCTCAACCCCTCGCGTGCACCGCCGCCAGCATCCCGCAGGCCGAGCTCTGGTCCTGCCCCACCGAGTAGCGGCGCACCAGCGGCACCCCGAGTACCTGCAGCCGGTCCAGGAAGCCCCGCAGCTCCTCAGGGCCGGCGCGCCGAAAGCCATCCGGTCGGGCGTCGTTGACGTCGATCAGGTTGATGCGCAGGGGCAGCTCGCCGAGCAGCGTGCGCAGGCCCTCGACCTCGTCCTCGCCGGTGTTGACGCCGCCGATCACCACCCAGGCGACGGTCGTGCGGTCCTGCGCCACCTCGGAGTACTCCCGGATCGCGGCGACCAGCTCGCTCAGCTCGGTCCGCCCGGCAACAGGAAGCAGCTCTGCCCGCCGCGCCGCCACCGTCGAGGTCAGCGAGACGATCAGCTTGTAGGGCTGCCGCTCCCGCGTGTAGCGCCGGATCTGCGGGACCAGCCCGACCGTCGAGATGGTGATGTTCTCCTTGGCGATCCGCCCGCCAGCGGGGTCGGAGAGCACCCGCGCCGTCTGGATGACGGCCTCGTAGGAGTGAAAGGGCTCGCCCTGCCCCATGAAGACGGCGCCGCTGACCCGACCGGGGGCCTCGTCGCGCACCGTGAGGAAGGCCGAGACGATCTCCCAGGGAGCGAGGTTGCGGCTGAGGCCCAGGCGTCCGGTCGCGCAGAAGGCGCACTGCATGGCGCAGCCGACCTGCGAGGAGAGGCAGACGGTGAAGTGGTCGGGCTTGTGCAGGCCGATGCGCACGGCCTCGGAGAGGGCGCCGTCGGGCGAGCGGAAGAGGTAGCGGACGCTCTTGCCCTCCTGATCGGGGACGCGCTGCAGCACTTCGAGGCGGTCCCAGGTCGTGTGCTGGCGCAGCGCGGCGACCAGGGCCTTGCGGGGCTCCCGCCGGGGCGTCGGGTCCGACGAGCCCTCCGAGATCACCCGGGAGAGCACCTGGCGGGCCTCGGTCAGCGAGCAGCGCTCGCCCTGGGCCTCCAGGTGCGCGACGAGGTCGGCGGGCAGCAGGCCGAGGAGGTTGAGCGGGGCGGTGGGCATCGGGCCCTCGCTAACGCGGCCGCGCCGTGCCAATCTCTGCGAAAGCTGCCGGTGGGGCTGGGGCCTCGCCGGCCCCCTCCCCCCCCC
>ERZ761602.5064-NODE-5064-length-15987-cov-6.092958_pt1 | contig 15987 bp, 9 predicted proteins | sample MGYA00512165_ERZ761602 | MGnify/ENA primary metagenome ERZ761602 (study PRJEB28899, sample SAMN02445085) | bioreactor sludge metagenome | biome: EBPR sludge; isolation source: Thorneside wastewater treatment plant | place: Australia: Brisbane, Thorneside...
TTATAAATTTTATTTTGTACATCCAACTTGTCTTCCAATTCGTATGCATCAATGTCCAGATGGGGATTATTGCTGATCTGTTCAAGTAGATAAACATATTTGTCCATCCAGCCTTTTACAGTTTCCCTCCTGTAGAGCGATGTGTTATATGACCATTGAAGAACGTATCCGTCTTTCACATTCGTGATGTTCAAAAACAATTCAAATGTTTCGGAAACCCGTGGGTTATAAATAATTGTGTGTTCAATATCTTTAAACGAAACATTCATGTCCATGCCAATATCAATGTTAAAGCACACTGGTACTAACGGTATCCGGGAGGCATCTCTGTGAATGTTTATTTTTTTTAAAAGGCTGCCGAAAGTAAACTGTTGATGGTCGTAGTCCTGCAGGGTTTCTGTTTTTCGTTTTTTTAAATGATCGCAAAAACGAGTTCCAGCGTCAACCGTACTCCGCAATGGTAAAAGGTTTACGCAATGGCCAATAAGATTGTACATGCCAGTTGCCGACTGACCGGCTGCCGGAAGCCCCATAACAATATCGTTCTGGCCGGTGAGCTTATAAACAAGCACTTCAAATGCGCTAAGTAATGTGGTTACAAAACTGCAATTGTGTGCCGCACCCGCCTTTTTTACACGATCGGCCAGCGATTGATTCATAAAGTAGTCATCTCGCTGGCTGGCATAGGTTCTCATTCGTGGCCTTTCAAAATCGGGGAGGATTTCGAACGTGGGAACCCTGGGCTGGTACTTGTTTATCCAATAGGCTTCTGTATTTAGGTACTCTTGGGTATTGTGGAACCGAATGCTTTCCATCGCATACGAGCTAAACTGTTCTGGCGGTGCGGGGAGTGCCTCATTTTTGCACAAGGCGTTGTAAATGGCTGAAAGGTCTTCAAACAAAACGCCAAACGACCAGCCATCGCAAACAATGTGATGCGTGTTGAAATTCAGAAAAAAACTGTTATTGCTTTGCCTGAATAAAGCTATGCGCACAAGCGGGCCGTAGGTGAGGTCAAATGGCCTGGCGGCTTCGTTTTTCACAAAAGAGTCAATGATATTCTGTTGTGTCGTTTTTGATTCATTGCTAATATTGGAGTAGCTGATCTCTGGCTCTGAATACTCAAAGATGATCATCTTGGTGCCATCGCCGCTAAAAGCCGTGCGAAACGATTCGTGCCTTAAAACGATCTGTTTTAATGCCTCCATCATGGCCTCCTCGTTCAAATTCCAGTGAAGTTGTAATGCAAGCGATTCGTTGTAGGCAAGGCTGGCTTGTTCGCCGCCGATGACACAAGAAAGCCAAACCTCCTGCTGCGGTTCGGTGGCAGGAACCACTTTTTGAATTAAACCGCTTCCAAATGGGTCAAAATCAATATTTGATATTTCTGGCTCCTGTAACATGGATGGAGATAAAGTCATGTGCTTTGAATGTGGGCATTATATGAACAGTTATTCACAAAAATAGCACTAATGCACTATTCTTGTAATTTGATTTTTCGTTAAAGGCATATCTTAATTTAATTGCAAATACTTTCCGCCTGAGTCTTTAACAAACCATGCAGGATTCCCGTTTTTATCTCGCCCCAGCCTTGCACCTGGTACGGGCGGGCGGCTTGCATCAATGATTGTGTAATCTATCGGTTCCTCTACCACTTTGGGTTTAGGAATAAAGCCAACGCTCAATAAACTTTGTAGGCTCGATTTAAATTCCGCTAAAATACAGCTAAGATCTTCGTTTGTGTGTGCAGTTGTAACAAAGCAGGGGAACCCATCCCAGATGTGAATTTTCTTCATGCGCATCAAAGCAAACAATAGTTCATGATACGGGTATTCTTCTTTGAATTTTATTTTCCACAGCGACGAAAATCGAGCGACATAAATGGGCACGCCCAGTTCCTCACACACTTCGTTCATCCGGCTCACAAATTCCTCAGTTTGCCTGTTCATTTCCGCCTGAAGTTGCGGCCCCTGCTCTTTAAGGTATTGTAGTGTAGCTTTTGCAGTTGCAAGCGTGAGAGGGTGGCGCACAAAAGTGCCGGCAAAATATGTTACGCCAACTTCAGGCACCGACGAATCGCCATACTGCCAAAATCCTCCGTCCAATGCATCAAGATATTTCTTTTTGCCGCCGATAACGCCGATTGACAAACCTCCGCCAACAACTTTGCCGTAGATGGCCAGATCGGCCTGAATCCCAAAATACCCCTGTGCGCCCGCGGGGTGACACCTGAAACCGGTGATCACTTCATCAAAAATTAAGGCGATGTCTTTTTCAAGTGTGATTTCTCTGAGTTGTTGTAAAAATTCAACGGGCTGGAATTCTGGTCTGCGGCTTTGTACAGGTTCTACCAGAATGCCTGCAATTTCATTGGCGCGACTTTTAATTATTTCCAGAGTATCATTAGTGCCGTAATCCAGTATGAGCATGTTTTGAACGTTGCCATGCAGAATGCCGGATGCGGCGGGGAATGTTTTAAGCTTTTTGGTGCCGCGAACCAAAACTTCATCTACAATGCCATGGTAAGACCCCGTAAATGCAACAATCAGATTTCTGTTGTTCACGGTTCGTGCAATTCGCATGGCGCCCAAAACGGCTTCGGAACCTGTGTTGCAGAGGCCAACCCTTTCGGCGCCGGTGATTTCGCAAATTAGCTTACTCACTTCTCCCGCAAGCTCGTGCTGTGGCCCGATTTCGTAACCCTTTTCAATTTGATCGAGCATGGCGTTCTTTAGAATATCAGGCTGGTATCCTAAAAAATTGGAGCCAAAACCGCTTAAAGCATCCACATACTCATTCCCGTCAATATCCCAAAGATGACAGCCTTTTGATCTATTCATCACCAAAGAATAAATCATTTCTTTGGTTGCAGGTTTAAACCCTGAAACCACACGTGGGTCAGCCATGTACGAACGATGCTGTTGCGTGTACGCCTTGCTTTTGGCTGTTTTTTTACTATAATCCGTAATGAGTTGTTCTAAAAATGCTTTTTGTTCACCGGTAATACCTTCGCTTTTTGTTTCAATTCTTGCAATGGCGCCAAATGGTTTTTTAATTTCGGTTTTTTCTTCGGTTGTCAGGCTGTCTTCAGCATTTTGGATAGCTGTTTGTTTTAAGGAAGTATCCGGTTGTTTAATTTGCTGATTTTGTTGTTGCGGGTTTACAAGCGGTGCGACGCCGCCCTGCAATAAAGAAATTTGTCGGGAAAGCAAATTAATTTGTTCGGCAATCTGCGCTAAAGGATCAGTGGCTGTGGCCGGTGGCGGCTGAACTTGCGCGGTTGCCGGATGGTGCCCATTTTGCAACACGGGCAATGACTGTTGTGAAGCAGGGATTTGCAGGGATGAATTTTCAGAAAGGTAGTCTGCGAGTTTGTCAATGCTGTCTAAATCTTCATTTAACATTCGAAAAGTTATAGGCAGTTGAAATTCTTTTTTTAAACCGGCAGCAATCTGCGTGAGCATTAAAGAATCCAGCCCAATCTCCATAAAATTGTTCAAAGGATTTGTATCGCTTACATCAATGCCGGACGTGTTTTCTAAAATCTCTTTCACTTTACCTATGAAGAAATCTTTTCTGTTGGAGGGGGTATTCATTTCGTTTGAACTGATGTTGTTATAATCTGGCAAGGTTGAAAAATTTGCAGGTTCCTGGCTATTGGCAATAGTGGGAGATACTGACGGGGCTTCTAACCAATACCTTTTTTTATTATACGCATAGGTGGGTAACTCGTGAATGATTTTTGGTTTGTACGTTTTAAATAACGCGCCAATGTCAATTGCAACTCCGTTTTGCCACAGTCGGCCAATGAGTTTTTTAACGGATGCAGGCTCATCTGCTACTTTGGTTTTTAAATCTATTGAATTGAAGGCTCTTGATACAATTTGCCCGCTATGGCGTTTTGCTAAAATAGTTGCCGTTGTTCCCGGGCCTACTTCAATAAAAAGTGGGTGCAAATCTTCTTCTATTTTCAAAATGGCATCAGAAAAATTTACAGTTGCCCTCGAATGATGTGCCCAGTATACGGGAGATGCCGCTTCTTCGTCCTTTAACCACGATCCCGTGACAGTACTAAGGATGGGTATTTTGGGAATTTGCAGATTTGCTCGTTCAACAGCAGCTTGTAGTGGTTTTAGAATCGGATCCATCATGGAGGAATGGAATGCGTGGCTTGTCATTAGTTTTCTATGTTCAATTTCGCGCTCCGATAGCCTGAGTGAAAAAGCATCAACGTCTTTATGAGTGCCTGAAACCACCAACAGCCCCGGGGCGTTAATGGCGGCGATGGAAATGTTGTCTGGAATAATTTTTTCAATTTCTTTTATTGGCAATTGCACGGAAAGCATGCTTCCCGAAGGCAAATTACTAATCAATTGCGCACGATTTGAAACAATGGTCAAAGCATCTGTCAAAGACATAATTCCCGACAAATGTGCTGCAACAAATTCGCCCACGCTATGGCCAACCAATGCATCGGGTCTGATGCCGTAACTCATCAATAATTTAGCCAGGGCATAAGATGTTATAAAAATTGCCGGTTGTGTGTAAAAAGTGTTTTTTAGTCTTTCGGTATCGGTTTCTGTTTCGTGATCTTTATAAATGATTTCTCTGATATCTTCATGAATTAATGGTTTTAAAATTCCGGCACACTCGTCAACGGCGTCCTTAAATACGCTTTCGCTTTCGTACAGGCCTCTGCCCATGTTAATGTACTGGCTACCCTGCCCCGGAAACATAAAAACCAACGGTTTGCCGCTTTCAATTAGTTCAACCGTTGCGGCGTCAATTAGCTTTGCATCATTCAGCAAACCTGAAAGTTCATCCCGTGAATCGGCAACAAGCGAAATTCTGCTATTAAACTCCTGGCGGGTTTTAAGTAATGTGTATGAAATATCTGTGAGCGATGCATCGGTGTACGATAAATACTTTCGCAGTTTTTCAGCATACAATCCAACACCGGCTTTGCTGCGCGCGGACCATGTTATGATTTGAGGCCCACTTGCCTCAAGTGGGGCTTCCTCTTTTTTGGAAGTATATTCTTTAACAACAACATGCACATTGGTGCCGCCTACGCCAAATGAGCTAACGCCTGCTATTCGTTCGGGGTGGTTCCATTCTTCTAATTTATCCTGTACGGCAAAAGGAGTTTCCTCAAAACGAATCAGCGGATTTGGCGAATTGAAATTTATAGATGGCGGAAGCTGTTTGTGATGCAATGCAAGCGCGGCTTTTATTAACCCCGCAACGCCTGCTGCATGTGTTAAATGACCGAAATTACTTTTTATAGAACCGATTTTACAATACTGCTTACGGGGTGTGTCACCAAACGCGAGTTTCAGGCCTTCAATTTCTATAGGATCGCCAAGTGGTGTGGCTGTGCCATGCGCTTCGATGTAAGAGATATCCATTGACTTAATTCCGGCATCCTTTATTGCCATCAAAATCGCATTCGCCTGACCTTCTGCGCTTGGTGCGGAAAAACTTCCCTTGCCGCCCCCATCGTTGCCAACACCGATACCCTTTATCACAGCATAAATTGTATCCCCGTCTTTTTCGGCTTCTTCGAGAGATTTTAAAAGTATTGCTCCAGCGCCATCGCTAAAAACAGTGCCTTTTGCTTCTGCATCGAAGGCTTTGGTATGCCCGTCAGCGCTCAACATGGCTCCTTCGGCATATAAGTGGCCGCTGGCTACCGGCACATGAATGGCCGCAGCGCCTGCAATGGCAATATTACACTGACCACTCCTGATGCTTTCCACAGCCTGCACTACGGCAAGCAACCCTGTGGAGCAGGCAGAATTTACATTAATCGCGGGGCCGGTAAGGTTTAACTGGTAGCTTACACGGCTTGCAATGTAATCCTTGTCGGTTACCGAGGTTACCGGAAACGCGCCCTGTATGTCGATTTTGTTTTGGTGCCAGATTACGTTTTTGTTAAAGTAGGTGTTGGTATTGCAACCGGCAAACACCCCTATGGTTGTTTTTGACTTTTTTAAATAACCTGTTTTCTCCAGTACATTTCTACTCAACTCTAAAAACTGGCGGTGCTGCGGATCCATCAACTCCGCCAGATTTGGGCTGATGCCAAATAATGCGGCATCAAAATTTTCCACGCCCTCAAGCACGCCGCGGGCTTTTACATATGTAGGGTCGTTTTTAACATGTTCAGGAACGGAAGGGTCAATTTCACTCTCCTTAAAAAAGGTAACGGTTTCTTTTCCGTTTTTTAGCAGTCCCCAAAGTTCTTCAATGGTCCCGGCTCCCGGAAAATTACATTCCATTCCGATGATAGCAATATCGGGGGATGGCAGTAATGTTGGCTTTTGAAGCGGCTTTGATGCAACCGTTGGTGTGTCTTCTAAAAAGCCTTCCATGCCGACTACTGTAGGATACTGGTAAAGCTTTGTAACGGGTAGTGCGATTGCATGATTGTTCTTTAAAATTGAAACAACAGTTTGCGCTTTGAGGGAATTTCCCCCCAACTCAAAAAAATTATCGTCAACACCTACTTTGTCAATTAGCAAAACTTCGCTCAAAACCTCGCAAAGCATTTTCTGCAATGTGGTTTCAGGATTTTTGAACAGAACAGGTAAATTGGGGCGTTTACCTGATGGATCCGGCAAGGCTTTGCGATCAACTTTGCCGTTTGGCGATATAGGGAATTGATTGATAATTACAAAAAAATCGGGAACCATGAACGCAGGCAAAAATTCACTAAGGCTCTTTCGCCAGGTGGCAATTTGGTATATCTCGTTGACCTGGTGTTTTTTATCGGTTGTAAGGTACGCCACGAGATTTTTGTCGCCGTATTTGTTTTCTTTAGCAACCACCACCGCATTTGTTACGTTGTTGAGGGAGTTGAGTTTGTTTTCAATCTCTCCCAACTCAATTCTAAATCCACGAATTTTAACCTGGCCGTCGGTTCTGCCTAAATAATCAATTTTCCCGTCGGTTCTCCATCGGCCTAAATCGCCACTTTTATACATGATGGCTTTTGAATGCGACGAAAACGGGTCGGTTAAGAATTTTTCTTTAGTCAATTCCTCCCGATTCCAATACCCTTTGGAAACACCATCGCCACCGATAAAAATTTCTCCGGATTCGCCATTGGCTACTTTTTGCCCCTGTTCGTTTAATATATATATTGGTGTTCCTTCAATAGGATGCCCGATGCTGATGTCGTCAGGGTCGGTTATTTCAGTCAGCACGCAAATTACGGTTGTTTCTGTAGGGCCATACACGTTAAAGAGTTTCGTGCATTTGGGTATGAGCTCTTTTGCTAACGACGGAGCTAAGGGTTCTCCAGCCGACAACACTTTCATTGGCAGTTTTTCATCCCATCCGGCCTGCAGCATTAACCTGAAGGTTACCGGCGTGGCAAGGCTTATGGTTATGTTTTCTTTTTTTACAAGATTAAGCAGCGCCGCGCCGTCAACAGCTGTTTTGGGGCTTGCAATAACGAGTGTAGCGCCTTTTGTAAGTGACAGAAAATTGTCAAAACAAGAGGCATCGAATGATGTGCTGGATACGGACAAAAATCTATCGGCGGGTGTAATGGAAAACACCTGCTGCATTCCGTGCAGGAAATGATCTATATTTTTGTGAGTTACCATTGCTGCCTTTGGCTGACCTGTTGAGCCGGAAGTATAAAGGAGATACGCAATATCGTCCGGCGAAATATCTGTTACAGGGTTTGTTGTATTCTGTTGGGGGTTCGAATTGCTTAAAATGTCTTCTATTATCAGAATACCGGATGTGTGCTTCAAATCCGATGCGTACTTTTTAGAAGTGATGATAAAATCTGCCTTTGCATCATCTATCATAAATTCTATCCTTTCTGTCGGATAATTTGGATCAATAGGAAGGAAGGCAGCCCCTGTTTTTAGTATGGCGTAAATTGCAATTAAGGTGTTTGCGCTTCTTTCTAAATTTATTGCAACGGCTTTTGATTTTTTAACGCCCTGGTCAATAAGTGTGTGGGCAAGAATATTGGCGCTATTGTTTAATTCTTCGTAAGTTAAACTGACGAAGCGATCATCAATGATGGCTAATTTGCCGGAAAATTGTACGGCTGCATGTTCAAATGTTTTCAAAAAGGTTTCCCGAATCATAAAAGAATTTATAGTGCATCAGGCATTGATAAAGATAAAAAAAATTGCGGGTATTATGAAAAATATTCGAAGCGAGTAGAACAGCAGTACTGTCGAATTTTAAGTTTTAAAAATGGAAAGCCCACAACAATTTTTTATTCATAACTTTAAACTCTATTATTCAACCTATTGCACGTATTATTTGAATTTGCCGTTTTTTAGCTCGAAAACACTTGAATCTTTAGTACACAATTTTATTCTATGCCAGACCCCGCAAACAACTTTTTCATTATTCAGGAGCGTACCTATACTCCTCTTAAGAGACGATTAATTGGTTTCATAAACAAATTGCTGGTTAAAACGGGTTTCTGGCACAAGCTTACGCCGGTTTTTAACCCGATGGTTGAGATGAATACCATTGAGCACAGGATAAACTATTACCATCTTATTACTTCGGTTATTGACAGGGGCATTGGAGGTGACTTAATTGAATTGGGTTCCTTTACGGGGCAGTGTGCCATGCTTTTTCAACAGATATTGGATGTGAACGAAAGCGATAAGGCTTTGCATCTTTTTGATAGTTTTGAGAAAGATTTTGGTATAGATGAAGATATTGAGGAGATTTTAAAATCGAATTTTCGGGTCAAAGGATTGAAGACGCCGGTTATTCATAGAGGAGTATTCACTCAAACTGTTCCGGCTGAGCTTCCCGAAAAAATATGTTTTGCACACATTGATTGCGGCTGGGGGGGTGACCCTGACGAGCACAAAGACATTGTTCTTTATTGCCTTGAGAATATTTATGAACGTATTAACAGGGGTGGTATTTGTGTTTTGATGGACTACCACAATCCTGCCGTTACTCACACCGGGCTTGATTGTAATCCCGGAGTTAAAATGGCGTGCGATATTTTTTTTAATGATAAGCCTGAGAGAATTGTTTGTTTGTACGCAAATGAAGGGTCTCATGCTTTTTTCACAAAACTATAATCTTTTTCAAGTAATTCTTTAGCTTCCTGTACGGCATTTTCGATTATGGTTGACAGTTCCTTTTGAGTTTGGACGGCGGCATCAGTAAAGCTCTCTTTTTTCGCATCCGATTCAATCAGCTCAAGCATAGGAAAGATGTTAGCTTTAAGCAGAATGGAAAGTACGGACTTGAGTTTGTGTGCGGCTCCTGCGGCGGCCATGTAACGATGTTCATTCATTGCTTCTTTAAGACTCTCAAAATAGGTAACAGCTTTCTCTATAAACATTTGAAGCATTTCTTCCTCAAAATCTTTGTTGTTTTCAGAAATACTTTTTAAATACGCGAGACTAAGGAATGTATTTTCGGGCGTTGGGTCAGATATTTTTTCGGTGTCAGTTTGTTTTGCAACAGTACTTCCTGTGTGAAAACCGATTCTTTCAAATAATAAATCACTTTTTACGGGTTTGGTCAAATAGTCGTTCATCCCTGCTACTAAACACTTGTCTTTTTCGCCTGCGAGAGCGTGGGCGGTGAGGGCGATAATGGGTGTGGATATATTGAGTTCGTTTCTGATTTTGGAGGCGAGTTTGTAACCATTTGTATCAGGCAGTTCGATGTCGAGAAGGATAATATCGTATTTCTTTTCATTCAATTTTTTTATTGTGGTTTTGCCGTCCTCCGCCAGATCAAAAACCATATTTTGATTTGAGAATATTCCTTTGAGCAGTTTGATGTTGTAATGATTGTCTTCAACTACCAAAATTTTCAGATACTTAGCAATAGAAGGCTTAACCTTAGGCTGTGTGTGTTTTTCTTTCTTTTCAAGCTTTGTTAGGTGTTTTTTAAACGGCATCCAAAAAACGAACCGGGATCCCTCTCCAACTTTACTTTCAACTGAAATTTGACCGCCACTAAGTTCTACTATGTGTTTGGCGATACTAAGGCCCAAGCCCGTGCCACCGTGCGTTCCGTTTTCCAACACCTGTTCAAATCTGGTAAACACACTTTTGATTTTGTTTTCAGGAATTCCGATCCCTGTATCTTCGATTTTGAACATTATTTGAACTGCTTGTCCATCTTCCTGCAATACTTCTGCCGAAATCTTAACGCTGCCTTTATCTGTGAACTTAATGGCATTGCTAACAATGTTCGTAATTGCCTGGTTAAGCCTCACAGGGTCTGCCAAAACTGCCTGAGGTATTTTTTTATCATGGGTATAAGTTAGGCATAATCCTTTATTTACTGCTTTTTGATCGTAGAGTGCGCAAATGTTCGTAGCAAGGTCGCGTATGTTTATAGGCGTTTCCTCAAAGGGCATCATATTGGCATTAAGCTTCGAAAAGTCGAGAATATCGTCAATAATACGCAGCAGATTTTCCCCGGCGGAATAAATGGTGGATACGTACTCGTTTTCAACATTTCCTAAGTTCCTTCTGAGTAACAATTCGGTAAACCCAAGAATTGCATTCATCGGGGTTCGGATTTCATGACTCATATTTGCAAGGAAAACTTCTTTTAAAACCAACGATTCTTCCATTAGCTTTTTGGCTTCAATTAGCTCGTCTTCGGCTTTTTTGATATCAGTAATATCGTCAAATACCGAAATCGCATATTCAATCTTATTTTCGTGATAAATTGGGATGGCGCTTACACGAATGGGTAGGCTACGCTCATTAATGGTAACTAATGACTCAACACCCATTGTTTTTTGCCCCTTTACGGCATCAATAATTTGTAATGAGGTTAATAAATGGACGTCTTCGGCGGTTTTTATATTTTCCAAACTGTCTAAACTTCCGTCAATAGGGATATTATGGTGCAATAACTCTACCGCTTTTTTGTTTGCATGAAAGATGTTTTTAGAAACGTTCGCTATTACAATGCCCACAGGAAGGTCTTCAATCAGGCTCTCCAGGCGATCCTGAGACTTTAAAAGCAATAACCTGGTGAGATTGAGCCGTTTATAAATCCCGATGATATAGATCATTGACAGCAGAATAACGATTATCGCTATTATTGAACTTACAATCACCACCGACGTTAACGTCTTGAAATTAGCATTCTCGGCTTTGAAATTCTCATCCTGAATTCTTTTTTGGCCGTTAAGCAGCAGTGTTAATTCGTATTTTAGCATTGCTGATAATCTACTGTTAATCGTTGAGTCGGGGCCTACTATTTTGCCTGCGATCAGGTTATCATATTCATTTATTTGTTTATCGCTATTCTTGAGCATTGACAGCATTAGCATTACCTGTCCACTATCGAGGTTTAGTTTTTTTAGTTCATTCTCTCTGAGTTTTAGTATTTTCTTATTTATAAAGTAGGTGGATAGCACCGAGCTATCACTCGTTATTAGAAAATCCTTCAGCGAAAAATGTAAATCATTAAGGGCATTAGTGAAATCCTGAATTTTTGTAACGCTAACACCGGAGTTGTTTACGGCTATTGTGGACATTTTTAGCCGTACTGCCATAAAATAGGAGTATATGCCCAATGCCAGAAGTATGACGATACTTGCGCATAACGCTATAATGATCTTCACTCTTTCGGGAATGTGGTTCCAAAAACTCATGTTATTCTATCGGTGTTTCATATGTATCTAATAAGCTAAGGTAAAGAACTTAACTAAATTCTCAAGCGATCACTAAATTGAGGGATATTCCGTTTTGAATTATTATCTTATTTTTGTTGAAATCTATAAAACTACACCAATGAAAGCATTTTTTGAAACCATTAAAACACTATTTGCAACATTTGACAAGCCCAAAAAAGTGGTTACTGAGATTGAAGAGTCTAAATTACTTGAAAAATGGTGGTTGAATGATGAAATTCTGCGTTCGATTCAGGTAAACGACAGGTAATAATCCAGATTTCAGGCAAAGCCCTCGCGTTGTCTGCCACACCTCTAAAAACACCGAAATTTGAGCTATCATATTGTTGACTGTTTCTATTTAAATGAGGGATGAAACTGTTCGAGCGTTTTTCGAAGGAATTCCCTATCGAGATGCGTATAGATTTCGGTGGTTGTAATGCTTTCGTGTCCCAGCATTTCCTGCACGGCACGTAGGTTGGCTCCCCCTTCAATTAGGTGGGTGGCAAACGAATGCCGGAATGTGTGAGGTGAAACCCTTTTAGTTATGCCAGATTTTTGTACAAGGTCTTTGATGATTAAAAAAATCATTACTCGCGTCATTTGCTGACCTCTCCTGTTCAAAAAAATGATGTCTTCATTACCGGATTTTACCGTTAGGTGCACCCGAACCTCTTTTAAATAAATGGAGAGGTATTTAATTGCTGAACTTCCGATAGGAACGAGTCGTTCTTTATTTCCCTTGCCAATGACGCGAATAAAGCCCACATCAAGGTACAATTGCGAAATTTTAAGGTTAACAACCTCGCTTACGCGTAGCCCGCAACTATACATGGTTTCAAGTATGGCTTTGTTTCTTGTACCTTCAGTTTTGCTTAGGTTAATTTGCCCGATGATGTTTTCAATTTCAGTGAAGTCAAGCACATCGGGTAAAGCGCGTTTTGTTTTTGGCGATTGTAATAAAAGTGAAGGGTCTTCTTTTACAATTTCTTCCAGCAAACAGAATTTATAAAAGGCCCTGATACCCGAAATAATTCGAGCCTGAGAGGTTGATGTCATTCCTAAATCTGCAACCCATTGTACAAATTGTTGCAGGTGTTCCAAAGAAATATCTCCGGGAGTTTTGGCATTGCCATTGTCGCGGAGATAATCAGTAAGTTTATCAATATCGTGCAGGTAGGCTTGTGTGGAATTATCCGATAAGGACTTTTCCAACTGCAGGTAAGACTTAAATTGTTTCTTGTAAGATTCCCACACTAATTGTGCTATTTAAACTCAAGGGGTACGTCATGTTCAATCGTTTTCCCCTCAAATAAAATTTTGGCGTACATTTTTTCTTTGGTAATACTTACCGTGTCAATCAAAGAATGAGGATCATTTACGTCGTGCTTGCGAACCCCCACATCAGTTAATAATTGCTTGGCCACTTTGTCGGTTGCCATATCCTGAACGTAAATAAAAGTATTGTCGTAGTAAGCTACAAGTCCGTCAGCAACTTTATATTTTGGGTCAAAACTGTTAATAGCCGTTGTAATTTTTTGCGTGGTTCCGGATTTGTCAAATGCAAGTTTTAATGCATAGCCACGCGCTGTGGGACAATCGTTGAATCTTATCCAGGCGTGTTTTCCCTCTATGATTTCAATATTGAACGCATCTTTTGTTGGTCTGATATCGTTGGGGATGAATTCTGCAAAAATGATATCTTTTATAACGCCCATTCCCCCTTTCTCCCAATGAATAGTATCAATTTTACAATCCTTAAACGAAACAGATACAAACGGTTTGCCGGGAGCATCGCTGGTAACTCTAATCGGTTCTGATATACAGGAGGAATCTTTACAGAATGTTTTAGCCAAAGGTTCTTGCCCGCCACCTCCACAGCCGTACAGAGCGAAAACAAGAAATACAAAAGCAATGTTAAACAATTTCATAATCAGTATTTTTAATTTCCAAAAGTACCCATAATGGGCGATTATAAAAAATGCGATTGGTCATAAAAACACATCTTCCAATAGGAAACACTCTACTTGTTTGTCTTTATTGAATGTGATTGAAACCACATCATATTGTATCCATTTGTTTCCCGGATTTTGCTGAAGGTATTCATCAGCGGCCTTCTTCAGAAAGCCAAATTTCTTTTTTGTGACGCTTTGTTCGGGATGCCCGTACAAAGACGATCTTCGGGTTTTAACTTCAACAAAGTGTATTTTTTTACCAAATCGCGCCACAATGTCAATTTCGTAATAAGAGTAGCGCCAGTTCTTGTGTAATATTTCATAACCTTTTTGTTCTAAAAACAACGCGGCAACATCTTCGCCTCTTTTACCAACTTGATTATGTGCAGCCATTTGTTATCTTTACGACAAGTTAATTAAATTTTATGACGCAACAATTAGCTCCGCTTCAAGGAGATGTAAAGCATTATGATTGGGGAGGCACCACTTTCATCCCGTCTTTGCTTCAGGTAGAGAATCCTCAAATAAAGCCATTTGCTGAATATTGGATGGGTGTTCACCCGCAGGCAAATTGTATCCTAACATTAGCAGGCGGGGAAGAGGTTTTGTTGAGAGAGTATGTTGCCAAATCCCCCGAAAAATTATTGGGGAAACCCGTCTATGACGCTTTTGGCAATATGCCTTTTCTATTAAAATTGCTTGATGTAAAAGACATGCTTTCTATTCAGGTGCATCCTTCTAAAAAGCAGGCTGCAATTGACTTTGAAGAAGAGAACAGAAATGGAGTACCGCTAAATGCGCCAAACCGCAATTACAGGGACGTAAATCATAAACCAGAGTTGATGGTTGCCATGAGCGAATTTTACCTGCTGCATGGTTTTAAACCCGAAGACCAACTGCTTTCCATCTTAAAAGGAATTCCGGAGCTAAAAATTTTTGTTTCTGTATTTGAAAATCAAGGATATGAAGGTTTGTATAAAATGGCAATGGAGTTACCGCAGGAAGAAGTGAATGAATTGTTACAACCTCTCATAAACAGGATTATTCCTTTATATCAGCAGGACGCATTGCAAAAGAATGATGAAAACTTTTGGGCAGCAAGGGCAGCATTAACCTTTGTGCAGCCCAATGTAATTGATCGCGGAATTTTTTCTATCTATTTTTTTAATTTGCTTCACTTAAAAACAGGAGAAGCCATTTTTCAGGACGCTGGCGTTCCTCACGCATACCTCGAAGGTTATAATGTTGAAATTATGGCGAGTTCGGACAATGTGTTGCGCGGAGGCCTGACAACAAAGCATATTGATACAATAGAACTATTGAAGCATACAAAATGCAGGGCAACAACTCCCAGGATTATTCAGGCAAAGCCGAGTTCTGAACAGGTGTTCAAAACGCCGGTAACCGATTTTGAGCTAACTTCTTATAAGATCAAAAAGGGAGATGATTTGACAATTGACATTAAGACCGCTGAAATTTTATTGCTCACAAGTGGCGAGGTAACCCTCACGAACAATAAGTATAAAGTTGCATTAAAAACGGGAAGCATTGCTGCTGCTGCGTTTGCCGGCACCACGGTAAAAGTAAAAGCCGGTGAAGACAGTTTGCTTTTTAGAGCAGGAACCCCACTATAGTTGAAGAGTTGAAATTGAAAGTTTGAAATTGAGGGCGGGTTAGCACCAGGACAAGGAATTATATGCGATGACTAAAAAAGAAAAGTACAAATTTGTTACAGATTATTTTGAAGAATATTCACCCGAACCAGAAACCGAGTTGGTGTACAGTTCGCCATATCAATTGTTGGTAGCGGTAATACTTTCTGCCCAGTGTACTGATAAAAGGGTGAATGTGACAACGCCTTTTATTTTTGAAAAATATCCCGATGTCGGCGCACTGAGTCGCACAACTTTCGAAGAGCTATTTCCGCTAATTAAAAGTATTTCATATCCCAACAATAAAACAAAACACCTCATTGGGATGGCTCAAAAAGTGATGAACGATTTTGAAGGTGAAATACCAATGACGGTTCAGCAACTCGTTACCCTACCGGGTGTGGGTCGTAAAACGGCGAATGTGATCACTTCGGTTGTTGAAAAGCAGCCCAACATGGCCGTAGATACGCACGTGTTTCGCGTGAGTAGAAGAATTGGGATCGTGTCGTCAAAGGCATCTACGCCGCTGGCTGTGGAGAAAGAGTTGGTTAAAAATTTTCCTCCGGAGTTAATTCATAAAGCGCACCACTGGTTAATTCTTCATGGGCGTTATATTTGCCTGGCTCGAAATCCGAAGTGTAAAGAATGCGGGCTACAGCAGGCTTGTAACTATTTTATAAAAAATAATAATTAGACGGTGTTTGTAACAAATGTTACGATGTTAATGCTT
>ERZ761602.5066-NODE-5066-length-15986-cov-5.591928_pt1 | contig 15986 bp, 14 predicted proteins | sample MGYA00512165_ERZ761602 | MGnify/ENA primary metagenome ERZ761602 (study PRJEB28899, sample SAMN02445085) | bioreactor sludge metagenome | biome: EBPR sludge; isolation source: Thorneside wastewater treatment plant | place: Australia: Brisbane, Thorneside...
GCGTTGGGGGCGGGCAGGGCATGCGGACGATTCTGGGGGAGCGACCGGTGTGGTGGTGTCCGGGCAAACCCCGGGTTCGCGGTGCGCAAACACGATAACGCGCTTGCCGCGGTCTGCCTAGCATCGGACCACCCCAGACCCGTCCGCCATGAGCCGCCAGATCGCCATCCTGCTGACCAACACCGACCGTTCGGATTTCGCCGCCCGCCACCCCGACGACGGCGAGAAGGTGGCGGCCGCCTTGCTGGCGCTGCGGCCCGGCTGGCGCTGCCGCGTCTGGCGCGCGATCGACCATGAACTGCCGCCTGGCCCGCATGGGCAGGACGGCGTGGTCCTCACCGGCAGCCCGGCCTCGGTGCTGGACGACGAGGACTGGATTGCAAGAACTGCTGCGTTTGTGCGGCAACTGCATGCACACCGGGTGCCGACCGTGGGCCTGTGTTTTGGTCACCAGCTGATCGCCACCGCGTTGGGTGGTCGGGTTGAACAGACCGCCCGCTGGGGCCTGGGCCGTGGCCAGGTGCGCCTGAACACCCGGCTGCCCTGGATGGACCCGCCGCAAGACTTCCTGAACCTGTTCGCCGTCCACCAGGACCAGGTGACGCGGCTGCCCGACGGCGCCCGCCTGCTGGGCGGCAGCCCGTTCTGCCCGGTGGGTTGTTATGTGGTGGAAGACCACATGCTGGCGGTGCAGTTTCACCCCGAGCTGTCGCGACCCTTCATGCGCGAACTGCTGGACCATTTCAGCGCCGAGTGGCCGGCCGATGCGTTGGCGCAAGCGCGCGAGGACATCGAACAACCCGTGGACGCCGACCTGTTTTTCCGCTGGATCGTGAATTTCATCGAGCAACGCGCCCCCGGCGCCTGAGTTCGCCATACCGCAACACACACCGCCATGACGATCTGGAACCCCACCGACGACGGCCACGCCGATCTGTCCAGCCACGACAGCTTTGTCCACGGCGCGCCCCACAACACCTTTCGGCGGCTGCGCGACGAGGATCCGATGGCCTGGTGCGAATGGGCCGGCGGCAAGGGTTTCTGGTCGGTCACCCGGCATGCCGACATCCTGGAGCTCAACCGCAGCTTCCAGCGCCTGAGTTCGGCACAGGGCATTCGCATGGAAGACCAGACCCGCGAGGAATACCTGGCCCGGCGCACCTTTCAGGAAACCGATCCCCCCGAACACACCCGCACCCGCCTGCTGGTCGCCAAGGCGTTCTCCAAACCGATGATTGCGCTGTATGAGCAGCAAATCCGCGAACTGTGCGCCACCATACTGGACCAGGCGCTGGAGCACTCGGAGTTTGACGCGGTGCACGCGATCGCCCGGCAGTTGCCCATGCGCATGCTGGGCCGGATCGTCGGACTGCCGGAGGAAGACCTGGACTGGCTGGTGGATCGTGGCGACGCGCTCATGGCCAACACCGACAGCGACTTCACCCGCCATGTGGTCGACCAGGTGGACACCGACGCCTACCGATTCATGCCGTTTCGCTCGCCCGCCGGCGCCGAGCTCTACGACTACGCGGCGCGGCTGATGGAACGCAAGCGCGACGCCGGCGACCGCAGCGGCGTGCTGCACCTCATCACCCAGCCGGACGCGCAGGGCAACGTCATCAGCGACACCGAATTCCGCAACTTTTTCTGCCTGCTGGTGGCGGCGGGTAACGACACCACGCGTTACTCCATCGCCGCGGCGCTGCATGCCTTGGCCAACCAGCCGGGCCTCATGGAAGACCTGCGGGCCATCCAGGGGGAGGCGGCCTGGGAAGGTGTGGCCGACGAATTCATCCGCTGGGCATCGCCGGCCACCCATTTCCGCCGCACCGCAACCGAGGATTTCGAGTACCACGGCAAGCTCGTGCGGGCCGGTGACAAGGTGCTGCTGTGGTTTATCTCGGGCAACCGCGACGAGCGCGCCTTCGAAACCCCGTTCACCGTCAACCTGCAGCGCGGCGTGAACCGGCACCTGTCTTTCGGGCAGGGCGGCCCGCACACCTGTCTGGGCATGTGGCTGGCGCGGCTGGAGCTGCGCGTGCTGCTGCAGGAGCTGCTGACGCGGGTGCGCGGTATTGAACAGACGGGCGAACACGCCTTCCTGCGCTCCAACTTTGTCTGTGGCATCAAGCGCCTGCCGGTGCGCATGCACCGGCTCTGAACAACCCGAAAGGAACCTGTGATGACTGGAAACGATTCCTCCGCGATGGAACGGCTGCGGGTGCTGTTTTGCGACCACCTGGCCATCGCACGGGGCAAATACGTGCCGCTGCGGCCGGGCCGGGGTGGCGCGGCGCGCTTCTGCCGCGGCACCTTCGGGGTCACCTACGAGAAGGAACTGATCCCGGTGCCCGGCGCCATGGTGCTGGAAGGGCTGCCCGACATGGAGGCGGTGTACCGTGCCGAGGACGTGCGCCCCGGCTGGCAACCCGGCACGCGGATCGCCATCGGCGACCTCAAGGCCAATGACGGCACGCCGCTGCCCATGTGCGGGCGCACGGCCCTGAAGAAAGCCGTGGCCGACTGGCAGGCGCTGGGTTACACGCCCATGGTGGGGATCGAGCTGGAGGCCTACGTGTTCCAGATCGGCGGGGACGGCAGTCTGACGCCTTACGAAACACCGTCGGCCCATGTGTATGCGACCGGCCCGTTCGCCGATCCTCGCGGCTTCACCGACACCTTGTGGGACAAGGCGTGCGCGGCGGGATTTCGCATTGACAGCCTCAACACCGAATACGACTCGCCCCAGTTTGAACTGACGCTGACCTACGACCACGCGGTGCGGGCGGTGGACGACATCTTCCTGTTTCGCCTGCTGGCGCGCGAGGTCGCTTTCCAGCACGGTCTGCTGCTGACCTTCATGCCCAAACCGGTTCTGACCACGGGCGGCAGCGGGGTCCATGTCAACTTCAGTCTCAACAACACCGAGGGCCGCAACGCGATTTCCGGAGGGGCTGATGCGTCGCAATTCAATGAACTGACGCTTGCCTGCACCGCCGGGCTGATGCACCACCACCCGGCGCTGGCCGGCTTGCTGGCGCCCAGCGCGAATTCCTACCAGCGCCTGCAGCCGGCCAGCCTGTCGGGCTTCTGGCAGAACTGGGCCGTCGACCACCGGGGCGTGACCGTGCGCCTGTCTGCCGAGGCCGGCCCGGCGGCCCGGATCGAGCACCGCATGGGCGACGCTTGCGCCAACCCCTACACCCATACCGCGGCGGTGCTGCAGGCGGCCCGGCTGGGCTGGATCAACCGGTATGCGCTGCAGCCCGCAGAAACCGGGGATTGTCTGGAGAACAAGGACGCGACACGCAGCGTGGCGCCCGATCTGGCCGGTGCGCTGGACGCCCTGGAAGCTGACATCGCGCTGGTGCAGGCGGTGGGCGAGGGTCTGGTGGCCAACCACGTGGGCATGAAGCGCCACGAAATCACCCGCACCGCGGCGCTGGCCGGTGACGCGCTGCGCGACTACTACATCCGTTTCATCTGAGCCGAGGTTCCACCATGCCCCTGATTCACTGGACCCTGCCCGATGGCAGCCGCATTTCGGACGAGGTCGCCGACGGCACCAACCTGATGGACGCGGCCCAGTTCGCCGGCGTGCCCGGCATCGCCGGTGAATGCGGCGGCTGCATGAGCTGCGCGACCTGCCAGGTGGTGGTCGATCCGGCGTGGATCGACCGGGTCGGCGTCGCCTGTGACCAGGAACGCATGCTGCTGGAGGCCGCCACGGTGGCCCCCCAGGGCCGCAGCCGGCTGAGCTGCCAGATCGTGGCGCATCGGGCACTGGACGGCCTGGTGCTCCATTTGCCGGCCTGAGGACTGGCTGCAGGAACTGTCATGGACCCATCCCGCATCAACGCCTTGCGTGAACTCCCGGTGGACGACGGCCGCTTGCTGATCGGCGGCCAATGGCTGGCCGCCCGCAATGGCGAGCAGCTCGATGTCGTTTCGCCGATCGATGGGCGGCGCCTGTGTGGCATCGCCGCGGCAGGCGCCACCGATGTCGATGCGGCGGTGCGCGCTGCGCGCCAAAGCTTCGAATCCGGTTCCTGGTCACGGATGCCGCCCGCCGAGCGCAAGAAGGTGATGTTTCGCATTGCCGACCGTATCGAGGCGCAGCAGGCCGAACTGGCCGTGCTCGGAGTGCGCGACAACGGCACCGAGATCGCGATGGCCTGGAAAGCGGAGCCGGGCAGCGCGGCCGCCACCTTTCGTTTCTATGCCGAATGCATCGACAAGCGGCCGGGCGAGATCGCACCGACGGCCGAGAACGTGCTCGGCCTGGTGCACCGCGAACCCATCGGCGTCGTGGCGGCCATCGTGCCGTGGAACTTTCCGCAGATGATCGGCGCCTGGAAGATCGCGCCCGCGCTGGCCGCCGGCAATTCGGTGGTCCTGAAACCTTCGGAGGACGCCTCGCTCGCCCTGCTGGCGCTGGCGAAGGTCTGCCACGAGGCCGGCCTGCCTGACGGTGTGCTGAACGTGGTGACCGGCACGGGTTCGGTCACCGGCGACGCCCTGGCCCGCCATCCGGATGTGGACGTGCTGGTTTTTACCGGCTCGGGCGCGGTGGGGCGGCAGTTGCTCAATGCCAGTGCGGAGTCCAACCTGAAGCGGGTGTATCTGGAGCTGGGCGGCAAGAGCCCCAACATCGTCTTTGCCGACGCACCCGATCTGGCTCAGGCTGCCCGGGCGTCGGCCCAGGGCATCTTCCGCAACAGCGGTCAGGTGTGTGTGGCCGGCTCGCGCCTGCTCGTGCAGCGTGACATTCACGAGGATTTTGTGCAGCGGCTGTGCGATGCCGCTTCGCGGCTGCGGGTGGGCGACCCGCTGGATGTGCAGACCGACGTCGGCGCGGTCAGCAGCCGGCGCCAGCTTGACCGCAACCGCGCCGCGCTGGCCCGGGCGGTCGAACAGGGCGCCCGCGTGCGCACCGGGGGCGAGTGCATCGAACCCGTTTCCGGCGGTTGCTACATGCGCCCGGCGGTGGTGGACCAGGTGAATCCGGCGATGGAACTGGCCCGCGAGGAAGTGTTTGGTCCGGTGCTCGCAGTGCTGCCCTTCGACGACGAGGCCGACGCCATCCGGCTGGCCAACGACTCGCCCTATGGCCTGGCGGCCGGGGTCTGGACCGCCAGCCTCTCCCGCGCCCACCGCATGGTGCGGGCCGTGCGCGCCGGCGTGGTGCATGTCAACACGTACGGCGGGCCGGACATCACCGTGCCGCTGGGCGGCGTGCGCCAGTCGGGCAACGGACACGACAAATCGATTCACGCGCTGGACAAGTACCAGGACCTCAAGACCGCCTGGATCCAGCTTTGACATCCGCAGGAAACCCGATGACCACCGAACAGCTCAAGGCCGACAACGCGCAATACCTCTGGCACCCCATGGCCCACCCCGCCGCGATGAAAAAGTCGCGCCCCGACATCATTGCCCGCGGCGAAGGCTGCTGGGTCTGGGATGTCGACGGCCACAAGTTGCTCGACGGCGTGGCGGGCCTGTGGAGCAGCAACCTGGGGCACAGCTGTCGGGAAGTGCGCGACGCCATCGTGGCGCAGCTTGACGAACTGCCGTTCTTCAACACCTTCCGCGGCACCACACACCCGCGCGCCATCGAGCTCAGCCGCGCGCTGGTCGATCTGATGAAGCCCGACGGCGTGGCTGCGGTGATGTTTTCCAACGGTGGCAGCGACGCAGTGGAAGGCGCGCTCAAGCTGGCGCGCCAGTACCACAAGCTGCGCGGCGAGAAGGACCGCACCAAGTTCATCGCGCTGCGCCAGGGTTACCACGGTGTGCATTTCGGTGGCATGAGCGTGAACGGAAACACCAATTTCCGCCGTCCCTACGAGCCGCTGTTGCCGGGGTGCTTTCACATCGACAGCCCGTGGCTGTACCGCAACCCGTGGACGCGCGACACCGGCCCCGAGGCCGAGGCCGAACTCGGCCGGCAAACGGCCGCCGCGCTCGAGCGCGAGATCGTCTTCCAGGGCCCCGACACCGTGGCGGCCTTCATTGCCGAGCCGATCCAGGGTGCGGGCGGGGTCATCGTGCCGCCCGCCAATTTCTGGCCGCTGGTGCGCGAGGTCTGCGACCGCCATGGTGTGCTGCTGATCGCCGACGAGGTGGTGACCGGCTTCGGCCGCGCCGGCACCCTGTTCGGGACCCGGCTGTGGGGGGTCAACGCCGACCTGTGGTGCCTGGCCAAAGGCATCAGCAGCGGCTACGTCCCGCTGGGCGCCACGGCGGTCGGCCAGAAGGTGGCCCAGATCTTCGACGCCGACGTCAGCGGCGCCGGCCAGATCGCGCACGGTTACACCTACAGCGCCCATCCGGTGGCGGCGGCGGCGGCGCTTGCCACGCTGAAACTGCTGGTCGAGCGCGATGTGCCGGGCCATGTGTCAAGGGTCAGCGGGCCCTTCCAGTCGCGCCTGCGCGGCCTGACGCAGCGCCATGCCTGTGTCGGCGACGTGCGCGGCCACGGACTGATGCTGGGTATCGAGATGGTGGCCGATCCGCTCACGCGGGCCCCGCTGCCCCGCAGCAGTGACCTGCCCGCGCGGGTGGCCCGCGCAGCCTACCGGCGCGGGCTGATGGTGCGGGTGTCCGGCGCCAACCTGATCCTGTCGCCGCCGCTGGTCATCTCCGAGGCCGAGCTGGAGTTTTTGTGCGAAACGCTGGAAGCCGCCTTCGACGAAGCGGTGGCCGCTTCCTGATACCGGAGCCCTCCCGATGAGCGCCAATCCGTCCATTCTTGTCATCGGCACGGCCGACACCAAAAGCGACGAACTGCTGTACCTGGGCGAGCGAGTGCGCGCGGCCGGCGGAACGCCCTTGTTCATGGATGTGGGCGTGCTCGAACCAGCCACCTTCACGCCCGATTTCACCAACGACGCGGTCGCCCGCGCCGGCGGCAGCACTCTTGACACGTTGCGCGGCTGCGGCGATGAGAACACCGCGATGACCGCGATGGCCCGGGGGGCGGCGGCCCTGACCCTGGCCGCCTGGCGGGAAGGCCGCATCCAGGGTGTGTTGATGCTGGGCGGCAGCATGGGCACCGACCTGGCGCTCGACGTGGCGGCCGCGTTGCCGCTGGGCGTGCCCAAGGTGGTGCTGTCGACCATTGCGCATTCGCACCTGATTCCGCCCGAGCGCATCACCCCCGACCTGACGATGATGCTCTGGGCCGGCGGCCTGTACGGGCTCAACAGCATCTGCCGCGCCGCCCTGTCGCAGGCGGCCGGCGCGGTGGTGGGGGCGGCCCGCGTGGCCGAGCCGCCGCGGCGGGACCGACCCCTGGTCGGCATCACCTCGTTCGGCAAGAGCTGTCTGCGCTACATGGTGGCCCTCAAGCCCGCGCTGGAGGCGCGCGGTTTCGAGGTGGCGGTGTTCCACACCACCGGCATGGGCGGTCGGGCGTTCGAGAGCCTGGCGGCGCAAGGGGTGTTCGCGGCGGTGTTCGATTTCAGCCTGCAGGAGATCAGCAACCACCTGGGTGGAAGCTGTGTCACGGCCGGTCCGGACCGCCTGACCGGGGCCGGGCGCGCGGGGGTGCCCCAGCTGGTGGCCCCTGGCGCGGTCGACATGATCGACTTCCCGGCCTGGGGCGGCCCGCCACCGGGGTTCGAGGGTCGCCCCAGCCATGACCACAACCGCTTGATCGCCTCGGCCACGCTGGACAGGCCGCGGCGCGAGGCGGTCGCAGCGGCGGTGGTCGAACGCCTGGCCGCCGCCACCGGGCCCACCCGGCTGTTGCTGCCGATGCGGGGCCTGCACGCCTGGGATCTGCCAGGTCAGCCACTGCACGACGCCCCGGGGCTGGAGGCTTTCCTCGGCGCGATCACCCAGATGGCCCGCGCGCGCGGGTTGGACTGGCAGGCCGTCGACGCCCATATCAACGACGACGCCTTTGTGGCGGCGGCACTGGCCGATTTCGACGACTGGGTGGCGAAAGGTCGCATCCCTGCGGCGGGAGATCGGGCATGACAGCCCATCCGGCCGCCCTGGTGCTGGACTTCGGTGGCGTCATCAGCCGAACCCTGTTCGAGACCCATGCGGAGTCGGAGCGGGCTTTGGGGCTCGCACCGGGTTCGCTGCGTTGGCGCGGCCCCTTCGATCCGGCCGGCGACCCGCTGTGGCAGTCGATGCAGGCCGACGCGATCAGTGAGCGCGACTACTGGCTGGCGCGTACCCGGGAAGTGGGCGCGATGCTGGGCGAGTCGTGGGACCGCATGGAGCAGCTGGTGCGACGCGCGCGGGGTGCCGAACCGGATGCCGTGATCCGGCCCGAGGCCCGCGCCGCGATCGCGCAGGCCCGGGCGATGGGTGCGCGGCTGGCGATTCTGTCCAACGAACTGGACCTGTTCTATGGTGCCGACTTCCGCCGGCGCCTGCCGTTGCTCGATGATTTCGACGTGATCGTCGACGCCACCTACACCGGCATCCTCAAGCCCGATCCGGGGGCCTACGACTCCGTGACGCAGGCCTTGGGGGTGCCAGCGCCGTCGTGTGTGTTCGTGGATGACCAGGCGCGCAACGTCGCTGGCGCCCGCCGCGCCGGCATGCTGGCGGTGGAGCTGGATGTGCGCGCGCCGCAGCGGGCCTTCGACGAGGCCGTCGCGGCGCTGAAAAGCCTCACCGCCGCGCGCTGACCACAATCCCCCCCACGATCAGCGCGAACGCCAGGGCGTGGTAGGCCTTGGGCAGTTCGCCCAGAAACGCGGCGGACAGCACGGCGGCGAACAGTGGGGTCAGGTTGGAGAAAAACCCCGCCACGGCCGGGCCGGCGCGCTGCACGCCCAGGCCCCAGCAGCGGTAGGCGATCACCGCCGGGCCGATGGCGACAAACGCCAGGGTGGCTAGCAGCGGCCAGCCCCAGACGATGCGGGCCGGTGTCAGTGCCCACTCACCGGCGGTGAACGCGGCCGACCAGCCCAGGCCGTAGACCACCTGGGCCAGCAAAAACGCCGCCCAGTCGGCGCGGATGGCCTCGGGCTCGTCGCGGCGGGAGAGCAGCCAGCTGTACCAGGCCCAGGACAGCGTGGCCAGCAGCATGTAGAGGTCTCCCGCCACCAGGCGCAGCGCCAGCAGCTGCGACCATTCCCCGCGCGACAGCACCACCAGCACCCCGGTCATGGACAGCACGGCGCCGGCCACCTGCGCCCGCGCCACCTGCGCGCCAAAAAACAGCGTGCCCAGCGCCAGCATCCACAGCGGCATGCTGGACGCCACCAGCGTGACGTTCAGCGGTGTGGAGGTCTGCAGCGCCAGGTATTGCAGCGCGTTGTAGCAGCCCACCCCCAGCAGGCCCAGCAGCGCAAAGCGGCGCGGATGGGCCCACAGGCCGCTGCCGCGGTGCAGCACCCACGGCGCCAGCGGAAGCAGGATGGCAAAGGCCAGCACCCAGCGCAGCAGGTTCAGGGTGATGGGCGGCACCAGATCGTTCACCAGGCGGCCAACCACCGCGTTGCCGGCCCACAGCAGCGGGGGGATGGTCAGCAACATGGCCGTACCGGGGCTGAGCTTGTGTGTCATGCCCGGCACTGTAGCCGCTGCGCCCGCCCGGTGCGGCGGCAGGGTCGGGCGAAACATGGCAGGATGCAGCCTCGCTTTTTTCAGACCAACCGATTCAGGAGACTTTCCATGACCCTTGCCGTCCAGATCGACCAGCCCGGTGGCCCGGAGCAGATGAAACTGGTCGACGTGACCGTGGGCGAGCCCGGCCCCGGTGAAATCCGCATCCGGCACCACGCCATCGGCCTGAACTTCATCGACGTCTACCAGCGCACCGGCCTGTACCCGCTGGCCATGCCGCTGAAGCTGGGCATGGAAGGCGCCGGCGTGATCGAGGCGGTGGGCGAGGGCGTCACCCACCTCAAGGTGGGCGACCGCGCCGCCTACGCCAGCCAGCCGCCCGGCAGCTATTGCGAGCTGCGGGTCATGCCCGCCAAATGCGTGTGTGTGCTGCCCGACGCCATCAGCTTCGAGACCGGCGCCGCCATGATGCTCAAGGGCCTGACGGCGCAGTACCTGCTGAAGAAGACGCTTCCGGTCGAGGGCCTGAAACACGACGACTTCGTGCTGTTCCATGCCGCCGCCGGCGGCGTGGGGCTGATCGCCTGCCAGTGGGCCAAGGCGCTGGGCCTGCAGCTGATCGGCACCGCCGGCTCGGACGAAAAATGCGCGCTGGCGCTGGCCAACGGCGCCGCCCACGCCATCAACTACCGCACCGAGAATTTTGTCGAGCGCGTAAAGGCCATCACCGGTGGCCAAGGTGTGAAGGTGGTGTACGACTCGGTGGGCAAAGACACCTGGGACGGCTCGCTGGACTGCCTGCGGCCGTTTGGCCTGATGGCCAGCTTTGGCAACGCGTCGGGGCCGGTGCCGCCGTTCGCCCCTGCCATGCTGGGCGCCAAGGGCTCAATCTATGTGACGCGCCAGACCCTGTTCAGCCACATCACCACCCGCGAAGCCACCCAGGCCATGGCCAACGACCTGTTTGCCGTGGTGCAAAGCGGCCAGGTGAAGATCCACATCGAGCAGCGCTTCCCGCTGGCCCAGGTGCAGGACGCCCACCGCGCCCTGGAAGCCCGCCAGACCACCGGCTGCACGATTCTGACGCTGTGAGACCGCTGGCCGGGCGGCTTATAGAGAAAAACTGCCAGAACCCAGCGCAATTTGGTGATAGTTCGCTATTTTATTGGTAGCTATTGCCGGAAGTTTGCGACCCACAGGAGCTGTCCATGACCCCGCGCGCCCGAAACACCGTGTGCCTCTGGTTTGACGGCGACGCCGAAGAGGCGGCGCGGTTTTATGCGTCGGTGTTCCCCGATTCGGCCGTGACGGCGGTGCACCGCGCGCCGGGCGACTACCCGGCCGGCAAACTGGGCGATGTGCTGACGGTGGAATTCACCGTGCTGGGCATGCCCTGCCTGGGCCTGAATGGCGGCCCGGGGCATCCGCACAGCGACGCGTTTTCGTTCCAGGTGGCCACCGCCGACCAGGCCGAGACCGACCGCTACTGGCACGCCCTGGTGGACAACGGCGGCCAGGGCATCGCCTGCAGCTGGTGCCGGGACCGCTGGGGCATCTCCTGGCAGATCGCGCCGGCCATGCTGATGGACGCCGTCACCCACCCGGACCCGGTCAAGGCCAAACGGGCCTTTGACGCGATGATGACCATGGTGAAGATCGACATCGCCACCATCGAGGCGGCGCTGCGCGACTGAGTGCGTGTCCGCATCCATTCCTCACCGGCGCGCGGCAGGGGCCGCCGGCAATACCCAAGGAGCTTGAAATGCAGCAATCCGACCCGAATCCCCCGCTGGAGCTTGTCCTGGAGCGCCGTCTGGATGCGCCCCGCATGGCCATCTGGCGCTGCTGGACCGAGCCGGCGCTCATCGAACAATGGTTCTGTCCCAAGCCGTGGTTTGTCAGCGATGTGCGCAGCGATCTGCGGCCGGGCGGCGTCATAGCCATGGTGATGAACGGACCCGACGGTGAACGATTTCCGAATCAGGGCGTGTACCTGGAGCTTGAGGTCGGCCATCGGCTGGTCACGACCGACGCGTTCTCCAGCGCCTGGCGGCCCTCAGCCAAGGCCTTCATGGTCGCCGAAATCACCTTGCGCGACGCGCCCGGCGGCGGCACCGTGTACCGCGCAGTGGCCCGACACTGGAGCGAAGCCGATCGCCAGCAGCATGAAGCCATGGGATTCCATGAAGGCTGGGGCAAGGCCACCGATCAGCTCGAAGCCTTGGCCCGGACCTTGTAGGTCCCGGGCCAAGGTTCGACGGGATGTGTGCTCTGATGCGAAAAGGGGGAGCGAATCCCTCTACCGCCCGCGCCGAACCCGCAGCAGCTCGTCCAGGATCAGCGCGCAGGCACCGATGGTGATGGCGCTGTCGGCAATATTGAAGGCCGGGAAGTGCCAGCCGCGCCAATGGAAGTCGAGAAAGTCGACCACATAGCCGTACAGCACGCGGTCGATCACGTTGCCGATGGCGCCGCCCAGAATGCAGGCCAGCGCAAACGCGAACAGCCGCTGCTGATGGTGACTGCGCAGCATCCAGATGATGAAGATCGCCGCAGCAACCCCGATCGTGGTGAAGAACCAGCGCTGCCAGCCGCCCGCCGAGGCCAGGAAGGAAAAGGCCGCGCCCGGGTTGTGCACCCGCACGATGTTGAAGAAGCTGGTCACCGGCGTGCTGTCGCCCAGGCGGTAATAGCCCAGGATGAGCACCTTGGTGAACTGGTCGGCGATGAGCAGGATCAGTGCCAGTCCGAGCCAGAGCCACATTCCGGACGAACTGCCGGCGCCGCGGCGGGCCGCCATCAGGCGAAACGGCGGCTTTCGCCGTCGCCTGTCAGGTTGCTCACGCAGCGGCCACAGATCGTGGGGTGGGCGACGTCCGCGCCGACATCTTCCCGGTAGTGCCAGCAGCGTTCGCATTTCACTGCCGCGCTGGGCGTCACCGTGATCTGCAGTGACTCGCCATCGACCACTTCGGCGGCCGAGGTGATGGTGACGAACTTCAGGTCGTCGCCCAGCGATCGCAGCAGGGCCGCGTCGTCGGCGCCGGCGGTGATGCGCAAGGTGGCCTGCAGCGAGGAGCCGACCCGGCCTTCGGTGCGTACCGTTTCGATTTCCTTGTTGGCGAGGTCGCGGATCTGCCGCAGCCGGTCCCACTTGGCCAGCAGCGCCTCGTCGGGTGTGGCGAACGGCCAGAAGGTTTCGAAGAAGATCGATCCCTGATTCTTCTCGCCCGCGAACACGGCCCACGCTTCTTCGGCAGTGAAACTCAGGAACGGCGCCATCCAGCGCAGCATGGCGTGGGTGATCTGCCACAGCGCCGTCTGGGCGGACCGGCGCGCCAGGCTGCCGGTGGCCGAGGTGTAGAGGCGGTCTTTGAGTGCGTCCAGGTAGAACGCGCCCAGGTCTTCGGAGCAATACACCTGCAGCTTGCTGACCACCGGATGGAACTCGTAGGCATCGAAATGACGCAGGATGTCGGCCTGCAACTGGCTGGCCCGGGCCAGCGCATAGCGGTCGATTTCGAGCATCCGTTCGAGCGGCACCGTGTCCAGCGTCGGGTCGAAGTCGCTGACATTGGCCAGCAGGAACTTCAGCGTGTTGCGGATGCGGCGGTAGGTGTCCACCACGCGGGCCAGGATCTTGTCGTCGATGTTCAGGTCACCCGAGTAGTCGGTGCTGGCCACCCACAGGCGCACGATTTCGGCGCCGAGCTTGGTCGTCACGCTCTGGGGCTCCACCGTGTTGCCCAGGCTCTTGCTCATCTTGCGGCCCTGGCCGTCGGTGGCAAAGCCGTGGGTCAGCAGGCCGCGGTAGGGCGCGCGGTCGTAGAGGGCGCAGCCCAGCAGCAGCGAGCTGTGGAACCAGCCGCGGTGCTGGTCGTGGCCTTCGAGGTACAGGTCGGCCTCGGGGCCCTGCGCGTGAAAGGCACCGTTGGGGTAGGCATGGGCGTGACTGCCGCGCAGCACGTGCCAGAAGGTGGAGCCGGAGTCGAACCAGACGTCCAGGATGTCGGTGCTCTTGGTGTAGTGCGCCGCATCGTCTGCGCCCAGGATGTTTTCGGCCGTGACACGGCTCCAGGCCTCGATGCCGCCCTGTTCGACGATGTCGGCCGCCTGGTCGAGGATCTCCATGGTGCGCGGGTGCAGCTCGCCGCTGTCCTTGTGCAGGAAAAACGGCACCGGAACGCCCCAGCTGCGCTGGCGCGAGATGCACCAGTCGGGGCGACCCGCGATCATGTCGCGCAGGCGGGCCTTGCCGTTTTCGGGGTAGAAGCGGGTGTGGTCGATGGCGGACAGGGCCAGCTGACGCAGTGTCCGGGGCGCCTTGTCCCTGGTGAACACCCCTTCGCCGTCGTCCATGCGGATGAACCACTGTGCGGCGGCGCGGTAGATCACCGGCGTCTTGTGGCGCCAGCAGTGCGGGTAGCTGTGCACGATGGGCTGGGTGGCCATGAGTCGGCCGTGCTCACGGAGGGTGTCGATGATGACCGGGCAGGCCTTCCAGATGTTCAGGCCGCCGAACAGGGGCAGCTCGTCGGTGTAAGTGCCATTGCCCTGCACCGGGTTGAGGATGTCCTCGTACTTCATCCCGTGCGCGACGCAGGAGTTGAAGTCGTCCACGCCGTAGGCTGGCGAGGAGTGCACGATGCCGGTGCCGTCGCTGTCGCTGACGTAGTCGGCCAGATACAGCGGGGCGCGGCGACGGTAGCCATAGGCGGTGGTGGCCTCGCCGGCGTCGTGCAGGGGATGGCGGAACACCAGACCGCGCAAGGCCTCGCCCTTGGCGGTGACCAGCACCTGGCCGGTCAGGCCGTAGCGCTCCAGGCATTTGTCCACCAGGCTGGCGCCCAGCAGCAGTACACCGCGTGGTGTGTCCACCAGCGCATATTCCAGTTCGGGGTGGGCGTTGAGTGCCTGGTTGGCGGGGATGGTCCAGGCGGTGGTGGTCCAGATGACGGCAAAGGCCCGCTGGCCCGCCGGCAGGGCGGCCAGACCGAAGGCGCGGGCCAGGGCGCCTGCGTCGTCGGACTCGAAGGCCACGTCCAGGGTGTCGCTTTTCTTGTCGGCGTACTCGATCTCGAATTCGGCCAGGGAAGAACCGCAGTCGAAACACCAGTACACCGGCTTGAGCCCGCGGTAGACGAAGCCGCGCTCGATCACCCGTTTGAACGCGCGGATCTGGCCGGCTTCGTTGGCCGGGTCCATGGTCTTGTAGGGGCGCTCCCAGTCGCCCAGCACGCCCAGGCGTTTGAAGTCTTCGCGCTGCTGGTCGATCTGTTCGGTGGCGTAGGCGCGGCTTTTGGCCTGCATGTCGTCACGGCTCAGGTTGCGGCCGTGCAGTTTTTCGATGGCGTTTTCGATCGGCAGGCCGTGGCAATCCCAGCCGGGGATGTACTGGGCGTCAAAGCCGGCCAGCTGGCGGCTCTTGACGATCATGTCCTTGAGCACCTTGTTCAGGGCGTGACCGATGTGCAGCTTGCCGTTGGCGTAGGGTGGGCCGTCGTGCAGCACAAACAGCGGGGCGCCCTGTCGGGCGGCGCGCAGGCGCTGGTACAGCGCCTGTTCGTTCCACGCTTTGGCCCAGGCCGGCTCGCGCCGGGGCAGGTCGCCGCGCATCGGAAACGGCGTGTCGGGCATGTTCAGCGTGGCGCGGTAGGCGCTGGCTTCGGGTTTGGCGGCGGATGCTGCAGCGGGTTGGGTGTCAGACATGGGATGCGACTCGGTGGGGGCTTCGACAGGCTCAGCCCGGACGGGGTGTGGGGAGCGGGAGGAGGTTTTCCGTTCGCCCTGAGCCTGTCGAAGGGCGGCGACCGGGCAGGCGTGGCGCCTAAATTCGGTCGCGGGTGGTCTGGCGGTGCGTTTCGGCGTGCATGGACGCAAAAAAGGCCCGTGCGTCGTCGCAGTCCCGCGCGATCCCTGCGGTCAGGGCGTCGAGGCTGTCGTATTTCAGTTCGTCGTGCAGTTTGTGCAACAGGTCCACGCGGATGATTTTACCGTAGGCACCCTCGGCGCCGAGGCTGTCGGGCCAGTCCAGACAATGGGTTTCCAGCAGCACCCGCCCGCCGTTGACGTCGCCCGGATCCAGCGAGGGCCGGATGCCCAGATTGGCGACGCCCGCGAGCGGGGCGTCCCCCAGACCGTGAACCCGCACCGCGAAGATGCCGCTGGCGGCGGGCTTCCAGTGCGCAAAGCGCAGGTTCAGGGTGCGAAAACCGTCGCCGTGCCCCGGGCGGGTTTCGGCCAGCTGGCGGCCGAGCTTGCGGCCGTGCACCACATGGCCGCTGATCGAGTAGGGCCGGCCGAGCAGTCGGGCCACATCGTCCATCCGCCCTTGGGAAAGGGCCTCGCGCACGGCCGAGCTCGACACCCGCAGGCCGTGTACCTCGTAGCTCATCATGCGCGCGACGTCGAAACCGCGGGCCTGGCCAGCCGCATCCAGCATGGGGTAGTCG
>ERZ761602.5067-NODE-5067-length-15983-cov-10.341474_pt1 | contig 15983 bp, 11 predicted proteins | sample MGYA00512165_ERZ761602 | MGnify/ENA primary metagenome ERZ761602 (study PRJEB28899, sample SAMN02445085) | bioreactor sludge metagenome | biome: EBPR sludge; isolation source: Thorneside wastewater treatment plant | place: Australia: Brisbane, Thorneside...
GGCGGGGGCGGGGGCCTGGGCGAGCTCGGGGGCCTCGCCGCGGACCTGGCGGAGGTCGCTGACCGTCGGCAGGTCGCTGGCGCTGTCCGAGGCGGTGCTGGGATCCCGGCCCTGGATCACCACGACGACGACGACCGCGGCGGCGGCCAGGGCCAGCGCCTCGACCGGGAGGCGGCCGACCGTGCGCCGCCAGAGGGAGACCACCCGCCCGGGCGGGGGCTCGCTGCGGACCTGGGCCATCACCCGCGCGTGCAGGCCCGCGGGCGCCTGGAGGGGGCCGGCCGTCCGCAGCAGCTCGACGACCCGCCGCATCTGGGCGTACTCCTCGCGCAGGGAGGCGTCCTCGGCCAGGGCGGACTCCACCTCGGCGGCCTCGTTGGGTTCGAGGCTGCCATCCAGGTAGGCGCTGAGGCGGTTGCGGGCGAAGAAGGTGTCCATCTACTCGAAAACATCCTCGGGGCCGATGACCCGGGAGAGTACCCTGGCCAGCTCGGCTCGGGCACGGTGCAGGCGGCTCTTCACCGTACCCCGGGGAAGCTCCAGGATATCGGCGATCTCCTCGTAGGGGAGGTCCTCCACGTCGCGGAGGACCAGGATGGTGCGGTGCGATTCGTCGAGGCGGTCGAGGGCCTCTTGGAGGAGTCTCCCTGCCTCAGACCTGTGCAGGCGGGCATCGGTTCCCGGTCCTTGATCGGCGAGCTGCCGGGCCGGCGCGTCCTCGTCCTGGGAGAGGCCCTCCAGCGGCTCGTGCAGGTCCGACTTTCGGCGCCGCAGGTGCAGCCGACGGTTCTTGCAGTGGTTGACCGTGACCCGGAAGATCCAGGTGCTGAGCTTGGACTCGCCGCGAAAGCGGTCCAGCGACCGGTACAGGGCGACGAAGACGTCCTGGGAGACATCGCTGGCCTGCTCGGTGTCTCCCATCCAGCGCATGCTGAGCGTGAAGACACGATCCTGGTAGCGCACGACCAGGTCCGAGAAGGCCTCGGTGTCCCCGCTCTGGAAGCGGCGTACGAGCTCCTCGTCCGGTTCGAGGCCGTCGGCTCCATCCGGCCGCCAGGCCAGGCCCAGGAGCAGGAGGAGCACTAGTCCGATTCCTCGGGGGTGCCGGTCATCCGCAGGCGAGCGCCGGAGTGGATCGCCTCGTGGATCCGCTCCAGGCTGATCCGATCGGTCGGGAAGGAGGCGCGCTTGACGCGGGCGCCCTTGATGGTGGCCCCGTCGAGGATGGCGAGGTCCAGGTCGGCGCCCTCGAGGTTGGCGCCGTCCAGGCAGGCGTCCTTCAGCGTGGCGTGCCAGAGGCTGGCGTTGCTGAGGTCGGCCCCGACCAGGCTGGTCCCGGTGAGGTTGGCTTCGGCCAGCTTCACGCCTCGCAGATCCAGGCCGTCGAGGGTCAGGTTGCTGAGGTCGACGCCGCGAAGATCGCTGTCCTTCAAGCTGGTCTTGCGCCGCGCCGCCTCTTGGACTCGCTTGCGGCTGACGGTGTCGGCGGCGCCGAACTCGTCGACGTCAGGGGGCGGTCGTCGGGACATGGGTCTTCCTCGGGGTTGCGGCGAGCAGGCGGACCATTCGGTCGGCCACGGACTCCTGACTCTGGCGAAGGGGCGCGGGTTCGGCCTGTAGCTGACTGGAGAAGTGAACGCCCCCAGGGTTCAGGCAGTTGACCTCCACGACGAGCCCTCCGATCACGTCGAGGCCCGCGATGCGTATCCCGTTGCGCTCCAGGTGAGGATGCAGGCACCGGGCCAGCTCCAGGTCGGAGGCCTCGATGGTCGCCGGCTCGGGCTGCCCACCCAGGCGCAGGTTGTGGCGAAACTCGCCCTCGGCGCGCCGCCGCATGTAGGCGCCGACCAGCTCGCCGTCGATCCAGACCAGCCGCTTCTCGCCCTCTTCGGCCTGGGGGAGGTACTCCTGGATGACCACCGGCCCCTCGCCCGCCTCTCCCGCGGCCCGCATGGCCTGGAGCAGCCCCGAGCGGTCGCGGCGGCGCACCAGGGCCACCCCCCGGCCGCCGCTGCCCATGGAGGGCTTGACGATCACGTCCCGGTCGAGCTCGGCCTGGAAGAGGGTGGCGGCGCCCTCGGAGCGGCTGACGAAGGTGAGGGGATGAGGCACATCGGAGAGGGTGGCCAGCCAGGCCTTGCTGCGGGTGAGGCCCAGGCCGACCGGATCGTTGACCACCGGCATCCCCGCCTCGCGGGCCATCAACGCCACGACCATCGCGGTGGGGCTGAGGGGGTTGAGGCGCAGGAGCATCAGGTCCGCCCGCAGGAGATCGACGTGGCGGGCCCGCAGCTCGCCGGCCATCAGGCGGGTGGTCAGGACCTCGCGGTCGGAGACGGGGGCGTCCAGCTCGCCCACCCGCACCCGCAGGACCCCGCGCCGGCTGATCTCGGCGTCCTCGGGCGAGAAGAACCACAAGCGGTGGCCCTGGGCCAGCGCCGCCCAGGCGAGGTGGACCGTGGTCCAGGTCGCGGAGATGCGAGCGCTGCGCTGCAGTGCGATGGCGAAGGTGAGGCTCATCGGGCTCCCAGACAGCGCCGAGGTGTAGCCGATTGCGGGCGGGGCGGTCGGATCAGGGCCGCTCGCCCTCGTCGCAGCCGATCAGCCTCGCCGGGACCGGCCGGGTCTGGAGGTAGGGCGTGTCGGCGCTGACCTCAGCCTCGGGGCAGGGGCGCTCTTGCTCGGGGTGGAGCTGCAGCACCAGGAGGTCGGCAGCGGGCGGACCGACGGCCTCCCAGCCGCGCGCCTGAAAGCCCCGCGCCGCCTGCCGGGGCAGGACCAGCAGGGTGTGCCAGTCGGCGAGGCTGCCGTCGGGCTCGTGGCGCGGGCGCGGGCAGTAGAGGGCGACGTCCTGGATCGGCCCACCCAGCAGCTTGGGGTCCTCGGCGCAGATCCAGGCCCCCAGCTCGATCAAGGCCTGGGCCCGCCGCCCCTCGCCCCGCTGCTCAGCGGCCAGGGCGGTCCAGCGGGCGGGCCAGCCCAGGGCGGCGATCAGGACGAGCCCCGAGGCCAGCAGGGTCAGGGCGCGGCGGCCGCCCGGGCGGGCCACGAGCGCCAGCAGGACCAGCATGGCGGGCACGGCCAGCAGCACGTGGCGGCGCTGGGTCCAGATCAGCAGCGCGGGGGCGAGGCAGAGCAGGGGCAGGAGGGCCGCGCGCAGGGCGGGGCGAGCGGGCCAGCGGGCCGCCAGCGTCAGGAGCAGGGCCAGGGTGAAGAGCCAGCCGTCCCGGGCGATCTCGAGGGAGCGCCGGGCGTGGAAGAGGGCCAGCGCTGCCAGGTCGCCGCCTCGCAGCGCCTCGATGTAGGCCCCGCGCGCCTCGCGAGGGATCTCCCCGACGTAGTTGGGCAGGGGGCCGGTGCCGGAGCTCAGGTCCGCCAGCGCGGTGCTCCCCCGGTCCTGCCAGGGGGTCTGCAGCGGGCTGGGGCCGGGGGCCTCCAGGAGCAGCAGGGGCGAGAGCCACCACACGGCCAGGATGCCCAGGGCGATCGCCAGGCCCCGGCGCCCCAGGCCGAGGCCGAGCAGCATCGCCGCGGCGACGGCGGGCAGCGTGCTCTCGCGGAGCAGGGGCAGCAGCCCGGTCAGCAGGACGAGGCCCAGCGACAGGCCCGGTCCGGGGGGGCGGCCGCTCGACAGGGCCCCCGCCCAGAGCCCGGTGGCGGCGACGAGGCCCAGGGCGACGAGGCTGTTGGAGTCCATCGAGCTGGCCCAGCCCATCCAGTCGGGCACGGCCAGCAGCAGCAGCGCGGCCAGGCCGGCGCCGAGCCGGGAGGCCCCCGCCGCCCGGGCCGAGAGCAGCAGCGCGCCCGGGAGCGCTACAGCCGCCAGCGAGGAGACCGCGGTGCCGGCCGGCACGAGCGCGAGCCCCAGCCCACGGCAGGCCGCCACCAGCAGAGGCCAGGCCGGGGGCAGGGGGCTGCTGCGGCCCTGCCAGAGGCCCTCGGCCGCGAGGCCCCAGGCGGTCGCGTCCTGGCCCAGCGCGCCCTCGACCCCGATCGCGCCCCGCCAGGCCAGCACCAGCAGCCCGGCCAGCAGGCTGACCCCCGCCGCCAGGAGCAGGTCCCGGCGGTCCGGAGGCGAGGCGGCGTCCACCTCTCAGCCCGCCAGCTCGTTGGCCAGCGTGGTGGCGAGCTCCCGCAGCTCCTTCGAGCCTCGCTCTTCGACCATCACCAGCCGGTAGAGGCCCAGCGCCTCCTTGGCCTGCCCGCGGCGACGAAGCAGGTCGGCGAGCAGGTAGGTCGCCCGCATCCGGGTCTCGATCGGCAGCTCGCGCGCCTCCAGCCCGCGGCGCAGCTCGGCGATGGCCCGATCCTGCAGGGCCGGCTCGACCGTGGTGGTCATGGTCCGGAAGCGGGCCAGGGCGGTGGCCTCGGCCGGCGTGTGGGGGCTCAGGGCTTCGAACTCCCCCAGCCAGCGGTCCCGCTCGGGCCCGTAGCCGCCGCGGTGGGCGATCCGGGCCAGGTTGTAGGCCAGGGTCTTGCGCGCCGCCCGGTCGGTCGCGCTCTTCCACTCGGTCTCGCCCAGCCGCAGGGCCTCCCGCGCCGCCGCCGGCCCCCGCAGGCCCAGGAAGACGCCGACGGCCTCGTCCCGGGCGGTCCAGCTCGCCTCGATCCAGAGGTCGGCCAGGAACAGCGGGCCCCGGCCCAGCTCGCTGTACATCCGCGCCGCGATGCCGTAGCGCTCCCAGACCGTCGGGGCGCCCGGGTCCTTGAGCGCGGCCCGCTCCTCGGCCAGGGCCAGGCCCAGCCGCTGGCGGTCCTCGGGGCTGAGGGTCAGCCCGACGTCTCCGGCGTAGAGCGAGAAGAGGCTCTGCCCGCAGGTGGCGACCGCGTAGGTGCGGAACTGCCCCTGGCTGCTGTACGTGGCGCCGTCGCTGTCGAAGCCGCCGTGGGTGTTGGCCGAGATGCGCTCGAAGACCCGGATGGTGTCCTGGTCGTCGAGCGGGCAGGGCTGGTCTTCGAAGCTGACCCGGGTGGCGAAGGAGGGCGAGGCGAGGGCGAGCAGGAGGAGGATCACGGTGCGCTGCTCCCCAGGGAGGTGGACTGGAAGAGGGTGAGGGGGAGCTCCGCCTCGCTGAGGTCGGAGCGCGTCTCCAACACCTCGATGCGGGTCTGCGTCCCGCGGCGCAGATCGGCGATCACGGTCCGTCGGGGCAGGGATCGACCGGCGACGGTCTGGAGCTCCTCGACCTGGATCTGCTTCACCAGGGTCCCGCCCTTGTCGTAGAAGTCGACCCGGCGGGCGATCGTTGCAGGGCGCTCGACCCGGATCTGGAGGCGGCTCCAGGGCGCGCCCGCGGCGGGCAGCAGCTCGATCTCCCAGCCGGTCGCGTCCTGGCTGAGGATCGTCGCCGCGGCCCCCTCGGCGTAGGAGAGGTCCAGGTCCTCGTGGCTGAGGTCGCTGCCGACGAAGGAGGAGCGCCGGGCGAGCCCGACCAGCAGGCTGACCTTCTTCAGCGCCGGCAGGTAGAGGAGCTGCTGGTCCTCGCCCTGGGCCATGTCGACCAGGACCAGCGCGGTGCCGGCGACCTCCGCGGGGCTGAGGATGTTCAGCCGGGTGCGGGTCGCGTCCTCGTCCCGGCGGGTGTAGAGCTCCAGCTCTCGGACCCGCTCGGCGCCGCCCTTGGAGACCAGCACCATCCGCAGGCGCTGGTAGCCGCGGTCCAGCCGCTGCGCGTCGCGGGCCAGCTCCAGGATCTGCGTCGCCGTGAGCCCTCCCAGTGCAGAGGGGCTGGCAGCGGAGCTGGCAGAGGGGCTGGCAGAGGGGCTGGCAGAGGGGCTGGCAGAGGCGCTCCCCGCGTGGAGCGCGAGCGCCAACAGCAGGCCGGGCGGCGTCATGGCTCAGGAGTCCTTGTTTCGCAGGAGCTCGGACATGCGGCTGGAGCGTCCGGCCTCGTTCTCGGTCGGCCGGCTGAGCTGGCCGAAGGCCCGGACCGTGTCGCGGATCCGGATCAGGTGGGACTGGGCGCGGGCGAGCCGGCTGAGGCTGCGCTCGGAGAGGCCCGCCTCCATCTCCAGCATCTCCATGGTCCCCATCAAGGCGGTGAGCGGCTGGTTGATCTCGAAGGCTGCCTCGGCCGCCTTGCTGATGGCCGCGTTGCGGTGCTCGGCGGCGATGAGCTGGTCGGTGGTCGAGTCCAGGCGAGCCTTGAGCGCGACGTGCTCGCGCATGTCCTGGAAGACGCCGACGGTGGCGACCAGGTTGCCGTGGGCGTCGCGGACCTCGGCGGCCGAGAGCTCGACGGGGATCTGCTCGCCCCAGCGCGCCCGCAGCCGAACCGAGACGGCGCTGACGGTGCCGCCCTCGTTGGCCCTCAGCTCGGCCAGCACCTGCCGGGCGTCGGCCGGGTTGGCGTAGATGTTCGTGACGTGCATCTGGGTGCGGGCGTACTCCGCGTCGTAGCCCAGGGCCAGCTCGGCGGCGCGGTTGAAGACCAGCACCCGGCCGCGCACATCGACCGCCATCACCGGATTGGGCGTGGCGTCGATCAGCCGACCCAGCAGGTCCTGGGTGTTGGCCAGCTCGTCCAGCGCCCTGCGGGCCTGGCGCTGCTGCGCCTGCATCCGGCGGCGCCAGGCCCGGACCATCCGCCGCTGGGCGGCCACGCGGGCCTCGAGCGAGCGGGCCGTCGGCGTCCCCCGGACCACGTCGTTGGCGCCCTGGGCCAGGGCGGCGACCTCCTGGTCCTCGTCCTGGACCAGGGCGATCCAGGCGACCGGCTCCTCGATCTCCAGGGTCTCGCGGGGCAGCTCGCAGCCAGGGCCCAGCAGGCCGACGCTGGCCTGGGGGTCGACCTCCACCCCCAGGTCCAGCAGCAGCTCGACCAGCTCGGGGGCCAACGCCTCGTGAAGTCGGACCCTCATTCGGCCTCCTCGGGGGTGCGGTTCCACCAGGCGGCCAGGGCCGCGGCGTGGACCTGGGGCTCGGGCACACCGGCCTGGCGGGCCACCCGGGCCACGTCGCCGTGCTCGGGAGAGGCGTGCAACAGCTCGCTGCCCCGCAGGCCCAGCTTGATCGAGACGGGTCCCCACGGGGTCTCCACGGTCCGGTGCTGGCGGAGCAGGACCTGCCGCTGGGCCGTGTGGCGGCGCACGCCGAAGGTCGAGCCGTGCCGGAGCAGCCGCTGGGCGACCTCGTCGGCGTGCGCGGCGGTGGCCAGGGCCTCGACCAGCAGCCCGGTCCGGCCCTTCTTCATCAAGACCGGGCTCGCCCAGGCGTCCAGCGCGCCCCCTTCGAGCAGGGCCTCGATCAGCGCGGGGAGGTGCTCGCCGCTGAGGTCGTCCATCTGGGCGGCCAGCACCTCGACCTGGGCGGGGGAGGACTCGGCGGCGGGGTGAGGGGCGCCCAGCAGGACCCGCAGGATGTTGGGGTGATCGGCCGGGTCCCGCCCGCCCGCGCCGGTGCCGACGGCCAGGATGGTCATCGCCGGCATGGGGGCGGGGCGCCCGAGCGCGGCCAGCACGGCGGCCCCGGTGGGCGTGACCTGCTCGACCCCGGGGCGGCCGGGCTGGATCGGCCAGCCGCGCAGGAGCAGGGCGGTCGCCGGAGCCGGCAGGGGCATCACGCCGTGCGCGCCGTAGACGGTGCCGGCCGAGACCGGCAAGGGACCGCAGAGGATCTGGTCGACCCCCAGCTGGTCGAGCATGATGGCCACGCTGACGATGTCGACGATGGAGTCGACCGCGCCGACCTCGTGGAAGGCGACCTGGTCGAGGCTGCAGCCGTGGACGGCGGCCTCGGCCTCGGCCAGCCGGGAGAAGATCGCCAGCGCCCGATTGCGGGCCCCCGCGCTCAGGCCCGAGCCAGCGATTCGCGCGCGGATGCTGGACCAGCGGCGGTCCGGCTGCCCGGGCCAGGGCTCGGGGTGCGGGCCGTGCTCGTGTGCATGCCCGTGCTCGTGCTCGTGCTCGTGCTCGTGGGCGTGTGCGTGTGCGTGCTCGTGCGCGTGAGCATGCCCGTGCGCGTCTGCCGGCAGCCCGGGCCCCGGGTCCGGGCGCACATCGAAACGTCGGGCGGCGAAGACCCCCCGCAGCACGCTGCTCACGACCAGCTGGTAGCCGTCGAGCTCCAGCTTGCCGAGCTCGGCGCGGAGCAGGCCCTCGTCCGCGCCGGCGTCGAGCAGGGCGGCGCAGAGCATGTCTCCGGCGAGGCCGCCGATCGGGTCCAGCCAGAGCAGCCGGCCGCCCGGAGGTCCCGCCCCTTGCGCAGAGGAGGGGCTCACGTCGCCCCTGGTTCGGCGAGGCGGTTGATACGGACGGCCTGCAGGGCCGCCCCGAAGCCGTTGTCGATGTTGACCACGCTGACGCCCGCGGCGCAGGAGTTGAGCATCCCCAGCAAGGCGGCGAGGCCGCCGAAGTTGGCGCCGTAGCCGACCGAGGTGGGTACCGCGATCACCGGCCGCTCGACCAGCCCGGCGACGACGCTGGCCAGGGCGCCCTCCATCCCCGCGACGACGATCAAGGCCCGCGCCTCGCGGAGCTGGGTGGCCTTGGAGAGGACCCGGTGGATGCCCGCGACGCCGACGTCCGTCAGGCGGTCGACCCGCGCACCCAGCGCCTGCGCGACCAGGGCGGCCTCGTCGGCGACGGGCAGATCGCTGGTGCCCGCGCAGACCACGGCGATGCGGCCGATGCCCTCGGCCGGGGGCTTCAGGCGCAGCTGCAGCAGCCGGGCGCGGTCGTGGAAGATCAGCTCGCCGGGGACGGTGCGCTGCGAGAGCCGCTGGATCACCCGCTCGGCCTTGGCCGGATCGATGCGGGTGACCATGCCGTCCTGCCCGGCCTCGCCCAGGCGCTCCAAGATGGTGGCGATCTGGTCGTCGCTCTTGCCCTCGCCGTAGACCACCTCGGGATCGCCCGTGCGGACCAGCCGCTGGGTGTCGATGGTGGCGAAGCCCAGGTCCTGGCCCGGCCAGCCGGCCAGCCGCTCCAGGGCGGCGTCGACGGGGAGGGCGCCCCCTTGGACGCTCTCGAGGATCTGGCGGAGGCTGCTGCGGTCCACGGCGAAAGGCCCGGTCTGAGGGGAGAGAGGAGGCCCGAGGGCCTTGGCGGTGCATATCGTGCGGATTCCGCTGGCGCGTCCCCGCAGACGGTGTGAACCTCAGGGGGATGCCCCCGCTCCTGCCCCTGATCCGCCCCGGCCTCCCCAGCCTCCCCAGCCTCCCCAGCCTGGTCGGCGGCGCTGCGCTGATCCTGCTGGTGGCCTCGCCCCCCGCCTGGGGAGCCGAGCGTGAGATCTACAAGGCCGCGGTCGATCGGATCGAAGAGGACTTCCTGCGGCTGGAGCAGCTCGATCCGGTCGAGGCCTTCGTCGGCGCCGCCCAGGCCGCCGAGGAGGCCATCCCCTGGCTGCTGGTCGAGCGGGTCGACCGCCCCGAGCTGGTGCGGGTCACGCTCTCCCACGGCGCCAGCGGCGCCTTCGCGGCGGTGGACTTCCAGCGCAACGGCGGGCTCTCGTACCTCCCCGACGCCCTGGGCCGGCTGGAGGACGCGATCCGCCTGCAGGCCGAGAAGGGCCGCGGCTCGGGCCAGGGGCTGGGCGAGATCGACCTCCCCGTCGAGCTGCTGCGAGGCCTCGCCCGCAGCCTGGACCGGCACTCCGCCGTGCTGGCCGGCGAGCGCCTGGACGCCTTCAACGAGCGGATCCGCGGCCGGCTGGTCGGCATCGGCTGCCGCATCGGGCGCCAGGACGCCGGCATCGTCCTCACCTCGGTCTTCCCCGATGGACCCGCCGCCCGGGGTGGGCTGCGCAGCGGGGATGTGATCGAGCGCATCGACGGGGTCGCCACGACAGCGCTGGACGTCGAGGACGTGGTGGAGCGCATCCGTGGCGACGTCGGCACGACCATGGTGCTGGAGGTGCGGCGGGTCGGCGCGGCCGAGGGTGAGCAGCGGCTGAAGGTGCGGCTGGTGCGCGACGAGGTCCGCATCCCCAACGTGGAGTGGGCCCGCTCGGCTCAGGGCGTGGGCTGGATCCGCATCGATCACTTCAGCCAGCAGACGGCGCGCCTGGTCGAGTCCGGGATGTCCGAGATGGAGCAGCAGGGGCCGCTGGCCGGGCTGGTGCTCGACCTGCGCGGCAACGCCGGCGGCTCGATGCTCCAGTCGGCCAAGGTGGTCGACCTCTTCGTCGACAAGGGGGTCATCCTGGAGACCGGCGGCCGCGGCTTCCTGCCCGTCGAGGGGCTGGTCCAGCGGGTGGACGCCGAGCCGCTCAGCAGCTCGGCCGCGATCGGGCGCCTGGGTCGCAGCGCCCCGCTGGTGGTCCTGATGGACCAGGGCAGCGCCTCGGCCTCGGAGATCGTCGCGGGCTCGCTGGCGCTGCTGGATCGGGCCGTGCTGGTGGGCGAGTCCACCCACGGCAAGGGCACCGTCCAGCAGCCCTTCACCATCGGCTCGGCCGCCCGCCTCGGCGGCGAGGTCAAGCTCAAGCTGACCATCGCCGAGTACCGCCTCGCCAGCCAGACGATGATCGCCGACGGCGTCGGCCTCCTCCCCGACGTCGCCGTCGACACCGTCACCCTCTCCCGGTTGGCGATGGACATCCCCTCCTCGGTGGTCCAGGGCCAGGCCCTGGGCCTCGTCCGAGAGGACCCGGGCTGGAGGGGCGAGGCGCCCGTCGAGGAGCGCGGGGATCTGCTGCGCGAGCTGGCCGAGGAGATCGCCCTGGAGTCGCTGGGGCCGCAGCGTCGGCAGACCCTGGAGGGGGCCGGGCTGGTGGTCGGGCGCTGGCGGGCCGACGAGGAGCGGCGGATGCAGGAGGCGCTCTCCGCCCGGGGCATCGACTGGCAGCGCGAGGACCTCTGCCGCGGCGACTGCCCGGCCCCGCAGGTGCAGGTCGAGCTGATCCCGCTGCGGCAGCCCCTGGCCGGGCAGCGGGTCGAGGTCGAGGCCCGGGTGAAGAACCTGGGGCCCGCGCCGCTGCATCGGGTCCTGGTGCGGGTGGGCGGAGCCAGCAGCGGCATGCCGTGGAGCGGGCTGGTGATCCCGATCGGCTTCCTGCCGCCCGAAGAGGAGGCGCGGGGCCGGATCGAGGTGCAGCTCCCCGCGACCCTCAGCAGCCGTCAGGACCTGCTCCCGGTCCAGGTGGAGGCCGATCGCCGGCCGGTGGTGAGCCTGCCCCCCCAGCTGCTGGAGGTGCAGGGCAACGCCCCTCCGACGCTGGTCCTGAGCTTGACCCCGACGACGGCGACGCCCGAGGAGCTGGCGCGGGATCCGCTGGTCGCGGTCGTCGAGGCGACGGTGCGCAACCCTGGCGGGCCGAGGCTGGAGGGCCTGCGCATCCGACCTCACCAGCTGGTGGAATCCCTGCTGGAGCCCCTGGATCGCGAAGCGGTGGTCGCCACCCTGGAGCCGGGCGAGAGCGCGACGGTGCGCCTCGCCTTCCGCTGGCTCCAGCCCTTGCCCGCCGATGGCCGGGTGGCGCTGCCGCTGGAGGTCCGGGTCGACCGCCTGGGCACCATCCTGAACGCCGAGGCCGGCCTGGCCTGGGCGGGCGCGCCGGTCGTGATCGCTCCGCCAACGTTGCACTCCGACCTGCCCCTCTCCAGCCCGGCGGGCAGCGTGCCGGTGCGGGTCATGGTCGGCGACGATCAGCAGCTCGCCAGCGTGGTGGCCTGGTGGCGGGGGCGCAAGGTCGCCTGGAAGGCCTCCGAGTCCAGCACCCTGGCCCTGGATCTGGAGCTCGAGCTGGGCCAGGGGACCCAGACCTTGCTGGTGGAGGCCACCGACAACCAGGGCACCCTGACGCGGCGCCGCTGGATGGTGCGCGGCACCGATCAGGACGCCACAGCGCAGCCCTGAGGGCGAGCGCTGAGGGGCTGGCCGCCTGGGCGCCTACTCCAGCGAGGCGCCGCCGACGGCGATGGTGTCGTCCCCCAGGGCCGCGAAGAAGACCTGGGCGCCGTCCGTGCTGAGCACGACGCTGGCCTCGCTGGTGGTGAAGCCGGGGTCCAGGGTGACCTGCTCGAAGCCGCCGCTGAGGTCGCCCCAGGCCAGCACGGGGCTGCCGCTGCCGTCGACCCAGGCCAGGAAGGCCGTCCCGTCGGGGGCCAGGGTGGCCTGCACGCGGGTGGGGGCGTCGGCCGGGACCAGGTGCTCGGTGCCGTCCTCTTCGATGATCACGATGGTGTCGTTGAGCTCGTCGGCCAGCAGCAGCCAGGAGCGCTCCACCAGGGTCGAGATGTCGGAGGGACGGCGGCTGGGGTCGACCTCGTCCAGGTCGGGGCACTCCACGGGGTCCCCGCCGGTGTCCAGCCCGCAGTCGTACAGGTCGGTGATGGGGGTCTCGCTCTCGATGTCGAAGGGCGTGCGGACCAGGCCCTCGGCCTGCGTGCTGACGATGATGCCGGTGGGCTCCTCGTAGAAGTGCAGCGCGCAGACGTCGGCGGGGAGATCCTGGATGGTCTCGCTGATCTCGTAGCCGGTGGCGAGGCCCGCACGGGTGGCCTGCATGTACTGGCCGAGGCCCTCGCTGAGCTCGCAGCCGATGGCGTGGATGCTGCCGTCCGAGCTCAGCGCCAGGGCGATGTCGTCGAAGGTCGCCGGCGCGGCAGAGGGGCTGTTGGCCCCGAAGCGGACCCCTGTGGCGAGGTCGTAGCCGCTGATACGCAGGGAGGTCTCGGCGGTGTCGTCGAAGATCAGCCCGACCGCGCCGAGCAGCTCGTCGTCGGTGGCCAGGAAGGCCGAGCCGGGGCTGAGGCGGAAGCTGGCCGGCACGAGGTTCTGCAGCCAGGCGGTGTGGGCGGTCGCGCCATCCAGCGGCGCCAGGCCGTCGAAGCTGAGCGCGATCGCCGACTCGTAGTAGGTCGTGGTGCCGTAGCCCGCCTGCTCGACGGAGACCGAGAGGTAGATCGTGTCGCTGTTGGCCGAGAGCTGCAGCTCGCGGGCGCCGGTCCAGCTCAGCCGGGTGACCTCCTCGAACAGGAAGCGGTTGGGGTCCCCGTCGCAGTCGCGGTCGATCCCGTCGGCCAGGATCTCCAGGCTGCCGGGGAAGATCAGCGGGTCGTCGTCGTCGCAGTCGTCGCCGGTGCCCGAGGGGGCCGTCGGGTGCCGGAAGCCGTCCAGGTCCTTGTCGAAGTCGTCGTCGCTGGCGCAGTCCGAGTCGATGTCGTCGTACCAGGTGTCGTCCGCCCCAGGGTAGATGAAGACGTTGCTGTCGTTGCAGTCTCCCGCCGGCAGGCGCCCCGAGTCCTCGACGTAGGTGGTCGTGCGCGCGGCGTCCTCGTCCCGCACGAAGCCGTCGCCGTCGGCGTCGTAGTCGTCGTTGCCGGCGCAGTCCTGGTCGATGCCGTCGTACCAGGCGTCGGTCGTGCCCGGACGGACATCGGCGCGAGCGTCGTCGCAGTCTCCGCCGGGCAGGGTGCCGGTCCCCGGCGCGTTGCGCGTGGGCAGCCCCTCGTGCTCGGTGGCGACGTAGCCGTCCTCGTCCTGGTCGTAGTCGTCCTTGCCGTCGCAGTTGGTGTCCACCCCGTCGTAGGCGTCGTCGGCCTGCCCGGGGTTGGACTCCGGCTCGTTGTCGTTGCAGTCGCCGCCGGGCAGGGCGCCCGAGCCATCGACCCCACCGGTCGACAGGCCGGCCCACTGGTCTTCGACGAAGCCGTCGGCGTCCGCGTCGTAGTCGTCGTCGCCGCCGCAGTCCTGGTCGATGCCGTCGTACCAGTTCTCGGTCTCCCCGGGGTTGATGTTCGGGTTGGCCTCGTCGCAGTCGATCTCGGCGATGAAGCCGTCCTCGTCGTCGTCCACTTCGGGGCGCCGCTCGTCGACGTCCTTGCTGCTGATCCAGGTGCACCCACCGCTCAGCAACACGCCCAGGACGCTCGCGATCGACATCAGGCTGGCTCGGCTCACAGTCTCTCCAGTTCGTTCGGCGATGGTAGCACTACCGAGACCGACGGGGCGGCGGGGCGATGTCGAAGAGGTGCTCCTCGAAGCCATCGACCGACGAGGTGCCCGGGATGTCGTCCCCCGGGGACATGCCCGTGGCCTCCTCCAAGAAGTCGGAGATGGTCTGCTCGGTCGCCTCGTCGTCGACGTCCTCGTCGTCCTCGTCGATCGGCGGCAGGTCGGCCAGCCCGACCGGCAAGGACTCGGCCTGGCCGGGGTCGATCAGCGGCCGCCGGACGATGGGGCTGAGGGGCGGACGGGAGGTGGCCGTCAGCTCGCCCCGCATCCAGCCGGCGTCGCGCACGATCCGACCCTGGGTGCTGGAGAGCAGCCAGCGGCCCCCGACGCGCCGCAGCAGGCCCTGGGCGTCCCGCACCGACCACCGCAGGCCCGAGATCAGCTCGTCGACCTGGCTGAGGGCGCGAACCAGGGCGGCCAGCCCGGCGAGGTTGTCGGGGGCCAGCTCTCCGCCGCCGCTGAGGCCTCGCTCGTGGATCGAGACCTGGACGCCGGTCCCGGCGAAGAAGGCGGCGATCCGGGCGCGCTCGCGGCTGGGGATCTCCTCGGGGCTGCGGGCGACGACCCGGATGGCCGGATCCGGGGCCGGGCGGCGGAGCAGCTGCCCGCTGCCGAGGACGGCCGCTGCGGCGGCGCCCGGGGGACCGGGGTGCCCGGAGAGGGTCCGCAGCAGGCGCACGCTGCGGCAGTCGCCGGCGCGGGCGAGGGCCTCCAGCGCGGTCATGCCGACGGCGGCGGAGCGGTCGAGGAGCAGGCCCATCAAGGCGGGCGTGGTCGAGGGCAGGGCGAGGCGCCCCAGGGTGGCGGCGGCCTGGACGCGGATCCCCGTGTCGGGGTGCCGGCCGGCGTCGAGGACGAGGCCCAGCAGGTCGAGCCGCTGGGCGGAGCCGACGGCCTGGACGGCGCGCTCCAGCTCCTCGATGCTGGCCTCCTTCGACCAGCTCAGCACCCGGGAGGCGCTGGCCAGGCTGACCATGGCCTCGACGGCCGCCAGCCGGACGCGGCGGTCCTGAGAGGGATGGAGGAGGGCGTCGACGGTGGGCATGGCCCGTCGCCCGCCGCATGCCACCACCGCCTCCAGCGCCGCGATGCGCAGGGGCAGCGCCTGGGTGTCGACGGGCTCCCGCAGGATGGCCTCGGCGCGCTCGAAGGCGACCGTGTCCCGGGCGCGGGCCATCGACCGCATGGCGCTCACCGCCAGCTTGGGGCGGTCCAGGGCGACCCGAACGGCCTGGCGGGCCACGGCGCCGGGGATGTCCGCCAGGGCGCGGACGGCGGCGCGGGCGCGTGCCTGGTCCCGCCCCCGGCTGAGCTTGACCAGCAGCGCGGTGGCCTCGGGGCTGCCGCCGGCCGCCAGGGCCTGGCAGGCCAGCGAGCGCAGGGCCGGGGGGCGCTCGGCGCTGCGCACGAGGCCGGCCAGGGCGGCGTTCCACCCCGGCAGGCGCTGGTGCGACCATCGGCCGGTGACCAGCATCAGGCAGGCTCCCGCCGCGCTGGCGTCGTCGCCGCTCAAGCGCCCCAGGGCCCGCGAGGCGAAGGTCGGGCTCTCGGCGAGGGCGACGCAGGAGTGCAGCAGGGTGCCGGGCTCCAGCTCGGCGACGCGTTGATCCAGGGCGCGCTCCAGGTCGTCCTCGGCGTCATCCTCCAGCAGGTCGAGCTCCAGGTCGTCCAGCCAGTCGCTGCCGTCGTCCTCGTCCTCGGCCGGGCTCAGCGGCGGGGCCAGCAGCCGCCGGCCCAGGGCGGCCAGCCGCGACCAGTCGGCGCCGCTGGGGTCCTCGTCGGGGGCCGCGTCGAGCAGGCCCAGCAGCTGCCGGGCGCTGGCTCGCTCGCGGGCGTCGCCGTCGCCGGCCAGGGCCCGTCCTCCCTCGACGATGGCCTCGCGCTCGACCAATCCGGCGGCGGCGAGGGGTCCCAGCAGGCGGCAGGCGGCCCCCGGGAGCTTGCCACCGAAGAGCGCCTCTCGCAGCACGCCGGGGCTCTTCTGCGCGGCGGCCAGCCCCTGCTCCAGGGTGCGGGCGTCGGGTCCCGAGCGGTCCAGCACCTCCAGCAGATCGGCCAGCTCGGCCTCGGTCGCGGGCGGGGGG
>ERZ761602.5068-NODE-5068-length-15983-cov-5.448832_pt1 | contig 15983 bp, 15 predicted proteins | sample MGYA00512165_ERZ761602 | MGnify/ENA primary metagenome ERZ761602 (study PRJEB28899, sample SAMN02445085) | bioreactor sludge metagenome | biome: EBPR sludge; isolation source: Thorneside wastewater treatment plant | place: Australia: Brisbane, Thorneside...
ACATGGAAGAAGCGCTGCGCATGCGCGAGCAACTCGTTTAGGAATCGACATGACTGACTTGCAAATCGGTTTGATCGGCCTCGGAGGCGTCGCGGTGGTCGGCGTCCTGGCCTACAACAAGTGGCAGGAACACCAGCATCGCAAACTGGCCGAGCAGTTGCTCAACGCTCGCCAGGCAGACATCCTGCTCGACGAAGCGGCGCCCGGTGGCGAGGGTGGCGAGCGCGTGTCGCGCGCGGCGTCCGCCGCAGCCGGGGTGGGCGATGCGTCGCCGCAGGCGGCTGGCGTCGCCGCGCGGGCCGGGCAGGATCGGGTCGAGCCCAGGTTGCGGGCGGCCGGCGAGCCGTCGGCCGAGGAGCACGGCCGGGAGTCCGCCGAGGAGCCGGTCGGCGCGTCCGTCGCCGTGGTTGCGCCCGGCGAGCGGGCGGTCGGCGTGGCGGGAGCGCCGCTTTGCGTTCTGTCGCCGGCGATCGATTACATTGCCGCACTTGAGGTATCCGAACCGACCCCCGGCGACCAGATCGTCGAGGCGCGGCGCGGTGTACTGGCGCGACTCGGCAAACCCTTGCACTGGATCGGCTTCAACGAGCAGGCGCAGGCCTGGGAACCGATCGTCGAGGAGGGCGAGGCCGCCTATCGGCACATCCGTGTCGGGCTGCAACTGGTAGACCGCAAGGGTCCGCTGCGTGACAGTGACCTGTCGGTCTTTCAGGTGACCATCCAGGACCTGGCGAGCGAGCTGATGGGTGCTGCCGAGTTGCCGCAGCGCGAGCCCGCCTTGCGGATGGCGGCGCAGCTCGACGAGTTCTGCGCCGGTGTCGACATCCAGATCGGCATCAACGTGATCAGTCAGGGGCAGGTGTTCCCCGGCACCAAGCTGCGCAGCCTGGCCGAGTCGGCCGGCATGGCGCTTGACGGTGCGGGGCGCTTCGCCCGCTGCGACGAAGAAGGCCGACTGCTCTATGCGCTACTCAACCAGGAGACGCAGGGCTTTGCTGCCGAGTCGCTACGCAGCCTGGCCACTCACGGCATCACTTTCCTGCTCGACGTGCCGCGTGTCGCCAACGGTGACCGTGTGCTGAGCCAGATGGTCGAGCAGGCACGGCGTTTCGCCGATGCACTGCACGGCGCCCTGGTCGATGACAACCGGCGGTCGTTGTCGGAGGCGGCGATCGAACCGATCCGCCGGCAGGTGCTGCAATACCAGTTGGCTATGGCACATCGTCACTTGCCGGCTGGCGGGGCACTGGCACAGCGCCTCTTCTCCTGAGCGCGGCGGAGCCGGGAATGAACGCCAGCGAGCGGGCTTGCATCCTGCGCGCCGAGATCGACGAGCACAACTACCGTTATTACGTGCTCGACGCGCCGCTGATCAGCGATGCCGAGTACGATCGCCTGTTCCGCGAGTTGCAGGCGCTCGAAGCCGACCACCCCGAACTGGTGCGCAGCGACTCGCCGACACAGCGGGTCGGCGCGGCGCCGCTCACCGGGTTCGCGGCGGTGCTTCATGTGACGCCGATGCTGTCGCTCAACAACGCCTTTGCCGATGACGAGGTAATGGCGTTCGACCGCCGCGTGCGCGAGGGGCTGGCGGTCGATGACGAGGTCTCCTACGTGGCCGAACCCAAGTTCGATGGGCTGGCGGTCAGCCTGTCCTACGAGCAGGGCAGCCTGACGCGTGGCGCGACGCGCGGCGACGGCAGCCGCGGCGAGGACGTGACCGCCAACCTGCGCACCTTGCACAGCATCCCGCTGCACCTGCGGGGCAGTGGCTGGCCGGAGCTGCTCGAGGTGCGCGGCGAGGTGCTGATGTGGCACAGCGACTTTGTACGGATGAATGCCCGCCAGCGGGAAAAGGGCGACAAGGAGTTCGTCAATCCACGCAATGCCGCGGCCGGCAGCCTCCGCCAGCTCGACCCGCGCATCACCGCGGCGCGGCCGCTGCGTTTCTTCGCCTACGGTATCGCTGTGGCCGCTGGCGCGGCCTTGCCGGCGACCCACTCGGCATTGCTCGAACGTCTCGCCGAATGGGGTTTCCCGGTGGCGCCGGAACGTCGCCGGGTCAGTGGTCCTGCCGGTCTGCTCGCCTATTATGCCGACATGGGCGCACGGCGCGTGGCGCTGCCCTATGACATCGACGGTGTCGTTTACAAGGTCGACGATCTGGCGGCGCAGGAGCGCCTCGGCTTCGTCTCGCGTGCGCCGCGCTTCGCTCTGGCGCACAAGTTCCCGGCCGAGGAGGCGATCACCACGCTGCTCGACATCTCGATCCAGGTCGGCCGGACCGGTGCGCTGACGCCGGTGGCACGCTTGATGCCGGTTTTCGTCGGTGGCGTCACGGTGACCAATGCGACGCTGCACAACGAGGACGAGATCCGCCGCAAGGATGTGCGCATCGGTGACACGGTCGTCGTGCGCCGGGCTGGCGACGTGATTCCGGAGCTTGCCCGTGTCCTGCCCGAACGACGCCCGGCGTCCGCCACGGCCTTCGTCATGCCGACCACTTGCCCGGTGTGCGGTTCACTGGCGGTGCGCAACGATGACGAGGCGGTGGCGCGCTGCACTGGCGGTCTGTATTGCCCGGCGCAGCGCAAGCAGGCGCTGCTGCATTTCGCCTCGCGGCGGGCGATGGACATCGAGGGTCTGGGCGACAGGCTGGTCGAACAACTGATCGAAGCCGCCATCGTGCGCACGCCGGCCGATCTCTACCGGCTCGGCCTGCTGGCTTTGGCCAATCTGGCACGGATGGCCGAGAAGTCGGCCAGCAATCTGCTGGCGGCGATCGAGCAGAGCAAGCAGACGACACTGGCCCGCTTCATCTACGCGCTCGGCATGCGCAACGTCGGCGAGGCGACGGCGCGCGATCTGGCACGTCATTTCGGCAGTCTGGACCGCCTGCTCGCCGCCGACCAGGGGCAACTGCTGCAGGTGCCGGATGTCGGCCCGGTCGTCGCACAATGCATCCGCCAGTTCTGCAGCGAGCCGCACAATCTCGAGGTCATCGCGCAGTTGCGTGCGGCCGGCGTCAACTGGACTGCAGGCGAGGCGACTGCTCCGGTGGCCGGGAGCGTGGCCGGCAAGCTCTTCGTGTTGACCGGCACACTGCCGTCGCTCGGCCGCGATGCCGCCAGGCAGATGATCGAGGCGGCCGGTGGCAAGGTCAGCGCCTCGGTATCGAAGAAAACCGATTTCGTGGTAGCCGGTGCCGAGGCCGGCAGCAAGCTCGAAAAGGCGCAATCGCTGGGTGTACCGGTGATCGACGAAGGGCAGATGCTCGCCTTGCTCACACCCGGGCGGTCGGTGCCATGATCCGGTCGGCCGCGTTCGACCCTCGCTCGCCCGGCGCCGGTGGCGCGAGCCGCAGCGCGTTGTCGGCAGATCGCCGGGAGACGAGATGAGCGATCCCCGCCAGGCGATGACCATTCTCGCAGCGGCCGACATGATCCATTCGGCCGATGCGGTGGCTGCTGCGGTGAGCAGCGTGGCGCGCCGGATCAGCGCCAAGCTGCGCGACAGCAATCCCCTGCTGCTCTGCGTGATGAATGGCGGTGTGCCCTTTGCCGGTCAGTTGATGACGCAACTGACCTTCCCGCTCGACTTCGACTACGTCGACGCGACCCGCTACGGTCAACAGACGGTGGGCGGCGAGCTGCTCTGGCGCAGGGAGCCGTCGACCCCGGTCAACGGACGAACGGTGCTGCTGGTCGACGACATCCTGGATGAAGGAATCACGCTTGCCGCCATTTGCCAACGGCTGCTCGAACGCGGTGCCGACGCCTGCTACACGGCGGTGGTGGCCGACAAGCTGATCGGCAGGAAGAAGCCGATCACGGCGGATTTCGTCGCACTGACCGTGCCCGACCGTTTTCTCTTCGGCTACGGCATGGACGTGCGCGGCGCCTGGCGCAATCTGCCGGCGATCTACGCCATGCGGGAGGAGTGAGATGCTGGCGATCATCGGCGGCAGCGGTCTGAGCCAGTTTTCGGCGCTCGAAGTGTCGCATCGTCGGCGGGCCCGGACGCCCTGGGGCGAACCGTCGGCGGCGCTGACCTTCGGCCACGTTGCCGGCCGGCCGGCGGTGTTTCTCGCACGCCATGGCGACGCACACAGCATCCCGCCGCACCAGGTCAATTATCGGGCGAACATCTGGGCCCTGTGCGAATGCGAACCGGTTGGCATCGTCTCGGTGGCGGCCGTCGGGAGTATCCATCCGGACCTCCGGCCGGGCGATCTGGTGCTGCCGCATCAGATCATCGACTATACTTGGGGACGCCCGTCGACCTATCACGAAGGACCGGACAGTGTGGTCACCCACGTCGATTTCACCGAGCCCTACGATCCGCTCCTGCGCCGGCAACTGGCCGAAGCGGCGACGGCAATCGGTGCCCTGGTCCGCGTGGACGCGGTCTATGCCGCAACACAGGGACCGCGTCTGGAAACGGCGGCCGAGATCAACCGCCTCGAGCGCGATGGTGCCGATGTGGTGGGCATGACCGGCATGCCGGAAGCGATTCTGGCCCGCGAGCTGGGGCTTCCCTATGCGGCGATCAACGTGGTCGCCAACTACGCCGCAGGACGCGGCGACAGCCGCCAGGGCGTCAGCCTCGAGGCCATCCACGACGTGCTCGATCGGGCGATGGAACGGGTGCGGGCGATCATCCGGACGATGCTGGCGAGCGATGATTAGAGCAGTCCTGCGCATGGGGGATCCCCGCCTGTGGCGGCAGGCGAAAGCGGTCGAGCACTTCGATCGGCCCGAGCTGCACGCCCTGATTGCCGACCTGGAAGAGACCATGCACCATCTCGACGGCGCCGGGCTGGCCGCGCCGCAGATCGGTGTCGACCTGCGGCTGGTGATTTTCGGCGTCGAGCGCAACCCGCGCTATCCGGATGCCGAGCCGGTGCCGCGCACGGTGCTGATCAACCCGGTGCTGACGCACCTGTCGACCGAGATCGAGGAGGGTTGGGAAGGCTGTCTCTCGGTGCCCGGTTTGCGGGGCCGGGTGCCGCGCTGGAGCCGGCTGCACTACGCCGGTGTCGATGCCTTTGGCCGGCCGCTCGAGCGCACCGTCAGCGGTTTCCACGCGCGCGTCGTGCAGCATGAATGCGATCACCTCGACGGTATCCTCTATCCGATGCGGATCAGGGACTTCAGCCGCTTCGGTTTCGTCGAGGAGCTGTTTCCCGATGGCGACGCGGGTGTGGTCGACTAGGGTGCGGCCGGCGGGTGGCGGCCGGACCGGTCGGACAGGGAGGCTCGTTGCGCGGGCCGTGGCCCGCCCGGACAAGCAACCTTGATCAGGAAAGACAGTAGTGGGCAGCCGATATCGAATCCTTTTTGTCTGCATGGGCAACATCTGCCGTTCGCCGATTGCCGAGGCCGTCACCCGGACCATGGCGCAGCGGCAGGGTCTGGGTCTGGGGCCGGCGCTGGAGGTCGACTCGGCCGGCCATTACCACGCCGGCGAGGCGCCCGATGCACGGGCCAGGCGGGTGGCCGCCCGGCGTGGCTACGACCTGTCGCGCTTGCGTGCGCGTTCGGTGATCGGGGCAGACTTCGACCGCTTCGACCGCATCCTGGCGATGGACGAGTCCAACCTGGCGTCGTTGCGCCGCCAGTGTCCGGCCGAGAGCCGGTCGAAACTCGGCCTGTTTCTCGACTACGCCAGAGGTCTCGGCATCTCCGAGATCCCCGATCCCTACTATGGCGCCGAATCCGGTTTTGAACGGGTGGTCGATCTCTGTGAACTGGCGGCGGGCGGCCTGCTGGCCGAACTGGCGCGCGGGCCAGTCACCGGGTAGGAGGGCGCGACCGCGGCCGCGGCCGAGGCGCCGGCCGCCGCGTCAACCACCCGAAACGAAGTTGGTGCTGGTCCTGGTGACCGTCCCGCTGTCATTGAAATGCACATTGAAGTACCACACCATCCCCGGGTCGACCCTGGTTTTCCAGTCCCAGACGGTTTCCTGCTGCAGCGGGTAGCGGACTTCGTGTGCCGGCTGGCCGAGCAGGTAGCGCACCGCGTCGGTGGTCATCCCGGGCTTGACCTTCTTGAAATTCTCCTCGGTCAGCACCTGGCGCACTTCGCGCAGGATGTCGTCAGGGCCGATGACCAGCAGGTAGTTGACCATGCCTTCCGGCGTGCGCGGATACTCCCAGACGCGCGAGCCGTCGTCATGGCGCCACTCGAGCTTCGGGTTGCCCATGACCTGTCGCACTTCGTCGAGGGTGCTGCTGCCGGGACGCAGCTTGTTCAGCCGGTCGGCGTCGCAGGACGAGACGGCAATGGCCATCAGGCCGGTGAGAAGAGCACCGGCGGCGAGTTTTGCGAACATCTTTTCACGCTCCGCTGACTGTGGCTGGAATCGGTGAGGCCAGTGGAAGAGTATAGACGAAGCGCAGACAGGGAGTCCGCTGAGCGTGGGCACGTCCGGATGATCGGTCGGATGCGGTCGGCCACCTCCTGGCGCGATCAGACGAGCGGGGTCCTGATGCCGACATGGTCAGCGGCCAGCCACTGCCTGCGGATCTCGTCCCGGTGGCCGGCGAACCAGAAGAGGGCGATCAGAGGCCAGGAGGAGTCGGTTCGCCCCTGCTCGGCGAGAGCGAGTGCCTGTGCGGCGGCGAGGCGGACGACGCGGATGTCCTCGCCTTCTTCGGCCAGTCCGTGCAGGCCACCGGCCCTGGAACTGTCAACCCGCCCGAGGAAGAGGTGCGTGCGCTGCGCGGTCTTCGCCGGGCTGGTGTAGAAACGGCTGATCGGCAGCAACTCGCCCACCGTACAGCCCGCCTCCTCGAGTGCCTCGCGCCGCGCCACCTGCTCGGGGGTTTCGCCGGGCTCGATCAGACCGGCGACGATCTCCAGCAGCCAGGGGCCACGCGGGTCGTCGCGTGCGCCGATGCGGAACTGTTCGATCATCACCACCTCGTCGCGTCGCGGGTCGTAGAGCAGCACCGCCGCGACATCGCCCTTTTCGATCACCTCGCGCACGATCGGCGGGCTCATCCCGCCGGCGAACAGGCGGTGGCGCAGGCGCAGCCGTTCCAGTCGATAGAAACCCTGGTAGCAGACTTCGCGCTCGATGATCTCCAGGTCCTTTTCCCTCATGCCGTTCTCCTCGACGATCTGGTTCGAGTGTAGCGCAGGCGGCGGGCTGTTCATTGCCCTACCACGGCGCTCCAGGGTCGGGCATACTGCCGGTCACGCCAGCGGCTTTGCGGGATCATGCCGGTCAACGACAGTGTATTCACCTTTCAGCATACGCCTCCTCAGCCCGTCGTCCCGGCAGGTGCTCATGCACCCGGCGGCGTTTGCCCGGCAGACGCTGCGCAGCTTCAGCCACAATCAGGGTCTGCTGCTGGCCGCTGCGATCGCGTATTACGCCTTGCTGTCGGTGGTGCCGCTGCTCATCCTTTCGGTGATCGCGCTGTCGCACCTGGTCGATCAGGCGGAATTGCTCGCCACGCTCGGACGTTACCTTGAATGGGTGGTGCCCAGCCAGTCGTCCATCTTTCTCGAAGAAGTTGCCAAGTTCATGCAGCAGCGTGCGGCGATCGGTGCGGTCCTCCTGGTCACCATGCTGTTCTTCAGCTCGCTCGCCTTCTCGGTGCTGGAAAAAGCGATGGCGGTCATCTTTGCGCACCGGGTGGTGCTCGAAAAACGACACTTCCTGATCTCCGCCGTGCTGCCCTACTGTTTCGTCGTCCTGCTCGGGGTCGCTCTGCTTGCCGTGACCATCGCCTCGATTGCACTCGAGGCGATGGCCCGGGAAAACCTCAATCTCCTCGGTCGGGAGTGGTCGCTGCGCGGCCTTGCCGGTGACCTGCTCTATCTCGTTGGGCTGAGCGCCGAGGTCGGCATCCTCACCGCGATCTACCTCATCCTGCCGGTGGGGCGGGTGCCTCTGCGCCACGCCCTGTTCGGTGGCTGTACGGCGACGCTCATCTGGGAAGTGATCCGCCAGATCCTGGTCTGGTTTTTCACCACGCTGTCGAAGGCGAGCCTCGTTTACGGGCCGTTGGCGACGGCTGTGGTGGCGATGTTCAGCATGGAGATTGCCGCCACGCTGCTCCTGCTCGGCGCGCAGGTGATCGCGGAGTACGAAGGCCTGGGCCAGGACCGATGAGGACGGGCAGGCGGAACGTGTGCGCGCGGGTCGGGTCATTACCTGCACAGAACTGCCAGCTTGGGGGCGAAGTCTTGCCGGCGCTCCCTGGCCATCGACTATGATGATCCTGCCGTCGCGGGATGTCGAATTGACTCGGGTTTCCAGCCGCGGCGATACTGTCGGCGGCCTTGACCGCCGGCGATTCCGTTGTGCCGGCCTGCTGTCATCACTTCCCGGAGAATCTGAAACATGAACGCAGGAAACGACCCGACCGCCGGCGCGGCGATGGCCACGGCGCTGACCAGGGCGCACGCGCTGGCCGATGCTTTTCTGGCTTCCTTGCCGGAGCGTCCGGTCAGTCACGTTTCCTCGCCGGAAGCGATGCGGGCGGCTCTCGACGAAACCTTGCCGGAGAGCGGCACAGACCCGGCCGACGTGGTCGATGAATGGTTTGCCCGGGCCGAGCGCGGCATCACCGCCTCGCCCGGTCCCCGCTTCTTTGGTTTCGTCACCGGTGGTGTCACCCCGGCCGCCCTGGCTGGCGACTGGCTCGCCTCGGCGATCGACCAGAACGCCGGGCTGTGGGCGAGCAGCCCGGCGGCAGCACAGACCGAGCTGGTCGTTCTGCGCTGGCTCAAGGAACTCTTCGGCTTGCCGGCCGAATGGACCGGCGCATTGACCAGTGGCGCGACGATGGCCAACCTGGTCGGCTTGGCCGCGGCGCGACAGTGGGCCGGACGGCAACTCGGTTTCGACGCCGCCGCCGATGGTCTGGCGGGTCATCCACCGATCGCTGTCGTGGCGAGCAGCGAGATCCATCTCAGCGCCGTCAAGTGCCTGGGCACGCTCGGTTTCGGCCGCAATCAGGTGCGTCGGGTAGGCGCCCCCGGCGGCTCGGTCGACCTCGACGCACTGGCCGGCCTGCTGCGCGAGATCGACGGGCCGGTGATCCTCGTCGGCAACGCGGCCGAGGTGAACAGCGGACACTTCGATGACCTCGCTGCCCTCGCCGATCTGCGTGATACCCACCCCGGTGGTGCCTGGCTGCATGTTGATGGCGCCTTCGGCCTGTTCGCCGCCGCGTCTCCGCGCCTGGCACACCTCTGCCGCGGCGTCGAACGAGCCGACTCGCTTGCTTCGGATGCCCACAAGTGGCTGAACGTCCCCTACGACAGCGGCTTCGCCTTCGTGCGCGATGCCGCCCTGTTGCGCGAGACCTTTGCTGCCGGCGGTGCCTACGTCCTGGGCAGCGCTGGCTGTTGGGATCCCTTCACGCATGTGCCGGAGATGTCGCGCCGTTTTCGCGGGCTTGCCGCCTGGTGTGCGCTCAAGGCGTTCGGCCGCGCCGGCTATCGCGTGATGATCGAGCGCTGTGTGGACAACGCCGCCGCCTTCGCGCGCTGGGTGGCGGGGGCGCCCGGCGTCGAGCTGATGAATCCGGTGCCGCTCAACATCGTCTGTTTTCGCATTGTCCGGGCGGGGCTGGACAATGTGTCGGTCGATGAACTCAACCGCGCAGCGGTGCGCGCCATCCAGCAGGATGGCCGTGCCTTCGTCACCGGCACGGTATGGAACGGTCGTGCCGCGATCCGCGCCGCCTTCGACAACTGGCGGACGACTGCCGACGACGTGGCCCTGCTGCAGGACGCCGTCGCCGAGGTCGCCGGTTCGCTTCGGGCGTGACGGGGCAGGGCACCGTACCGACCAGCGCGAACGGCCATCAATCTATCAAACGGAGCTCATGACCATGAACTCGAGCCATCAGTTCGACGAAATCGCCCCGACCTGGGACTCCGATCCCGTCAAGGTGGCCCGCGCCCTTGCGGTCGCCGAGGGAATCCGCAATCGAGTGCCGCTGACCCGACAGATGCATGCCCTGGAATATGGCTGCGGAACGGGTCTGCTCGGCTTCGCCCTGCAAGCCTGTCTCGGTCGGATCACCCTGGCGGACAGTTCGCCCGGTATGCTGGCCACCCTCGACGAAAAGATCGCGGCCGCGCGCAGCAGCAACCTGCACTCGATGAAGCTCGACCTGACCAGTGATCCCTTGCCGGCCGAGCGCTACGACCTGATCTGCTCCCTGATGACCTTTCATCATATCGACGACACCGGCGGCCTGCTGCGGGACCTGTTCGCCCTGCTGGGTTCGCCGGGCTACCTGTGCGTCGCGGATCTGGACACCGAGGACGGCTCGTTTCACGGGCCGGGCTTCGCCGGGCACAACGGTTTCGATCGCGGATTGCTTGAACACGCGGCGCAGGCAGTCGGGTTTCACAGCATCGAGTTCGCGACCGTTTTCCACATGTCGAAGCCCGACAGCACCGGCCAGACCGAGTTTCCCGTTTTCCTGATGGTGGCCGCGAAATGAGCTGGCCAACTGCCCGCGGCGCATGAGTCTCTCCGGGCAGAGGCTCGCCCCATTCCGCTGCGAAAAGATTCGTATCAACGGGCTCGTCTGCAATGTCCGCCACTGGGGGCGGGATGGCGCGCCGCTCCTGTTGATGCTGCACGGCTGGATGGATTCGTCGGCCAGTTTCCAGTTCACCGTCGATGCGCTCGGTCACGCGTGGCATGCGGTGGCGCCGGACTGGCGCGGTTATGGGCAAAGCGAGTGGCTGAACCGGCGCTACTGGTTTGCCGACTACTATGCCGATCTCGACGCGCTGCTCGACCGTTACAGCCCCGGAACGCCGGCACGCATCGTCGGGCACAGCATGGGTGGTGCGGTGGCCAGCATTTACGGCGGGGCGCGGCCCGAACGGGTTGCCGGTCTGCTGATGGTCGATTTTCTCGGTCTGCTGCCGAACGAGCCGCACGAGGCGCCCGGGCGTATCCGCGAATGGCTGGACCACGCACGTGCGACACCGAAACTGCGCACCTACGCCAGCCGCGAGCAGCTCGCAGCGCGCCTGATGCAGTTCAATCGACGCCTTCTTCCGGAGCGTGCCACCTTTCTGGCGACGCACTGTTCGATCGAACGGCCCGACGGCCAGTTGGTGGTCGCCTGCGACCCCTGGCACAAGCTTCCTTCGCCGCTGCTCTATCGGGTCGAGGAAGTGATGGCCTGCTGGCGCGCGATGACTGCGCCGGTCCTGCTGGTGATCGCCGACGAAGGCTACGTGTGGCAGCGCTTCGCAAAGCATCCCGATGAACTGGAACGACGCATGGCCTCCTTCACCAATGGCCGCATCGTCCGGATCAGCGACTGTGGGCACAACGTGCAGCATGATCGACCGGAGAAGCTGGCCGAGTTGATCGACTCGTTTTTCGCTTACCCGCCGGCGGCATGAACGAGAACAGGTGTCAGGCCGGCCGATATCAGGGCAGGCCAACCTCCACCAACCGGAATGCTTGCTCGCGTTCGGCGATGTAGGAGATCGTGTCTTGATTCGGAAACCGGGGGGCGCTCACGCCGATCAGGAGCCCCGTATCCCTGATGACGTCAAATGCGTCCGCTCCCTTTCTCGCACTCACGATCAAAGGACGACCTGCGAGAACTGCCATGAAGGCGAGGCGGGAGGACGATCGATTGACGGTGATGCTTCCCGGCACAATCGCGTCAAACGAACCGATTGCCTTCCCGGCCATGAAAACGCTCCATTTCGCGTTGCTGCGCGCAGCATAAAGGACACTGACGCCGTCCGGCGAGACGAGCGGAGTCCCGGGCAGCACAGCTTCATAAGGCCCGACTCTTTGCCCCCCCACGACAACGTACCACTCATTCCCAAGCCGTCCGGCATAGGCAACACTGTTGACGCTGGCGCCAACGACGAGGCTCGCATTGCCGAGCGCATCGAAATCCTGTTGCGGCGCTCCGTCGACGAAAACGCGCCATTGATGTGCGGACCGGGCGGCGAACACCACGTGCTCGCCGTTCTTGCTGAAGACCAGGGAATCGGCACCGATCGCATCGTATTGGCCCAGCACCTTGCCATCCACCACCATCAGCCAGCGGGTTCCGAGCCTTGCCGCATAGGCCAGCTTGCCCCCGGCGCTGTACACCGGCGCACCCCGCAGAATTGCGGCATACCGGCCCAGGGAGCCTTGCTCGGTGGCAATGGTCCACAATCCATCCTGGCTGGCAGCGAATGCATAACCCTCACCGTCTGGTTTGAGGGTCAGACTGCGCGAAGCGATCGCGTCAAAACGTGGCGGAACCTCTTCGCCATCAAGAACCAGAACCTGCTGCCGACCGACTGACGCCGCGTAGGCGACCCGTCGGCTGTCCGCAGTGAACAGAATCCGGCCGTCGATGATGGAATCGTACCCTTGCTGTTGGCGGCCATCGACCACCGCATGGACCTTTTTGCCCTCGGTGACGACGAACGCCAAGCGTTTGCTGTCGGGTGAATAGCCGAGGCTGTTCTGCAGGATGCCGGCAAAGTCGCCCGTTTCTTTCCCGTCGCTGATCACACGCCATCTGGCGTCGCGGCGTGCGGCAAAGGCGACATGCCGCGAGTCCTGACTGAACACCGGCGGTCCGGGCGTAATCGCTTCGTACGGGCCGAACCGCTGTTGATCGAGATGGATCAGCCAGCCGCCTGCAGTTTTCTGGACGAAGGCGACACGTGAGCCGTCCGGACTGGTTGCGACCGCCTCATGGACGACTTGTCCGACCGCTTCGGTGTTCCCGGCTTTGCCACGCGATCCCGGTGGTGCCGACTCGACAGCAAGCGTGGTGAGGCTGAACAATCCCGGGATCGCGCCAAGCCCGCAGAGCAATCGCCGGCGCGTCAAGCCATGGTTTTTCAGAGGCAAGCGCGCTCCGGCTGCCCGTCGAGAGCCGGTCGGCGCAGCCTGCTGCGTACCCCGAGCACAAGCGAGAGCGCGGCAGCGACCAGCCACCAGATCTTCGGTTCCGGCACCGGTGATTCGGAAACGAACCAGTCCACGCCCGTCCCCGCCCTGAACCCATAAGCATTGGTCAGCCAGCTGCTGCTGGCCGGGTCATAGCCGATCACCTGGGTTTTCAAGCCTCCTGCTTTTCCTTGCTCGGTGTCGTGCGTCACGCACAATGTCGCCTTGCCGTTCGCGTGCTTGATAACGCAGGTCAGTACGGCCATGTGGGTTGCACCGTTTACCTCGATGTCTTCATGGTGCTTCAGTTCAGCCAGTAGTCCATCGATGTCGTTGGCGCGGATCTCCTTGGTCACGACTCCGTATTTTGTGTACTCCGGTCCTTTCTTGCGGATCCCGGTATTGTTTGCACCGCCGGTACCGGGTACCGGTTTGCCATCCTTGACTGTGGGCGGTCGCCAATTCACCACTGTCTTCAACGCGGCTACGGTTTTCTTGTCTTCCGGGATGCTGACGTATTTGCTGCGTTCATCCAGCCACTTGAGACTGTTCGAGAATGCCCCGGGGACGCACTCATCGACGCCGACCTCCTGGTTCACCATGTCGGGGTTGACCGCCAGGTCGACCGGAAGCCATCCCGGGTCACCGAAGGGTTGCAGGAAAGGTACGCCAGGTCCTGGGACGAACGGTGAGCCGTCAATGCCACCGACGGTGATCTTGCGTTCCCTTATGGTGAATGGTGTGTTGTTGGTGGGCTGCGAAGTGATTGGTGAATCGGTCAAAGCGTAGGCGGCGAGCATCGAAGTGATCGGATTGTCCGGCGTATTGCCGAGATCGAAATTGATCGAGAGCGACTGTGAGACGCCTGCGCCCTCGATGCTGGCAAGCGGTGCGTTTTCAATCACCCAGACGCCGTCTCTGGCGAGATTGAAATACTGGATGGTTGATTTTCCTTCAAAGGTAACCAGAGCCTCTCCCCAGTCCGAGAACGGTTGCGATTGGGCACCTTGCTCGAAAGTCGCCTGATGGAGATCCAGCCCGATGATGCTGCCATAAGCGGCTGCCGGCGGGAACAGGAATGTAGCGCTTGCTGCGGCGATGAAAAGGTATGAATGTGGTCGGTGGATCATGAGTGGCTCCTCCTTCGTAAAAGTGGAACGTCAACGATGCCGCTTGCGTGTCGAGCCGCTCCCGACTTGGTCACCGCTTTCTGGTGGTCAATTCCCGGCTCCTGCCTTTCCGAGTGCGCGATTGGTATTCGGAGAAGATCAAGCAAGAGGCATGCTAAATAACGAAATGTTCATTTATTCAGTGGCTTGATATTTCTCACCCGAGTGCGGATCAGACGAGGTGTAAAGAATGTCGACAGTCCATGCGATGGCTCCGTTCTGGCCGATGTCCGGCGCCAGGTTCACCGGGGCAGCCCGTACGCGAGCCACACCTTGCAGGACCAGCTCCGGGACTACGGCATGACCGGCTCGATGAGCCGCAAGGGCCACTGCCGGGAAAACAGGCGAAGCGCCGTTTCGCGAGCCGTCAGGCGAGAGGGCGAAGCCCGGCACAACGCGCCGACCGAACGCCGGTTCAACCGCTTCAAGAACGAGCGGATGCAGGGCGTTTCCTTCGCCAGCCATGCCGACATGAGGGCCGTGAGTTTCAAGTACACCGAGGTCTTCTCCAACCGGAAACGGCAGCATTCGACCCTCGGCCATCGCTCGCCAGTTCAATTCCTGGCGCATTGGATCGGCCGGCAGCATCAAGAAAAACTGGTCGCATGAATCCCAACCCTTTGGAAGACGAGAAACCGGGGAAAGCTCACGCCACTGACTAAGGCGTCGGCGAGTGACTTGCCTCCGACGGCTGGATCGGTGACCCTTTCAGGGCCGCTGCTGGTTGCCAGCCGAGCATCAGGAGCAGCGCGAAGAAGCCGGCGAGGTAGCCAAGCGGGATATGCCAGCCATGAAGCAGCCACTTGCGCGCCGACCTGCACTCGGGGAAAAGATTGGCCAGGGCAACTCCGGCTGAGGACCCAAACCACAGCATCGAGCCGCCGAAACCCACGGCGAAGGCGAGCATGCCCCAGTCGTAGCCTCCCTGCTTCAGGGCCATCGCGGTGAGCGGGATGTTGTCGAACACGGCTGAAACGAAGCCAAGGCTCAACGCCGTCTGCCAGGAGGCGGCAGGCAGCTCCTCGACCGGCATCATCGACGCGCAGCTAACCAGTGCGAGCAGGAAAAGCGAACCCTTGAGGGCATCGGGGAGCAGGCTCCATTCCAGCCTGCGTAGTGGTGCCGCCAAGAGCAGCGCGACCCACACCGACGCGCCGAGGAGGGGAAACTCGTCAGCGGCCTCGGGGAACTCGAGGTTGACGATGATGTTGGTGCCGATCGCGGTCGCCAGCACATGGCAGACGATGCCGACGCGAACCCAGTCGAGGCGTTGCGCACCCTGCAGTTGGCGTACGATTGGCTGGTGGCCATGCTGCTGCAGAGCCGCCGGGATGCCGAATACCACCAGCGCCACCAGCGAAGACAGAATGGCACGGCTGAGGTCGACCGGGCTGACGCCGGCGATCCACATCATGGTTGTCGTGGTGTCGCCCACCACGCTCCATGCGCCACCGGCGTTGGCGGCAGCGACGATGGCCGCCAGATAGCCGACATGCAGCCGGCGCTTGAACACGCTCGCCGCCACGGTACCGCCGATCAGTGCCCCAACAATGTTGTCCAGGAAGCTCGACAGGGCCCAGATGATGGCGAGCAAGCCAAACGGTCCCAGCCAGCCTTCCGGCAGCAGTCGTGGCAGGGATTCCGGCACACCGCTCTCCTCGAAGTGGCGTGCCAGCAGCGCGAAACCGACCAGGAGGCAGAGCAGGTTGACCAGCAGCACCCACTCGTCGGCCATGTGATGGGCAAAGCCGGCGACGCCCGCGCCAGTCCTGAAGCCGGTCACGGCAATCTTGTACCAGGCAAGCATCACCAGGCCGGTGAGTGCCACCCTGAGGACATGGTGATGAAACAGGGCGACGCCCAGCAGCGTCGCTGCAAAAAGAAGGAATTCCACAGGTACGGCGAAGGCT
>ERZ761602.5071-NODE-5071-length-15971-cov-10.167504_pt1 | contig 15971 bp, 13 predicted proteins | sample MGYA00512165_ERZ761602 | MGnify/ENA primary metagenome ERZ761602 (study PRJEB28899, sample SAMN02445085) | bioreactor sludge metagenome | biome: EBPR sludge; isolation source: Thorneside wastewater treatment plant | place: Australia: Brisbane, Thorneside...
GGGGGGCTCCGGGGTGGTGATTGCGTAGTGGGTTAATCATTAACGGATAGGTTAACGAGCTGCAATGGGTTGACGTAGATCGTGCGGCGATCTAGATCGCTGGATTCTGGAGGAAGTCATGCGTGCTCACCGAACGGGAACCCGCCGCACCTGACCCCCGCTCGTGTTGAAGCGCGCGGTGCTCAGCCGCCGCGAGGTCCCCTGAACCAGCCGAGACACCTCACCCCGCGCAATGCGGCGGTGTCTCCCTTCGCCTGACTTCTGACCCCTGGTTTCAACGTGAGTTCCAAAGAACGCCTGGAGGCCGTCCGGCGCCAGCTCTGTGCCGAGCCTGGCCCTGACGACGGTCTCGATCCTCGTCGGCGCGATCGCGATCGACAGCCGCAGTCCAACATCCAAGACCTGCGCCTCTGCGGGGAGGTCGCCCGCATCCTCTCCTTGGAGCTGGACGAAGCGCTCATCGAGCGTGTCGAGCCCGCCCCCAACGCCTCCCGCCTCCGGGTGTGGGTGCGCACTGACGACTTCGACGCGGTCGAGCGCCAGCGTGCCCGCTTGCGCGCGGCGGTCGCGGCTGCCATCCGACGCAAGCGCGCGCCCGAGCTCGTCTTCGTCCGGGTGCCGGAGTGATCGGGTGGTGGGTGCCCGGCCCGGTTTCGAAGGAGGTCCGGCGGGCGATCGACCGCCTCGCCTCGGCCGGCGACGTCGTGCGCGTCGCCGTCATGCCCGATGTGCACTTCGCCGAGGAGGTCTGCGTCGGGATCGCGGTCGCGACCCGGGACCGAATCTACCCAGCCGCCATTGGTGGAGACATCGGCTGCGGGGTCGACGCCCTGCCGCTGGGGGTGGAGGCCGAGCCGGTCGACGCGGTTGCCCGCCGCCTGCTGGAGGGCTTTTCGCGGGCAGTCCCCGCCGAGCGCGGGCCGGGAGAGGTGCTCGACTTGCCCTGGTCCGATGAGCGGCTGGCGCGGCACGCCGCTCGGGAGGGGCGCCTGCAGCTCGGCACGCTGGGCAGCGGGAACCACTTCCTGGAGCTCTCGCGCGACGACGCCGGCGGGCTGTGGATGCTCGTCCACTCCGGCTCGCGGGCGATCGGGCCGGCGGTCGCCCGGCTTCACCTGGAGGGGGGGCTCGTCGATCCCACCGGCCTCCGGTACGTCGTGGGAGAGGAGCGCGAAGCGCTGCTCGCGGACCTTGACTCTGCCGAGGCCTGGGCCCTGGCCAACCGTCGGGTGATCCGCAGGCGCGCGCTGGAGGTGATGGGTGAGCTGCTTCCGATCTCGCCCGGTGAGGCCATCGTCTGCTCGCACAACCATGTGCGGCGCGAGGGTGAGCTGTGGATCCACCGCAAGGGTGCCATCCCGGCGGGGGAGGGCGTGGCCGGGGTCATCCCAGGCTCGATGGGTGCGCCGAGCTACATCGTCGAGGGTCGCGGTCTGGCGGCGGCGTTGGCGTCCAGCTCGCATGGGGCTGGGCGCCAGATGTCCAGGGCCGAGGCCCATGCGCGCATCGGTGTGCGGGAGCTGGAGGTGCAGATGCGAGGGGTGTGGTTCGATGAGCGGCGGGTGCGAGAGCTGGTGGATGAGGCGCCGGGTGCGTACAAGGACATCGGCCGGGTGATGAAGGCGCAGCGGGAGCTGACGCGGATCGTGGGGAGGCTCCGGCCGGTGCTGAATTTCAAGGGGAGGTGAGGGGGGAGGCGGATCGCGGACACGAGGGGATCGGTTGAAGGCTCGGCGGACATTTTCGGCAGATTGAATCTCAATCTCCCGAAAATGTCCGCGAAAGCGGGGTGAATCGGGCGGATCTGACTGCGGAGGGCCTGGAGCAGGACATATTGCGTCCGAAACGGGCCTCCGAGGCGCAGATCGGCGGACATTTTCGGCGAATTGAATCTGAATTCTGCGAAACTGTCCGTCAGTGTCTGCCGAAGGCCGGTGTCGGACATCCAGCGCAGCTTGCTGGTCCCTGGAGGGCCTCGTCGGCACCGTTGCCACTGCGCTATGGACGGAAGATGCTCCCCGACCGCTGGACTGGCGACCTGGAACTCCTATGGAACGCGCTGGCCGCCGCGCTGCGCGACCCCAGCCTGGAGCACGAGCTCCTGCGCTGGCTCCAGGACAGGTCTCCGTGGGAGTGGGCCCGGTTGGACGACAGTGAGAGGAGCTGGCGTGCTGTCTACAAGGGACCGAGCTTCACCTCGAGCACGCTTTCCCGGGGCTGGCGCAGCTTCTCGGGCAACGGGCACGAGCGCGAGGCGGCCGTGCGCGAGCTGGCTTTCGACTCGCACGAGGCCACCAACGGCTTCCTGTTGGTGCGCTGTGACGACTGGGTCGGCGCCGTGCGTCAGCGGGCGAGAGCCGCCATCCTCTCCCTCGTGGCCGAGGGAAAGGTGGATCTCCTCACGTGGATGCCGCTCCTCCTCGCGCGAGCTTCGCCCGTTGTTGCGGGCGGCGCTCGCCGAGGAGCAGCGGCGTGGGCATGAGCTCGGTCTTGTGGCCTGGTTGTTGGAGACCTGAACAGTGCGCGACTTCCATGACTTGCTCAGCTCCGTTTCGGCCTGGCCGAACATCCTGGCCATGGTGCAGTCTTCGGGGACGGCGACGATCCTGGACTTGGACCGTCCCCTCGGCGAGCGCGTGCTCTGGTCCCTTCAGGTGACGGATCGCTCACCGATGGGCAGCGTCGCGCTGAACTGCGGGGGGATCCTCGCAGCCTCCGGATGGATTCGTGTGTACGGAGGCGGGGACCCTGGCCTGGTGAGCTGGAACTGCACTCCGGGCAGTGCGGCCAGCATCCCCGAGGCACTGGAAGGGGGGCTTGTCGTGGGCGCGGACGTGCTCGGGGGGTTCTTCCTGCTCGACGGAGGAGGGCTGGGGCGCCCGGGAGCCGTCCACCACCTCGCGGCCGACACCCTGGAGATCCACGACCTCGGTGTCGGCTACAGCGAGTGGCTCCAGTGGGTGCTCACTGGCGACGTCGCGGGGTACTACGCCTCGCTGCGGTGGCCGGGGTGGGAGGAGGAGGTCGGTCGGCTGGACTGGCCGCTCGGCCTGCACCTCTACCCACCGCCCTGGTCGGTCGAGGGGCGTGATGTGGGGGCGGCGAGCCGGAAGCCGGTGCCGCTCGTCGAGCTGTGGGGGTTGGCGTGGGAGAGCCGTCGGCGGCTGCGTGGGGACCAAGTCCAGAGATGAGCTGTCAACTCCCGAGCTGGTCCCGCAATTCCGCCCCTAAGTCGGGCGGTGACCGGTAATCTCCCGAGTTGGTCCCGCAATTGCGTCCCCAAGTCGGGCGATGACCCTTCATGTCCGAGGTTGGTCCCTCAGCGCTGGCTCCAGTCGCCCCCGGGGAAGAGCGCCCTGCCATGGCCGGTGCCCGCGACGACATCGAACAGGACCACTCCGCGGCCGAGCGGCACGCGGGTCACGCTGGCCCCGAGTCCGACCGCCAGGCCCCTCCAGGCCGCTTCATCGGGGCCAGCAGGAGGACGCGCGCCCACCAGCTGCAGCGCCTCGTGCCAGTCCCCATCCCCGCGGCGAATGGTGACCCCTACGGGAATCGAACCCGTGTTGCCGGGATGAAAACCCGGTGTCCTGACCGTTAGACGAAGGGGTCTGGTTCGCTGCACCGAGAATCCGGGTGGGTCGCACAGGGCTCGAACCTGTGACCCTCGGATTAAAAGTCCGGTGCTCTACCTGCTGAGCTAGCGACCCTCAGCATGCGGCCCCGTAACGCCGGGCGGGCGGAGAGGCAAATGGCTCAGCGGAAGAGGGGGTCGCGGGCGATGACCTGCTCGCGGCCGGGGCCGACGCTGAGCAGGCCGCAGGGCACGCCGACAAGCGCCTCGATGCGCTGGATGTAGGCCCGGCAGGTGGCGGGCAGGTCCTCCCAGGTGCGGCAGTCGCTGATGTCCTGCTGCCAGCCGGGCAGCTCTTCGTAGGTGGGGCGCACGGCGGCGAGGGCAGAGGCACCCGGCGGGGGGGTGGCCTGGTCGCCGTAGGCGAGGGCGATCTTTAGGGTGGTGAGGCCGCTGAGCACGTCGAGCTTGGTGAGGACGAGGTGGGTGGTGCCGTTGAGGAGGGCGGCGTGGCGGACGAGGGCGGCGTCGAACCAGCCGCAGCGGCGCGGGCGGCCGGTGGTGGCGCCGAACTCCTGGCCGACCGCGCGGAGGGAGGCGCCGATCTCGTCCTCGAGCTCGGTGGGGAAGGGGCCGGCGCCGACGCGGGTGGTGTAGGCCTTGGCGATGCCGACGACGGCGTGGATGTCGGTGGGGCCGACGCCGGTGCCGGCGCAGGCCTGGCCGGCGACGGTGTTGGAGCTGGTGACGAAGGGGTAGGTGCCGTGGTCGACGTCGAGGAAGGTGCCCTGGGCGCCCTCGAAGAGGATGGGCTGGCCCTGGGCGTTGGCCCGGTGCAGCAGCGTGACGGTGTCCCGGACGCGCTCCTGGAGCTGCGCACGCAGCGGGGCCGCCCACTCCAGCAGGTCCTCGACGGTCAGTGCCGGCTCGCCGAACCACTCCAGCTGGCGGTTCTTCTCGGGCAGGACGGCCAGGAGGCGCTCGCGCAGCACCTGGGCGTCGATGAACTCGGCCATGCGGATGCCGCGGCGGGCGACCTTGTCCTCATACGCTGGGCCGATGCCCTTCTTGGTGGTGCCGATCTGGCCTCCGCCCAGGGCGGTCTCGCGGCAGCCGTCCAGGGTGCGGTGGTAGGGCATGATCAGGTGGGCCTGCTCGCTGATCAGCAGGCGGTCGCCTTCGATGTTGACGCCGCGGGTCTGCAGGGCGTCGAGCTCGGTGACGAGGACCTGGGGGTCGACGACGACGCCGTTGCCGATGACGCAGCGCACCTCGGGGTTGAGGATGCCGCTGGGCACGACGTGCAGGACGATCTTGCGGCCCTCGACCACCAGGGTGTGGCCGGCGTTGTTGCCGCCCTGGAAGCGCACGACGTGGCGGCTGCGGGCGGCGAGCACGTCGACGACCTTGCCCTTGCCCTCGTCCCCCCACTGCAGTCCGGTGACGACGATGTTGCGGAGGGGGTTGTGGACAGGAGTGGCGCTCATGGAGGCTCCGGTGAGGGGTCGGGCCATAGCACGTCGAGGCCCGGCGCGGCCCTCCTCAGAGGGTCTTCAGGGCCTCCTTGGCGTTGGCGTGGGTGGAGTCCAGGGCGAGGATGGCCTCGAACTCCCGGCGAGCGTTCAGGCGCAGGCCGAGCTTGACGTAGAGCTCGGCGAGCGCGAGTCGATACTCGATCTTCTTGTCCCGGTCGTTGGGAGCCTTCAGCACGGCCATGCGCAGCAGGTTGAGCAGCTCACGCTCGGAGTGCTCTTCCTGCTGCATCAGGCGGGCCAGCCGGAAGTAGGGCAGGCCCTGGTCCGGCTCGAGCTCGATGGCGTCGCGGTAGCACTGGATGGCCTGCTTGAGCTGCTGGAAGCTCTCGGCCTGCTCGCCCTGCTGCACCAGGGTCTGCACGCGGATCGTGCGCGCCTGGGCCTTGAGGATGTCCCGCAGCTCCTGGTAGCTCTTGTTGCTGGGGTCGTACTGGAGGGCGAGCTCGATGGCGCCGGCGGCCTTGATGACGCGCCCCGCGGCGTGGTCCTCGACGGCCTGGTCGTAGAAGGTCCGAGCCTTGATGAGCTGCTCGCGGACCTGGCCGACCACCCGGGCCTCGGCCTTCTGGCGCAGGCTGGCCGACGAGCGCGGCGAGGTCGGAGCGCGGGCCTGCAGGCGCTCGCGGATGGAGCCGGGGGAGGCGGGGGTGGTGCTGGCGCTGGACCAGCGGCGTGGCCGGCTGGGTTCGGCCGAGGGGCGCGTCGGCTCGGCGGAGGAGGCCGGGCCCGAGCCCGAGGGCTTGGGCAGGCGGTTGGCCTCACGGAGGGTGCGGTCGTAGGCCTTCCGCCGATCGGCGTCGCGGAGCACGTAGGAGGCCTGGTTCATCGCGACGAAGATGCTCTCGACGTAGTCGGCGTGGATGCCCATGCCGCCCTTGTACTTGGAGAAGTGGTCCGGGTGCCACTTGCGAGAGACGGCGTAGTAGGCCTGCTTGACGGCGGCCTCGTCGGCGTCGGGGGTCAAGCTGAGCAGCTCGTAGTGGGTGGCGGTGTCCAGGGAGGTGTACAGCTCCTCGATGGCCCTGGCCAACGGGAGGGGGAGCTCTGTGGGGGGCATTGGACCTCAATCCCTCGTGCGGGATGAGGATACCCGATCGGGAGGGGGGCTTTCCACGGACGCGTCGGCGGGCTCCAGGCGCGCGTGGGGGTGGGCGTCGCGGTAGACACGCAGCAGGTGGGCGGCGTCGACGTGGGTGTAGCGCTGGGTGGTCGAGAGGTTCTCGTGGCCCAGCTGCTCCTGGATGGCGCGGAGATCCGCGCCGGCGCCGAGCATATGGGTCGCGCAGGAGTGGCGCAGGGCGTGAGGGTGGCTGCCTGCTACGCCGTTGGCGGCGCCAGCGTCGCGGACGATGGTCCACATGGAGCGGGCCGAGAGGCGCGCGCCGTGGCGGTTGAGGAAGAGGGCGCCGGGCTGCGCTCCGCGGGCCTCCAGCCAGGCCTCGACCGCCTCGGCTGCGGGTGGGCCGAAGGGCACGATGCGCTCCTTGCCGCCCTTGCCTCGCACCCGGACCAGCCGCTGGGCGAGGTCGACGGCCTCGGTCCCGAGGGCCTGGGCCTCGCCGACCCGCAGCCCGGCTCCGTAGAGGAGCTCGAGCAGCGCGCGGTTGCGGAGGAGGGCCCAGCCGTCCTGCGTGGGGTGCTCGACGATGGCGGCGGCCTCGTCGACGTCGAAGAAGCGGGGGGCCCGGCGGGGCACCTTGGGGAGCTGCAAGCGGGCGGCGGGGTCCGTGTCCAGGCGGCCGGTGCGCTGCATCCAGGCGAAGCAGGACCGGACGGCGGCGATGCGACGCGCGACGGTCGCGGGGGCGTGGCGCCGTCTGCCGGCGCCGGCCTGGGCCAGCCAGCCGCGCAGGTGGGCGAGCTCGGCCTGCCGCAGGCTCAGGGAGCGCGACCGCAGGTAGGAGACGAGGCCGTCGAGATCGCCCTGGTAGGCGCGCAGGGTGTGCGGGGAGCAGGCGCGCTCGGCTCGCAGGTGGTTCAACCAGTCGAGGAGATCGGGGTCGATCGGCTCGGACGGGACGGGCTCGGGGGGGCAGGATTCCATGAGGCTCGGTCTCAGCCTACTCCAGGCTTCGCCTTGCGTGCCGGGTCGCCCTGGTGTACGCAACCGCCCCCGGACCGCGACAGCTCGCCGGTCCGCACCCACGAGGCTCCATGGGAACTCCGCTCGTCATCGTCGAGTCGCCGGCAAAGGCCCGCACCATCGAGAAGTTCCTCGGCTCGGGCTACCGGGTGGCCGCCTCGGTAGGCCACATCCGCGATCTTCCCAGCAAGGCCTCCGAGATCCCGGCCTCGGCCAAGGGCAAGAGCTGGGCTCGCCTGGGCGTGGACGTCGAGAACGACTTCAAGCCGCTGTACGTGGTGCCGCCCGAGAAGAAGGCCCAGGTCCAGAAGCTGAAGGAGCTGCTGGCGACGGCCGACGCCCTCTACCTGGCGACGGACGAGGATCGCGAGGGAGAGAGCATCTCCTGGCACCTGCTGGATGTGCTCAAGCCCAAGGTGCCGGTGCACCGGCTGGTCTTCCACGAGATCACCCGCGAGGCCATCCAGGGCGCGCTGCGCAACCCGCGCGAGCTGGACACGGCCCTGGTCAAGGCGCAGGAGACGCGCCGGGTGGTGGATCGCCTCTACGGCTACGAGGTCTCGCCCCTGCTCTGGCGCAAGATCCGCCCGAAGCTGTCGGCGGGACGGGTGCAGAGCGTCGCGGTGCGGCTGCTGGTGGAGCGTGAGCGGGCCCGCATCGCCTTCCGCTCGGCGTCCTGGTGGGACGCGCTGGGCCATTTCGCGGCGCGCACGGGTACGCTGGAGGCCGAGCTGGCCGAGGTCGGCGGCCGGCCGGTGGCCAAGGGGCGCGACTTCAACTCGGAGGGCAGGCTGCTGCCGGGAGTCAAGGTCCTGGTGCTGGACGAGGCACGGGCGACCGCTCTGGCCGAGGCGCTGAAGGGCCAGCCTGCGACGGTGAAGGAGGTGGAGAGCCGCCCGACGACCGATCGGCCTGCTCCGCCGTTCACGACCAGCACCTTGCAGCAAGAGGCCAACCGCAAGCTGCGGTGGACGGCCCGGCGGACGATGACGACGGCCCAGCGCCTCTACGAGACGGGCTGGATCACCTATATGCGGACCGACTCGACGACCCTCTCCGAGGAGGCGATCCGGGCGGCCCGCTCCTTGATCGCCCGGCAGTACGGCGACGAGTACCTCCCGCCCTCGCCTCGGCAGTACAAGAGCAAGGTCAAGAACGCGCAGGAGGCCCACGAGGCGGTGCGCCCGGCGGGGACGACCTTCCGCAGCCTGGACGAGGCGCGGCGGGAGCTGGACGACGACCAGGCGCGCCTGTTCGAGCTCATCTGGAAGCGCACGGTCGCCAGCCAGATGGCCGACGCCAAGGGCTCGGCCAGCACGGTTCGGATCGAGGTGGGCCGGGGTGAGGACACCAGCGCCTTCGTGGCCACGGGCAAGACGATCCTGTTCCCAGGCTACCGGCGGGCCTATGTCGAGGGATCGGACAACCCCGACGCCGACCTGGCCGACCAGGAGCGCATCCTGCCGGCGGTGAAGGTGGGGGAGGTCCTCCAGACGACGCAGGTCCAGGCCCGCGGGCACGAGACCCGCCCGCCGGCTCGGTTGACCGAGGCCAGCCTGGTCAAGGAGCTCGAGCAGCGCGGCATCGGGCGGCCGTCGACCTACGCCAGCATCATCGACACGATCCTGCGCCGCGAGTACGTCTTCAAGAAGGCCTCGGCCCTGGTTCCGACCTTCACCGCCTTCGCGGTCACGGGCATGCTGGAGCAGCACCTCGCCTGGCTGGTCGACTACGACTTCACCGCTCGGATGGAGGAGCAGCTCGACGAGATCGCCCGGGGCGAGGCGGACTCGCTCTCCCACCTGCGCCGCTTCTACGAAGGCGAGCAGGGCCTCCACCAGCGGCTGGCCGAGGCCGAGGGCAGCATCGACCCGCGGGTGGTCTGCTCGATCGCCTTGATGGGCGAGGGCGCGGACGCCGAGACGGTGGTGCGAATCGGTCGGTTCGGGCCCTTCCTGGCCTCGGGCGAGCTCCGGGCCGACATCCCCGACGATCTGCCTCCTGACGAGCTGACGGTGGCCCTTGCCCAGGAGCTGATCGGGCGCCGACGTGAGGGGCCCGCCGAGCTGGGCCTGGATCCCGTCTCGGGCCTGGCGGTGTACCGCATGAACGGGCGCTTCGGGCCCTATGTGCAGCTCGGACAGGCCGAGGGCTCCGACAAGCCGCGGCGGGCCTCGCTGCTGCCGGGGATGACCGAGGCCGAGATCGACCTCGGCCTGGCGCTGCAGCTGCTCTCCTTGCCGCGGACCCTGGGGCTCGATCCCGAGACCGGCGAGGAGGTGGTGGCCACCAACGGCCGCTTCGGGCCGTACGTCAAGCGCGGTACGACCTCTCGCTCGATCCCGGCGGGGGCCTCGGTGCTGGAGATCGGGCTGGAGGAGGCCCGGCGGCTGCTGGCGACGCCTCCCTCGCGCCGGGGTCAGGAGCCCCTTCGCACGATGGGCCCCGACCCGCGGACCGGCCGAACCCTGGTCCTGATGAAGGGGCGCTTCGGCCCCTATGTCACGGACGGGGAGACGAACGCCTCGCTCCCCAAGAGCGTCGACCCGCTCAGCTTGGAGTTGGCCGCCGCCAGCGAGCTGATCCTCGCCCGTGAGGGCCAGCCGAAGAAGCCGGGCCGGACTCCCGCCCGCAAGGCAGCGGCGCCGAAGAAGGCAGCGGCGCCGAAGAAGGCAGCGGCGCCGAAGAAGGCAGCGGCCCCGAAGAAGGCTGCGGCCCCGAAGAAGGCTGCGGCCCCGAAGAAGGCTGCGGTTCCCACCGATGACGCGACGCCGAAGAAGGCAGCGGCCCCGAAGAAAGCAGCGGCGCCGAAGAAGGCAGCGGCCCCGAAGAAGGCAGCGGCGCCGAAGAAGGCTGCGGCCCCGAAGAAGCGCGCCGCAGCAGAGCCCCTGGCTTCCGACTAGCCGAAGAGCAGGGGCCACTCGCGGTCGAAGGCGCGCTGGTACTCGCCGTCGGTCTCGGGCAGTCGGTCGACGATGACGCCCGCGGCGATGCGCTTGACCGCGGCGAGGTCGATCGGGTGGGCGCCGGCGCTGGGCGCGCCGCTGTCGACGTCGAGCAGCCGGTCGTTGACCTGGTTGAGCATGGCGTCGTCGAGGTGACCCAGATCGAGCAGCAGGTCGAGGAAGGCGGCCGCGGCGGGATCGAGCTCGAGCACTCGGGCGGGTCGGTTGGGAGGCATGGGACTATCCGTCGTCACGAAGTGCGAAGCGCTCGCCGGGTAACCGTTGGACCTGTCCCGTCAACTCCAGGGCGGTCAGCAGGCCCGAAGCCTGGTGTGTCGGCCAGCCGAGGGCGTTGGCCAGGGTCTCGACGTCGGCGCCACGCTGGAGCAGCCGCAGCGCAGCTTCGGGGAGCTGGGGGCCGCTGGCGGCGGCGCGTTCCTTCGCGGGGCGAGGCAGGAAGGCGGCGAGGTCCTTCTCGTCCCGAGCCATGCCCGCCCCGGCGCTGATCAGGTCGAGGCAGCCCTCGCTCATGGGCTCCAGCGGGCTGCCGGGCACCGCCAGCACCTCGCGCCCCATGTCCATGGCCTGCCGGGCGGTGATCAGGGCCCCGCTGTTGCGCGCCGCCTCGACCACGATGGTGACCTGGGCGAGGCCCGCGATGATGCGGTTGCGCTGGGGGAAGGTCCAGCGGGTGGCCGGGGAGGCCGGCGGCAGCTCGGAGAGGACCAGCCCACCCTGGTCGAGGATGCGCGCCTGGACCTGGCTCTGCCGGTGGGTGAGGGCCTGCTCGAGCCCCTGGCCCAGCACCGCGATGGTCCGGGAGGGGGCGGCGAGGTGGGCGGCCTCGTCGATGCCGTAGGCCAGCCCGCTGACGACGACGCCCCCCCGGTCGGCGACCGTCCGGGCCAGCCGCTGGGCCATGCGGGTGCCCGTGGGGGAGCATCGGCGGCTGCCGACGATGGCCACGGCCGGGGCCAGGAGCAGGCTGGGGTCGCCCCGGTAGAACAGCACTGCGGGGGCCTTGGGGGCGTTCTCCAGCGCCTGTGGCCAGCCGGGATCGAGCATGGTCAGCATCGACTGGGAGGTCTGGGCCGGCGGCGGCTGCGAGAGGAGCTGCGCTTGCGCCGGGCTGAGGCCGGCCTGGAGCAGGCTGGCCGAACGCGGAGCGCCCCCCGGACGCGAGAGGAGCGCGCGCAGGGCGGGAAAGTGAACGCGGCCGGCGAGGGAGGAGGCCGCCAGCCAGAAGTCAGGAGAGGTCATGGTCGCCCGAGGAGGCGCACCATGGAGCGTGGACGCGGCCGCCTATCGTGGGCGGACCGGCCCGGCGAGGCGCTCAGCGCTGATCGAGCTTCTGGACGACCCGGAGGCCGTCTTCGATCACCCGGGAGGCGTCGGTCACCTTGGCGACGGAGGTGTACTCGTCGACCCGCAGCACCACGACCCGCCCGGTGACGGCCTCGGGCAGGAGCTCGTCCTCTTCGATGCCCAGGGCCTCGTCCCGCTGCATCACGACGTAGAAGGAGTCGCCCACCCGCACCCCGTCGGAGCGACCGACGTTGATGAAGACGGTCTCGCCCGTGGCGGAGAGCTCGAACTCGGTGCTGGGCCGGCCGACGATGTGGCCGGAGACCGTCCCGGTGGGCTCCCGCACCTCGACCTCGACGTGGACGGGCATGAGCGGGCCCACCATGTCGCCGCGTTCGGCCTCCCGGTAGGAGGTCCGGATGACGGCGGAGAGGATGTCGTCCACGCGATGGACGATGCGGGCCTCGGCCACCACATCGTAGGAGGAGCCGTAGCGGGTCCGTCGGTTGCGCGGGTCGCGCACCTTCTTGCCGGTCTCGCGGAAGATGCTGACGGTGTCACCGCACTCGAAGGCGTCGGCGTCGTCCATCTTCAGGTAGACGAGGTTGCCCTCGCTCAGCCAGAGGTGTCCGGTCTTGGCCTTGTAGACCGTGCCGAAGGACTCGACGTCGTCCGGGTCGGCCAGGAAGCCGCGCGCCTCGAAGCGGGTGCTGGGGATGGTCGCCGTGAAGCGCACATCGGAGCCGCACTCGCCGTCGGTGTACTCGAAGGAGAGGTTGCTCTGGATCGGGGCGGGCGCGCTGGACTCCAGGGAGACCTGCGGCGGCTCGATGTCGGTGCCCAGGCGGAAGGCGATGCGATTGCCCGGGTAGATCCAGTGCGGGTTGGTGATGTAGTCGTTGATCGACCACAGCCGGGGCCAGTACTCGGGGTTGCCGAGGAAGGTCCGCGAGATGTCCCAGAGCGTGTCCCCGGACTGGACCGTGTAGTAGTCCGGCGAGGACGGCGCTACCGAAGTCGACGTCGTCCCGGTCCCCTGAAAGGACTGGGCGTGGGCGGCGGGGCCAGCGAGGAGGGCAGCGAAGAGCGTCAGAAACATGGCCGACTCCGGGGGAGGAGGCTGCGCGAACCGCAGCGCAGCCTGGGGCCTGACCCGTAGGGACGGGTTGCGGCGAGCATACAGCAGCGCGCGTCAAATGACCAACCGGCAGGCTGTCGGTGACGAACACTTTCTTGGACGAGGATCACGGGGAGGGCGCCAGCACGAGATCGGCGCTGCCGAGCTGCTCGATCAGGGCGAGCCGCGCCTCTTCGGCCTTGGCGCGCGTGTCGTGCCCGCCGATGCGCACCCGGTACCAGGTGGCGCCCGAGACGAGGGCCTCGATCCGGTAGGCGGCGTGGCCGAGCTCCTTGAGGCGCGCGACGTGGGCGTCGGCCTGGGCGAGGTCCTCGTAGCTGGCGATCTGCACCGACCACCCCGCGGAGGGCAGGGCCGGGTCAGCCTGGGTGGCCGTCGGGGGGGCGGGAGGCTCGCCCCCCGGCTCGATCGCGGTCACGACGCTGCTGGGCGGCGCGTCGGTCGCGGAGACCGTCGGCACTGGGCGGGAGAGCTCGTTGTTGAAGGTGACGGTGGGGTCCTTGTCCTCGGCGCGGCGGGCCTGCTCGACCTCGCGCAGCAAGAGCTCCAGGGCCTGGTCGTCGGCCACCTCGGGCAGGAAGGCCGCCTGGGCAGCCTGCCCCGGGGCGTTGTCCACGATCATCCCCGAGCGTCCCAGCTCGAGTCCGACCAGGAAGGAGAGGATCGCGATCGCCAGCGTGCTGACGCCCAAGGCGCCCAGGTGGCCCCGGGTGATCCAGATCCGGTCCCCGCTGGGGGCTCGTTGCAGCTCAGCCATCGAGGTCATCATAGTCCTGCAGGCCGTCATCGGACATCACCGGCGAGACTTCGACCTCGGCCTCTTCGACAAGAAAGCCGTGCCAGCCTTGGATCTGGCCGAGGACACCGTCGAGCGCGCTGCGCAGGAAGCGCGGCTCGTTGCCGACCATGGCCACAGCCATCACGGCGCGGCTGTGGTGCTCGAGGTGACCGACCTCGGCCACGCTGAGGTTGCGGCCGGCACGAAGCCGGTCGCGGACCTGGTTGACCACGCGGCGCTTGTCCTTCAGGCTGCGCGACTCGGGCACATGGAGCACCAGCCGCAGCCTTGCGACCCAGATGGACTCGTCGGGGGCTCGGAAGCGCATTCGGGAGGACCGTGCTGCGCCGGGCTCAGGTCGTGACGACCTGCTCCTGGCTGAAGGTCTCGATTAGGTCACCGGCCTTGATGTCGTTGAACCCGTCGAGGTTCATACCGCACTCGTAGCCTTCCTGGACCTCGCGCACATCGTCCTTGAAGCGACGCAGCGAGGCGAGCCGCCCGGTCCAGATGATGGTCCCGTCGCGGAGCAGCCGAACCTGGTGGTTGCGGGCGATGCTGCCTTCGGTGACCCGGCAACCGGCGATGGAGCCGATCTTCGGGACGTGGAAGACCTCGCGAATCTCGGCGACGCCCTGGACCTTGTCCTGGAAGGTCGGGGCCAACATGCCCTTGAGGGCCTTCTCGATGTCGTCGAGGGCCTCGTAGATGACGTTGTAGGTCCGGACCTCGACCCCGAACTCGTCGGCGGTGCGGCGGGCCTTGGAGTCCGGTCGCACGTTGAAGCCGATGACGACGGCACCGTAGGTGTGGGCCAGCGAGATGTCGCTCTCGGAGATGGCGCCCACGGCGGAGTGCAGCACCTTGACATCGGTGCCCTCGACGTTGAGCTGCTTGATGGAGCCCTTCATGGCCTCCAGCGTGCCGCCCACATCGGACTTGATGATCAGGTGGAGGACGATCTTCTCGCCCTCGGTCTTCTGCTTGATCAGGTCCTCGAGGGTCACGCGGCGGCCGATGTTCTCGACCAGGTCGGCCTTGCGGGCCTCTTCCACGCGGTGCTCGGCCAGGGCCTTGGCGTCCTTGTCGTTGGCGACGACGACGAAGTTGTCGCCCGCACCGGGCACATCCTGCAGGCCGATGATCTCGACCGGGGTCGAGGGGCCCGCCACCGTCAGCTTCTTGCCGAGGTGGTCGGACATGGCGCGGACGCGGCCCCAGGTGGTGCCCATGACGACGCGGTCGCCCTGCTTGAGGGTGCCCTTCTGGACGAGGACGTTGGCGACCGGTCCGCGGCCCTTCTCAAGGCGGGCCTCGAGCACGGTGCCTTCGGCGTGGCGCTCGGGGTTGGCGGTGAACTCGCCCACCTCGGCCACGAGGTTGATCGAGTCGAGCAGGTTCTCGATGCCGGTGCCCTTGAGGGCGGAGACCGGGACGAACATCGTCTCGCCGCCGTACTCTTCGGCGACCAGCTCGTGCTCCAGCATCGACTGCTTGATCTTCTCCAGGCTGGCGCCCGGCTTGTCGATCTTGTTGACTGCGACGATGATCTCGACCCCCGCCGCCTTGGCGTGGTTGAGGGCCTCGATGGTCTGCGGCATGACGCCGTCGTCGGCCGCCACCACCAGGACGACGATGTCGGTCACCTGGGCGCCGCGGGCGCGCATATGGGTGAACGCGGCGTGTCCGGGGGTGTCGATGAAGGTGATCAGCGCGCCGTTGCGCTCGACCTGGTAGGCCGAGGTGTGCTGGGTGATGCCGCCGGCTTCCCCAGCGGCCACGTTGGCCTTGCGGATGGTGTCCAGCAGCGTGGTCTTGCCGTGGTCGACGTGGCCCATGATCGTGACGACGGGCGGCCGCGGCTCCTGGCCGGGGTCCTCGTCCTCGTCCTCGACGTCGATGAGGTGCTCGTCCTCGCTGAAGGAGGAGTCGACCGCCTCGAACTCGAATTCCTCGGCGACCAGCTGGGCGGTCTCGAGATCGAGCTCGTCGTTGATGGTGGCCATCTGCCCCAGGGAGATGAGCCGCTTGATGACCTGGCTGGCCTTGACGCTCATGCCGTGGGCGAGGTTGGCGACCGAGATCGTGCCGTTGACCTCCACCCGGCGCTTGTGAGCGGCGGCCTTGGGCGAGGTCTTCTGCGGTCCGACCCGCTTGCGGGAGCGACGCCGACGGGCGCCGTCGTCCATGAAGCTGGTCTCGGAGGTGCGGCGGCGCTTTCCCTTGGGCTTGGGGCGGGCGCGATCGGCGCGGTCGCGGAAGTCGTCGCGCACCGGATCGGGGGCCGCTCCGCCGGCCTCGTCGCGCCAGGTGGGCTTGCGGGCGTTGGGGTCGACGGCGGCCTCGACCGGCTTGCGGGCGGCCTCCTGCGCGCGGCGTCGGTTGCCGGCGGGGTCGGCGGGGTCGTAGCCGGGCGGGGGCGAGACGACGGCGGAGCCCAGGCCGGGGAAGCTGGCCATGGGGCGGTCGCCGCCGCCGAGGCGAGGCAGGCCGCGACGGGCGGTGGCGGCCGCACCCGAGGTGTCGGGAGCGGGGCTGGCCTCGACCACCTCGGCCGCGGCCGGGCGGACGGGACGCTCGACCCGGGCCGGGGCAGCTTCGACCGCCGCGACG
>ERZ761602.5073-NODE-5073-length-15967-cov-3.252577_pt1 | contig 15967 bp, 12 predicted proteins | sample MGYA00512165_ERZ761602 | MGnify/ENA primary metagenome ERZ761602 (study PRJEB28899, sample SAMN02445085) | bioreactor sludge metagenome | biome: EBPR sludge; isolation source: Thorneside wastewater treatment plant | place: Australia: Brisbane, Thorneside...
GCCCCCGCGCTCGCGGCGACCAGCTGGCCCGGCGCATCGACGGATGCGGGCAAAGGGATCAGGACAGATACGTCATTGAGACCGAGCTTCGGCGCGGCCGGCTCGGGCTCCGGCTCGGGCTCCGGCTCGGGCCTCGGCTCGGGCTTGCTCTCGCCCTGCGTCTCTTCGGCGTCGCAGCCGGCGGAGGCGGCCGGAACGGATTCCAGGAGTACCGCCGAGAGGAAGGTGATAACAGGAGCCCAGGTGCCACGCATGCCCCGCCGGTTAGCCTCGATCGTGCGCGCGCTCAAGAGCGCGCTGGCAATCTCCGCCTCGCTGGCGTGCAGCTCGTCACCCGACGCGGTCGAGCCCGCACGCCCCACGGCGGCCACGCCAATGGCCTCCACGCCCGGGGCAACCCCGGCCGCTGCCGGCTCTGCAACCGGCACGAGCCCCGACGCGCCCGCCGCCGCCGCTCCCGAGGTGGAGATCCCGGCCGAGCAGGCCACCGGCGTGGGCCCGGTCCACTCGATCGCGTTCGGAGAGAAGAAGCGCGCGGCGATGGGGGCGACCGGGGTCTGGCTCGATGCCGGCGCTGGCTGGTCCGCCATGCCGCCGATCGGCGTCGACACGACGGGCTCGCGCATCTTCTTTGGCCGCGACGATCAGCCGCGCGTCGTGGGCGCGAACGGCGACACGTTCGTCTACATGCGCTTTCGCCTGGGGGTCTGGAAGAAGGGCGATGAAGAGATCGCGGGCCTCGCCGCCAACCCTCGCTCGCCGCTCTACGCCGTGCTCGGTCACGCCGACCCCGAGGTCGTTTGCAAGCGCGGCGGGGGCTGCATCATCAAGCGCCGTTCCGGTTGGACGCTGTTCGAGGCGCCCCAGACGACGGGCATCCCGCAGGTCGAGCTCTGCGGCGAGCAACCCTGGGCGTTCGACGGCCCCGTGATCTGGAAAGTAGTGAACGCGGGCTTCACGCCGCACGGATCGGCGCCCTCGTTTGCCAAGGCCGACGGTCTCTGGGCGCTCGGCGACAGCGACATCTGGGTCGTCGAAGCGAGCGCGAACAAGGTCCACCATTGGGACGGCAAGGCTTGGCAGGCCGCGCCCTCGCCGATTCGCGGGCCTCGGTCGGTGTGGGCCTCGGGCCCGCGCGACGTCTGGATCGCAGGAGCCGGCGGCGCCGGTCACTACGACGGCGAACGGTGGCGGCGCGTCACCGGCGTCCGCGAAGGGATGGTCACCGTGAACGGGCGATCGAAGGACGAGGTGTGGCTGGGCGGCGAGGCCGGGCTGTTCCGTCTGCAGCCCCCGGCGAAGTAGCCTGCGGGCGCGCCGGCATCTCGATCCCCAAGCGGGCGAAGCGCCGCGTGTAATCGCGCTCGATCGTGCGATGCAGGATGGCCGCGAACTCGGGCGCCGGCGCGAGCCCCCACGCGCGCTCGTCATCCGTCAGGCTCTGGGTGCCGCCGACGAGATCGTCGCCATACGAGCGCTCGAGGTCGGCGAGCCAACCGGGCAGCCCCGCGGCAATGGCCGCGTGCATCGCGGGTGCGCCCGGCAGGGCGAGCAGCCATTCGAGCGCCGTCCAACCAAAGTCGCGATGGCGCACCTCGTCTTTGAGGATGCGGTCGAGGGCGCGACGCGCGACGGGGACGGTCGCGCCGCGCCGCAAGTGGGCGAAGAGCGGGACGGCCACCGTCTCGTTGAGGCAGAAGATCTTCACGATCGCCGAGACGAGATCGATCTCCAGCTCGGGGTGCGCGCGCCCGATCTCGAGCGTCCGGCGATCGAGGCGCGGCACGCCGCCGCCGCCCGCCGCTGCCCACACCTTGCGAGACATGTCGGCGTGGACGAGCTCGTCGTCGACGATCCGGTTGCCGGCCCGCACGAGATCGGGCGATGCCCCCAGCTGGATCAGCCAGAGGACCGTCTCTTGCGTGATCGCCGCCGACCGGTACTCGGCCTCGACCCGCCCGAGCCACTCGAAGACGACCTGGGCGCTCGCCCTCGGCCTAGTCTGCGCCCGCGGCATCGGTGCACTTCACCTGCCTCGGCGGGCCCGGGTTGCACCGCGCGCCGGGCGGGCACTCGGTGCTGGCGTGGTACCAGCAGGTGCCGTCGTCGCGCTTCGTCACGCGACCCTTGCCGTTCTTGGGTGGGTCGGGCAGCGGCGGCGACGGCGCGCATTTGACTCTCAACGGCGGCCCCGGGTTGCAGCTCGCGCCCGGCGGACAATCGTCGTGGAACGTGAACGTGCACGACCCGTCGTCGTTCTTGGAGAGCGCGCCCTTGGCACCGACGGGCGGGTCCGGCAGCGACGCGAGATCCGTCGCCGGCGTCACCGACGCGGCGGCCGTCGCGGTCGCGTCGGGCACGGTCGTCGGCTCGCTCGTCGGCTCGGTCGTGGGGTCGGCCGGCGCGATCTGCGGCTGCATGGGGTTGTCGTACGTGCGCCCCGAGCAGCCCGCGCCGATCAGCGTGGTCACGACGATGGGCGCCGCCAAGGGGCGGCGGCGCGAGGCCTTGCGGGGGGTTCGCATGCGCCCATCACGCTAACAGAAAGCCGGCGAGCACTGGGGCGGCTCGCTACCCACATGCGCCGCAAGCACCTGCCGCTTGCAGCGGTTCCGCCGGCAGCCGACAATGTCGATGATGTCGAAACTTCACTCCCGCCGTCGCTCCTGGTCCGGTGTCGCGCTCGCCCTCATGCTCCTCGCGGCGGCGTGGAGCTGCTCCGATTCGGACGCCGACGGCGCGGGGGGCGAGGCGGCGGGGTCGCCCGCGTCGACAGGCTCGGCCCCCGACGCCAGCTCAAGCGCGACCGGGTTCGGCCAGGGCGGTCAAATGACGGGCGGCGGCGAGCCGTGCGCGCAGGATACGTCGGAGGCCACGCTCGTCAGCCAGCCCGTCGACATCATCTTCGTCATCGACAACTCCGGCAGCATGACCGAAGAGATCGTCGAGGTCGAACAGCAGATCAACGCGAACTTCGCGGCCATCATCGACGCCGCCGTCCCGGCCATCGACTACCGCGTGATCATGGTGAGTGCCTTCGGCGACAGCAACGATCAGGAGATCTGCGTCGCGGCTCCGCTCGGCGGCATCCCCGACAACGACAGCGACGGCCACTGCGACAGCATCCCCTCGGCGCCGGTGAACACCTCGAAGTTTTTCCACCACGCCGCCAGCATCTCGAGCCACGACGCGCTCTGCGAGCTCGTCGACCAGCTGACGACGGCGGACCCCCACGGGCTCCAACCGACGGGGTACGAGGCGGTGCTGCGCCCCGAGGCGTTCAAGTTCTTTGCGGTGATCACCGACGACAACGTCGACTGCTCGGGATACGACGACCAGGACTCGATCGCCGGCGGCGATGCCGTGGCGGCCGCGTGGGATGCCGACATCCTCGCGGCGTCGCCGGCCCAGTTCGGCGCGGACCCGGCGAGCCGGCGCTACTCCTTTTGGAGCATCGTGGCCGTCGCCCCCTTCAATCCGACGGCGGGCGACCCCTACGGCGAGCCGTACCCGCCCGACGCCGTCGTCGCGCCAATCAACACCCAGGAGTGCACGCCGTCGGCCGTGAACCCCGGCACCGGCTACCAAGGCCTCAGCATCCTGACTGGCGGGTATCGCTTTCCGACCTGCGGCCTCGACTACACCGACATCTTCACGCTCATGGCCCAAGGCGTGATCGCGGGCGCGGCGGTGCCCTGCGAGTTCGACATCCCCGAGCCGCCCATGGGCGAGACGCTCGACCTCGCCACGGTGCAGGTTCGATACTCTTCGAGCGGCCAGCTCGTCACGACGTTCGATCAGGTCCCCGACGCTGCCTCGTGCACCGCCGGGGCGTTCTACATCGCGATGGACAAGATCATCCTCTGCCCCGAGGCGTGCGCCACCGTGCAGTCGGACGAGAACGCGACGATCGACATCGCCTTCGGGTGCGACCTAGGGGTGCAATAGCGTAAGGCGGCGCGCGCGATTGCGAACCGCCCGAGGGACCGCCGGCAACAGAGGCTTCGGGACCGGAGAAAGACCCATTCTTTGCTCCTGGTTGCCGGCAGTCCTTCGGGCGGTTCGGTCAATCGGCGACGGGCGCCTCCGTTCGCTGAATCGCCGCCCACGCGCGCGTGCGCACCAACGAGCAGAGCGCCTTGTCGTGCAGGAGCCGCGTGAGGTTCGACATCACCGCGCTCTCGGCGCGCAGGCCTAGCCCGCCCGAGAGGTAGGCATCGAGCGCCGCGTGGTCGAGCAGCAGGCTCTCGCCGATCCCGGCTGCGCGAACGATGAACGGCGCGACGGGGGCGCCGTCGACGAACGCGAGCACCGACACGTGCGCGGTCGGCGAGAAGAACTGGAGGTGCCACAGCCCCGAGCCGACCCACCCGCGCCCGAGCGGACACCCCCCGGGGAGCCCCCGCACCTCCCAGCCAGGGCGGGCCATCAAGAGGCGCCTGCGGCTCGGATCGTGGAGCGTCGACTCGGGCGCTATCGGCGAGGGGTCGAGCGTCAGCATCGAGGAGCCATTCCTACGACCTTCGCTCGACCACCTCAAGCACTTTTGAAAGTGACTTTCATTTTCCTTAGCCGAGTCGACTGACGTCGCGGTCTCGCGGCGCGGCTGGAGCGACCACCGCGCGACGCCGTCGCTCCCGGACCATGTCTCGGCGTCGACTTCGAAGACGGACGCTACCGTGGCGCTGTCCAGCGCTGCTGCGTCGCAATGGCGCGCGACGCGGCCTCGATCGAGGACCAAGATCGCGTCGGCATAGCGGCGTGGCGGCGAGACGGCGCACGCCCGGCGTCAGGGCCACGAGCTCCGCCTCGCTGGTGTCGAGCGCGGCGGCCGCGTCGCGCGCGTGCACGCCGGGCTTCGAGGCCTTGAGATCCAGGTACCGCTCGTAGAGCGCGCTCACGGCAGGCTCCCGGTCAGCTTCTTCACGCGAAGACGCACGGTGCCCGCGGAGGTCGCGGTGGCGCCGATGAAGCTCTCGAAGGCGACGAAGAACGGCGTCTCGCCGTCGGCCCCCGCGACGAGCCAGGTGGCGCGCACAGGAACGGGTGGGTCGACGGATCTGTCGATCCATTCGCCCGTGAACGCGCTCACGATCCCGTCGCCGGCCCAGTTCAGCGCCGGCACCGAGAGCGCAGCGTCGTCGACGGCGTCGAAGGTCGCGAGCTCCGACGTCGCGGTTCGCTGCATCACCTCCTCGAGCGATTCTCCCGCGGTGGCGCCAGCCTGAAGATCGACCCCCTCGACCGCGCCCGGACCGCCATCGCCACCGTTCACGCTGATCTTGTCGCGCCGGAAGCAGAGGTCCCAGTCGTCGCGCGCGGCGGCCTCGGCGGGCGTGAGCAGCAGCCGCTCGCCCGTGGCGAGGACCACGCAGCCTCTCGGATCCTCTTCGGTCGGGCCGGTGCCGCCCGCCGTCCCGTCGATGTTCTCCCACAGCACCGTCGCCTCCACCCCCGAGGGCGTGACCCGCGCCGACCGCATCTGGTAGAGCCCGCCGACCGGGGCCCCTTGCACCTCGCCGTAGTAGCCGAGGATCTGCACCTTGTAAGTGTCGGCGCCGCGGCGAACACCCACCACGTGGTACCGGCTGTACAGGGTGTGGTCGGTCCCGTCGTAGGCGTACCACTCGAGGAACGCGCCGCCCGGTTGGTCGGTGACCAGAAAGGGTACGTCCGACGGCACCGCGTCACCCAGAAAGACGACGTCGTCCAGCGGGCCGAAGGCCTTGGCGCTCCCCGTGCCCGATGCCCCGCCGTTGGTGAGCACGTTCAGCCCGTCGAGCTCCAGCTCCCACGCCGCCGCCTCGTCGACGATCGCGCCGCCGTCGAGATCCACGAACGCCGGGCCGGGCTCGGTCGGGACGTCGACGATGGTGCCGTCGACGAACGGATCGCCGCCCGCGCCGCTGCTCGCGCCCGACCCCGCCCCGGCGCCACCCCCGCCTGTCTCGCTGTCGGGGATCTCGTCGCACGCGGCCGCGCCGAGCAAGAGGGCGATGGTGATGTGGGGTGCTCGAGACATGGTTCAGTCCTCCGGAGGCAGCTCGGCCTCGAGGCCGAGGTAAAACGTGCGGCCCTCGACGGGGCGTTGATCACCGAGGCGTCGCGGGTCCTTTTGAACGCCGAACAAGTTCAAGACGCCCGCGTAGACGCTGCCCCCCGGCCACGTCGTCTGCGCGACGCGCAGATCGAGCGTCGCGAACGCGGGCGCGCGCAAGGTGTCCTCGAGGTACGCGTCGAGCACCGCACGGAAGCGCGCGTCCACCGATAGACCGATCGGCGTGTCGCCTCGGGCCGACACCAGGAACGTGTGCGGCGGTCGGCCCGGGAGCGGTCTTTGGAGCGCCTCGTCGCGCGTGAAGAGATACGCGTACCCGGCCTCGGCGCGGAACCACGCGTCGGCGCGAACGCGAACGCCTGCCGTCGCCCCGGAGGTTCGCGCTTCGCCGACGTTGACATAGGTGTAGTCGTCGATGCCGGCCGAGCCAGACTGTGTCTCGGCGAGGCGCAGATCGATGAGATCGCTCACCCAGTTCGCGAAGCCGCCCGCGCGCAGCTCGAGCGCGCGCTCGACGCGCCAGGAGACGTCGGCCTGCATGCCCCACGACGTCTCCGGCAGGAGGTCATCGCTACCGAGCACGCGGTATCCGAGCGCCGAGTGATCGAACACGAAGCCGACCTCCTTTGCGCTCGGCGCTCGGTAGCCGCGCCCGCCGCTCACGCGGATCGCGAGGGTGTCGACGGGTCGCACGACGAGCGCCAGTCGCGGCGCGACGGCGGTACCGTAGCGCGGGCTCGCCTCGACACGCGCACCGGCCACGATCGCCAGCTCTTCCCAAGGGTCGGTGCGGACCTGGGCGTACGCGGCGCCCGCCCCAAGGCGCGTGGGCACCACCTCGACTCGCCCTTCTCTTTGCAGTTGGCCGTCGGCGATCGACACGCGCGTCAGATCTTGGTGAAAGTCCTCGACCTCTCCCCGCGCGCCGACGAGAAACGAGGCGATCTCGCCCTGGAAGAACGAGCCGGTGGCCTCGAGCCCGTGCATCGAATGAAACCGCTCGCGCGTGTCATCGAGCGGCGAGTCTTGCCGATCGCGCCCTGTCTCGTTCCAGAACCACTGCTTGGACGCGCTCACCGATAGCTCGTGGCCCTTGCCCAGCTCGACGCGCTCGCGAACGCGCGCCGAGAAGCGGTCGGTGCGCTCGGGTAGATCGATCAGGAACGGGTCGAGCCCGGGCAACGTCTGGCTCTCGAGCCCCCGCGCCGCTTCTCTGCCCCAACGAACCCGCGCCGAGAGCTCGTGGGGCCCGATCTCGGCCCCTGCCCTGAGGCCCACGTCGACGCGATACAGATCGGGGATCGTCGTGTCCGGCGGCGCGAGCGAAACACCGGTCGAGCCGTAAAACGACGACTCGGCCGCGGCCCACAGCCCGTCCTCGCGGTACGCGACGTCGCCCCACGCCGCCCCACCCCACCGGTGCCGGCCCTCGAGCCGCACGCGCCCCGACCAGCCCTCGCGCTCGGGCGCGGCGCTGATCACGTTGATGACGCCGCCGATGGCGCTCGATCCGTAGAGCGCGCTCGCCGGCCCTTGAACGAGCTCGATGCGCTCGACGCCCGAGAGCGACACCTTGGCGAGATCGATCGCGCCGCCGAAGTCGCCCACCACGCGCTCGCCATCTTCGAGGACGAGCACGCGATCGCGATCGAGGCCGCCCATCTGCGCCGCCGACGGCCGGCCGAGCGAGCCGTAGGCCGAGGCGTTCACCTCGGCGCCGAGCTCGCCGGTGAGCGCTTCGCCCGCGTTCGTCGCGCCGCGGCGCTTCGCTTCCTGCGCCGTGACGACGTCGACGCGCACCACCGCGCGGCTTCGGTTCTCGGCCGCGCGCGTCCCGGAGACGACGACGTCGAGCGAGCCGTCATCCCGCTCGGCGGCGGGTGGCGCGCTGACGGGCTCGGCCTCGTCCTCCCCGCGGGCGCCCCTCGGAGCCCACGAAACAAGCGAAAGAACGGTTACGAACGCCATCGAACGCACCTAATTACGACAATGAATATCATTTTCATTTTCAGAAGCCAAGGAGCAAGAGCTCACACGGCGCCGTCCGATGCCGGCTCCGCGCTTGCCTTTACTTTCTCGTTATGGAAATTATATCTAAACAGAGAAAAGGAGTCGAGCGATGGACACCCCCACCTTCACGTCGAGCGTGCACTACCGCGATCCCAAGGCGGCCCTCGTCTGGCTCGAGCGCGCCTTCGGCTTCGAGACCACCATGGCGATCGACGGGCCACCGGACGCGCCCCAGATGTGCCACTACGAAATGAGCGTGGGCGGCCAGGGCCGCATCATGGTCGGCGCGGAGTGGGAGGAGCACACCAAGAGCCCCAAGAGCCTCGGCGGCGCTTGCACCCAGATCGTGCGCGTCATGATCGAAGGCGATCTCGACGCACACTGCGAGCGCGCCCGCGCTGCGGGCGGCACGATCCTGATGGAGCCCACCGAGCAGTTCTACGGCGACCGCGTGTACCGCGTTGCCGACCTCGAGGGTCATCGCTGGGCGTTCTCGGTCCACGTTCGCGACGTCTCCCGAGCCGACGCGGAGAAGGCGCTCGGCCAGCCGATCGTGGCGAAGAACTGGAAATGAGCGCGGCCCGAACGAAGCGGGTCGATGACGCGTTCGCCGCCCTCGCCGACCCCGCCCGACGCCGGGCCGTCGAGCTGCTCGCGGTCGAGCCGCGCCGCGCCGGCGATCTCGCTCACGCGCTCCGCATTTCGCCCTCGGTGATGAGCAAGCACTTGCGCGTCCTGCGCGAACGCGGCCTCGTCACCGAGGCGCATCCCGAACACGATACGCGCGTGCGTATCTACTCCCTGCGCTCGGCGCCGATCTCCGATCTGCGGGCGTGGCTCGACGCGGCCGAGCGCGGCTGGGCCGAACAGCTCGCGTCGTTCGCGAAGCACTTGGAGCGCGAACCGTGAGCCAGGCTTCGCGGGTCCTCGTGTCCACACGCGTCAAGGCCACGCCGGAGCGCGCGTTCGCGGCCTTCACCGAAGAGATCGCCCAGTGGTGGCAGCCGAACGGCCTCTTCGAGCTTCGCCGCAGCCGCTCGGGGGTGCTCTCGTTCGAGCCCGGGCCCAGGGGGCGCCTCATCGAGACGTACGCCGACGGCTCGGTCTTCGTCATCGGCGACGTGCGTGTTTGGGACCCGCCACGCCGCCTCGTCGTCGGCTGGCGCCAGGAGAGCTTCGCCCCCGATCAGAGCACCGAGCTCCACGTGCGCTTCGAGCTGGTCGACCAAGAGACGCGCGTCACCGTCGAGCATTTCGGCTGGGACACGATCCCCGAGAAGCACGCCGCGCGTCATGGGTTCCCCCTCGCGGTGTTCCAGCGCCGGTTCGCCGAGTGGTGGCAGGGCATGTTGCGAGGGCTACACGAACGAGCAAGGAGCTAGGACGGGGGCCCGGGTACGACCGACTCCGCGCCCCAGCACGCGCCAACCGGCCCGCCCGACCGAGCTGAACGGCGCGCAATCGTATGCGCTACGCATGAATTTGCGTGGTCCGTAGCTGACAGCATCGTCGGCTATGTTAGAAGTCCCCGCGAACGGCGGGACCAAGCTCTCTCCGCACATCGCCGCGTTGGCTCGATGACTGCATGGCGTGCCGTCATCAATCTCCCATCGAAGGGGCAAGCGCATGGCGGGCAACGTGGTGAGCGGGCGCGTGGTGATAAAGGAGTCGGGGGTCGGCGTGCCCGATCTCTTGGTCGTCATGTACGATCTCGATCCGAACACGACATCGGAGGACGATCCGGCAGACCGCGGCGGCATCGGCGACCGCTTGGGGTCGCGCCTCACGGACGCATCCGGCTCCTTCGAGATTGCCTTCGAAGACGGTGACCTTCAGGTCCGCAACCCCAAGGAGCGCCGGCCCGATCTGCAGATCTCCGTGCTCCTGCCCGAGGACGCCGACGCCGACGGGCAGAGCCGTGTGCTCTACACCAGCAAGGACGTGCGGGCGAACGCGGGACGAAACGAGCAGTACCTGATCCGTATCCCTCGCGAGACGCTCGACCGGGCGGGGGTCATCCTCCCCGTCGTTCGACCCCGCTCGCGTGATGCCGGCTCGATCGTGACCGAGTTTCAGGTTGCTCAGGCGTGGCGCAACCAGCTCGAGGTCGAGGCGAAAAAGCTCGCCTCCCAGCGTGTCACCGAGGCTCGTTCCATCGCCAAGCGCACCGACGACCTCGTCGAGGCCCGCGTCTACGACGCGCTTTCCGGTATGACGGCCGCCGAGCGCGCGCGTCACAATGTCCTGCAGCCGGGGCAGAAAGCCGGCGATGGTGTCATCGCGAGCCTGAACAAGCGCCGCATCCAACTCGATGAAGACCCGGGCAGCATCGGCTACCTGGTCCTGACCGAAGCGGAGGCGGCCCCGTTGCGCGAGCTGGCTCCGGGGGGCGGTTGGCGGAGCCAAGTCGACGCCGCGGTGATCGAGCCGCTCCTGTTCCGTCTCGTCAAGCCCGAGAACCGTCCCACGACCGTGACGCGGAACGATCCGATAGCGACATTCTGTCGCGCGGAGGCACTGGCATCATCGGTACGGCCGCTGCCGGCGCCTCCCGCTGCGGGCGATCCGCCGACGGCTCCCGCGGCGCCCGGGCCTGCGACCAATGGATCGACGCCTCCCGATTCACGGCCGGGTGGCATGTTGGAGCTCTCGACGCAGGACCTGCCGCGTCTCGTTGCCCGCGTGTTCAAGGATCTGGAGGAGCCGTCGAAGCCACCCGCCGAACGGCCGACGGCGCGCGTCATCGGGACGACGATCCAAGAGTTGGAATTGGGCGCCGGCCCCGCCGACGTGACCGCCTTTCACGACTACCACAGCCTTCAGATCGCGTTCGACTACGTCTGGGAGCAGCTCATCGATCGTGACGCGCTCGAGGTGTCGAAGGCTCTCGCGCGTCAGGTCGAGGATTCGGGCGGTGACGTCGCCGAGGCGCTGCGCTCGGAGGCCGACCCGGTCAAGGCGCTGGCGCGTGAGACGCAGTACATCGCGAGAGCGCTCCGGCCGTTCGAGAGCCCAGTGCCCGATTGGGTTCTCGGCAGCACGATCGAGGGCTACTCCACACCGGGCACGGGGGGTCAGCTGCCACCCGGGGGTGGCGGCGGTGGCGGCGGTTCGGGTGGCTCGGGCGGCGGAGGCGGATCCGGAGGTCAGGGGAGCTCGGGGGTACGCAGCGGGGTGCGGACCGACTTGAAGTCCAACATCGGGGCGATCAACGACTACGTCCTCGACCCGGTGCGCAAGCCGCCGCACGAGATCCTGGGCCTGCTCGAAGAGATCCTGACCGAGAAGTACAAGTTCGACATCTTCGCGGCTGGCAGCACCAACTTCGGCCTCTTGGTCACGTACCGCCAGAAGTGGGAGCCCGAGACCTATCAAGTCGGTGATCTCGTCCACACCGTAACCCTCGCTCCCAAAGAGTCGCGAAAGGTGACCACCAAACGAACGGTCAACCGCGAGCGCGTGGTGAAGGAGACCGAGAACAACGTCCGGAATCGCACCGAGGAGCAGAAGTCGACCCGGCGCGCGGATGCCGAGGTCGTGGAGCGCGCGCTCACCAAGACCAACTTCAACCTCAACGCGAAGGGCACCTACGATCTGTTCGTTGCGGCGGGCGACAGTACGACCACCGTAGACCGGACCGCCGAGGCGGCGTCTCAGGAAACGAAGAAGTCGTTTCACGAGGACGTGATCACGGCCGCGATGCAGCTCCGTACCGAGAAGGGCTGGTCCTTCGAGAACAAAGAGAGCTCCGAAGACGAAGAGACCACGACGTCGGAGATCCAGAACACCAATGACGAGCTGACGTGTACCTATCTGTTCTATGAGCTCGAGCGCCGCTACCGCGTCTCCGAGCACCTGCATCGGCTCACCCCCGTCATCCTCGTCGCGATGGAGGTACCCAACCCCGAGCGCAAGGCGATCGACAAGGTGCTCCTGACCCACAGCTGGGTCATCAACCGCGTGCTGCTCGACGACCGCTACCGCGTCGCGCTCGACTACCTATGCACCAAGATGGTCGGCGACGAGCTCGGGCTCGACCAGATGGGCAAGGCGCTCTCGGAGATCCGGGTGGCGGTCGACCATTTGAAGCATCTGGCCAGCGAGGCGGACAGAGAAATTCGCGCGACGCGTGACGCGCTCGACCTGGCGATTCGAGAGCGAGCCAACCGTGTCAAGAACGGAGCGGGAGATGGGCTCCTCGTCGATGCTTACGAGAGTCTGTTTGGTGACGGCGGCGGAGAGGACGTGGAGTCGGCGCGTATCGTCGAGGACATGCGCCGCGAGGCCCTCGAGCAAGCCGCCCGACGCCAGCAAGAGATCCGCATGCAGCTCCAAGCCGAGACCGCGACGTACAACGCGGCGGCGCGTGAGTATGCCGAAGCCTACGCGGCGCACATGAACCGCCGCGTCGAAGTCGGCGCGCTACGGGCTCACGTCAAGGAGAACATCCTCTACTACATGCAGGCGATCTGGAGCTTCAGGTTCAAGGATCAGACGTTCTTCTCGGTCTACAAGATCCTTGCCCCCACGCTCGAAGAGGCCGGCACCTCGTACCGAATCGAGAGGGTGGAGACCCCGCCGCTCTCGATCGCCGCTCCTCCCGACCGATTGGTGTTCCGCGTCACCGCGAAGGTGTCGATGCCTGAGCTCGACGCAGACAGCAAGACGGCGACGCTGGCGGAGCTCGCCAACCTCGACCAACCGCTGGGGTTCAAGGGAAACTACATGATCTTTCCTTTGAAACGGGCGAACCCGCTCGTGGACTTGATGACGATCCCGTACGTCGATACCGAACTCGGGCTGCGTGACCCCGACGACCTCGGCAGCTGGTCCCCCGATGCGTTCGCCGCCTACGTTCGCTGCATGCTCGACAAGCACAAGGACGAGCCCGGCTACGCGGAGCTCGAGCGCCGTCTGGTCGCGCAGTATCAGCAGATCCTCGGCTCGCCGCGGCGGGGCAGCGACACCGTGATCGTCCCGACGGACTCGCTCTTCATCGAGGCGCTGCCCGGGAAGCATCCGCTGCTCGAGGACTTCAAGCTCCAGCATCGGGCCCTCGACGTGGACAAGGTCCGCGAGGAGGCGCGCAAGCTCAGGCTCGAGAGCCTACGCTATGCGGCGCGCATCCTCGGCAACGACTACCAAGACCCCGACATCGATCGAAAGATCGTCGTCAGCGGCACCGACGGCATCGTCGTCCCCACCGACCCATGAGCAAGAAGGGCGGAGCGCCCTCGTTGCTGTCGGCGAGAGAGAGCCGCCAGCTCGAGCACTTTCGAGCGCTCCTCACGAAGGTGTTCTCGGCCCCGACGCGCGCGTACGCCAGGGAGTCCGCGTTCGCCGCCGAGTACGATGCCGCGATCCGGGTCGTCGTCTCGACGCTCGGCGGCGCATTGCTCGAGAAGCTCATGGGGTGTTACCTCGAGCTCTACGGCAGGCACCGCACCAACGCCGTGGCGGTGGGCTTTCACCGTTCGGACCAGCTGTTCACGTTGCTCGTCGAGCAAAGCGGTCGGGTCGCCGACGAGCTCGTCTTCGAGCGGTGGGCCAAGCCATTGGAGGAGGTACCGCCCTCGGCGCCGAACAGCTTCGGCAAACGCAAGGCCGAGCTGCGCGGCTTCTGGGCACGCCGGATCGAGATCTTCATCAAGGAGCAGCGCGCCGAGCGACGTCAATCACGGTCGCTTCTCGACGTCCTCCGCGACGCGTACACGCGGCAGCATGGGGCGCCGCCCAAGTCCAATGATGTGCTCTACGACTTCGATCCGAGGCCGCACGTCAAGGAGTTGGTGAACGCCAAATTCATCGATGTCCGGGGAAAGTGGGAGGCCTACAAGACGCTCGCCAAGTCGAAGCGCGCCACAACGGCCGACCTGAAGAAGCAGATGGATGCGTTCGCGGCCGCGGTCGCGGTCTTCGACGTGTTCGTTCGCGATCTCGGCCAGAGCGACCTCCTGTCGCTGTTCCAAGCCGTCAAGGTCCTTCAGTTTGCGCCCCGAGGGATGGGTCTCGAGCGGCGATTCCTCTACAACGGTCTCTACGTCATCGCTTGCGTCCGTCTCTGGGCGCTGGCGGCCAGCGGCCCCCGATTCAGCGCGAACCGTTTCGGGTTCACCGAGGAAGAGCAGGCGTACTTCGGAAACGCCGAGCGCATTGATTTCTACTACGCGTCGAACTTCTTGCGCATCATCCGCGATCGGGGCGGAAAGCCGCGTGAGCTCTACTCGGAGGCGGTGGCTTTGCTGCAGACCTACCTCGTGGCGGTGTCGGAGCTGAGCGACCTACGGCTTCTGGCGCTGGACAAGACCCTCGCTCTCCACGCGCGCTGGGACGCCATCACCGATCTCCTCGCGGCCGCGTCCGGCGCTGCGCGAGATCAGAACGCCTCGGAGCTCGAGCGACTCGGGAAGGAGAAGCGCTGGGCCGACACGCTCGGCGACATGAAGACCATGCGCCTGCGCTCGTTCGAGGTCACGAGCGGAACCGAGAGCAGCCGAAAGCTCCTGCGGCCGGGGAGCACCATCGGCGAGCATTCCAAGTTCGGACCGGTTCGCCTGCTCGATATCGACCTAGACTATGGGCTCTACGTCGAGCTGGCGGTTCTGAGGCCATGGGTATTCTGGATTCCCCGCAGCAAGGTCGCCGATCTGGTGTGGGGCAAGTGGTTCTCGGAGATTCATGCGGCCACGATCGGGATGGCGCATTTGACAGAGCTGATCTTCAAAGCCATGGGCTTCATGCCGGCGCTGATCAGCGGCGGGATCTGGGGCCTGGTCTACGAGATCGCGAGCGATTGGGTGGGGGGAAAGCTCGCCGATCAGCTGGCCAAGATCGACCCCACGCTGGGAACGCTCTTCGGTCTCGCGTTCAGCCTGGTCACCCCGAATCCGGACTTCCGGAGACGGGTGAAGGAGCCCAAACCGGAGGAAGTCGAGGCGGCGGGAGGTACTCGTTCCGACGATTGGTCGCACGCCGATGACGCCGTTGGCGGTCCGAGCCGGTCCAACACTGCCGATGCCGCTCGTCGAGGAAACGGAGTCGACGATCTGGCGCGGACAGGATCGAACGCGGCGGGTGGCGCAAGGCGCGCCGCCCACGTTGCCGACGATGCCGAGGTGGACGACCTCATCAACCGGGTGCGGGTCGAGGACGAGCTCACGCAGCAGTTCGCTGGGTTTCCCTTGCGGATGCGCGACATCGAGAGATACCTGGAGCCGTTCAAAGGGAGGCGTGCCGGGATCCCGACCGAATGGAGAGAAATCATCAAGAGCTCGAAGGCGGTCCGCGACCTCATCCGCGCTGCCCTCGATAGCCCGCAGGGCTACGCCAGGCTGGCGCGTATCGGCAAGAAGCAGCGCAAGCTGCTGCCTTGGCAGTACCAAGTCAGTTCCATGGGCTCCGAGTTCGAGCTTCACATTCGGCTCGACGGCGTCGAGTACAAGCTCGACGGCGTGATCGTCGCGAACGGCAAGTCGTACATCGGCGAGTCGAAGATGACGTACTACGACTTGTACGAGACGGCCGACAACCCGATGGCGAGCTTTCACCCGCCGAAGGGTCCAGAGGGTCGCAAGGGCTGGCAGGATCCCGCCGAGGCGTGGCACTTCAGAGACCTGAAGGAGCGGGTGGCGCAGATGCGCCGGTACGACGCGTTGGCCAGACGGTTCGGATTCGACGGCGTGGCTCTGATGACCAACACCGACTTCATGTGGCAGACCTTCGAGCAGGTGATGCGACGTTTGAAAGCGGTCGAAGTCCTCTGGCACCAGAACGTCCGGCAAGCCGCCACAATGGCGACTCGTGGCGTTTCCGCGGGCGCACGTGCGACGGCGCGCAAGCGCAAGTAGCGCTCGATTCACACGGTCGAGAACGCAAGGCGGAGCTGACCGGTCGGAGCAG
>ERZ761602.5075-NODE-5075-length-15963-cov-4.407719_pt1 | contig 15963 bp, 10 predicted proteins | sample MGYA00512165_ERZ761602 | MGnify/ENA primary metagenome ERZ761602 (study PRJEB28899, sample SAMN02445085) | bioreactor sludge metagenome | biome: EBPR sludge; isolation source: Thorneside wastewater treatment plant | place: Australia: Brisbane, Thorneside...
TCGTGGGGTCCAGCACGAACCGGTAGCAGTCCCGGGCCAGCCAGATGGCAATCGCCGAGAACAGCAGCTGGCCGAGCCCCTGGCCGAGGAACACCCCGGCCACGCCCAGGTCGAACCAGACCAGCAGCGCGAAGCCGGCGGCGGTGCTCACGACCGTGCTGCCCACGGTGACCACGGCAAATGCCCGGGCGCGGAACAGGAAGCGCAGCTGGCTGGTCGCGATGTAGAAGATGGACTGGATCCAGAGGAAGCCCAGCACGATCTGCACGGTGCCCGGGCCCACCTGGCCGTCGAGCCAGCGGCTGGACAGGAAATCCGCGGTGGGCAGCAGCGCCAGCCCGACCACCGCGAAGGCGATCACGTTGTAGAACAGGCCGGTGGAGGCGACCCGCCGGCGCACCTCGGGGTCCAGCTCGGAGTCCAGGTAGTAGCGGGCCACGGCCTGGTCCAGCGCCGCGCCAATCACCAGTGGCGTCAGCAGCGTGACGTAGGAGAGCAGGTCCAGGGCGCCGTAGTCGGCGGGACTCAGGATGCGGGTGAAGACGGGGACCGTGATGAACGAGAACCCGCGCGCGAGGATCGAGCTCAGCGAATAGAGGGAGGCATCCCGGAACAGGCCTTTCAGCATGGCGCGCCGGTCAGCCGCCCCAGCTGAGGGCGCCGACGCGCCGCGCGTAGACGTCCGCCCAGGACTCCAGCGCCAGCAGCGCCATGAGCATGTTCGTGTAGTTGTGGCGGTCGCCCCGGGTGCGGCGGAACAGGGTCTCGAGCCCGTCGGGACGGAGCAGCCCGGCGGCCCTGAGCCGGCCAGACAGCAGGCGCTCGCGCAGCTCGTCGAGGAAGGGCCCCTGCACCCAGCTCTGCACCGGGATCGCGAACCCCTGCTTGCTCCGGTGGATGATTTCCCGGGGCAGGTAGTCCGCCATGACCTTCTTCAGCGCGTACTTGCCCACCGGCGCGCCGTCGGCCTCACGCCCGAGCTTCAGGCGGGACGGCAGCCTGAACGCGCTCTCGACCACGTGATGATCGAGCAGCGGCACCCGCGCCTCGAGCGAGTGCGCCATCGTCATGCGGTCGACCTTCATCAGCATCTCGTCCACGAGCCGGGTCTTGTATTCCGCATAGAGCATCCGGCCGAGCCGGTCGGTGGCCGGGGCGGAATCGTAGTAGCGGGCCAGCAGGTTGCCCCGCCAGGCATCCAGCGCCGGCAGGAAGAAGTCCCGGGACAGCCCGAGGCCGAGGGCGTGCAGGCTGTTGTGGGCCACCTGCTCGCTGTAGCGCAGGCCCTCGCTGCCGGAGCGCCGGGCGAGGCCCGTCAGCAGCCGGTCGCTGGCGCCGCCGCGCAGGTAGCCCGCGCTCGCCCGGACCAGCCCGTAGCACGCGTCGAGCAGGCCCGCGGGCGCGGGAAGCCGGGTGTAGGCCTCGTTGCGGTAGCCGCTGTAGCCGGCGAAGAGCTCGTCGCCCCCGTCGCCCGTCAGCACCACCTTCATCCGGCGGGCGGCGTGCCGCGCCAGGTAATACGTGGCCCAGGCCGAGAAGATGGCGAAGGGCTCGTCCAGGTGCCAGGCCATGGCGTCGAGGTCGCCGAGGAAGCCCTCGTCGATGGTCCCGGCGTGGAAGTCCACCTGCGTGAGGTCCGCCACCTGCCGGGCCCAGGGGCTCTCGTCGTAGCGCTCCTGCCCGGGGAAGCCGATGGAGAAGGCGTGGATCGGCTGGCCGGGCGCCTCGGCCCGCATCAGGGAAACCACCGCGCTGGAATCGAGCCCGCCGCTGAGAAAAGCGCCGACCGGCACGTCGGCCACCAGGTGATAGCGCACGCTCTCCCGCAGCGTGGCGCCGAGCGCCTCGATCCGGCCCGGGTCGGCCGCGGCGTCGCCCTCGTCCCCGGCGACCGCGGGGGGCGTCCACCAGGCCTCCTCGCGCACTGCCCCGTCGGGGGTCACCGTCAGGCAGTGGCCGGGCTCGAGCTTGCGGATGTCGTCGAAGATGGTGCCGGGCTGGGGCACGGCCAGCATGCGGAAGAAACCCGCGAGCGCGTTCCGGTCCACCCGCAGGCGCGAGAGGCCGGCGACGGCGAGGGCCTTGACCTCGGAGGCGAAGGCGAACACCGCCCCGGTCCGCAGCACGTAGAGCGGCTTGATGCCGACCCGGTCCCGGGCGAGGAAGAGCTGCCGGCGGGCCTTGTCCCACAGGGCGAAGGCGAACATCCCCCGCAGCTTCGGCAGGCACCCGGGGCCGTGCAGCCGGTAGAGGTTGAGGAGCACCTCGGTGTCCGAGGTGGTGCGGCAGGGCAGGCCCGCGGCCGAGAGCTCCCGGGCCAGGTCCCGGTAGTTGTAGATCTCGCCGTTGAAGACGATGGCGAGGCGCCCGTCCGTGCTCCACAGGGGCTGGTTGGCGTCGGCGGAGAGGTCGATGATCGCGAGGCGCCGGTGCCCGAGGGCGACGGGCCCCTCCTGCCAGTGGCCGGCGCCATCGGGTCCCCGGTGGGCAATGGCGTCGGTCATCCGGGGCAGCAGGGCCGGATCGGGCGCCGCGCCGTCGAACCGGAGGAGGCCGGCAATGCCACACATAATGCGGGGGCTCAAGGGATCCCGGAGCTGGCTCAAGGGCCGTTGGCCGCTATGATATAGGAACAATCCCGCAGCCGGTCCGACCGAGTCCACATATGCCCGCATCGCGCCACCGGCCCGCCGGAGCCGCGCCCCGCCGCCGGTTCGCGCCGGACTCCGTCGCGGGCCCGGTGCGGGTGCTCGCGATTCCCCCGCCCTGTCGCGCCTGGCTCACCGTCTCGAACGATCCCGACAACACGCTGCTGCGCGACTGGCAGGAACTGCACGAGTGCCTCTGGCAGGAACTCGCCCTCCCCTTCGGCGACGCCCTGTTCGTGCGCTCCTTCAACAACAACCTGCCGGGCCAGGTGAACCTGCACGACCATCCCCACATCGCGGCCGCCCACGCCCACGACACCCTGCACGCCTGGGGCGACTACGTGCACGCGCGCACCCGGGGCTTCGACCGGGCCGACGCGCTCGAGGCGATCGCGCTGCTGAAGGCCCACGGCCTCCGCCCGCGGGTCTGGGTGGACCACTCGACCCACCCGCAGAACATGCTCCACAACGCGACCGGCGGCTCGACGCCCCGGACCGTCGACGGCAGCGGCTACGTCTACGAGAGCTTCGCCTACACGCTCGACCTCGCGGCGGAGCTCGGCATCCGCTACGTCTGGGACGGCGCCCTGACAAAGGTGCTCGGGCAGGACGCGCCCGTGTCGGCCCGGGAGTGGTATCGCCACAGGGCCTCGTCGCCCGCCGGGGCCGCGTTCCTGCTGGCCTGGCACGGGCTGTCCCGGCTCCGCATCGCCCGCTGGGGCCGGAGCCTCGTCACCCACGACGACCGGAGCAACCGCCAGTACTTCGCGCACCGCTTCGGCGATGGCCGCACCCTGTACTGCTTCCGCCGCTACGGCACCTGGGACGACGCGGACATCGACGGGCTCGGCACGCTGATCGCCCCGGCGCGGATCGACGCGCTGGTGGAGCGGCAGGGCACCTGCATCGTCTACACCCACCTCGGCAAGCGCCAGGCCGCGCGCCGGGACGACCGCGCCCACATCCCGCCGGCGACCCGGGCGGCGCTCGGCAACCTGCGCCGCCAGGCCGACGCGGGCGTGCTCAAGCTCTCCTCCGTGTCCGGCCTGCTGGACTACCTGGTCGTCCGGGACGCCATCGCGGTGTCGGCGGGCGGGGACTGGCTCGACTTCCGCCCGGACGGCATCCGCTTCCCTGACCTCACGGCGGCGGACCTCGCCGGCCGCGAGTTCGGGCTGCGGATCGCCGACCCCGCCCTCGCCGGGCGCCTCGAGGTCCGCATCGCCGGCCGGAAGGCGGCGGCGGAGCTCCGGGAGCACGGGGACCAGTACTACACCGTAACCTTCCCGGCGGAGAACGCCGATGCCTGACTACCGCGTCGTCCCCTGGTCGATCGACCGGCTCCCGGACGTGGAAGCCCTGTGGCGGGAACACGTGCCGGACGCCGCCGCGGTGGCGCGCCGCCGGACCCACTTCCTGTGGCTGACGGGCGAGAACCCCTGCCTCGCCGGAGACAGCCCCTACTGGCTCCTGCTGGACGGCGACCGGGTCATCGGGATGCACGGCCACATGCCCCAGCAGCTCTCGGTGCGGGGGCGGCCACACCGCTTCTTCCTTGCCCACGATGACCTGCTGGCCGTCGAGTGCCGGGGCAAGGGCCTCGGGGCCGTCATGCTGAACGGCGTGGCGGCGCAGAACGGCGCCTTTGCCGGCGCCCTCTGGCACAACGCCCCGAACCTCAAGCTCTACGCCAAGTGCGGGTGGACGGACCTGTCCCGGCTCCGGACCTGGGTGCTGGTCGTGGACCCGAGGCGCAATGTCGAGGCGCGGCTCGGCCCCGGTGCCTTGAGCACGGTCCTGTCCGCGGCGGTGAAGCCGCTGCTGGCCCTGCAGCGGGCCCTGCGGCCGGCGGGACGCGCCACGTCCTGCCGGGTCGAGGAGATCGCCCGCTTCGACGCCGCCTTCGACGACCTGTTCGCGCGGGTCGCCCCGACGCTGCCCCTCGCGGTGACCCGCAACGCGGCCTACCTGAACTGGAAATTCGTGGCGAAGCCCGGCAACCGCTACCGGCGGCTCGCGGCCTACGATGCGACCGGCGTGCTGCGGGCCTTCGCCGTGGCGACGGACGGCCCGCCGGGCCCCGAGCGGACCGGCAGCCTCCTCGACCTGCTCGGTGACCCGGAACATCCGGAGGCGCTCGACGCCGTGATCCGCCACAGCCTCGCCTGGCTGGTGTCCCGGGGCGTCGTCGCGGTGTCCGCCGTCGGCTCCGACCGGGCGCTGGCGCCCCTGGCGCGTTTCGGCTTCCGGCCGCGGCCCTCCCCGACCGGGTTCATGTACCGGAACTTCGAGTCCGTCCTGGACAGCGACTTCGTCGGGAACATCGCCAACTGGTATCTCACGGGCGCGGACGCCGACGGCGATGCCTGGAATCCGACCTGACCGCCCCCGCTGGCTGCCCGCCCTGCTCACCCTGCTGGTGGGCCTCGGCCTCGCGGCCCTCGCGGCCGAGGGCCTCGCCCGGCTGTTCTTCGACGAGGCCGTGCAGCCCCGCTTCGTGGTGGACTCCGGCTACGGCGTGCGCTGGAACCAGTCCGGCGTGGACACCCGCCACTACGTGCCGGGCGACTACGACGTGCGGGTCACGACCAACTCGGCGGGCATGCGCGGCCCGCGGGAGTACGCGACGGAACCCGCGCCCGGCGTCCGGCGGGTGCTGCTGCTCGGGGACTCCTTCACCTTCGGCTTCGGCGTGGAGGACGGCGAGGTCGTGAGCGCCGTGCTCGAGGACCGGCTCAACGCCGTGCCGGAGGCGCCCCGCAGCGAGGTGCTCAACCTCGGCGTGTCCGGCTTCGGCCAGGCCGAGGAACTCGTGACCTTCGGGGCGCGGGGCCGCGCCTACCAGCCGGACGTGGTGGTGGTGCTCTACTTCGACAACGACATCGGCAACAACGCCGTCTCGCAGCTCTATACGGCGGACCCGGACGGCACGGTGGCCCCCACGGGCAACAGCTACCTGCCGGGCGTGAAGGTGCAGGAGCGGCTCTACGCCATCCCCCCGGTGCGCTGGCTCTTCGAGCACTCGGAGGCCTGGAACCTGGTCCGGAACCGCCTGTCGATCCTCGTGCAGAACGCGCTGCTGGAACGCCAGGGGATGCAGAAGTTCGACGACGCGACGCCGGTGGGCACCGACCTCACCCGGGCGCTGCTCGCGGCCCTGGCAGCGGAGATCCGCGCCGCCGGCGCCCGGCCGGTGTTCCTCGTCATCCCCAACCGGGGCATGACCAGCAACTTCCCGCTGACCCGTCCCGAGGTCGAGGCCCTCGGCGTCACGCTACTGGACGGCCGGGACTTCCTGGCGCCCGGCGACTACTACGAGCGCGACGGCCACTGGCGCCCGAGCGGCCACGCGAAGGCGGCGGCGGAACTGGCGAAGGTGCTGTAGGAGCGCGTTTACGCGCGCCCCCCCCTGGGATCGCGCCTGAAGGCGCTCCTACCAGGCGCGCCTACGGCACCACGAACTCGCCCGGGATGTGGTACGCCAGCCGCGGCGCCGCCTGCACGACAAACTCCTGCAGGCGGGCGTCGGCCTCGGCGACCTTCGAGACGTCGAGCACGCTGGTGATCACGCGCACCAGGGCGCCGTCGGTGCGGTTCCTCGTGAGCGAGTCCCAGAAGATGTACCACTTGGCCCGGTACTCGTTGGTCTCGATGCGGCCGCGGCCCTGGAACCAGTAGTAGACCAGCATGCGCTGCTCGCCGAGGCTGATGAGGCTGCGGTTCACGACCAGCCGGTCGGCGCCGGTGACCTCCGGGCCGGCGCCGGGCACCGGCACCTGGTCGAATTCCTCGATGCGCCAGCCCCCGCCGGGCAGGCAGGCCCGGGGCGAGTGGATCGACGCGCCCTTGCGCTGCGAGTCGTAGTAGGCCACGTAGAGCTCCACGCCGGCGGCCTGGCCGGGGCGGGCGTAGGAGGCCATGACGTAGTCGGTGAGCTTCAGCTCGTCGAGCTGGTCCTGGGGCACCTCCCCCTCCCGGCCCCGCCATTCGCCGACGGCCAGCGGGAAGGTCGAGAGGCTGGTGCGGGGCGGGATGATCTCCTCCCGGCTCGCGATCAGCACCGACGCCACGCCGGCGGCGGCCAACAGCACCACGGCCACGGTCAGCGGCCGGGTGGGCCGCAGCAGCGCGCCGAGGCCCTGCAGGGAGGCGCGGGTGGGCAGCTCGAAGTCCAGCACGTCGTCGAGCTTGCGGCCGCTGAGCATCGCGAAGGCCGTCATCTCGAGGAACATCAGCACCAGGCAGATGGTGAACACCACCCAGCCCTCGAAGTAGTGCAGGAAGCCCTCGGCCGCCTCGGTGCCGAAGCGGTTCACCAGCACGCCGGTGACGGCGATGCGGAAGCTGTTCATCACGATGGCGATCGGGGCGCTGGAGGCGAACAGCACCAGCCGCTGCCAGGCCGGGCCCTTCAGCACCACGGCGCACAGCATGCCGAAGCTCATGAGCGGGAACAGGTAGCGCAGGCCCGCGCAGGCATCGACCACCTGCAGCTTGTAGACGCCGAGGTCGATGACGTTGCCTTCCAGGTACACCGGCAGGCCCATGAGGCGGATCATCGCCGTGCCGAGCTGGGACGAGATCAGCTGCAGCCCGCTCGACAGGTTGTACTGGATGAAGGCCGGCAGGGGCACCATGAACAGCAGAAATACCAGCACGGGCCAGAGCACCTTGAGGCCCCGCCAGCCCACCTGGGCCACCACGAGGCCCCAGAGGGTCAGGACGAAGGAATACTGCACGATGATGAACAGCGCGCTGAGCTCGCCCAGCAGGAAGCCCGTGAGGCCCGCCGCCACCACGGCGACGCCGAACCAGGACGGCAGCGGGTTCGCCTGCTCCAGGGTGATGAGCCGCACCGAGAGCAGGTACAGGCTGATGAGGGGGATCAGGTAGCCGTGGCTGTACTCGGGGGTTTCCCACCACCCGAGCATGTTCTCGAGCCCCTCCCGGAACGTGAAGAGGAGCAGGACGAAGGCGAGGATGAAGAGCCCGGGCTCCAGCACCCGGCCCCGCTCGGAGGGTGCCCCCGCCAGCGGCCCCGCGGGGCCCATCGAACCGGTTTCCTGGATCGCCATCGGCAGCTTCCTGTCAGTTCACTTTTTCTTCGGCGGTCGCGTCGGCCTGGCCGGTGCGCGCCGCCACGAGCCGGCCGAGGAGCGTCGCGTAGCGGGCGGCGAGGACCTGGCGGTCGAAGCGCTCCTCCACGAACTTCCGGCCCGCCACGCCCATGGCCCGGCGCTCGTCCACGTCGGCATACAGCCGGCGCACGGCCCGGGCCAGCTGGGCCGGGTTCTCGGGCGGCACCGCGATGCCCGCCCCGCTCTCGGCGAGCAGCTCGGCGCTCTCGCCCCGGACCCCGAGGATCACGGGCTTCATCATCGCCATGCTCTCGAAGATCTTCGAGGGGATCACCGTGCGGAACAGGGGCTGGTCCTTGAGCACGACCAGGCTCACGTCGGTCACGGCCCAGACGGCGGGCATGCGGGTCTTGGGCTGCTGCTCCAGCATGACCACGTTGTCGAGCCGCATCATGTCCCGCTGCTTGACCAGGTGGTCCCGCTCGGCGCCATCGCCGACCAGCAGGAAGAGCACGTCCGGCAGGTCCCGTACCAGCTCGGCGGCGGCCAGCACGCTGTCGAGCCCATGGGCCATGCCGTGGGTCCCCACGTAGGAGATCACGAACTTACCCTGGGTGTTCTCGAGGCCCGGGATGCGGGCGGCCTCCGGGCCGACGCTGCGCTCCGGGGAGAAGAACTGCAGGTCGACGCCGTTCTTGATGACCTCGATCTTCGAGGGATCAATGCCCTCGGCGACGATGGCCTCCTTGAAGGAGTCGGTCACGCAGACGATGCGGTCGGCCTTGCGGTAGGCGAAGTTGGCGAGCCAGACCAGCCAGCGCAGCATCAGGCTGCGCTGCACGGCCCCGACCGCCACGATGGACTCGGGCCAGAGGTCCCGGATCTCCAGCACCCAGGGCACCCGCTTCAGGCGGCTGACCACGTAACCCGCGAGGCCACAGAAGAACTGGGGCGAGGTGGACACCACGATGTCGGTGCGGGGCAGGAAGGGGGCCGCCAGCACCACCATGGCGAGATAGGAGAAGTAGCCGAGGCTGCGCCGGAGCACGCCCCGGTTGGCGGCGAGGAAGGTCCAGAGCCGGTACACCTTGATGCCGGACACGGTCTCGGTCTGGGCCAGCGCGTTGCGGTAGCCGGGGTAGATGCGGCCGGCCGGGTGGTTGGGCACGTTGGTGGCCACGCACACCTCATGGCCGTCCCGGGCCCAGGCACGGCAGTGCTCGAAGGTCCGGCTCGCGGGCGCGTTGACCTCGGGGGGGAAGTAGTGGGTCAGGAAGAGGATACGCACGGTCTTCGGGCTACTGGTCGGGCTTCCGTTGGGGTGGCTGGCGCTCTATCCGGTAATGCATCTCGAGGGGTAGCTTACCTTCCCGCTCGATGATCATGATTTTATTGGCGCGGCGCAGGCCGAACTCCGGGAAATGATAGCCCGATTCGAGCCGGGCAAGGCTGTCGCCCGTCACACTGAGACGCAGCATGAGGCCGGTGGCCGGATTCCTGACCATGAAGGCCCCGTCGGGCCCGGCCTCAACCTCGAGGGCCGGGTCGAAGTGCACATAACCCGTCACCCGGTGGAATCGGCTGCCAGTGCCGGAGACGAGATCCGTGACCTCCCAGGGCCCGCCAGGCGGCATCCGGACCGTGCGCTTGTGTACGGGCCGGTCGGGCAGCCGGCGGTAGCCATCGTGTCCCCCCGTGAACGTGAGGCCGCCGTCGAGGGTGCCCGTGAGGGTCGGGGCGTCGGGCCCGGTGAGCGGCCGGGCCCGGGCCGCCACCCGGAAGGCGCCCCAGATGACGGACTGCTCCTCGTCGTCGACCGTCACCGTGTTGTGGCTCGCGGTGCGGCGGACATAATGCCGCCAGTCGTCGGCCTCGTAGCCGTACACCCCCGCGTCCACCACCACCCGCTGCCCGTCCACGCAGAGCTCGTAGCTCAGCGTGTCGCAGTGGGCGTGCCCGGGCTGGTAGTCGGGCCCCACCTCCCCGCAGTCGACGATGAGGCTCTCGCCGCCGGCCCGGTAGCCGTAGTAGCCGGTGTGGGGGAAGTCGATGATGGCTGGGGATGCGCCCGCGCCTACGCCCAGCACGCGCGCGCCGTAGGCCAGCAGGTCCGCCGGCTCCGGCGCGATGCCGAAGGCGGCGTCGTTGAAGAGCGGGATGCGGCCGTCGCCGGCCAGGGTGCCGGCGAAGAAGCGGAGCGCCCGGGTGGCGGCGGCGACGAGCGTCTGCTCCGCATCCCCGGGCACGAGGCCCGGGCAGGCCCGCGCCAGGTTGACCACGTCCAGCAGGTCCTCGAGCACGATCGCGTGGTACAGGGGGCTGCGCTCAAAGTGCCCGCCGTCCGGGAGCACCTGCTCGTCGGCCTCCCTGAGCAGGATGGCGAGGCCCTCCGCCCGCCAGCGGTCGGCCCGGGGCCCCGTGAGGAAGCAGCCGCCGAAGAACAGGGCCTTGCCGTTCTTCAGCAGGTGGTTGGCGAGCAGGTGATGCTCGATCCGGGTCGCGAGGCCGGCCAGCTGGGTGGCGAGGCTCGCGAGCGCGGCCGCGTCCACCGTCGCGCCGTCCCGGGCCAGCCAGTACTTGATCCAGTTGACCGTGCGCAGCGACAGCGGGTACGGCTCCCAGCCATCCCCCGCCGGCACCGGGTGGGCGGCGATCCAGCTGGCGATGAGCTGGTCCCTGAGTGCTGCCGGATACACGGGCCAGTGCAGGAAGTCGAAGTAGTGCAGGTTGTAGCGCCAGAGCTTCGGGAGGTCCGCCGCCGCCCAGTCGGGGGCGGCCGGGTCGAGGGGCCGGGCCACGTGGAGGAAGGCGATCTCGCCGGGACCGACCGCGGGCACGACGGGCGGCGCAAACGGCCGCACGCCCAGCCCCGGGCGCCGGGGCTCCGCCGCCACCGGCCGGTGCCGGGGCAGGGGCGCGACCCGCCGGACGAGCTGCCAGGCGAGCTGGGACGGCCGCAGGTGCCGGAGCGTCTCCCAGTACAGCCGGAGCCGGGTCATGCCGGGCGGCGCAGGGCCTCGACCGCGTCGAAGGTGGCCCGGGTGACCTCGAGGGCCTCGGCGAGCGGGATCGGGGCGGGCCCGCCGGTGGCCACGGCGGCGACGAAGGCGGCCATGCCGGCGGCGTTGCCCTTGTCCTGGCGCCAGAGGTTCATCGACGTGAAGGCGGGCCAGCCGTAGCCCTTCAGCCGCCGGAAGTTGTCGAGCGCCAGCACGGCGCCCTCGCTGAACACCTCGAGGCGTTCCTTGGGCAGGGAGCGGTGGCCGCTGGCGAGGTAGTGGATGGTGCCGAGGGAGCCGTCGGCGAACTCGAGCACGAGGGTGGCGTTCTCCTCCCGGACCTTGAGGCCGGGCACCCGCCCGAAACTGGTGCCGTGGGCGCGCAGGATGGGGCTGCCGGTGAGGAAGCGCAGCAGGTCCACGAAGTGGCAGGCCTCCCCCACGATGCGCCCGCCGCCCACCGCCGGGTCCTGGGTCCAGTGGTCCGGCGGGATCGCGCCGGCGTTGACGGTCATCACCAGGGCCTTCGGCCCCGCGCGGCCGGCGAGCAGGGCCTTCATCCGCACCACCTGGGGGGCGAAGCGCCGGTTGAAGCCGGGCATGACGATGGCCTCGAAGCCCTGCTCCCGGGCCGCGTGCCAGGCCGCCTCGATGGCGTCGGCCTCGTCCCGGGTGATGGCCAGCGGCTTCTCGACGAAGACGTGCCGGCGCCGGCGCAGGGCCTCGATGACATAGCGGGCGTGGCTGTCGTGCCGGGTGGCAATGACGATGGCGGCGGAGCCCGGGTCGTCCAGCGCGGCCGCCGCCTCGGTGGAGGTGATGGCGAACCCGTGCTTGCGCCCGGCATGCAGGCCGCTGACGCCGCCGGCGCTGACCAGCACCCGCCGGGTGGCACCGGTGGCCGCGAGCGCGGGCAAGAGCACCTGGGACGCGTAGTTGCCGGCGCCGAGGACGGAGATGCCGGGGGCACTGCCTGGGAATGACGGCCTTGTAGGAGCGCCTTCAGGCGCGATCACTATCGATCTCGCGCCTGAAGGCGCTCCCACCGTGGGAGCGCCTTCAGGCGCGATCCCATACGTCAGCACGATGCCGAGCGGGTTGCCTTCCGCCAGCAGGTCGTAGGCCCGGGCGGCCCCGGCGATGGGCACCCGGTGGGTCACCAGGGGGCGCACGTCGAGGCTGCCGGCCGCCATGAGCCCGAGCACGGCCGCGAAATTGCGCTGCTCGGTCCAGCGCACGAAGCCCACGGGGTAGTCGTGGCCCTCCTGCTCGTAGGCGGGGTCGTAGCGGCCGGGACCATAGGAGCAGGACACCTGGAAGGTGAGTTCCTTCTCGTAGAAGTCGGCCCGGGAGAGCTTGAGGCCCGTGACGCCGACGAGCACGATGCGCCCGCGCTTGCGGCACATGCGCGCGGCCTGCTGCACGGGCTCGTTGCTGTCGGTGGAGGCGGTGATCAGCACGGCATCCACGCCGATGCCGCCGGTCTCCCGGGCGGCCACCGCCAGGGGGTCCTCCCCCGCCGAGGGCACGCAGGTGGCGGCCCCGAGTTGCCGGGCCAGCGCGGCCCGGGCCGGGTCCAGGTCGATGCCGAGCACCCGGCAGCCGCTGGCCTTCAGGATCTGCACGGCGATGAGGCCGATGAGGCCGAGACCGGTGACGACCACCGTCTCGCCGAGGGTCGGCGCGGCGAGGCGGATGCCCTGCAGGGCGATGGCACTGACCACCGTGAAGCTGGCGGTCTCATCGTCGACGCCCGCCGGTATCCGGGCGCAGAGGTTCGCGGGCACGCAGACGACTTCGGCGTGGGAGCCGTTGGAGACCACCCGGTCGCCCACCGCGAAACCCCGCACGCCCTCCCCGACCGCCAGCACCACGCCGGCGCTGCTGTAGCCGAGGGGGATCGGCTTGTCGAGCTTGGCCTCGACGGTCTTCAGCGTGGCGACGAGCCCGTCGGTGCGGATCTTGTCCAGCACCTGGAGCACCTTGTCGGGCTGCTGCCGGGCCTTGTCGAGCCAGTTGGCCCGCCCGAAGTCCACCAGCATGCGCTCGGTGCCGGCGGAGACCAGGGACGCGGCGGTGGCGATGAGCAGGTGCCCGGCCCGGACACCGGGCGCGGGCACGTCCTCGACGGCGGTGGTGCCATCCCTGAGGCTCTGGAGGATCTGCTTCACGGGGGGACTTTAGCATCCGCCCGGGCCGCCGGACCGTGCGGGCGTCGCCCCCGGGCATGACCGGGTTCTCAGCCCGGTCCCCCGCGGGTTGCCACGCTCCGGGCGGGTGACGGAAGATGACCCGCTGTTCACCATCGACCGGTACTGATGGACTATCGATCCGCGCCCCTGTTCTTCCGCCTCCAGAAGGCGCTGCGCTACGTCCGGCTTTACGGAATCCGGCGCACGCTGGTGAAGGTGCGGGGCCAGTACCACATGGCGAAGCGCTACCCGGCGCTGCCCGCGAACCACGTGCGCCCGGACTCGAAGGCCCACGTGGGGCTGATCGGCTGCGGCAACTACGCCTATTCGGTGATCGCCTATTACCTGCGGAAGAATTACGGAAATGTCATCCGGGGCTGCATGGACCCGGAGATCCACCGGGCGGCGTCGATGTTCGAGGCCTACGGGGCCTGCTACTACACCGCGGACCCGGACGAGATCATCAACGACCCCGCCATCGATCTCGTCTTCATCGCCTCGAACCACGCCAGCCATGCGGAGTACGCGATCCGGGCGCTCGCGGCGGGCAAGGACGTGCACATCGAGAAGCCCCACGTGGTGGCGGAGGAGCAGCTCACGCGCCTCTGCGCGGCCATGGCCTCAGGGCAGGGCCGCGTGCTGTCGATCGGCTTCAACCGCCCGGGCAGCCGCATCGGGCGCCGGATGCGGGACCTCTTGTGGGCCGAACCGGGCGAGCTGATGCAGAACTGGTTCATCGCCGGCCACGAGATCGCGCCGGACCACTGGTACTTCCGCGAGGAGGAAGGCGGCCGGGTGCTCGGCAACCTGTGCCACTGGACCGACCTCACCTACCAGATGATGCCGCCCGAGCGCCGCTTCCCGGTGAAGATCATCCCCACCCGCTCCGCGAAGTCCGACTGCGACATCGCCGTGACCTACGTCTTCGGCGACGGCTCAATCGCCGCCCTGACCTTCTCCGCCAAGGGCCACGCCTTCGAGGGCGTGAAGGAGCGCTACGCCGCCCACAGGGGCAACACCCTCATCGCCATGGACGACTTCCAGCGCCTGGTGGCAGACGTGGGCGCCGAAAAGGAGGTGCTCGCACTGCGCGCCCGGGACCACGGGCACGAGGAGTCGGTGCGGAGCAGCTACCAGCGGTCCCGGGAGCGCGGTCAGCCCGGTTTGCCGGTGGGGTATGTCTGGGAGGCGGGGCAGTTGTTCCTGGCCACCCGTCGAGCGCTGGAGGGCAGCTGCGACGTTACCCTGCGGGCCTACCAGCCAGAGTGATCTGAGCGCCTTCGGAACCCCTTAACCTGCCGCCTTGGCCCGCAGGCAAAAGACGAGGACAACATATGTCCCCACCATGGAAGCACAGCTACTCAGGAAGACAACCTGCCCCGCGCCAAGCAGACCGTGTTTCGGGATGAAGGCCGCGGCAACCGCAAAGGTTGCCACCACATTGAGGACAGGCATAGGCACCTGCACGTGGAAGCGCCGCATGGCGTTGATACCGACACCGAGTACGCTCGCGACGTACATCGGCCCGGTTGCAGCCATCATCCAGAGGAACGATCCCAGGTGCTCGGCGTATTCCGGCCGGTAAACGAGCGCCAGAAGCGGGCCGCCCGCCAGGTAGGCCACTGCGAATCCTGCCAGCCCCGTCACCACCGCGATCCCGGTAAGCTTCTTGAGCAGCCGTTGGAAAGCAGGAACGTCGCCGACCGCGATGAGTTTTGCCAGGCGCGGACTCGCCGCATTGCCCACGGCACCCATGACAGTGCTTCCCGCAACCGTGAGGTAGAACATCGCGGCGAAGATGCCAAGTGCGCGCTCGCCCAGTGACTCGGCAATAAAATACCGCGGGATGTTTCCGGTCAGCGAATTCAGTGTGAGAACGATGCTGATGGGTAATCCCAGCAAGGCAATTTTCCGGACTGCCTCCACGTCCCACTTCGGAGCGTGTCGGCGATGGACCGGGACACTGACGGCACCTGACGCACCCTCCATCCCACCACTTAGGCGACGCGCTGCGGGAACGTCGTAGAGCATCAACACGGCAAGCGACACGGCCGCCATGGCGCCAACTGCTGCGACAACGCTCATCGAACTGGAAATCACCAGCCCAAAAGCCAGCAACTGCAAGAGGCCATGCAGGATGAGCGAGATGGCAATGTAGTCCATGCGCTCACGCTGCTGGAGCAGCCCATAGTAGACCTCGCTCAGCGCGTCCAGTGACCTCGCGACGGCAACTGCCGCAATGACCAGGACAGTTGCCGGCGGGTAGTTGCCCACGAATACGGCGCCGGACACGAGCAGCAGGCCGACCAAGGCCGTGAGAAGCCGGACGGCGAGGTAATGGCCGAACTCAAACCTCCCGGTGGCGTCCGTTGCCTGGAGTACGCGAAGCTGAAGGCTCGCAAAGGTGAGTATCGGCATGACGATGGCCAGGGCCAGGGCAAACTGCCCCACCATCTCGGGGGTACCGAACTTGGCCATCACGACAAGGGTGAGCCATTGGCTGGCGGCGTAAACCACGTTGCCTGCCATGGTCCACGAAAAGTTCCCCCGCAATGACAGTGGACGCGGCCCGCGATCGGTACCCGGCGGCGTACTCCCGGGTATCCTTGTCATAACCGGGTCACCTCGCCCGCCTACAAGGAACGCCGAGGTATTGCGCACGCCGGGAAGTCACGACCCATGGCGAAACCAGCGGCATTCCTTACCAATCGCTCATCCCGATTGGCGATGGATATTACTGATTGTGGGGCTGAGATTCGATAATCTAGCTCCCGTCCTTGGAGCCAGAGCCACTATTGAAGACGGAGCCCCTCGACACGATCCTCTGCTTTTCGAGCTACTACCTTCCCGGGCTAAAGAGCGGCGGCCCACTCCGGAGCCTGCTTCATATGCAGGAGTGGCTGGCAGGGGCGTACCACTTCAGGGTCCTTACGAGAGACCGGGACCTCGGCGACCTCGCGCCGTACCCCACCGTGGCACACGGCACGTGGCAGCCGGTAGGACCCGCATGGGTGTGGTACCTCGCTGCGCCATTCTGGCGGCCCTG
>ERZ761602.5076-NODE-5076-length-15962-cov-11.291004_pt1 | contig 15962 bp, 13 predicted proteins | sample MGYA00512165_ERZ761602 | MGnify/ENA primary metagenome ERZ761602 (study PRJEB28899, sample SAMN02445085) | bioreactor sludge metagenome | biome: EBPR sludge; isolation source: Thorneside wastewater treatment plant | place: Australia: Brisbane, Thorneside...
GCAGGACGCCCCGCGCGCCACTCGGTGTGCCCGAGTCCTTGGGCTAGGTCCTGGAGTTGGGACTTGACCTGTCACCAAAGGTCAAGCTATCGTCGCGCCATCGCCCCACTCGGAGTTCCCATGAGCCCTCGACCACTCGGCCTCGGCATCGTCACCCTTCTCCTCTCTTCGGTCGCCCTGACCTCGACCGCCTGCAACAAGGGCAAGATCGAGGACACCGCTGGCGACGGCGGCAGCGACGGTGGCGGCAGCGATGGTGGCGGCAGCGACGGTGGGACGACCTTCACCGAGGACTGCCCGGCCCTGTCGGTCTCCGAGGAGGCCGTCGCCTTCGACCCGCTGGCCTACGGGACCACGACGACCGCGACCGTGGTGCTCACCAACGCCTGCTCGGGCGAGGGGGACCTGGAGGTCTCGGCCAGCCTCTCGGGCGACTCCGCCTTCATCGCCGAGCTGCCGACGACCATGCTGGAGCCTGGCGCCAGCGCGGTGGTCGAGGTGCTCTTCCAGCCGGCGGACTGGGGCGAGTTCAGCGCCAGCCTGACCATCACCAGCAACGACGTGGACCTGCCCTCGGTCGAGCTGGCGGTGACCGGCTCGGTGATCGCTGACGCCGACGGGGACGGCTTCGACAGCGTCGCCGCGGGGGGCGAAGACTGCGACGACAACAACCCCGAGGTCTACCCCCGGGACAACGAGACCAGCCGCGACCTGATGGACGACGACTGCGACGGATTGGTGGACGAGGACTGGATCGGCGTGGGCGACGTCTTCGTCAGCGAGGTCATGTTCAACCCCGAGGTCGTGACCGACGGCTACGGCGAGTGGTTCGAGGTGCGCAGCGCCGCGGAATCCACCATCGACCTGGTGGGCTGGACGGTGCAGTCCGACGACGGCCAGTCCTTCCAGGTGACTGAGAGCACGCTGATCGACGCCGGCCAGGTGCTGATCTTCGGCGTCACCGAGGACTCCTCGCTCAACGGCGGGGTCATGGTCGACGCCGTCTACGATCGCTTGAGCTTCAGCCTCTCCGACTCGGCCGACTCGATCTTCCTCTACATGGGCAGCACGCCGATCTCCGAGCTCAGCTACACCTCCTCCTGGCCGGTCCAGGCGGGCGCGTCGCTGTCGCTGGACCCCTACTTCGACTCCTCGGACGACATCGCCTCCTCCGCGCTGTGGTGCTCGTCGACCTCGGCCTTCGGTGGCGGCGACCTCGGCACGCCGGGGGCCGACAACGACTACTGCAGCTCGGTCGACCACGACGCCGACGGGTACTCCCAGGACGACGGCGACTGCGACGACTTCAACGCCGACATCTTCCCCGGCCAGCAGGAGAGCTGGAACGGCATCGACGACAACTGCGATGGCGAGGTCGACGTCTTCGGCCCGGACGACGCGCTGAGCGAGATCCGAGGCATGTCCGGCGACTACCTCGGCGGCGAGGACGCGCTCTCGGTCGCCGACATCGACGGCGATGGGGTGCCCGACGTCCTGACGGGCGGTGTGTACGTGGCCGGGACCGCCAGCACGGTGCCGGGCGCCATCGCCCTGGTGGACGGGTCGGGCTGGGAGACCTGGTCCCAGACCTGGGATGAGCTGGCCACCAACACCTTCGTGGGCGACTCCAACTACAACGCCATGGCCTTCCTCTCCCCCTCGATGGGGGACCAGAACGCCGACGGCAGGCCCGATGTCGTGGTGGTGGGCTCCGACCTCTACAGCGGCGCGTTCTACGGATACCCCTCGGCGGGTCTGCTGGTCTTCGGCGGTGACGCCTTGGAGACGGAGTACGACTCCGACAACGCCTCCGTCACCTTCTCGGGGACCACCGCCGGCTACAACACCGGGCTCCGGGTGGACAGCGCGCCGGACTTCGACGGCGACGGCCACTCCGATGTCGTCTACGGCAACTCGCAGTCGACCGTGGATCGCTCCACCTATGTGGGGACCGTCAGCATCATGAGCGGCGCGGACCTGGTCTCGGGCGACTACGACTTCGAGCAGGACTACCTGCTGCGTGCCTGGGGCAACGCCGCCTACGCGCAGCTGGGCCACAGCCTGGGCTCGGGCGACGTCAACGGCGACGGCTACGACGAGGTGATCGTCGGCGCGCCCGGCTACTACTACGACAGCGCCACCGATGGCAGCGTCTACGTGGTGGGCGGAGGCACCTCCACCCTGGGCGGCGCGGGCTCCATCGGCCTGGTGGCCGACACGGTCTTCAGCGGCGAGTCCGCCGACGATCGCCTCGGCGCCGGCGCTCGGACCCTGCTGACGGACCTGGATGGGGACGGACGGCTCGACTACGTCCTGTCCGCTCCGGACGTCAACGAGGTCTACGTCTACTACGACGCCAGCAGCCGTCGCGGGAACATCAGCAGCAGCGCGGCGGACGCGGTGATCACCGGCGCGGGCGCCGACCAGTTCGGCTACGCCACCTACGCCGGCGACATCGACGGCGACTCGGTGGACGACCTCTCCATCGGCGCGCCGGGCACCACCTACTACAACTACGCGGCGACCTACTCCTCCGGCCCCGGCGAGGTCAGCGTCTTCCTGGGCAGCGGGACCCTCTCGGGCAGCCTCTCCTCGACCGACGCCGACCTGGGCTTCCGGTCGGACTCCTCGGACGCCTTCGGCTTCAACATCAACGGCGCCGACTTCGACGGTGACGGTTCGATCGAGCTGCTGATCAGCGCGCCCTCCCGTGCCTCCGGTACGGGCCGCGTGTTCGTCTTCGACCTGTAGAACGAAGAACGGGCCCTCCTACGAGGGCCCGTTCACCGTTGTCCGACCGCCGCCTGGCGGTTGACCGACCGCCGCTTCGCGGCCGCCTTCGCGCTCAGACGCTAAGTCGGGCGCGCGCCATGTCGGCCTGGTACTCGGCGTCGCGCCACTCGTCCGTGCCGGCCATCGCCTGGCCGAGGACCTTCTCGGCGGCGTCCAGGTCGCGCTGGGCCTTGTCCTTGTCGATCTGGCCCGCAGGCTCGACCCGGTCGACCAGGAGGGTGACCCCCAGCGGGGTGACCTCGGCGAAGCCCGGACCGACCACGAGGTCCTCGTGCTCGCCGCCCGCCTTGCTCACCCGCACCACGCCCGCCCGCGTCACCGCGAGCAGCATGGCGTGGCCATCCAAGGCTCCCAGCTCGCCCTGGGCGCCTGGAACCTGGACCTCGGTAGCCTCACCGGTCCACGCGACGCGCGTGGGGGTGACGATCTCGACGTGAAGCATGTCAGGCTCCCTTGGCCAGGTCCTTGGCCTTCTGGACGACGTCCTCGATGGTGCCGACCATGTAGAAGGCCTGCTCGGGCAGGTCGTCGTGCTTGCCTTCCAGGATGGCCTTGAAGGAGCGGACCGTGTCCTCCTTGCTGACGTAGATCCCGGGGGAGCCGGTGAACTGCTCGGCGACGTGGAAGGGCTGGCTGAGGAACTTCTGGATCTTGCGGGCGCGCGCGACCAGGGCCTTGTCGTCGTCGGAGAGCTCGTCCATGCCGAGGATCGCGATGATGTCCTGCAGATCCTTGTAGCGCTGCAGCACGCGCTGCACCTCGCGAGCGACGGCGTAGTGCTCGTCACCGACGACGTCCCGCTCGAGGATACGGCTGTTGCTGTCGAGCGGATCCACGGCCGGGTAGATGCCCAGCTCGGAGATCTTGCGGTTGAGCACGGTGGTCGCGTCGAGGTGGGCGAAGGTGGTCGCCGGGGCCGGGTCGGTCAAGTCGTCGGCGGGCACGTAGACGGCCTGCACCGAGGTGATCGAGCCCTTGGTCGTGGTGGTGATGCGCTCCTGGAGAGCGCCCATCTCGGTGCCCAGCGTCGGCTGGTAGCCTACCGCGGAGGGGATGCGGCCCAGCAGCGCGGACACTTCCGAGCCGGCCTGGGTGAAGCGGAAGATGTTGTCGACGAAGAGCAGCACGTCCTGGCCGTCCACGTCGCGGAAGTGCTCGGCGACGGTCAGGGCCGAGAGGGCGACGCGGGCGCGAGCGCCGGGGGGCTCGTTCATCTGGCCGAAGATCAGGGCCACGCGCGAGGTCTCGGTCTTGATGCGCGGGATGCCCCGCTCGTCGAAGGCGATGTGGCCGTGCTCGTCCTTCTCGGTGCCGATGACGCCCGACTCCATCATCTCGTACCAGAGGTCGTTGCCCTCGCGGGTGCGCTCACCGACGCCGGCGAAGACCGAGAAGCCGCCGTGCTTGATGCCGACGTTGTTGATCAGCTCCTGGATGAGCACCGTCTTGCCGACGCCGGCGCCACCGAAGAGGCCGATCTTGCCGCCGCGGGCGTAGGGGGCGATCAGGTCGACGACCTTGATGCCGGTCTCGAACATCTCGACCTGGGTGCTCTGCTCGGTCAGCGGCGGCGGGGAGCGGTGGATCGGGCTGGTCAGGGTGGTCATGACGGGCCCGACCTCGTCCACCGGCTTGCCGGTCACGTTGAGGATGCGGCCGAGGACCTCCTTGCCCACCGGCATCGAGATGGGCCGACCCAGGTCCCGCACGGCCTGACCGCGGCGCAGGCCGTCGGTCGTGTCCATCGAGATGCAGCGCACCATGTTCTCGCCCAGGTGCTGCGACACCTCGACGACGAGGTTGTCCTCGGTGTCGTCGATGAAGGGGTTGGACATCACGCAGGCGTTGAGGATGCTGGGAAGCTGTCCGGGCGGAAACTCGACGTCCACGACGGGTCCCTTGACCTGTACGACCTTACCGGTGTTCATGGGGGCTCCAGAAGATGCAGGGATGAATTCGGGGCGAGAGGCGGAGGCCTAGAGGGCCTCGGCCCCGGAGACGATCTCGGTGAGCTCGGTCGTGATCGCGGCCTGGCGGGCGCGGTTGTAGACGAGCGAGAGGCTGTTGATGAGCTCGCCCGCGTTGCGGGTGGCGTTGTCCATGGCGGTCATTCGCGCCGCCTGCTCGCCGGCCTGGGTCTCCAGGAAGGCCTGCTGGATCTGCGTCCGCAGGGCCATCGGCAGGAGGCTGGAGAGGATCTCGAGGCCATTGGGCTCGTAGAGGTACTCGGCGCTGGGGTTGGCGGCGCCGAGAGACTCCATCAGCTGGGCGGCCTCTCCGGCCGGTCCGGCCTGGGCCGGCGCCGGGGCGCTGGCCTCGAGCTTCATCGGGAGGATCTGCTCGAAGCTGGGCACCTGGCTCATCGCCGAGCGGTAGTCGTTGTAGGCCAGGAAGACCCGCTCGAACTTGTGCGCCGTCATCTCGTCGACGAGGCGCACGCCGAGCTTGCGGGCGGCCTCGGGGTAGTCGGCCGGCAGCAGGTCGATGGCGCCCTTCTCGACGGTGTAGCCGCGGTTGCTGAAGTAGCCGAGGCCCTTCTTGCCGTAGGCCAGGATGGTCACCGACTTGCCCTTGGCGATGAGGGCGTCGACCTGCTCCTGGGTGCGCTTGGCGAGCTGGTTGTTGAACCCGCCGCACAGCCCGCGGTCGCTGGTCAGGAGCACGACCACGACGTCCTTGTCGTTGTCGGGCACCTTGAGCAGCGGGTGCTCGATGTCGCCGGCCGACTGCGCCACCCGGGAGAGGACCCGGCTGAGCGTGCGCTGGTAGGGACGGGCCGCGACGGCGGCATCGGTCGCCCGACGCAGCTTGGCACCCGCCACCAGCTTCATGGCGCGGGTGATCTGACGGGTGTTCTTGACCGAGCCGATGCGGCGCCGGATGTCACGCAGGGAGGCCATGGCCAGGCTCCGGGGGGCTGAGGATCACTTCCAGGTGGAACGGAAGGACTTGATGGCGGCGACGACCCGATCGCGAAGATCGCTCTTCTTGAAGGTCCCCCGCTCGACGATCTCGTTGAGGAGAGCCCCTTCGCTCTTGTCGAAGAAGGTGGTCAGGTCGCGGATGAAGCGCTGGACATCGCCCGTGGGCATGCTGTCGCAGGCGCCGGTGGTGCCCGCCAGGATGTGCACGATCTGCATCTGCACGGTCAAGGGGCTGTACTGGCCCTGCTTGAGGATCTCGACCAGCCGCGCACCGCGGGTCAGCTGCTGCTGGGTGGCGGCGTCCAGATCCGAGCCGAACTGGGCGAAGGCCTGCAGCTCGCGGTACTGGGCCAGCTCCAGCCGCAGCGAGCCGGCGCACTCCTTCATGGCGCCGATCTGGGCCGAACCGCCGACCCGGGAGACCGAGAGGCCCACGTTCACGGCGGGGCGCACGCCCTGGTAGAAGAGGTCGCCTTCCAGGAAGATCTGGCCGTCGGTGATCGAGATGACGTTCGTCGGGATGTAGGCCGAGACGTCGCCGGCCTGGGTCTCGATGATCGGCAGCGCGGTGAGGCTGCCCGCGCCGTCGCGGTCCGACATCTTGGCGGCGCGCTCCAGCAGGCGGCTGTGCAGGTAGAAGACGTCGCCGGGGTAGGCTTCGCGGCCCGGCGGGCGGCGCAGCAGCAGGGAGAGCTGCCGGTAGGCGGTCGCCTGCTTGGAGAGGTCGTCGTAGACCACCAGCGCGTGCATCCCGTTGTCGCGGAAGTACTCGCCGATGGTGCAGCCGGTGTAGGCCGAGAGGAACTGCAAGGGAGCCGGGTCGCTGGCGGTGGCCACGACGACGCAGGTGAACTCCATCGCGCCCATGTCCTCGAGCTTCTTGACCACCTGGGCGACGGTCGAGAGCTTCTGGCCGATGGCGACGTAGACGCAGTGCATCTTGCGCTTGGGATCGTCCTTGAAGACCTTCTGGTTGATGATCGCGTCGATCGCGACGGCGGTCTTGCCGGTCTGACGGTCGCCGATGATCAGCTCGCGCTGGCCGCGGCCGATCGGGATCATCGAGTCGATGGCCTTCAAGCCGGTCTGCATCGGCTCGTGCACGCTCTTGCGCTTGACGATGCCAGGCGCCTTCAGCTCGACCGGGCGGCGCTCGGTGGAGACGATGGGGCCCTTGCCGTCGATGGGGTTGCCCAGGCCGTCGATGACGCGGCCCATCAGGCCGGGCCCGACCGGGACGCTGACGATCTCGCCGGTCCGCTTGACGATGTCGCCCTCGCGGATGCCGGTGTCCACGCCGAAGATGGCGGCGCCGACGTTGTCCTCTTCGAGGTTGAGCACCATGCCCTTGAGGCCGCCCGGGAAGTCCAGCAGCTCGCCGGCCATGGCGTTCTGCAGGCCGTAGAGCCGGGCGATACCGTCACCCACCGAGAGCACGGTGCCGGTCTCGGACACCTGCACGCGGGCTTCGTAGTTCTTGATCTGATCCTTGAGGATCTGGCTGATCTCTTCGGCGCGGAGGGACATCGCGGCGCTCCTGGAAACGAAGGGGGGAAAGGGAGAGGGAGAGGCTCAGGCCTGCGCGGCGGACCGCAGCAGCGCGGCCTCGACCGAGGCCAGCCGGGCCCGGATGCTGGAGTCGTAGATCGTGTCGCCCAGCCGGACGACCATGCCGCCGATCACCCGCGGGTCGACCGCCTGGGTCAGGATCACGCTGCGGCCGGTGCTGGCCTCGAGGGAGGCCTTGACCCGCGCGGCCATCGCGGCGTCGAGCGGGCGCGCGGTGGTGACGGTGGCCCGCGCCCGGTTGGCCTGCTCGTCGGCCATCCCCAGGTAGGCCGGCAGGATCTCGGCGAGGTGCGCGAAGCGATTCTTGTCGACCAGCAGCTTCAGGAAGCTGCCGACGTGGACGTGCAGGCTGAGGCGCTCGAGCACCCGGTCCAGCACCGCGCGGCGCTCGATGGTGGTCAGGCCGGGGTTGCCGAGCACGCTGCCGAGCAGCCCGCCGTCCTGCTGGACGACCTCCAAGAAGGCGGCCATCTGCTGGGCGAAGAGGTCGGTCTGGCCGGTCTCGTCGGCCAGCGAGATCATCGCGCGGGCGTAGCGGCGGGCGAGCGATCCATCAGCCACGGGACACCTCGGAGAAGAAGCCGTCGGCGAGGCGGGCGTCGTCGTTGGCCGAGACGACCGCGTTGACCCGCTCCTCGGCCAGGGCCATCGAGAGGCTGACGGCCTCGCTGCGCAGGGCCATCCGCGCCTTGGCGGTCTCGCTGCGGATGGTGCGCTCGGCGGCTTCGAGCAAGCGCTCGGAGTCCCGCTCGGCGCGCTCCAGGATGCCGGCGCGCTCGACCTGGGCCTCGGCCTCGGCCGCGACCTTCATGTCGACCAGCCGCTGCTCGAAGCCCTGCAGCCGCGCTTCCAGCTCGGCCACGCGCTCGTGGGCTTCCTTGCGGAGGCGGTTGCTCTCGTCGATGTCGCGCTTGACCTCGACCGCTCGATCGACCATCGCGTCGCGGATCTTTCGGCCGGCGAGCAGGGCGATGGCCACCAGCAGCAGGGTGAGGTTGAAGGCGTGCAGGCCCAGGGCGACGAAGTCGGGACCGTCGCCGGCGGCCAGGGCGGGCGCGCTGAGGAAGGCGAGGCCGAGGGGGAGGAGGGAGCGGACCTTCATGATCTCACCCGGCCTTCAGGTCGCGGCCCAGGACCCGACCCGCGATGTCGTCGCCCAGCTCGCGAGCGGCTTCCCGCAGCGTGGCGGAGGCGGCGAGCCGATCCTGCCCGAGCTCGTCCTTGGCCGCGTCCAGGCGCTGGTTGGCCTGGTGCCGCCCTTGCTCCTGTCGGGCTTCGGCCTCGGCCAGGGCCTTGGTCCGCCGCTCGGACTTGAGGTCGACGACCTCGGAGTGGGCCTGGCTCATGCGCGACTCGATCTGAGCCAGCTTCTCTTCGATGCCGGCCTGGAGCGCGAGCGCCTCGTCACGACCGGCCACGCGGGCCTGTTCCCGCTGGTCCAGGTACGCGAGCATGGGCTTGAAGATGATGAAGTGGAGCGCGATCATGGTCAGCAGGAAGGGGACCACTTGCAGCGCGACCACCACAGGATCGACGGAGATCTGCATGAACAGCTCGCCAGAGATGCTCCGAAGCACGAGACGTCCGCGGTGGACGCGCGTCCCTCGGCGCGGCGGAAGGACCGGCGGGCTATCCCGGGGCACCGAGCCGGGCAACTGCGACTCGCTCTCTTCGTGAGGCCCTCAGGAGCCTTCGCGGAGCCCTCAGAAGCCAAGGTCGAAGGTGAAGGCGGGCTCCAGGGCGATCAGGGTGGTGGACTGCGTGCTGCTCTCGCTGGCTTGAGCCGATCGAGAGAGATCGAGCAGCGCCCTCAGCCCGACACAGGCACCGACCGGCCAGCACAAGGAGGCGCCGCCCCCCGCCCGAGCCCCGATGGCCCCGATCCGGGCGCGGTCGGCCGCGGCGACCTCGTCCTGGGCGGCCTGCTCTTCGGCGGTCCAGGCCTGGTCGGCCCGGCGCGCGGTCGGGATGACCGCGTGAACGCCACCCTGGAGGTAGGGCCGGATCGAGGCCGCTTGTGCGTCGGGAGCCCGGGGCCGGTAGCGCAGATCCGCCCCCAGGCGCAGGCCCATCACCGAGGAGGAGGCCCGGGAGGGGGGCTCGTCCTCGACCAGCCAGGTCCGCTGAGAGCTGCTGATCCGGGCGAGGCCGAGCTCGCCCAGCAGGTCCAGGCGGGGCCGACGCGCGCCGGCATGGATGGAGAGGCCGGGGTCGAGCAGCCCGTCCTGGCTGCCGACCAGGGTGCCGCTGAGCTGGTCCTCGTCCACCCAGGCCAGGTCGGCCCGCCCCAGCGGGGTCCAGGAGGCCCCCACCAGGCCCTGCCAGGAGGAGGCAGGGCTCCCGTGGGCGACCGCGAGTGCCAGGATCAGGATCATGGCCAGGGCCTATCGCCGCGGAGAGGCTCCTCCCAGCGGGCTGCCCTCGGCGGGCTGCGTTATCGACCGACGGGATCTGCGATGTTCATCCGCGCCATCGAAGTCACAGGCTTTCGCGACCTGCCCGATTTCTCGGCGCGGGACCTCGATCGGGTCGTGACCGTCCAGGGACCCAGCCCGGCCGCGACCGCGCTGGGCGACGCGCTGGACCTCTTCTTCTCCAGCCTCTCGGTCCCCGGACTGCTGGCCTGGATGCGCCGGATGGAGCTGCTCGGCCCGGACGAGGCGCCGGCGATCGTCGGCGATCCCCATCCCGAGCAGGTCAGCTGGGAGGACCGCCAGGCGGCCCGCAGCCAGGTGCGCGAGGGCGAGCGCGACCGGCGGGTCACGCTGGAGCTGGCCTTGGACCCGGTGCTCTTTCGTATGATCAGCGATCACGCCGGACGCGATCCCCGGCTGCTGACCGCGCTGGGCGCGGGGGCGTCGCTGCGCATCTCGATGGGCTTCCTGCTGGCCAACAGCATGGACGCCATGGCCATCAACCTGGCCAGCTTCGAGGTCGGCGGCGAGCGCTTTCCCTCCGTCGAGGGCGACCGCCCCCCGTGGATGCGGCAGGTCCTTCGGGCCCTGGCGGACCGGTTCCATCGCTCGACGGCGCCCTCCGCCGAGCTGGCCCGACGGGCGCTGGAGCGCTCCCTCTCCCGCGACGCCCACGGTTCCTTCCTCGCCTGGCAGCAGGTCCTCTCTCCCCGGGTCGGTCGGGTGAGGCCGGCCTTGGGGCCGGGTGGGCAAGCGGTCCTGCTCTCCGACGACCTGCCGCTGCGCCGGCTGGGGCCGGCCGCCCTGGCCGAGGTCGCCCTGGCCGCCGACGCCTGGCTGCACGACTGCGATGTGCTCTGGGTGGATCGGGGCGAGGCCTGGATCGAGTCCGCGGTCGAGGGCGAGCACAGCCCTGTCGAGCAGGTCTTCCGGGTGGATCCGGCGGGCGAGCTCCAGCCGGACGAGCGACCGACGTCGACCCTGGTAATGCCCCCACGGCGGCCGTTCCCTCGGCCGGGCGAGGTCTGAGCCGATGAAGGAGACGCTGCAGAACGTGCTGCTGATGGTGCGGGCACGCTACCCGCTGGTGGTGGTGCTCAGCCACGAAGAGGAGCGCTTCGAGCGTGGCATGGAGCGGGCCACCCGCGCGGACGGGCTGGTGCTCTACCGGTGGCGCGCGACCACCGGCCTGTGCGGCAACGACGGGCTGCCCATCGCCGGGACCCGGCTGGCCGAGGACGCCCTCGCGCACCTCCACAGCGTCGTCGAGCGCGGGGTCTTCGTCTTCTTCGACCTGCACCCCTACCTGAAGGAGCCGCGCGTCGTGCGCCTCCTGCGGGACCTCGCCCAGGCGATGGGGCCCAAGGGCCAGGCGGTGGTCATCCTGGGCCACGCGATGGGCGTGCCGCCCGAGCTCGAGAAGGACGTCGCCATCGTCGACCTGCCGCTGCCGGGCCGGGCCGAGGTGGGCCGCCTGCTGGACGCCCTGGTCCAGGCCGAGGGCCTCTCGCTGCCCGCCGAGCGCGTCGAGCACTTCGTCGCGGGGAGCCTGGGCCTCACCGAGCGGGAGATCAAACGCCTGTACGCCCGCATCCTGCTGGCAGGGGGGCGGTTCACCGACGAGGACCTCGCCCAGCTCGCGATCGAGAAGAGCCAGGCCATCCGCCGCAGCCGCTACCTGGAGTTCTGGGAGCGCACCGAGGCGATGGCCGACGTGGGCGGAATGGACAACCTCAAGCGCTGGCTGGGGCAGCGGTCCCTGGCCTTCGGCCCCCAGGCTCGCGAGTTCGGCCTGCCGCAGCCCTCTGGCCTCTTCATGCTGGGGGTGCAGGGCTGCGGGAAGTCCCTGATGGCCAAGGCGGTCGCCAACCTCTGGCGGATGCCCCTGCTCCGGCTGGACGTCGCAGCGGTCTTCTCCAGCGGTGAAGAGGAGCAGAGCCTGCGCAACACGATCAAGATCGCCGAGAGCCTCGCCCCGGCGGTGCTCTGGATCGACGAGCTCGAGAAGGGCTTCATGTCGCAAGACCCCCGCGGGGGTGAGGGGCTGGGCTACTTCCTGACCTGGATGCAGGAGAAGCAGGCCCCGGTCTTCGTCGTGGCCACGGCCAACGAGGTGCGGGCGCTGCCTCCCGAGCTGCTGCGCAAGGGCCGCTTCGACGAGGTCTTCTTCGTCGACCTGCCCAATGTGCACGAGCGGCTGGAGATCCTGGACATCCACCTGCGCCGACGAAGGCGGGACCCCGAGCGCTTCGACCTGACCAGCCTGGCCGAGGAGACCGACAAGTTCAGCGGCGCCGAGCTCGAGCAGCTGATCGTCGAGGCCCTCTTCAACGCCTTCGCGGGGGGGGCCGAGCTCGAGGACGGCCACCTGATCGACGCCAGCCGCGACATGGTCCCCTTGGCCGTCACGATGGACGACCGCCTCAAGGATCTGCGCGAGTGGGCGCGCACCCGGGCGCGCATGGCCTCGACCGACCGCAAGCGCATCGACTTCTTCGAAGACTGGGACGAGGCCAGCTAGGCGTGCTCTGCCTCTCCCTCCTGCTCGTCGGGACGCTGCTGGGCTGCGACTCGATCCGCTCGCTGACCGACGGTGGCAAGCCCCGGGCGCGCTACACGCCGATGCTCACCCTGGGCGAGGTCGGGCCGGCGCCGCGCACCGAGATCCTGCCCCCTGGCGTGCAGCGGCACGCCGTGGTCGTCGTGATCGACACCCTGCGCGAGGACGCCTTGCAGCGCGCTCGGACGCCGGTCCTGGACGGGCTGGTGGCCCGCGGGGCCCAGCGGACCTGGGCCTGGGCCCCCAGCACCTGGACCGCCCCCAGCGTCGTCAGCCTCTTCACGGGCATGTCGGTGCGCCAGCACGGCTGGGACTTCCCCTTCCCGCGAAAGATGGAGGTCGCCGAGCAGAGCTACGCGCCTCTCCCGCCGGTGCCCCTGCTGGCCGAGGTGATGACCGAGGCCGGGTTCCGCTCGACCGGCCTCTACGGCAACCGCATGCTGGGGCAGGGTCTGGGCTACGGACGACGCTTCCACCGCTGGGAGTGGGGAGAGGACGAGGCCCTGATCCGGCGCGCCGTCGAGGAGATCGGGCGCTGGGAGCCCGGCGAGCGGCACTTCCTCTACCTGCACCTGATGGGCCCACACCACCCGCTGCAGCCCGGCGAGCGGAGCCGATCCCACTGGGGGCTCAAGAAGCGGGATCTCGGACGCGGCGGGGCGCTGGCGATCCCCGAGTCGCACGAGGGCGGCCCGATCGCCGACACCACCTACTACCGGGCCTACCACGCGGTGATCGAGGACACCGACGAGCGGCTGGGCGAGCTGCTGCGCGCCCTGCGGCCGGTCCTGGACCAGACCGTGCTGGTGGTGACCAGCGACCACGGCGAGCTGCTGGGCGAGCACGGCGAGATGGGCCACAAGACGGGGGTCCGCGAGCCGCTGACCCGGGTCCCCTTCCTGGCCTGGAACGCGCCCCTGCTTCCCGCCATCGTGCCCGGAGAGGTCCTCCCGGCAGTGGTGACGGCGGCGACCGGCGTCCCGCACGCCTGGCCCGGCGGCCTCGACCACGCCGGACCGCTGGCCAGCCAGCGCGAGGGCGACCTGGCCCTCAGCCCCGACGGGCGCTGGAAGGCGGTCTGGGACCCGGACGGCCAGGGCGAGGGCGTGGCCTTCGATCTGCTCGAGGATCCGGGCGAGGAGCGGCCGATCTCACCGCTGCCCGAGCCGCTGGCGGGGCTGCGCGAGTCCTGGGAGCAGGGGGTCAGCGCGGGGGCGCTGCAGGTCCAGGAGGGCGGGATGAGCGAGGCGATGCAGCAGGCGCTGGAAGAGCTGGGCTACCTGGACCGCTGAGCGGGCCTGCCGGGGGGCGCCGGGGGGTGCCGGAAAACCGTCGGCCCGGCGCCGGAGTTCCGGCAGTTCGAGGGGCGAGCCCTCCGGATGACAGGCACTTGGACGTGGCGCGGCTCCTGCGTTGGGGCCGGCCATGCGCCAGCTCCTCCTTCACGTCCTCGTCGCGTTCCTCCTCTCCAGCACGCTCTTGGCCTGCTCGGACACGCCCTCACCCGCCAAGACCGGCTTCATCGCGGTGCCCGACGCGCGCGGACACGCCTGGGCCTGGCAGGAAGATCCCTCCCTCCGGGTCGTGCTCCTCCGCGGCCCCGAGGTGCCCGGCCTGCTGGTGGAGCGCGGCGAGCGCGCGCTGGCGCTGGAGGCGGACTGGGGGCTGGGGCCGATGCAGCTCCCGGTGCTGCTCCTCTCGCCGCGCAGCGACGGCACCGAGCCGCTGGCCGCCGACGACTCGCCGGGCCTGCACCTGCTGCTGGCGGGCAGCGCCGAGCACGGCTGCCCGGCCGACGACCTCGAGCTGGACCTGCTGCCGCGGCGGGACGGGGACGAGCTCGTGCTGGAGATCCACATCAGCGGGATCCCCTACCTGGCCCTGCCGACCGAGGGGCTGATCACGGTGGCCGACGACCTGGGCGTTGCGCAGATCGAGGCCCAGCAGGTGTGCGAGCAGCAAAGCAGCCAGGAGTTCCAGGGCTTCCGCTGGCTTCGCTACGAGGGGCCCACGCTGGGGCTCATCGACATCCAGGCCGAGTCGGAGGTCCCCTGGTTCCAGGTCCAGGGCCACAGCGGGCTGGTCGAGTTGGACATGGACCACGCCTGCGAGTCCGCGACGCCGATCGAGCGGGCCGATCTTACGATGATCACACGCATGTAGACCCAGTGGGCAGGGCGGACGGTTTAGGGGGCGGGTCGTTCCCCAGCGCGGCAGGAGCGGCGTGCCCGAAGCAGTACCCCACAAGCCCCACCCGTTCGAGCGGCTCGGCACCCCGGTCAGCCTGCTCTTGATGGCGTTGTCGGGCCTCGCCTTCGTCTCGACGGCGGCTACCACATCGGCGGCGCGCCTCGCGGTGATGCAGCCGATCGAGACCTACGCGCTGGCGGTCCACCACCAGCTCGTCCGCAATCACGCCCTGACCGGTCGGTGGTCCCAGACCATTCACTTCGGCTACGAAGACGCCTGGACCTGGTCGGGCCACCACGCCCTCACCCTGCTGGCGGCCTCGGGCCTCTACCCGCTGCTGCAGGGCGTGCTGGGGCTGACGGTCTTCCAGATCGTCGCGGTGGCCCTGGGGGCCATCCCCGCCGCCATCATCGGCCGTCGCGCGGCCCGCTCGCGCTGGGGCCTGGGCTTGGGCGCGGGCCTCTATCTGCTGCACCCCGCGGTGATGGCCCAGTCGCTCCAGGATTACCAGGACCTCGTCTTCGCCCTGCCCGCCCTGCTCACCCTGGTGGCCGCCCTGGGCGCGCGCAGCCCGCTCTGGCTGCCGCCCGCTCTGCTGATCGGCCTCGCGCCGCGCGAGGAGTGCATCCCGCTGGTGGTGGTCTGCGCGCTGATCACCTGGCCGCCGGGCGGCATCCGCCGCTGGCTGGCGCAGCTCGGCCTCACCGCGGCGGTAGCCGGGATCTACGCCGGGGTCCTGGGGAGGTACTTCCCCGCGACCACGGGGATCCAGGGCCCAGACGGCAGCTCCCGCCTGGGCGAGGCGGTGGCGCTCCTGCTGGATCGGGGACCGACCGGCCTGGACGGCTGGCCGCACCTCCTCGACTTCTACAGCCTCGCCTGGTCCCCGGTCGGGGGCCTCGCCCTGCTCTCGCCGCTCAGCCTGCTCCCGGCGGTGCCGCTGACCCTGCTGCACATGGCGATCCCCGACGGCAACGGCATCGATCGGAGCTGGGCCGGGCACGCGCACCACCTCACGCCGACGCTCTTCTTCGTGGTGCTGGCGACCATCGAGGGTGCCGGGCGGCTGGCTCGCGGCATCGCCACCTTCTCGCTCAAGGGCCGCAAGCTCGGTCCCCCCCCGGCGCTCGCCTTCGGGAGCCTGCTGCTGCTGGTCAACCTGCGCTGGACCGCGACCTGGGCGCTCTCCTACGGGCTGCTGCCGGCGCTGTGGCCTGAAGCTCCTCCGTATGAACACCCCGCCTGGACCCTCGCCCGCAGGCTGCCCGCCGAGGCCGTCCCGGTCGTCTCGACCCGCTACTGCATCGCGGTCAGCGGGCTGGAGCGCTCCTACACCTGGGAGGAGAGCCTCTACGACAAGGCCGGGCGCCGTGGGCTGGGGGCGGCCAGCCACCTGATCGCGCCCCGCTCGGCGGTCGACGTGGTCGAGTGGGCGATGGCCATGCCCGGCGCCCGCGTCGTGGACGAGCACGACGGCTACCTGACCGTGGCTTGGGAGGCGGGGGCCTGGGA
>ERZ761602.5077-NODE-5077-length-15960-cov-230.909714_pt1 | contig 15960 bp, 19 predicted proteins | sample MGYA00512165_ERZ761602 | MGnify/ENA primary metagenome ERZ761602 (study PRJEB28899, sample SAMN02445085) | bioreactor sludge metagenome | biome: EBPR sludge; isolation source: Thorneside wastewater treatment plant | place: Australia: Brisbane, Thorneside...
ACACGATGAAGCTGGGCGTGATGAAGGAGTTGCTGCCGGCCAGCCTGGGCGAAGCCGATCTCGTCTTCTGCTACAGCGCCGGCCTCGGCTGGAATGCGGCCGAGACCCTGGCGCCGCTCGGCGACAGGCTGCGCGTCGACGACGACCTCGACCGCCTGGTCGAACACGTCAGGGCCGCCAGCAAGCCAGGCGATCAGGTGCTGGTCATGAGCAACGGCGGGTTCGGCGGCGTGCACGACAAGTTGCTTGCCGCCCTCGCCGGCAGCAGTCAGAGCGCGTGATCGACGAGCAGCGCGGCGAAGAGCAGGGCGAGGTAGATGATCGACCAGCGGAAGGTCTTGCGCGCCGCCAGGTCCGAGTAGTTGCGCCAGATGACCCAGGCATGGGCGAGGAAGATTCCGTCGAGCACGATGGCGACCGCCAGGTACGGCAGGCCGCTCATTCCGATCGCATAGGGGACCAGAGTCACGGCGCTGAGGCCGAGCGTGTAGAGGAAGATTTGGCGGCGGGTGTACGCCGCACCGTGGGTCACCGGCAGCATCGGCAATCCCGCAGCCTCGTACTCGCGCGCGCGGTACAGTGCCAGCGACCAGAAGTGCGGTGGCGTCCAGACGAAGATGATCAGGAACAGCAGCCACGCTTCGGCGGGCGCCTGCCCGGTGACTGCCGACCAGCCAAGGACCGGCGGCATGGCCCCGGCCGCACCGCCGATGACGATGTTTTGCGAGGTGCGCGGCTTCAGGTAGAGCGTGTAGATCACCGCATAGCCGACGAAGGTGATCAGGGTCAGCCACATCGTCACCGGATTGACGAAACGGTAGAGAAGCGACAACCCTGCCCCGCCGAGAATACCGGAGAAGAAGAAGGTCTCGAAGGCGCTGACCTCGCCAAGTGGCAGCGGCCGCGCCCGCGTTCGCGCCATGCGCGCGTCGATGTGCTCCTCGACCAGGCAGTTGATGGCCGCAGCGGCACCGGCGACGAACGCGATGCCGATGGTCGCAAAGACGAGCACCGGCATCGGCACCGGACCCGGCGAGGCCAGGAACATGCCGATCACGGCGCAAAAGACGATCAGCGACACCACACGCGGTTTGGTCAGCGCGACGAAGGCGCGCAGACGTTGCAGCGTCGGTTGCAGCAGGGGAGAAGTCGTGGCTTTCATGGGTTCTTGTCCGATCCAGATGGTTGTCGGGTGCAACACCGGAAAAAGCCGGATCGTCCACGCTGCGGAGCGTCCGATTCGCGGCCACCATGACGACGGTCGTCTGGCCGTCGCCAGACCGTGTGCCGAGTCACAGCCCCCACCGTCCGACAGCCCGGCGACGACACGCAACCCCGGCGCTGCACGCGCGGCACTTGCTTCGTCAATCGCACCGGCTGCAACACCTCAGCGCACCAGTGCCAGGTAATCCTGCAACATCGCCGGCAACGTCTGCGGCGCCGGGAAAACGGCCTTCAGGCGCCCGCGCGGATCGATCAGGTAGATCGACGCCGAATGGTCTATCGCGTAGTCCGCCTTCCCCTGCTGGTCGTGCCGCACGTAGTGGACGCCGAGACGCTGCACCAATGGCGCCAGTCCGGCGTCGTCGGCGGTGGCACCGATGAAATCGGGGTCGAACGCGCTCGTGTAGCGGCGCAGGGTCTGCGGATCGTCGCGCGGGTCCACCGAGACCATCAACACCTGCGGCAGAACGACCGCCCGGTCCGCCAGCCTGCTCTTCAGTTCCTTCAGCAGGAAGAGGGCAGTCGGACAGATGTCCGGGCAGAAGGTATAGCCGAAGAACAGCAGCGTCCAGCGGCCGCTGAGGTCACTGTTGGTGAAGCTGCCGCCGTCGCGGACGAGCGCGAAGGCGGGTAGCGGCCGCTCGTCATCGAGCACCGTCGCCGACGCGAGGCGCATCTGCCCGGGGTTCAGCGCCGCCGCTCGCTCGAGCGGTAACGCACGCCAGATGAGGACTGCGGCGAGCAGCAGCAGAACGAATCCGGCAGCCGCGATGACCAACCACCAGCGTCTGCTCATCGCGGTCGGCGGAGCCACTGCAGCAAAGGAAAAGGCGCCAGCGGGCGCCCGATCCTCACGCACACTCAGCGCCTGTCGTAAGCGTAGGGCGTCCACTCCTCACTGACGCTCGGTGGCGACGGCCAGTTGCCATGCGGCGGCGGCGATACGGTGGTCCATTCGAGGGACATCGACTTCCACGGGTTGTCGCCGGCGGGTGCGCCCTTCATGGCACCGACGATCCAGTTCACCAGGGCGATGGCAAAGCCGACGCCGAGAATGGCGGCGCCAATGGTCATCAGCTGATGCGCGCCCTCGAACTGCGAGAAGTGCGAGTAGTCGTAGTAGCGACGCGGCATCCCCTTGACACCGATGTCCATCATCGTCCAGAAGACGATGTTGGTGCCAACGAAGGTGATCCAGAAACCCAGCTTGCCCCAGAACTCGTTGTACATGCGGCCGGTCATCTTGGGGAACCAGTAGTAGACGCCGGCGAAGATCGAGAAGGTCCCGGCAACCGCCATGACATAGTGGAAGTGCCCAACGACGTAGTAGGTTTCGGACAGGTGCAGCGTCAGCGAGGTCAGCGCCAGCGGGATCCCGGTCAGACCGCCGATGAGGAAGAGAAACAGCACTCCGAGAGCATACAGCATCGGCGTCTCGAAGGTGATCGATCCCTTGTACAGCGTTCCCACCAGGCCGATCAGCATGAGGCCGACGGGAACCGAGATCATCAGCGTGGTGATCATCTGACCGATGCGGATCCAATCCACCATGCCGGTCACATACAGGTGATGGACCCATACGACGCCGGAAAGCAGGATGATGCCGCCGATGCCGCCAAAGACCACTGCGTTGTAGTTGAACACCCGGTTCTTGGCAAAGGTGGCGACGATCTCGAACAGGACGCCGAAGAAGGGCAGGAAGATGACGTAGACGGCGGGGTGCGAATAGAACCAGAAGAGGTTCTGGTAGGTCAGGACATCGCCACCGCGCGTCGGATCGAAGAAGTGCGTCCCCAGATACTTGTCCATGCTGATCAGCGTCACCGCGGTACCGAGCACGGGCACGAAGATGAGCTGCAGGACGAAGGCGCCGAGCGTGCACCAGACGAAGATGTTGAGCTTGTTCCAGGTCAGTCCCGGCGCGCGCATGTAGGCAATGGTCGTCAGGAAGTTGACGCCGCCGATGATCGAGGCGAAGCCGAGGATCAGCACCGTGAAGGAGTAGAGGGCGGTATTGCCGGCGGTGATCGTCGAGTATGGCGGATAGCCGGTCCACATGACGTCCGGCGGATCGGGAATGAAGAAGGTCAGCAGCGCGAGAATGATGCCGACGTAGAACAACCACACCGACAGGGCGTTGACGCGCGGAAAGGCGACGTCCTTGGCCCCGATCATCAGCGGAATGCAGTAATTGGCGAAGAATCCGGTCAACGCCGGAATCTGGAAGCCGAGAATCATCATGGCCCCGTGCGCATAGAGCCAGACGTTGTAGCTCGACGGATTGCTGGTAATCGTTGGCCCCAGCGTAGACAGCTCGATGCGCATCAACAGCGCCATGACCCCGGCAACGATGAAAGCAGCCATGGAGCCGATCAGATACAGCACTCCAACGCGCTTGTGGTCAGTGGTGAAGATCCATTCTTTCAGGTTCATGTCCAGCGTCCTCCCGTCACTCAACTACTTTTCTTGGCAGCAGCCCCGCCCGCTTCATACCATTGCTTGAACTCTTCCGGCGTCTTGACGATCACTCGGCCCGCCATGTACGAGTGCATCACGCCACAGTATTCGGCGCAGGTGACCACGTGTTCCTTGCCGGCCTCCTTGGGCAGGAACCAGAGATAGGTCGTGCGGCCCGGCATCGAGTCTTCCTTGACCCGGAAATCCGGAATGAAGTGGCTGTGCAGCGTGTCACGACTCGTCATGCGCAGCAGGATTGCCTTGCCGGCGGGGACGATCAGTTCGTTCTGCGTCTGCATCCCGTTCGGATAGGTGTAGTCCCAGCTGTACATTCCCGACTCGAGATGGACCTCGAGACGATCGGCCGGCACATCGCGGTACTTGTTCCACAGCACCCAGCCGTTGGCCGCGAGGAAGAAGTCGTCCGCCAGGAAGACGAAGGCCGGGATGACCGCCCAGCCGATCGCCGCGGCAGGCGACAGCTTGGGCGCGCTGCCCACCTCTGGTCCACCCGGCACGCGCCGATAGCGCCAGATGAAGTAGGCCGTCATCAGGGCAAAGAGGATGCCGATCACCGTGATGTCGATCAGGACCTCCTTCCAGAGGTAATCCCAGCCTGGAGCCGGGTCGGTGATCCGGGCTTCGCCCTTCTGCAGATACTGAAGCTTCGAGACATTGCCCGACCCCGGGGCCTGGCCACTGCTCTGCCCATCCCCACCTGCCGCCATGGCAACGCTGCTGACCGCGATCAGAGCCGTCGCTGCCCAGTGCTTGAGTATGCTATTCATGCAACCTCCCCATCCTCCTCCGATATCCCCATGCTCCCAGGCCCATCAAGGAGAGACCCAGGATCAGAGACCCCATACCCGCGAGCAGCGAGTAATTCAGTTGGTACGTGCCTTCTTCATAGTTGTAGCTGAAGCACGCTCCGCTCACGATGTCGAAGACTGCCGTCGAGTTGGCGATACGTTCCCAGTCGGCTTCGGTCAGCGCCAGCTCGATCGCCCTGGCGTCCATCCGCGTGCCGTAGATGTAGCGCGCAACCCGGCCTTCCGGTGTGACGAAGACCAGCACGTTCGGATGCAGGAAGGCCTTCGCCGCATCCGACCAGAAAAAACGAAAACCGACGCTGCCGACAAAGGCAGCCACATCGTCGCCGGCAAGCACTGCGTGCCGCCAGCCGGCGTGCCACTCCGCCGGGATGCCTCCCGTCTTGCGCAGGAAGTCGGCCGCGGTGCTGCTCGAATCCCGCTGGTCGAAGGACACCGTCAGGACCCGGTAATCGGTGCCCAGACGGAAGCGCTCGACCTTGGCCAGCACCTTCGCCAGTTCCATGTTCATCGTCGGGCAGGTGCCGTCGCAACCATAGTAGGAGAGCAGGAGGATCAGCGGCCTGCCGAACATCTGCCCAAGCCGGAAGCTCTGCCCCTCACTGTCGGTGAAGCCCACCCCACCATCCAGCCGCGCGCCGAGGAACTGTGGTTCATCGATGCGCATGATGGAGGTGTCGGGCGAACTGTCGCGGGGGGGCTCGCCGACTGCGTACGCGAATGCCGACACCGCTACCAGAAATAGACCTGCGAGACGACGAAGAACCAAATGATGTCCACGAAATGCCAGTAGAGGCTGGCTGGCCGCCAGAACCCCGCCGGAATGGTGCCCTTCAGGGCAGGAAAGAGCCCGGCGGTGAAGATCGCCAGGCCGACGATGACGTGCGAAGCGTGCAGTCCGGTGATCGAGTAGAAGGTCGTTCCGAAGCTGCTGCTCGAAATGGTGAACCCTTCCTTGATCAGGTGGCCCCACTCGTAGATCGACATGCCGAGGAAGGTGAAGCCGAGCAGCATGGTCAGCAGCAACCACTTGAGGACGGTTCCCTGGTCGCCGCGATGCATCGCCTCCTCTTCCGCCATGTGGATCGTGAATGATGAGGAAACAAGGATCACGGTCATCACCAGCGGGTAGACGATCGGCAACGTCGGCGTCCCTTCCGGTGGCCAGGAAGGGGACGAGAGGCGCATGAACCAGTAGTAGACGAAGAAGGTGGCGAAGATCATCGCCTCGGCGAGGATGAACCAGCCCATCGCGCCATACGACAGGCCCTCTCCCTTGCCGATCGCCTCGTTGGTCCAGCCGGCGACGCCGCCGAGGATCATCGGCACGCCCAGGCCAAAGGCGATCAGCGCAGCAAAAGGCATGTGATAGACGAACTGGAAGCAGAAAGCCAGGCTCCAGGCGAGGACGCCGATACTGATGATCGCCGGCCAGATACTGTAGTCCCAGTGGGCGTGGGCGTGGCCGGCATGGTGGTGGGCAGCATCGTGCTGGGACATCGCGAATCCTCCCTTCGTGGTCCTTGTTTGACGGCGGGCGCTTGGCGCACCCGGTTGCCAGCCAGGCGGCGACTCTGCATAATGCCCGGCCTGTGACAATTTGTCGCGGAATTATGACAGAATGTACGGCGTCGTGCAAAGTCTGGTTTTTGCCCCCTGGGGAGGAAGGAAGGAACATGTTCAAGACCGCGTCCATGCTGGGAATGGCGTTTCTCGGGGTCACCGGTGCCGCGCTCGCCGCAGGAAACGCTGAACTCGGTCAGGCCAAGGCGGAAGTCTGCGCCGCCTGCCACGGCCCCGACGGCAACAGCATCGCGCTGCCCCCGCCGGCCGATCCGTGGCCGAAACTGGCTGGCCAGTTGCCCGAGTATGTCATCAAGCAAGTGCACGACTTCAAGTCCGGACGGCGCAAGAACGAGCAGATGTCCCCGCAGGCCCAGGCCGTCGCCGAGGCCGACCTGGCCGACATCGCCGCCTACTTCGCCAAACAGAAGATGACGGCCAACGAGGTCAGCGACAAGGATCTGCTGGCCAAGGGAGAACAGATCTTCTTCAAGGGCAAGGGCCGGCCGCAGGTGGTTCCGGCTTGCATCGGCTGCCACGGCCGATCGGGTGAGGGCAACCGGGACTGGGGCAAGCTGATGAGCAAGGTTCCGACCGTCCTGGCGCCGGCGATCGGCGGCCAGCATGCAAACTACCTCGAGAAACAACTCAAGGCGTACAAGGACGGCAGCCGCAACAATGACGAAGCCAAGGTCATGCGCGACATCACGGCCCGTCTCAGCGATGCCGACATCACCGCCGTCGCCGAGTATGCAGCAACGCGCGGCAACTAGCTGCGCGGCGGTGAAAGCAGCGGCGGCCTGAGAGGTTGTGAAGACTGCGGCATGAGCCGCCGCTGACAGGAGAACGCGGCGGGCAGCGATAGGCGCCCGCCTCTGGCGGGCCTAGCGACCACCCGGCACCATCGGCTCCAGGATGGTGCGCATTTTCTGCATCGCCTTGACTTCGATCTGCCGAATGCGTTCGGCGGATACGCCAAACTCGGCCGCAAGCTCGTGCAGCGTGGCGGAATGGTCGTCATTCAGCCAGCGCGCTTCGACGATTCGCCGGCTGCGCGGATCGAGCCCAGCAAGGGCCTTCTGCAGGCCGTCCTGCTGCAGGTGATCACGCGCCCGCCCCTCGAGAACCCGCACCGGCTCGCTCGACGCGTCCGCGAGGTAGTCGATCGGCGCAAATGCGCCCTCGTCGCTGCTGTCGCCCTCGAGCGCCAAATCGTGCCCGGCCATGCGCGAGTCCATTTCGACCACATCTTCGGGCTTGACGCTCAAGCGATGGGCAATGTCCGCCACCTGAGCCTGGCTAAGGGAGTCGCTGCTGCCTTTCATGCTGCGCAGGTTGAAGAACAGCTTGCGCTGCGCCTTGGTCGTCGCGACCTTGACCATCCGCCAGTTCTTCAGGATGTACTCGTGGATCTCGGCCTTGATCCAGTGAATAGCAAAGGAAACCAGCCGCACGCCATGCCCCGGATCGAAGCGCTTGACCGCCTTCATCAGCCCGATGTTGCCTTCCTGGATGAGGTCCGCGTGCGGCAATCCGTAGCCCAGATAGCCGCGCGCAACGGCGATCACCAGACGGAGATGCGAAAGCACCAGTTGCCGGGCGGCCTCGAGATCGTCTTCCTCACGGAAACGGGTGGCGAGGCGAAACTCCTCCTCGGCGCTCAACATCGGAAAACGCCGAACCGCCTGGATGTACGAATCGATGCTGCCGGCTGCGGAAACCGCCGGCAAGGTCAGGGACTGGCTCATATGGATCATTCCTCCTGCAAGCTTGCCACATGCTCATTCTAGCACTCGCGGCATGAGAGTGCTAATCGCACGAAAGGTTCGCGCCGTGTGTTGAGAGCCGGCTTGGGCAGGCAGTTCCGTCACCCGGCAGCGGCGGTCGCCTTGGCGGGCTGACGCCGGGACGCCGCTGACCCGCACAGCCCCTCGGGTGGGTACTCGCCGTCGGCGCAAAAAAAACTTGCGCGCGATGTAAGTAATTTCCCGATTCCAGCGTCTAAACGCTGTCAGGCAGGCGGTTGCAGCAGGGCCAGGTCTGACCCACCCCATCCACGAGAAGGAGAAATACATGTCGAATCAAAAGTCTGGTGTCGCCATCGCCGCCGCCGCCGCGGCCCTCTTTGCCGCAGGTACACTGGTGGCGCCAACCGTCTACGCCGCCGATGCGGCGACAGTCCGCTGTGCCGGGGTGAACTCCTGCAAGGGGTCCTCGGAGTGCAAGACCGCCAAGAGCGAGTGCAAGGGGGCGAATTCCTGCAAGGGCCAGGGCTGGGTGACCAAGGGCAGCGCCAAGGAATGCACCGACGCCGGCGGCAAGGTGGTCAAGTAACCGTCACACGAGGCGGCCGCCGGCGCGCAGCGCCGGCGGCTCCTGGAATTCGGCCCAAGGATGTCTGATGCAAGAACCTGTCAGCGGCTTCGGGATTGGCCTGCGCAGCGAGCACTATCGCGATTTCATCGCTGCCCCGCAGCCGGTGGACTGGCTCGAGGTCATATCCGAGAACTATCTGGTAGCCGGCGGCAAGCCGCTTTACCATCTCGACCGCATCCGCCGTGACTATCCGATGGTGATGCATGGCGTGTCGCTGTCGATCGGCGGCAGCGATCCCCTCGACCACGCGTACCTGCAGCAGTTGCGCTGTCTCGCCGAGCGGATTCAGCCGGCCTGGGTATCCGATCATCTGTGCTGGACCGGCACGTCTTCACTCAACCTGCACGACCTGCTGCCCCTGCCCTACACCGAGGCCTGCCTGCGGCACCTCGTGCCGCGTGTGCAACAGGTGCAGGAGATGCTCGGGCGGCCACTGGTGCTCGAGAACGTCTCCAGCTACGTCCGCTACCGCGCGGACGAGATGAGCGAATGGGAGTTCATCGCCGAACTGGTCAGGCGGAGTGGTTGCGGGTTGCTGCTCGACGTGAACAACGTCTACGTCAGCAGCGTCAATCATGGCTTCGTCGCGCACGCCTTCATCGACGCCATGCCGGCAGCGGCAGTCCGCCAGATCCACCTCGCCGGCCACGAGGACCACGGTACGTACCTGATCGACACGCACGATCACCCGGTCTGCGATGCCGTGTGGGATCTCTACGCCTACACCGTCAACCGGCTGGGTCCGCTGCCGGCGATGATCGAGCGTGACGACGACATCCCGCCGCTCGAGTTGCTGCTCGCCGAACTCGACACGGCTCGCAGCATCGCCCGCACCGCTGCCGGCGATGCCAGACGGGCTGCATGAGCGCCGCTGGCACACTCGTCGAATTGCAGCAGCGCTGCCAGCAAGCGATTCTAGACGGGAATCCGCTGCCGGGCCTCTTCGCCGCTGAAGGCTCCGGCAGCAGCGGCGGCTTCGGCATCTACCTGCAAGCCTACCGCGCGCGACTGACTGCAGCTCTGCAGGACAACTACCCGGTCCTGCTGCGTGCCATCGGCGATGACGCCTTTGCTGCTCTCGCAGACGCCTACATTGCCCGGAGACCGTCCCACTTCCGCTCGATTCGCTGGGTCGGTGACTGCCTGGCCGACTTCCTCGCCTGTTCGCCCGAACATCTGGCGCATCCGTCGCTGGTCGACCTGGCCCGCATGGACTGGGCAACGCGCGCCGCCTTCGACGCCGCCGACGCCGAAGCACTCTGCGTCACCGACCTCGCGACACTGCGTGCGGAAGACTGGCCACAGCGCCGTTTCGGACTCCTGCCGTCGTTGCAGATGCTGCGGCTGGACTGGCAGGTCGAGCCGACCTGGAAGTCGCTCGATGCCGACCCCCTCGCCAGCTGCGACGAGCCGCAGTTTCTGCCACATGTGCTCCTCGTCTGGCGCCCGCAGCTCGAATGCCGCTGGCGATCGGCGCCCGCGCTCGAAGCCAGCGTTCTCGAAGCCCTGTCGACGGGTGCCTCGTTCGCGGCATGCTGCGACCTGATCGCCGACTCGGGTGATGCCGAACCGGCGGCCACCGCCGCCGGCTTCCTGCAGAGCTGGATTGCCGACGGACTGCTGGCGCGTGATTGAGCCGGCGATGCCAGAACCGGGTCTGCACAGCGACGAAGCGCGCTGCGCGCGCTGCGGCGCTCCCTTCACGTGCGGGATGATGGCCGCACCGGGAGCTGATTGCTGGTGTTTTCAGCTACCCCCTCTGGCCGAGGCCGCGGCGCCCGGGTCGGGGTGTTACTGCCGGAGTTGCCTGGAAGAGCGGCTCAGGGCGTCAGCCCGGCCCGCCGCTCCGGCAGCATGAGGATCGCCTCGCGATTGCTCCAGGAAAAGCACCGCTCTGCCGCCTCGCGCCACGGCAGCCAGCAGTACGCCAGATGCTCGCCGGCTGCCAGGGTGACGGGCACTGCTTCCGCCATCTGCAGCGAGAAGACGTGCTCGGTGTTGTAGCGCACCCCGGGCGCGTAGCGGTGCCGCCATTCGGCGAAGATCTCGTAGCGGTTGCTCAGTTGCCAGTCGCAGAGATCGGCGGCCGCCGCGGCAATCCCCGTCTCCTCGCCCAGCTCGCGCACCGCGGTCGCCAGGAGTTCCTCGCCAGCTTCCTGACTGCCGGTTACCGACTGCCAGTATCCGGAGTGAGCGGCCCGCTCGAGCAGCAGAACCTGCAGATCGGCGGTGTGAATCACGACCAGCACCGAAACCGGCCGCTTGTAGCGGCTCATTCAGTCGCGGCAAGGGTGGCCAGACCGGGTGCCTGCAGGTCGAGGAGGATCCACATCGGACATCCCTGCGCCCGCCATTCGGCGATGGCCTCGGCGAAGACTTCCGCGAGGAGGGCAAAGGCTGCCGGCTCCTGCGCGCGGAATCCCTCGCCGTGATCGATGATGAGCACATAGCCGGCGGCTGTCGCCCAGGAAAGATCGGTCAGGCAATCCTTGAGTGCGTCGAGGTTGTGTCCATACCAGCCCGGAAAGTCGAGATCGTTGCCGAGCCTGGCAAGTACCTCGTCGAGGTGCGAACAGCCGGCAAGACTGACATCGAAGCAGGCAAAACCAACTTCGGCGGCAGCTCTCCTGACCGCCTCGCGGCAATGCGCGGGCAAGTGGAAGACGCCGCCCGCATTCGCGTCTTCGAGAGTGGCGAGCAACTGGTCGGGGATCATGGCTGTTCCCGTATCCTGCGGAAGCTGAGATAGTGGTCGGCAGTATAGTAGTACTCGCCGGAACGGGCGACGTCACCAGCGCGGCCGCTGCCGGCAACGATGCGCCGGGCCCCGCGATCACGCCGGCCCGGCGTCGGCACCGTGTACTCACGATAGTAGCCACGCGGCTGCAGCGGCAGCCGCTTCTCGAAGTTGCCGAAAACGCTGCCATCCTTGTGCGGATAGGGGAATGGCCCGCCTTGGCGGATCAGCCGCAGGGTGTGCACGGCCTCCGGCGGCAGTTCGCCAAGCGCAATGCTGCCGATCTCGCGACTCTCGCGCGCCGCCGCCGACCCGGCAAGGCAACAGCCGACGATCGCCAACACGAGCAGCCGGACGACGGCCAGGATCTTCGTCATCGGCGCCTACCCCTTGCCGATCTCGACCTGCGTGTCGACCTTCTGACGCAGGCGAATGTGCAGTTCCCGCAACTGCCTTTCATCAACACCACTCGGTGCATCGGTGAGCAGACACTGCGCCCGCTGCGTTTTCGGAAAGGCAATGACGTCACGAATCGAGTCGGCACCCGCCATCATCGTGACGATGCGGTCGAGTCCGAACGCCAGACCGCCGTGCGGTGGCGCACCGTACTTGAGCGCGTCGAGGAGGAAGCCGAACTTCGACTGCGCCTCGTCGTCGGCAATGCCGAGCGCCTTGAAGACCTGCTCCTGGACCGCGGCGCGGTGAATCCTGACCGAACCCCCACCGAGTTCCGAGCCATTCAGCGCCAGGTCGTAGGCCTTGGCCAGGCAACGCCCCGGGTCGCTCGCGAGCAGCCCGAGGTGCTCCTCCTTCGGGCTGGTGAACGGGTGATGGCAGGCATTCCAGCGGCGCGCCTCCTCGTCAAACTCGAACATCGGAAAGTCGACGATCCACACCGGCTCCCAGGGGTTGCCGTTCACGAAACCCTTCTCGTGGCCGATGCGAACCCGCAACGCGCCGAGCGCATCGTCGACCACCTTGCGCCGGTCGGCGCCGAAGAAGATCAGATCGCCGGAAACCGCGCCGGTACGCTCGATGATGGCCTGCAGCGCTGCCGCGTGCAGATTCTTGACGATCGGCGACTGCAAGCCGGCCTCGTTGAGCTGGGTGACATCGTTGACCTTGATGTAGGCGAGACCGCGGGCACCGTAGATGCCGACGAACTGGGTGTAGGCATCGATCTCGCCACGCGTCAGGCTGGCGCCGCCGGGGACGCGCAGTGCGGCGATGCGGCCACCTTCACTGTTGGCGACGCTGGCGAAGACCTTGAACGGTACGTCCCTAAGCACGTCGGCCACTTCGACCAGTTCAAGGGTCACTCGCAGATCCGGCTTGTCGGAACCATAGCGGCGCATCGCCTCGCCATGACTGAGGCGCGGGAACGGCCGTGGCAGCTGCACCGCCATGACCTCGGCGAACACCGTGCGGATCAGCTCCTCCATCAGCGCGATGATCTCGCTCTCGTCCATGAAGGACGTCTCGATGTCGACCTGGGTGAACTCCGGCTGCCGGTCGGCACGCAAATCCTCGTCACGGAAACACTTGGTGATCTGGTAGTAGCGGTCGAAACCGGCGACCATCAGCAGCTGCTTGAAGAGCTGCGGCGACTGCGGCAAGGCGAAGAACTGGCCGGGATGAACGCGTGACGGAACCAGGTAGTCACGCGCGCCTTCCGGTGTGCTCCTGGTCAACATCGGCGTCTCGATGTCGATGAAACCGGCATCGTCGAGAAAGCGCCGGAAGGCGCGCGCCGTGCGGTAGCGCAACTGCATGTTCTTCTGCATCTGCGGACGCCGCAGATCGATCACCCGGTGCAGCAGGCGGGTGTTCTCCGACAGGTTCTCCTCGTCGAGCTGGAAGGGCGGAGTCAGCGACGGGTTGAGAACCTCCATCTCGTGGCAGAGGATCTCGATCTCGCCGCTCGGGATGTTGGCATTCACCGTGCCCGGCGGCCGGGCACGGACACGGCCCCGGACACGCAGGCAGAATTCGTTGCGCACGGATTCGGCGGTGCGGAACATGTCGGCCCGGTCCGGATCGCAGACGATCTGGGCAATGCCTTCGCGGTCACGCAGGTCAACGAAGATCACGCCGCCGTGATCGCGACGTCGATGCGCCCAGCCACAGAGGGTGACTTCCTGGTCGATGAGCCGTGCATCGACCTGTCCACAATAATGAGTTCGCATGCTCTGATCCGTTTCAGCTGTTCCGGTTGATCATCGGGCCGCCGGACACGCCGGCGGCCCTTGGCGGCGGCGGTGCCACGACGCCCATCGAGATGACATACTTCAGCGCCGTGTCAACGCTCATCTCCAGTTCGACGACCTCGCTTCGGGGCAACATGAGGAAGAAACCCGAAGTGGGGTTCGGCGTCGTCGGCACGTAGACGCTGACGTACTCGCCTGCCAAGTGACGCTCCATCTCGCCGCCGGGGCGGCCGGTGAGAAAGGCGATCGTCCACGCGCCGCGGCGCGGGTATTCGATCAGCAGTGCCTTGCGGAAGGCGTTGCCCGACGACGAAAAAAGGGTGTCGGAAACCTGCTTGACGCTGTTGTAGATCGAGTTGACCACCGGGATTCGCGCCAGCAGCCCCTCCCACCAGACGACCAGCCGCTGGCCGATGAAGTTGGCAGCAACGACGCCGGTCAGCAGGATGATCAGCAAGGTGAGGATCGCCCCGCTCCCCGGAATGTCGAAGCCGAGCACGCTGCGTGGGTGAATCGCTGCCGGCAGCAGGTGGAGCGACTGATCCATGGTGCCGATGATCATCGTCAGCACCCAGGCGGTGATCGCCAGCGGCACCCAGATCAACAGGCCGGTGATGAAGTAACGCTTGATCAGCTGCCGGCGCACGCGCTCGCTCCGTCGCTGCTGGCAGAGGCAGGCGCCGCAGCCGCAGCCTTGTCGCCGGCAGGCGCCACGTCGCTGGCAGCAGGCGACCCCGCGCTAGAGGCAGGCGTTTCCTTGCTCGATGGCGGCTGCTTCTGGCCACCCTTGAAGTCGGTGACATACCAGCCACTGCCCTTCAACTGAAAACCGGCGGCTGTCAGCTGCTTGACGTAGGTTGCCTGGCCGCACTCCGGGCAGGTGTCGAGGGCCGGGTCGCTGAGTTTTTGCAGGTGATCGTTCGCGAAACCGCATGAAGCGCAGCGATAGGCATAGATGGGCATGACTAACCTTCAGAAAGAACAGGAAAAAACGCGATTATACGCGATCGGTGGAGCGATCGGGTGGGGCCGGCGGGTCGCAGCGAATGCGGCAGCCGCCAGTCTGCTGCGACGGCGGCGCGGCGGCGGTGGCGAGGCCGCTGCCAGCCCGGCAGCGGATCATGGTCTGCCAACGCCGGCAGCTGATGGTATTCTCCGTCTGCGAAAGTCACCTGCCATCTTGCGGCAGGAAGGGGTGGAGGAGCCCCCGGACTCCGTTCGCAGGCCGGCGCCGGGACAGGCGCGCCGCGAACCGACACGCGGCCGGCCGCAGCAAGCGACAGATCGCAGCCCTGGCTGTCACATCCTGCGGCGTGGCGCGATCGGCAATGGTCCCAGCCAGAGGAGGGTAGAGGAATGAGCAACAATGACAGCGCGCAAGCCGGGCACCCGGCCAGCCACTTCCCCGTCATCCGCAGCATCGACGCCGCGGCGATTCCTCGCTGGCTGCGCGCCGGCTGGCGCGACTGCCGCACTGCCGGCGTCGCCAGCCTCTTCTACGGCGCCTGTTTTGCCGCCGCCGGGTGGCTGATGTACATCGTCTTTGCCGAAGCCTACGCGCTCTTTGCCGGGCTGACGACGGGCTTCCTGCTCGTCGGTCCGTTCCTGGCGATCGGGCTGTACGACCTCAGTCGTCGCATCGAACGGGGTGAACCGCCGCGGCTGGCGCCGACACTCGCCGCCTGGCGGCCCAACCTCCCCAACGTCGGCCTCTTCGCCGCCCTGCTGACAATCGTCCTGCTGATCTGGGCACGCGCATCGATGGTCGTTTTCGCGCTCTTCTTCACCGGCGGTCTGCCGAGCTTTGCCGACGTCGTGCGCAGCGTCCTGACTTTCGAGCAGCCCGACTTCTCTCTCGTCTATTTCGCGGTCGGCGGCTTTTTTGCTGCCTTCGTCTTCGCCATCGGCGCAATTGCGCTGCCGTTGATGTTCGATCGCAAGACCGATGCCATCACCGCGGCCATCGCCAGCCTCATCGCCTGTGGCCGCAACCCAGGGCCGATGGTGCTCTGGGCGGGCAGCATCGTCGTCATCGTCAGCATCGGCTTTGCGACGCTCTTCATAGGCCTGGTCGTCGCCACGCCGCTGGTCGGCCATGCCACCTGGCATGCCTACCGCGAACTGGTCGAGGGCGACGAAACGCTGCCGGCGACGTCATGACGCCGTCGACATGCCTTCCGGCAAGCGTTCAGGACCCGCAAGCCGGGCGCCGCCCGGCGGCGCCCGGCAGGCAGGCCTTCAGTGCAGGTGGCAGGCGCCCGGCCCGTCCGGGTGCCCGCAGCTCCCGCAAGGAGCCGGAAGATCACTGCGCCTGGTGGGCGAGGCACTGGCGGCATTGAAGGCCGACAGCTTCTTGCGCAGATCGGTGCTGTCACATTGCGGGCAGTGCAGTGCGGGCGAAGACTGGCGTACGAGCTTCTCGAACTCCTGCCCGCAGGCAGCGCACTCGTATTCGAAGATGGGCATGGTGTCGATACTCCCGATGGTGCCGAAAACCCTGGCTGTCCTCGACCTTGCCGATTGCCGGGGGAGGACTCGCATGCTACCAGTTTTCGCCCTGCCTGAG
>ERZ761602.5078-NODE-5078-length-15960-cov-6.981578_pt1 | contig 15960 bp, 15 predicted proteins | sample MGYA00512165_ERZ761602 | MGnify/ENA primary metagenome ERZ761602 (study PRJEB28899, sample SAMN02445085) | bioreactor sludge metagenome | biome: EBPR sludge; isolation source: Thorneside wastewater treatment plant | place: Australia: Brisbane, Thorneside...
GCCTTTGGGAAAACAAATGCCGCCTTTTATATTATCTGCGCCGCTCTTTGGAAAATAAAAAGTATAAAATATTTTTTTAAACAACATTCCGATGGGAAAAATAGGAAGGCACTTCGGAAGAACATATTCAGCAAAACTTTGCCTTGATGATATGTTTGTGTCGCAATATTCAAACAAAGTTTACTAAAACTATCCGCTTACAACACTCAATTATTTAAAAATTTTTAACATGGAAAAACAACTTGAACTTATCCGTGAACAGCAACGGGCATCCTGGAATAAATTTTCTCCCGGATGGAAAAAATGGGATGAACTTTTTATGGATTTTCTGAAACCAATGGGTGATGAAATTATTCATCAGCTTAATCCCGAAAATGATGACGTGGTGTTAGATATCGCATCTGGTACCGGTGAGCCAGGTCTTTCGATTGCCAATCTTGTAAAAAATGGTAAAGTCGTGATTACCGATTTAGCCGAGGGTATGGTAGATATAGCGAGGGAGAATGCATTACTGAGGGGAATAAATAATATTGAAACACTTACATGCGATGTATCTGATATCCCATTTCTTGACAACAGTTTTGATGCCATCAGTTGTCGATTTGGTTTTATGTTTTTCCCCGATATGCTTTTAGCAGCAAAAGAAATGCACCGGGTATTAAAGCCAGGCGGAAGAATTGCTACCTCGGTATGGAATGTTCCGGAAAAGAATTTTTGGATAACTGCCATGATGGGTACAATCAATCAGCATATGGAATTGCCTGCATCCCCGCCCGGTTCGCCTGGTATGTTTCGTGCCGCCAAAGAAGGATTGATGGCGGATATATTCAAACAGGCAGGATTGAAGAATATTTCAGTAACAGAAGTAAAATCCCAGATGAATTGCGGAACAACGGACCTGTATTGGACGGTGATGAATGAAGTGGCTGCACCGGTTGTGGCAGCTTTAAGCAATACAGATGAGTTCCTGAAAGAAAAAATAAAAAGAGAGGTATTCGATGTTGTGAACCGCAAGTATCCCGATCAGTATTTAAAGATCGATGCAAGTTCACTCATTATTTATGGTGAAAAATAAAAACAACTTTAATCAAAAACTATAAACCATTTAACCTTTTACAATGAAAAAACAAAACATAATTAAAATGAGAAGTTTTTTAACGATGATCTTTTTTGCTGCGATCATTACAAGCTGCAAAAAAGATAAGGTCGACACTAATCCGACAGCGCATAAGATCAATCAAAGTGAAAACCTGGTCATACCTGGGGTGATTGATCTTCCGTCCAATTTACCTGCAGGTAATTCAAGAGTAGCAACTTACTACGCAGAAGGCGTACAGAAGTATAAGTCGCAAGCAAAAGCAGGAAGTCCCGGTGTATTTGAATGGGTGTTCGTTGCCCCGCTAGCAGACCTGTATGATGTTACCGGCAAAAAGATCGGAACACATGCCGCTGGGCCGCATTGGACCTTGTCTCCGGCAGACTCCATTTTCGCACAGCATTTTTCCCCGGCTAAGACAGCTCCGTCTCCTGATATAAATAGTGTTGACTGGCTGCTGCTGATGCCAAAGAGCGGAAAGATACCTACAGGTTTTTTTAAAGATGTGGCGTATATACAGCGTATTGCCACTTCAGGAGGTAAAGCGCCGGCTACTGCACCCATGAGTGAAAGCGCAACCGTTGAAGTGCCCTACACAGCTATTTACCGATTTACCAAAAAGAATTAAAATCATTAACTATTAAACCTTAAATCAATGACAACAACAAGCAAACTGAACAAATTTTTTGTTCATGTATTATTTATCGTGGCATCTATTATGTCACTTACCCTTCTTTTATCGTGCAAAAAAAGTCAAGATATTGATACAGAAAAAAATCATGTATCCAGCTATTCATCTGAAGTATTGGATAAATGGATGACACTCCAGTTGCGCCTGATTAAAAACGCAACAGGTGTTTCCAATCATGGTTTTGCAAGACATTTTGCCTATACCGGGATTGCCGCTTTTGAATCACTGGTGCCCGGTCTTACCAGTACAGAAAAGAAGTGGTCAGCAAAATGGAATGGATTGACAGGTCTGCCTGCTACACTTAAATCAAAAAACTACTATTACCCAGCGAATGTAAATGCAGCGATGGCTGCAATCAACAGATCATTTTTTCCAAATGCAAATGCAACTGATAAAGCTGCGATCGATTCATTGGAATCGGCTTTGACACAGCAATTCCTTTTAACAAGATCAAATAATGAAATCAATGTATCTGCTCAATTCGGAAAAGATGTAGCCGCTGCAGTATTCGCCTGGTCAGAAACAGATGGTTATAAAAATGCAAGTGCTCCTTATACAGTCCCAACAGGCCCGGGGCTCTGGAAGCCGACGCCTCCGGCAAATACAGCGCCTGCTACTCCTTACTGGGGTAATAATCGCACTATAGTTGCTGGTAGTACAACGAATACACAGTTGAATGCACCGATCGCTTATTCAACTGATCCATCTTCTCCGTTTTATCAAATGGTAAAACAGGTATACGATGCTTCACAAGTGGTAACCGATGATCAGAAGGCGATGGCAATGTACTGGAGAGATATACCAGGTGTTTCATCACCGGGTCACTGGTTAAGTATTCTTCAACAGGTAGTGAGTAAGGAAAAAGCAAAACTGGATAAAACAGCATTGGCATATGCATTGACCGGCGCTGCTGTGAATGATGCATTAATCACTTGTTTTCAAACCAAATACCAGTACAACCTTGTTCGCCCGATAACTTTCATCAGGGAAGTAATGGGATATAGCAACTGGAGTACACTTGTCGGAACACCTGCACATCCTGAATATTCTTCTGCCCATGCCAGCCTTTCGGCTGCAGCAGCTGATGTAATGACAAAATTGTTTGGTAGCCCACAAACATTTACTGATCATACATATGATTATTTGAATATGTCGCCAAGAACATATCTTTCTTTCTATGCCATTGGTGAAGAAGCCGGCATGTCAAGATTCTATGCAGGTATTCATTACCTGCCAAGCATTACATTGGGCCTGGAGCAGGGGCGAAAAGTAACAGCTAATATTTTCCTTCAAAATCACTAGAATAAGCCGACATACAACTGCAATCAAAAGCAAACCTATCAGGGTTTGCTTTTTTATTATGTTTACAGGAAATTATAACATTGGATTTACAGGAAATCTGGCATCAGTTTATAGAAGGTTTACAAAAAACATCATTACTGGAATACATCGCCGTTTTTGCCGGTATTGCCAGTGTGTGGTTCAGCCGAAAAGAAAACATACTGGTATACCCGGTAGGGCTTATCAATACTATCATTTACATATGGCTGAGTTTTAAAGGAGACCTGATCGGTGAGGCCTCTGTCAATTTTTATTATACAGTGATGAGTATCTATGGTTGGGTATTGTGGACTAAAAAAGATAAGGAAAAGCATCCTGTTGTTCATATCAGTTTTTCTGACCGGAAATGGTGGTTGTATCAATTGGCATTCTTTGTCGCCTTTTACATAACTATTTTTTTACTGCTTACTTACCTGAAAAAAGATTTTGCGCCAGATGCCATTCCCTGGGCAGATGCTTTTGCATCTGCTACTGCTTTTACCGGCATGTGGCTGATGACGAAGAAAAAAGTGGAGAGCTGGTATTGGTGGGTCGCTACGAATATTGCTTCTATGCCCCTATACTTTGTTAAGCACTATGTTTTCACCAGTGTTTATTATCTGATTCTGTTATTTATGGCAGTATGGGGGTTGTTTGAATGGAGTAGTAAAGCTAAAAAACAACAGGCTTTCTAACCTGTTGCTTTTTTCTTTACTGTACTTCAGTAAAGGGTGGCTCTTCCGGATTGGCTTTTCCCCATCTGCTCCTGCAATATTCTTTGAACCGTTCCTTTTCCTCGGGGGTCATATGTGACCATCTTGCTCCCATACGGCTTCCCCTGCCTTTACCACCACCAAAACCACCCACCAATATCCGGCTGAGTATTAGCAAGCCCAATGCCTGCCAAAAACTTATAATACCTGCACCTGTTACGGGTACTAATGCAGCATTCCAAAGCAGCATTACAATCCAGCCAAACAAGGCCACTGCCCCAAATCCGAGAATCATAAACAAGGGGATTAAATATGGTTTTCTTCTGATAACACTTTTCATACTTCTGTTTTTTGTTTTTTATTCGTTAAAGAATTCGTTGTTTAAATAGTCAAGTCGTTTTCGCAGGTATTGGACCGCATATCGTTTGCGGGAAATGATCGTTTTAATATTTTCTTTTTCCCTTTGGGCAATCTGCTGCAGTGTCATGTCCTCCAGTTCATTCCAGATAAAAACCCTGCGTTGATTATCCGGAAGTTCATCAAGGGCCTGGACCAGTTCTTCCCTGAACATTTTCTGCAACTGTAATGTTTCGGGATCTATACTTTCTGCAGTCATAAACTCCGGCACCTGCCATATACCTTCCTCATCTTCTGCCATCATATCCTCCAGGCTGTTTTCCTTTTTTCTCTTATAACTGTCGCTGATCCTGTTTCGGGCCACCCGGTACAACCAGCCGCTGATACTAACAATGTCCTCGCTTTTGGTCTGGGCGCTGAACTGATACCAGACATCCTGTAAAATATCTTCTGCGTCTTCTTGAGAACTTACCCGGTTACGGATGAATCCAAACAATTGCCTGCCGTAGTCTTTTACCGCCTGTATGATATTTTGCTTTTCTCCTGCCATTGCCACATGCATTGCCGTTCTTTTAATGGAAGACGACCATGAAAGGTTTTTACTTTAAATCGGGTAAAAAATTTTATTCCTTCAGAAAAGGTAGAAATAATCATTCAAGAAAGTATCTTTCGGGTCATGCTCAAGAAAATCGTCATCATCGGACCTGAAAGCACCGGCAAAAGCACTTTATGTGAGCAACTGGCACAGCACTACGAAACTGCGTGGTGCCCGGAGTTTGCCCGTGAATACCTGCTGACCAATGGAACGAATTACGAGTTTGAGGACCTGCTGACGATTGCCAAGGGCCAACTGGCATTGGAAGACGAATACACTATTACCCTGGAAAATCAATCACAAACCTACCTGGAAAATGGCGGCCACCTGCCCCTGTTCATTGACACCGACATGTATGTAATGAAAGTGTGGTGTGAGTTTGTTTTCAATAAATGCCACCGCTTTATACTGGACCAGATAGTAGAACGAAAATATGACCTCTACCTGCTTTGTAATACGGATTTGCCCTGGGTGGACGATGAACTGAGAGAATATCCTGATCTGCACACCCGTAAAAAATTATATGCTATCTACAAAGACCTGATGATAAACCAGGCTGTTCCATGGGTTGACATTTCTGGTAATTATGAGCAACGGCTTCAAAGAGCTGTTAGCGCCGTAGATACCCTGCTGAAATGAGATTTGTGTTTACTTTCGCTGCGGCATGAAACAACTATTGGCAAAACATCACCGCCTCCTTTTTTATGGTTTGTGGTTGCTGCTTGGTTTACTACAGGCCAGGCTTACCGAGCTACAGGACGATGAAGCCTATTACTGGGTTTTTTCCCGCCACCTGGACTGGGGCTATTTTGACCATCCGCCTATGACGGCCCTGCTGGTTAAAGCTGGTTATGCCATTTTTCCCAATGAACTGGGTGTACGTTTTTTTCCTCTGCTTTTAAATATTCTTTCGCTGGCGATCATTGAAAGGCTGACAGAAAACAAAAACCCATTCCTGTTTTATGCCATTGCATTGTCTATGGCTGTTATTCAGCTAACTGGTTTTGTAGCTGTGCCGGATATTCCCCTGATCTTTTTCACTGCACTCTTCTTTTGGTGTTATAAAAAGTTTGCGGCTGTTCAATCCGTGCTGAACACATTCCTGCTGGGCCTGTCCATCGCTTTTTTGCTTTACAGTAAGTACCACGCAGTGCTGATTGTTTTTTTTACACTGCTCTCCAACCTGAAGCTTTTCACAAAGTATCAATTATATGTTGCCGGTATTTTTTCCCTTCTTTTATTCACCCCGCACCTGTGGTGGCAATACCAGCATGACTGGGTGAGCTTTCGTTATCATTTGTTTGAAAGCAATGTAAACGCTTACAGGTTTTCTTTTACAAGCGAATATGTTTTAGGACAATTATTAATTGCAGGCCCTGTTGCTGGTTTTATATTGTTGCCTGCCGCATTTTTGTATAAAACGAAAACAAAAACAGAAAGGGCTTTATGTTTCACCCTTATTGGTATTTATGTTTTTTTTCTGCTTAGTTCATTCAGGGGAAAAGTAGAAGGTAACTGGACTTCTCCTGCCCTGGTGGCAGTCATTATACTGGCGCACCAGTTTCTGAATGAACAACTGCAATGGCAAAAATGGTTGTACCGTTTATTGCCGGTTACCCTTTTGTTGGTTCTTTTCGGCAGAGTGGTCATGATTGCAGATATTCTTCCCGTTAAAGCTATCCGGCAACGCTATCATGCCTGGAAAAAATGGCCGCAGGAGATGCGGGAAAAAACAAAGGGATTGCCTGTTGTTTTCAGCAATTCGTATCAGCGGGCATCCAAGTACTGGTTTTATTCCGGTCAAACCACCTATTCACTCAATTTATACAAGGAGAGAAGGAACAATTATAATTTCTGGCCGATAGAAGATTCTTTGCTGGGAAAACCAGTGTATTTTTTAGACATCTGGGATCTTTGGCGGTTTCCTGATTCTATGAAAACACCGATTGGCTTTGTGGGCTACAAATACGACTCTTCATTTATCTCTTTTTCGAAAATTAATATTACCCCCCCGACAAGAAAGATACGTATCAAAGAAAATGAAGCAGTAAATCTTACATGCTCAATAATCGCACCCGAACATTACAAGAGGTTTATTAACGGATCCGCCTCAGCAAGTGACACGATACGCATCGGTATATATAAAGCAGGCAAATGGCAAAGGGATATTTTTACCGGTATAGTATTGAAAGAAGCAGTCGAACAAAAGAATTTTTCGATAACGATTAATCCTGCTTTAAGCCCCGGCAAGTATTTCCTTCGCTTTGCTATCAATCATCAAACTTATCCGTCTACCCACAACAGCGAAAAGATTGAGCTGGTTGTGGACTAATTAAGGAGGAGAAAGGCCAATCAGCTTTTGAATATCAGGATCGGTCTGCAGGTTATTCATTTGCCGCATCACAAATTGTGACCGGGAAGAAACATAAGCAGACAACGGCTTAACCGTATATCGTTTCGGGTTGGGCAGGCAGGCTGCTATCATCGCTGCTTCCTGCCTGGTAAGGTTTTTTGCCGGTTTATTGAAATATTTATTCGCTGCCATTTCAATCCCGAAGACCCCTTCTCCCATTTCCGCTACGTTCAGGTACATCTCCAGAATTCTTTTCTTTCCCCAGATCAGTTCGATCATAAAAGTGAAATATACTTCCAGCCCTTTTCTTAGCCAGCTCCGACCCTGCCACAGAAAAACATTTTTGGCTACCTGCTGACTAATGGTACTTGCCCCGCGGATACGGCCTGGTTTTTTCTCATTGTACTTCATCGCTTTCTTAATACTCTTCCAGTCAAACCCGCTGTGATCGGGAAACAACTGGTCCTCTGCTGCAATAACAGCCAGTTTAGCGTTGGGTGATATGGAGCTGCTTCTTACATAATCTCGTTTCAGTCCATGACCACTTACCCAGCTTACCAGTTGAGTGACGGTGATGGGTGGGTTCACCCATTTTAAGAGAATGATATAAAATAACTGGAAAATGAAAAGCCAAAGGAAGATCCGTTTGGTCCATTTCCATAATCCCCTCAAAAAATTCTTTGTCCTGTTGTCAGAGTTTTTTGCCATAAAAAATAAGTCCCCATATCAGTGCAATGCCAAATACAATTAATATGATTCCGTTAACCCGGTTAATGATATGAATATTGTGCGGTGTTAGTTTCCGGCGGATCTTTCCGGCCAGCAACACTTTCAGGCAATCTGTCAACAACATGAATAAAAGGCAAGTGGTAAAAATCACAATTCGTTCGTTCACCGTATGGCCGATTATGGCTGTCGAAGTTGTTATCCAAAAAATAAAGATAGCCGGGTTCAGGGTATTCATCAGGTAGCCTGACAAAAACATTTTGGCGTAATCTCTTTTCCTGAATTTAAAAACCTGCTCTCCCTCCTTGTTCACTTTTACCTTTTTGAAAAAGAGAAAGAATATCCCCATGGACACGAGGAATATGCACCCGGCAATTCCTATTTCCGTTTTATACAATTTCAGGCTTTCCAGCAATGTTGTAAAAATGTTGCTCAGCAATACCAGGGAAATATCACTTGCAGAAACGCCTGCCACAAAAGCAAAGCCTCCCTTATGGCCATTATTCAGACTTTGTTTGATGATGGAAAACAAAACCGGACCGACTGAAATACTCAGCAGCAAACCAAAACCAAGTCCTTTAATGACCGCTTCTAACATTTACATTGAAGTAAGAAGTACAAAGTACGAAAAGTATGAACCAGATCAGATGTGACCCGTTTGTAAAAATCGGTTCCACTGTTCCAGCATTTTTCCTTTCATTACTCTTGGAAATTTATGCTGGCTGCCCAGTTTTCCTTTTTGCTCCATGAACTGAAGAAACTTTTCTTCTGGCAACACTTCCAGGAATACTTCTTTTAAGGCGCTGTCTCTTTCTGTGGCATAATCATCGTTCAGCTGCCGGAGATGCTCATCTATTCGTTTACATAGCTGTTCTGCATCTACTTTATCATTAGTAGCTACATACCAGCGGTGGGCAAACATATTTTCATGAGGAAATCCAACCACCGTATACTCTGGTATGCTAACATTGAGCTCTTCACTCACCAGTTCGATGGCTTTGTTCATGTTTTCCACACTCAGGTGTTCGCCAGTCAGGCTAAGGAAATGTTTGGTGCGGCCGGTGATTACTACTTCGCACCGTTCCAGATCAACAAACTTTATTGTATCGCCAATGAGGTAGCGCCATGCACCGGAATTGGTGCTCATTAGTAATGCGTATTCTTTTCCCTCCTCCACTTCATGTATCATTTTCGCCTCGGGACTTGCAATGATGTTTCCATCTGCATCAAAATTTTTCTCATCAAAAGGAACGAATTCGAAGAAAATATTGTTATCCAATATCAGCTTCATGCCTTTTGCATGTTCTCTTGTTTTAAAGCCGATAAATCCTTCACTGGATAAATAATTCTCTATATAAACAATGGGTTTGGCCAGTAGTTTTTCAAACCCCTTCTTATAAGGTTCAAATGCTACACCGCCATGAACAAAAAAGCTAAAGTTGGGCCATATATCATGAATGGTTTTTACTTTATAATGTTCAATAACCATTTCCATGCACATCTGGCACCATGCCGGTACACCTACTATATATCCAATATCCCATTCTTTGGCATGTTCTACTATTTCATGCAGTTTCTGGTTCCAGTCGGACATAGCTGCGATGCGCCCCCCGGGTTTGTAAAAGCTCTGAAACCAAAAAGGTCTTTTTTTAGCCAGGATACCGCTGAGGTCACCGGCATACCAGCCTGCTTTTCCTTTTTTAAGATCAGTAGCGCCACCAATCATCAGAAAGCCTTTTGTCATTGCTTTCTTATTGGCTTCCTCATAGCGCATCAGGCTGAAAAGCTGCTTTAAATAATTGACGGTATTGCTGCGCAGCATATCTCTTGTTACCGGAATGTACTTGCTGGCTGCTTCGGAAGTGCCGGAGCTTAATGCATAATATTTGATCTTTCCAGGCCAGGCAACATCAGGAACACCGTCCAATGTTTTCTTCCACCACTCTTCATAGATCTTATTATAATCATGGACCGGCACCAGTTCCTGGAATTTTCTTCCGGGATGCTTACTCAATAATGCTTCATCAAAGCGGTACTGCTGTCCAAACTCTGTAAACCTTGCCTTCTTCAACAATTTTTTTAATACCCTTATCTGCTGTCTTCTCGGGTCGTTGGGCGGAATTCGTAAAGCTGCCGCCAGGGCCCTGGGTAGTTTTATATCGATAATGGTAGCCATTCTGCGCTGTGGTTGGTTGGTATCTAAAGTTACGAATATAAGAAATGGAGTATTGCTGTACGCAGATCACCAAAGTTATTCCCCGCCCAGTTTCCGATACATTTTCCGGATGATTTTAAGGTCTGTGGCCGGCTCATAGTCCCGTGCATACCAATAGTCCATCATTTGAAGGCTTTCTTTTGGGAGTTGCTGAGTGGTTGTGGCAGGTATGCCATTGGAGGCCAGCACTGATGGCTTTAACTGCGGCAGGCTTTTATCCGGTATTGCATACCCTACCCATGTTTTCTGTGCCAACAATACTGTAAAACAATTGGCCAAAAAAGATCCCGGTTTTTTAACCAAAAAAAGATGAACAGGAAAGGTGATGAGAGCCAGTAATGCCAGGCTCGTATCAATCAGCCTCTTCAATCTCCTGTTATAAGGATCTGCCAGTTTAAAACCGTTTTCTTTGGTTACGGTTTCCCCTGCTGTGTTACTCGAGCAACTGCCCACAATACTCTGGCTGCCCTCTGCATGTATTTTGGCGATCGTTCCGCGGGGAAGCTGCTGCATATTTTTAATAATATCAGCAAACGATAATTTTCCTTCGCAAAAAATGATTTCCCGAAAGGGAACTGTTGACGTTAGCTGGGTAAGTTTATTAACGGAACCAAGTGAATTGGCATCGCTTCCGGCAGGATCCACCCTGCCCAATATTCTTTGTTGCAAACCCGCCACTTGCAGCAGTTCCATTGTTTGCCTGTATTCATCAGCGTTTCCTGCAATGACAGTAGTGTAGCGGTCTTCTTTTTCCTTATCACTGTTCAATACTTCTGTCTTTACCAGCAACCATCGAAGGAGGCTGATCAATACAAATGCCAGCAAGGCGCCAAATAAAATGATGGCCCTTGAAAACCGGTATTGCTCTGGCAATAACGCATAGGCCGCTAATAAAACCAATGTTGCTATCAAAGTAGACCTGACCAGTTCAGAACGTTTATACCATCGGTCGTACAGGCCGGCATAATAAGCGGATATGAGATAAAAAATGGTAAATGCGGGAAAAGCGATCCACAGCAATTTGTTTTCATAGTGTATATCCGTTCTTACATATTCATTCCAAACATTTTTCATCAGCCAGAATGAAAGCAGGATGAGGCCTGCATCAATCAGGGGAAGCCCGGCACGACGGATAAATGTGCCCATTGCCGTAAGCAAGGCCCTGAACCAGATGGCCGTTTGAATCAGGAAATTGAATACTCCTGCCCGGCTGCCTCCATAATGTTTTTTTACAAAAACACTCATAGCCCTGTAAAACATCCGCACATAATTCATGCTGCCTTTACGGGTACTCTCTCCTTTAAAATGTATGATACTGGTGCCGGCAAAATAATAGTTCTTATACCCGGCCTGCTGTATACGGTAACTAAGATCAATGTCTTCCCCGTACATGAAAAAGGTCTCATCAAAGCTGCCTACCTTTTCCAGCACTTCTCTCCGGATCATCATGAAAGCACCAGCCAGTACATCCACTTCGTTGTTTTTGTTTTCATCCAGGTGGCCGAGGTGATAACGGGCAAATGTGCGGGAACGGGGAAATAACTTAGCCAGGCCACACAATTTATATAAAGAGGTAAGCGGTGAAGGGAAAGCCCTTTTGGATTCTTTTAAAAATTTACCGCTGCCGTCCAGCATTTTTACACCCAGTGCACCGGCATCGGGGTTTGTCTGAAAAAAAGACAGACATTTTTCAAAACCATCTTCCGGCACTATGGTATCAGGGTTCAGGAAAAGAATATACTCTCCTTTTGCCCTCTGCCATCCCTGGTTGCAAGCCCTGGCAAAGCCAAGGTTTTCGTTATTAATAAGGAACTGAACAGATGGAAACCCGGAAGAGAGAAATTCAACACTATTGTCCGCTGAGTTATTGTCTACTACAATCACCTCTGCCTTCAGTCCCCTGCATGCCTTTTGAACGGAGTAAAGGCACTGCTCCAGGAAATACCTGACATTGTAATTGACTATGATAACTGAAAGCTGCATAAATATGGGTCAAATCTAAAGTCTAATCCCGATATATTATCGGGACTGCAATCTGAAATCAGGATTATCTTTGCCCATGCTTAAAACAACGCTCACAGAAGCTGTAAGGGCCGGTGCTGCTGAAATACTCCGTTTTTTTAACCGTGATTTTATCATTAGTAATAAAGAAGGCGTCAATAACCTGGTGACAGAAGCAGACCATGCTTCAGAAAAAGCCATCCTGGATGTTATCCGGAAAAACTATCCCGATCACCACTTTCTCACGGAAGAAACGGGAGAGATCATTGCTGACTCACAATACAAATGGATCATCGATCCGATTGACGGCACGGTGAACTTTGCGCATGGTATCCCGCTTAACTGTGTTTCGATCGGTATCGAACATAATGGTGAAATGGTAATGGGTGCAGTGTATAATCCGCACATGAATGAGTTCTTTTTTGCAGAAAAAGGCAAAGGCGCCACACTGAATGATAAATCTATAAAAGTGAGTAATGAAACACAGGCTATCAGGGCCTGTCTTGTCACCGGTTTTCCTTACACTTATATCAATATGCCCAACGGCCCGCTTGAGATATTTGACCGGTTTGTTCGCAAAGGCGTACCAGTTCGCCGCCTGGGTTCAGCTGCTATTGATCTTTGCTGGGTAGCCTGCGGCAGATTTGATGGCTTTTATGAACATAAATTAGAACCGTGGGACAGCGCAGCGGGTTACCTGATCGTAGAAGAGGCCGGAGGAAAAGTTACCGATCACCAGGGAAATAAGTTTTCGGTTTATCAGCATAAAGTATTGGCCACAAACGGAAAGATACATGATGAAATGGTGGCTGTCATTAATAATCAAAAAGAATTATGAGCAAGGAACGTACTGAAATAAGCAGTCTCGGTGAATTTGGGCTGATCGACCATCTGACTAAGAATATTGAATTACAAAACGCTTCGTCTGTTTTAGGAGTGGGAGACGATGCTGCCGTGATTGATCATTTTGGTAAGCAAACAGTCATTACCACTGACCTGTTACTGGAAGGTGTTCATTTTGACCTGGTGTATACTCCGTTAAAACATTTGGGTTATAAAAGTGTGATCGTCAACCTGAGTGATGTCTATGCCATGAATGCTATTCCCACTCAGGTCATCATGAGTATTGGTATCAGTAATCGTTTTAGCGTGGAGGCTATTGATGAGTTTTATGAAGGCGTATACGCAGCCTGCAATAAATATGGCGTGGACCTGGTCGGTGGCGACACCACTTCTTCTCAAAAGGGTTTAGTTATTTCGGTAACAGCAATAGGGGAAGTGACTCCTGATACATATGTAAAAAGAAGTACGGCAAAAAAAGGAGACCTGCTTTGCGTTAGCGGAGACCTTGGTGCTGCCTATGTGGGTTTGTTGTTTCTCGAAAGAGAAAAAAAGATATATATGGAAAGTCCGGGTGTGCAACCGGATTTGGAAGGCGAATCATATGTAATCGGGCGGTTATTAAAACCAGAAGCAAGAAAAGATATTGTTGAATTTTTTGCAAAAGAAGAAATTCAACCAACAGCTATGATAGATATCAGTGATGGATTAAGTTCTGAAATACTGCATATATGTAAAGAAAGTGCTCTTGGATGTGTGTTATACGAAGAAAAAATACCTATAGCTGAGGAAATGAAGAAAGCAGCCTTTAAATTTGAAATAGACCCGACTGCTTGTGCGTTAAGTGGCGGAGAAGATTATGAACTGCTGTTTACCATAGCACAATCAGATTATGAAAAGTTGGTGCTGAATGAACAAATAAGTGTGGTGGGCTATATGACAGAACCAGACCAGGGAGCTCATATCATAACCAAAGGAGGCGGAAAACATGCCATCACCGCACAGGGATGGAATCACCTGAAACAGAACAATAGTTAATGGGATTTGAAAGGATCATGAGGATACTTCTGATATTATTACTGGCGGCGGGGGGACTGGCAGGATGCGGTGTGAGCAAATCCTCATTTTCTCCCTATAAAAAATATTCTCCTGCGGAACTGATGGAGGATTATTCAGTTTACCGCCAGGTGCTGGAAAAGCATCACCCCAGCTTGTATTGGTACACTCCCAAAGACAGCATGGATTACTACTTTGAATATGGCCAGAATCAGCTCAAAGACTCCATGACAGAACCAGCATTCCGCAAAGTGCTTACTTATGTTACAGCAAAAATCAGTTGTGGCCATACAACTGTGAGACCTTCCAAAGCCTGGAGCCGCTACAGTGATACCGCCAGGCTTGGCAAGATGTTTCCATTAAGCATGAAGGTTTGGGATATGGCCATGTTGGTGAATGCCAATCTTAACCGCCGCGACAGTATTTTGAAACGAGGCACTGTAATTACCAGGATAAACGGCCGGACTGCAGAAGCAGTAGTTGATACATTGTTTGATTATATATCTACCGACGGCTATAACCGCACACACAAATATCAATCACTAAGCAACAGGGGAAATTTTGGTTCACTTTATACATTGCTTTTTGGCCCCGCTGATAAATATGACATTGAGTTCAAAGACAGTACTGGTACTATTAAAACAACTGTTGTTCCGGTTTATGATCCGGCCACAGATACAGCCGGAAGAACAGGTACCCGTACGTTCAGGCCAGCGCAACAACTGACCAAGAAACAGCGAAGAGAATTAAGATTAAATGCTGCCCGGTTATTGCGTATTGATACAGTAAACCGTACAGCCATGATGGACCTGGCAACTTTTGGTAAAGGAGTTGGGCTAAGAAGATTCTTTCATAACTCTTTTGAAGCACTGGAAAAAAATAAAATAGGTCATTTGATCATTGATGTAAGAGGAAATGGCGGTGGCAGCGTTACAAATTCTACGCTGATCACCCGGTACCTTGCTGCACAAAAATTTAAAATCAGTGATTCACTGTTTGCCATACGAAGAGGCAGTGGGTATGAAAGGTATGTTGAACATCATTTCTGGAACAAACTCTTTATGTTGTTTTTCACCCGAAAGAAGAAAGATGGTAATTATCACTTTGGTTATTTTGAAAGACATTATTTCAAACCAAAGAAACGCCATCACTACGATGGCAAAGTGTATATTGTAACAGGTGGTAATTCCTTTTCAGCTACTACATTGTTTGCTTCTGCCCTGGTCAAACAGGATAATATCACAGTGGTGGGTGAAGAAACAGGGGGCGGGGCTTATGGAAATTCCGCCTGGCTGATTCCTGATGTAACATTACCGGTAACAGGTATCCGTTTCAGGCTGCCGTTGTTCCGCTTGGTCATTGATAAAACAACACCTAAGAACGGCAGGGGTGTTCAGCCGGAAGTTGAATCATTTCCCACCATTGACGCTATCAAACGAAATGCAGACTTTAAAGTAGAAAAGGTGATGGAGCTGATAAAAATAGACAAAGCTGAGCGATAGCCTGTTATTCTGCTTCATTCAAGATCATAAATCCATCTGCATCTCTTAAGAATGGAAGTTTTTCCCTGATTGTTTCCAGGTGTTTCTTATCGAATGAAATGGTGAAAACATCTTCTTCGTCTTTTTTATGATACAGCACTTCTCCCATCGGATCAATAATCATACTATCACCACTGTGGTATATGGCGTTGCCATCGTTGCCAACCCTGTTTACTCCTATCACATAACATTGGTTTTCGATGGCCCTTGCCTGCAATAATGTTTTCCAGGCATGGCTTCTTCTTTCAGGCCAGTTAGCTACATAAATTAATATATCATATTCGGGGCCATCCGGCTGTGATTGTTGGCGGGCCCAGACAGGAAACCGCAGGTCATAACAAACCTGCAGATTAATCTTCCAGCCCTTTACGGAAGCAATCAATCTTTTAGTCCCCGCTGTATAATGTTTGTCTTCCCCGGCAAAAGCAAAGCGGTGCCGCTTGTCATAAACGCCAT
>ERZ761602.5079-NODE-5079-length-15960-cov-4.878152_pt1 | contig 15960 bp, 13 predicted proteins | sample MGYA00512165_ERZ761602 | MGnify/ENA primary metagenome ERZ761602 (study PRJEB28899, sample SAMN02445085) | bioreactor sludge metagenome | biome: EBPR sludge; isolation source: Thorneside wastewater treatment plant | place: Australia: Brisbane, Thorneside...
GGTCCGGCCCCTGCCCCTGCTCCGACTCCGGGTTCGTCCCCCTCAAGCGGTGGCGTGGGCGCGATCATCAATTGGGATCCGATCAAGGGCAGCACCGGCGACAAGCCGGTCGGAGCCCCGGTGCCTGCCACGGGTGGCGACAAACCCGCTCCGGCTCCGGCTCCGAAGCCGGCCGAGAAGGTCGACAACAACTGGGGATTCAACTGGAAGGACCTCATGGGCTGGGCCTTCGGCGGCGGGGAACAGAAGCCGGCGATCGATCTGGCCGAGGTGAAGGGAGGCGGCCGCGTGCACATCTCGCTTGAGATGCGCCGGATGACGGCGAACTTCGTCGACGGGCTCTTCGATGCCCGGAGCACGAAGGCGACGATCGCCTGATCTGCCTGCCATGCCGACCGCCGCTCGACGGCGGTCGGCCTTGACCTCAAACGGAGGAATTCTCGATGCTCCAAGCACTACTTGCGGGCGTAGCCAGCATCAAGGCGCAGCAAACGCGCATGAACGTCATCGGCAACAACCTCGCGAACGTCAATACGGCAGCCTACAAGGGCGGTCGCGTGACGTTCCAGGACATGCTCGCTCAGACGATTCGCGGTGCGGCCCGACCCACCGCCAACATCGGTGGCACGAACCCGATCCAATACGGTCTCGGTGTCCTCATCGCCGGAACCGACATCAACAATGAGCAAGGTTCGCTCAACGCGACGAACCGGCCGACCGACATCGCCATTCAGGGTAACGGCTATTTCATGGTTTCGAACGGCCAGCGGCTGGCCTACACCCGGGACGGTGGCTTCGATCTGGATGCCAACGGCGATCTCGTGCATCGCGCTACGGGTGAGCGCGTCGTCGGTTGGAACTTCATCCAGCAGGCGAACACGTCGACCGGCGTCGTCCTGACACCGGCCACCACCCTGAACATCCCCCTGGGACGGCTCAACGCCTCGCGCGTGACCTCCTACGTCGAGTACCAGGGCAACCTGGACGGAGGGGCACCGGCAGGCCTCGCCGCCGGCGACCCCGCCAACTGGCGCACGTCGATGCGGGTCTTCGACTCGCTCGGCGGCGCGCACAATATCACGATCGAGTTCTACAACCGGACCGACCTTCCCGGGCCGCCCCCCGCGGCCGTTTCCGAGTACAGTTGGCGGGCGCTCGACGAAGCGGGCAATCCCCTGACGATTACAGGCCCTCCGCTACAGTTCGACAACGCGGGACGGATGACGAATCCGGCCGACCCGAACAACGCGGCTTCGCTTCGTGAGGTCACAGTCCAGGTGCCGACGGGTACCGGCGGCCCGATGGACTTCGATGTCCAACTCGACTTCAACAGCGTTCGTCAGTTGAAGACGTCGAGCCAGGTCAATGCCAGCAACCAGGATGGGTTCCCTCCGGGCGAACTTCAGGCGTTCTCGGTCAACCAGGATGGATTGATCACGGGGTTGTTCACCAACGGCCTCACTCAGGACCTCGGTCAGATGGCTCTGTCGATCTTCCCGAACCCGGGTGGCTTGGAGCGCACCGGAAACAACCTGTGGCGCAACACGGACAACTCCGGTGTCCCTGTGGTCGGCCCGCCCCGCACGGGCGGTCGCGGCACGATCAACGCGGGTTACCTCGAGCAGTCGAACGTCGACATCGGAGCGGAGTTCACCGATCTGATCGTCACCCAGCGCGGATTTCAAGCCAACACGCGCGTCGTGACGACCGTCGACGAGATGCTCCAAGACTTGATCAACATGAAGCGCTAGTTCCTGTGGCTTCAACTTTGGCCGCCCGCTCCCAGGTGGGGCGGGCGGCCTTCAAGCTGAGACACGGTTCGAACGGTGCGCCGCGCTTCGGGCACAATGCTCTCATGACCAGCACCGATCGCAGCTTCGCCGAACTCCACCTCCACCTCGGCGGCGCGGTCCTGCCTCGAATTCTGTACACCTACCTGCAACGAGAAAAGCAGAACCGGAACAACCCACGGATCCACGAAGTCGCGACCCAGTACCTGCGCCGCTTTCCCACTTTCGAGAAGTTCGAGCGCCGGCTCACCCGACCGTGCGATACGCTGGAGCAGTACCTCGAAGCCCACAAGATCGTGGAGCCGCTCCAAACCCACGAGGCGCTCCCCTACTTCATCAACCGCCTCCTCCGAGGGTGTTTCGCCTTCGAAAACATCAGTTACCTCGAACTCCGATACAACCCCTACTTCCGGGTTCCCAAGGGAACGCCGTTGGTGGAAGCTCGTGATCGGATGCAGGAGATCGTTTCCACGGTCCGCTTCGCGGCGGCGGCCGCTCACAAGCAGTTTCCGATCTTCTTCACGCAGATTCTCTGCATGGACTCGCGCCTGCCGACGGAGGTCAATCGAACAATCGTCGAGATCGCGACGGAGATGCGCGAAGAGGTATGCGGCGTGGACATTGCCGGTCCGGATGAGGCGTACCGCGAGAACCTGCCCGGAATCCTCGCGAACCTGAAGCTCGCCAAGGAGCAAGGGCTGAAGACGACGGGCCATTGCTACGAGACGCCAGAAGGCTGCTTTCCGGAGATGCTCGACTACCTCGACCGGATCGGCCACGGCATCCAGATCCCTCTGAAGGAGCCAAAGCTCCTGGCGAAGGTCGCTCAGCGTCGACAGTGCCTCGAAGTCTGTCCGACAAGCTATCTGCGTACGGGGACCCTTAAGAGCTACAGCGAGCTCAAGCCGGTGTTCCAGTATTGCTTCGACATGGGTATCGATATCGCGATCTGCACCGATAACTCGGCGTTTCACGGCGTCCGGCTCCCACTCGAGTACGAGCGGCTGCTCACCCATGGCGTGATCGATTTCACGATGATGGAAAAGTGCCGCCAAGCTGCTTTTCGACACGCTTTTCGGTGGCCTGCGAACGTCGATCACCGCCGAAACGTGCTCTGAGTCAAAAAATCACCGAGATTGTGCGAACCAAAACGGGCTCGCCGAACGGATAATAGGAATATGAGCGGATTCATTCGGATGCTTTCTGGTCGGGGGTCGATCGCCCTCGGCATCGTCGGAGTCGCGGTCACGGCCTCGGCTCAATCCTCAAGGTATGTCGAGGTGCCCGGGGTCAAGGAGTTCACAGGCGAGATGATCGTCCGTCCGCTTCAGCCGGACCGCTTGGCCAAGATGGGGATCACGGGCGTTGCCGCCCAAACCAAGATCGCCAGGGCGATCAGTCGGGTTTCGAACCAGGTCCTTCGCTACATTCCCGAGACCGGGGAGATGGTGATTCAGGTCGCACGCGGCTCGAACGAAAACTCGACCAGCGCCGCGCTCATGGCGACCGGCGACTACCAATACGCCGAGCCGAATTACCGGCTCTATCCCGCTCGGATTCCGAACGATCCCCAGTACGGGCAACAGTGGCACCACCCGAAAGTTCAGTCCGATCGGGCGTGGGACCTCAACACCGGCAGTTCGTTGATCATCTCAGCGGTCGTGGACACCGGCATCGACACCACCCACCCCGACCTCGCCAACATCCGGGTTCCGGGTTACAACTCGGTGGACCGAAAGAGCGAGATCGACGGCGGTGACGTCACCGACATCAACGGGCACGGCACCCATGTCGCCGGCGACTCGGTGGCCGAGGGCAATAACGGCCGGGGTGTTTCCGGAATGGGGTGGAACATCCGGATCATGGGAATCCGCACCTCGAACAGCCCGGGCGGGGGGGCATCCCAAGCCGATATCCTCGACGGCGCTCGATGGGCCGCTGACAATGGAGCGCGCTCGATTTCGGCGAGCTACTCGGGAGTCGGGGGTCAAGCGATCGAGACCACAGGGCAGTACATCAAGGGCCGCAATGCGCTCTTCTTCTATGCTGCCGGCAACGACGCACGCGACCTCAGCGGATTCCAGTACCAGCACACCATCGTCGTCGGCGCGTCGAACCAAGGCGACACGCGAGCCGGCTTCTCGGCGTTCGGGCGAGGAGTCAACGTCTTCGCGCCGGGCGTCAGCATCCTCAGCACGACCAACGGCGGCGGCTACGGATTTTCGGATGGAACGAGCATGGCGACTCCGATCGCCAACGGACTCGTCGCGTTGATGTTCTCAGCGAACCCGACCCTGACGGCTCAGCAGGCACAGAACATCCTCTACGCCACTTGCGACAACATCGGTCCGCGCTCGATCTATGGCAATGGCCGAATCAATTCATTCCGAGCCGTTTCGGCGGCTCAGGCGCAGCTTGCTCGGGAAGTGATGCCGAATGGGATCGCGACGACCGAAGGTCGGTGGATCACGGGGTCCGTCAATGACATCCTGAATCCCAACACCGGGCGCTACTACGAAGTCCAGTCGGTCTTTCGGAACGGTGGATTCGGCGCCGCGGAAGAGGTGACGTTCCAGACGTCGTCGTCCTCGTCGACGGTGCTCAGCCTGAAACTCACCGCGCAAGTCCAGGCGGTGCCGGCTACGCTGGCGACCGCCCAGATCTTCGCGTACAACTTCTCGACGGGTCGCTACGACTACCTGGGCGCGAATCCGGTTTCGACCAATCCCACGACACAGTTCTCGAGGTCGATCCAATCGAATCCGGGCCGGTATGTCGACTCGAGCGGACAGGTCAAGTTCGTGATCCGGACGTTCAGCAACGGCACCTACTTCAACCGACCGCCGATCCAGTTCAGCATGAGGACGAGCTACGCTCGACTCTCGATCGCCTCGCGCTAAAACCGTGTTCGCCTGACCCCAGGGTCCGACCCGCCGAAGGCGGGTCGGACCCTTCTCTTTGGGTTCAAGTCTGGTCCCAACGACCTATCCCGTGAACGAGCTCTCGAAGGGGGCGTCTTGGCCGACACGCTCCCGCTTGGAGCGAGCCACGAGGAGAAACACAACATGTTCGGAATCAAGACTCTCGGAATCACCCTCGCTCTCGGAACCCTCGCTTTGGCCGGTGCGGCACCGGTGGAGTACGTCAAGTTGGACGGGAAGGGCGCTTTCGTCGCGCACGGGGTGGGTGTCGCGAGCATCGAAGGGGACGGCAAGTTCTCGGTCGAGGGCCGCGGTGCCGTCGTCGTGATCGCGGGCCGCGATGACACCATCGAGGCGAAGGGCTTTGGGCTTGAGCGAATCGACGGGAACCGCCACTACTACCGAGGCGCGGGGAAGATCACCGTCACCGGTGACGACGTGTCGATCAAGCTGGACGGCACCATCGAAGCTTTGAGAGGGATGGGCCGCGGCACCGCTCGTCTCCTTGGCAAGGGTGACTACCAATCCGGCAAGTTCGTCGGCCACTGGGCTGGACCGAAGGGGACCTCGATCACGGTTGTTGCGCCGAAGCGCTGAAGGACTACCGAGGCGGCGCATCGTGCGCCGCCTCGGCTCAAGGGGCGTCTTGCTTCTGGAGGATCAGGGTCATCCCCTCGGTGGCCTTACCGGCTCCCTGGAAGTCATCGACTCGGATCGTCTTGTTCGATCGGTCGACTTTGCCCTTGATCGGCGAGCCGAGCACGTCGATCGTCACGACGTCGCCATCCAGACTCCACTTGCCGGTTTGTTCCCGACCCATCACCTTCGCCGTTGCCTGCCCACTCTTCATGAGGTCCAGTTCGAAGGAGCTGAGGAACGCCTTCGCCATGCCCTGCATGGCGTCCTGCGCACCTGAACTGCCTCCCTCGATCGAAAGCTGCCACTTGCCGACAAGCGCTGCCCTTCGATCGCCGCAACCGAGGAGCGCGACCAGCAACGCGAGGGGAAGAAGCCAAGCCCATTTCATGGCATGAGTATGGCGCTCCCGGTACACTCCCGTCGCTCATGGCGCAGTACCTGACCAGCGTGGGAATGGAAGTCCACGCCGAGCTGCTCACCCGCAGCAAAATGTTCTGCCGGTGTCCGGTTGCCTTCGGCGGGGAGCCGAACACCCGGGTTTGCCCGGTGTGCCTCGCGATGCCCGGGAGCCTTCCGGTGCCCAATCGTCGTGCCGTGGAACTGGTGGTCATGACGGCCCTCGCGCTCCAATGTACGATTGCACGACACTCGATCTTCCACCGCAAGAACTACTTCTATCCCGACCTCCCGAAGGGCTACCAGATCAGCCAGTACGGTGAATCCTATCCGATCGGCTACGGAGGCTTTTTGGAAATCCCGACCGCGTCGGGTACGAAGCGCATCCGCATCCGCCGCGTGCATCTCGAAGAAGACACGGGCAAGCTCATGCACCTGCCCGGCGGTGGCTCTGGCGTCGATTACAACCGGGCCGGCGTCCCCCTGATGGAGATCGTGACCGATTTCCCGCCCGACATCGAGAGCTCGGATGAGGCCAAGGAATACTTGACGCACCTTCGCCAAATCCTCGTCTATCTCGGTGTCTGCAACGGGAAGATGGAGGAGGGCTCACTGCGGTGCGAGCCCAACATCTCGGTGCGTGTGGCCGGAAGCGAGCAGTACGGCACGAAGACCGAGCTCAAGAATCTCAACAGTTTTCGCAGTGTTCAGCTCGGGGTCCAGTTTGAGGTTCGACGTCAAATCGCCGTGCTCGAGCAGGGTGGGCGCGTGCTGCAGGAGACGCGAGGTTGGAACGAAGGGACCGAGACGAGCTTTCTGATGCGCACCAAGGAAGAGGAGAACGACTATCGGTACTTTCCGGACCCCGACCTCGTCCCGATGACCTTCTCGGAGGAGCAGATCGAGGCCATCCGCGCTGAGCTGCCCGAACTGCCGGCGACGAAGCTCGCGCGCTATCGAGACACCTTCGGGCTTTCCGATTACGACGCGGGAATTCTTGTCGCAGAACGACATTGGGCCGAGTGGTTTGAAGCCTGCGTCGAGTTAGGGGGTGACCCGAAGATGGTCTGCAACTGGATGAACTCCGACTTCGCTAGACTCCTGAACGACTCCGGCCAGTCCGCAGTGCTCGCCGGGCGTGAATCCGAGCGTGAATCGAGCAAAATCAGCCCCGCCCATCTCGTCGACCTCCTTCGGCTGGTCACGTCGAACACGATATCGGGCAAGATAGCCAAAGAGGTTTTCACCGAGTCTTTCCAAAGTGGCGAAATGCCGACGAGCCTCGTCGAGAAAAAGGGTGCCACGCAGATCAGTGACGTCGACGCGATTGCAGCGTGGTGTCGCCAGGCGATCGACGAGAATCCCGATCCGGTCGAGAAGTATCGGGCCGGTCAGGAAGGGGCGATCGGATTCCTCGTAGGACAAGTCATGAAGAAGAGCCAAGGGCGTGCGAATCCGATGGTCGTGCAGGAGATTCTGCGCGGGGAGCTGACCTCATGATCCGTCCGATCATGCTTGGCGTGGCGCTCATGGGTGCGGCATCGGTCATGGCGCAGGAGGACGCCGCCGGACTGCACGGCAAGCGCTCGAACTCGCAGACCGGACGACTGGCGGTGATCTGGGACGCGGCCGAGGAGAGGATGGCGCGGCAAGCGGACGCTTGGTTCAAGGATGGCGACTACCCCCGCGTGATCCAACTGCTACGGTTCCGAGGTGAACTCTATCCCGATGACGAGGAGGCGAACTCGGACCTCGGCTGGATGCTGGAAAACGTCGAAGAAGAGGGCGAAGCTCTCAAGGTCTACCAGACCTTCCGACGCCGGAACCCTCAGAATCCGGATGGCCCCTGGCTCGAGGCGAGCTACCGATTCCGCAAGAAGGACTACGCGCCGATCCCGGCGCTTCTCGAGCCGACGATCGCCAAGGAGCCCCATCCGAACAGCTATCGGACGCTCGCCCACGCTTACGAGCGGACGAGTCGACTTGCGGACTCGGAACGGATCTGGGTGACGTACCTGGCACGCTTCCCAGACGACGAGACCGCGAAGGCCAACCTGCGTCGCGTCCGGGAAAAACGCGCGAAAGCCGGCGGCTGAACGCATAATCGAGCATGCCCCGGCTTCCCGAACAGCTCCGCGACGAGGGAACCGATCTCGATCGGATCAAGGCGTTCAGTGACGGCGTTTTCGCGATCGCGATCACGATCCTCGTGCTTGCCCTTGAGTTGCCGGAGAGGAAGTCGGGGGCGCGGTTGGGCGACCATCTCGGTGGGCTCGTGTTGCCGCTGCTGACGTACGCCTTCAGCTTCATGGTCGTCGGGATGTACTGGGTCATTCATTGTCGGCTACTGCGATACATGAAGGCCCACAACCGCGGAATCTCGTTCTACAACCTCCTCCTGCTCTTCTTTGTGACGCTCGTTCCCTTCACGGCCCAACTGCCCGCGCGCTATCCAGGTGACGCGCTCGGTTGGGTGCTTTACTTCGCGAATCTCGGGATGGTCGCGTTCTCGGGAGCATTCCTGTGGTTGCAGGCTTGGCGGAACGATTGTCTGCGGGAGGACGTCAGCCCCATACTCAAGCGCTACATCCTGGCTCGCGCGTGCGTTCCCGGCGTCGCGTTCGGGCTGACCGCGATCTTCTCGGTGTATTCGCTTTCGATCGCGAGCTGGATCCCCATTTTGATTCCGCCGATGATGATCCTTGTGAATCGTCACTTCTCAAAGCTGGTATGACCCGACTCCCGCCCGAACGCATCGAACGACTCAGCGGCTTCGGACTTTCCGTCAGCGCGGACGGCTACGTGTACCGACCGTCCTCGCTCGACGGGATTCGAGCGGCGTTCGAAGCCGCGGCCAAGGCCGGGCGGCAGGTTGTGCTGCGCGGGGCCGGGCGGAGTTATGGCGACGTTGCCCTCGGAGCCGAGTGCGTCGTGATCGAACTGACCCGGCTGAACCGAGTGATCGCATGGGATCCCGAGACCGGCATCCTCGAGGCCGAAGGCGGCGTGACCTTCGATCAGCTCTGGCGTCACACGCTCGAAGACGGATGGTGGCCCCCGGTCGTCACGGGGACGGCGGCCCCGACGCTCGCCGGTGCCCTGGCGATGAACGTCCACGGCAAGAACCATTGGCAGGCCGGAAGCCTCGCCGAACACGTCCTCGAAATCGACGTGCTTCGCCCCGATGGGGAACTAGTTACTCTGCGGCAGGCGCCGTGGCCGGAGTGCTCGTGGTGGGACCTCGTCCGCCGGGCAGAGCCTGAACCAGACCCTGAGCCACCCAGGGAGCCTGAAGCCGAACCCGCCCCGGCTTTGACCCTCGATGAAATCTACTCGGCTTGGGATGCGCCGACGTTCACCGACCTCGAGCCGCCCACCGTGGAGGTCGAGCCTCTCCCGGTCCTCCGGCAAGCGGTAGCGGACTCACCGCTCTCTTTCGAAGTGCCGGGAGAACACGAGTCCGCGCAATTCAGAATGATGATCGGGAGCGCCGGCCTTCTTGGCGTGATCGTCCGGGTGGTCCTTAGGATGAAGCGTGTCCAGTCGGGAGATCTTCGAGTGTTGCCGATCGCGGTATCGAATTGGAACGAGATGTTTCAGTCCTTGCAGGATCTCGCCGACCGATCCGACTACCTGGTGGGATGGGTCGACGCCTTCGCAAAGGGCCCAAAGGCCGGGCGTGGGTTGATTCACGCGGCCTGGTACGAGCATGAGTCGGGGGAGCGACCGGCATCCCTCGTGCCTGAGCACCAGGCAATCCCGTCGACAGTCATGTTCGGCATGCCGCGCGTGACGCTGTGGCGTTGGGCGCGACGACTGACGAACCGACTTGGGATGCGTGTCGTGAACGCGATCAAGGCGCGCATGAGCCGAGTCGGTAGCGGCAAGCCCCATTCCCAAAGCCTGGTGGCATTCTCGTTTCTGCTCGATTCGATGCCGGATTGGCGGTTGGCCTACGGACGGGGAGGCTTTCTCCAGTACCAGTGTTTCGTTCCGCGCGAACAAGCACAAGCGACCTTCGTGAAGCTCATCGCGATGCAGCAGGAAGCACGGCTTGAATCCTTTTTGGCCGTGGTGAAGCGCCATCGGCCCGATCCGTATCCGCTCTCCTGGGCCCTCGACGGCTACTCGCTCGCTCTCGATTTCAAGGTGACGGACAAGAACCGTCAAGAGCTCGCTCAGCTGTGCCATCGCATGAACGACATCGTTCTCGAGGCGGGAGGACGGTTCTATTTCGCAAAAGACTCGACGATGCGGCCGAGAGACGCCTCGGCCTACCTCGGGGACGTGCTTGCGCGCTTCAGGGACGCCAAGCTTGAATGGGATCCCGACCATCGTCTCACGTCGGCGCTGGCACAGCGACTCCATCTCTTTGACGGCCCGGCGAAGGACGTGATCGCGTGACCCGCCAAGGGCCGCGGTACAGTGGGGACGTGACGCATCGGGCGGATCGGAGAAGCTGACGTGACGGAAGCAAGCGCCTTCGTCACGGTTGCGCATGTGCTCTTCATTGACATGGTGGGCTACTCGACCCACGGGACGTCGACGCAGAGCAAGCTGGTCGCGAGCCTGAATACGGCAGTGCTCCAATCGCCGAGCTACCAGGCGGCAACGTCCGCCGGAGCGGTGAAGGCGCTGGCAACGGGCGATGGCATGGCGCTGGTCTTCTTCACCGACATCGCCGCACCCGCACGTTGCGCGATCGAGATCGAAGCGGCGTTGTGCGACATTCCGCTCCGAATGGGGATCCATAGCGGCATCGTCGCGCCCCAAGTCGACATCAATGGCAACGACAACCTCGTCGGCGAGGGGCTGAACACTGCGATGCGAGTGATGGGCTTCGGCGAGGCCGGTCACATCCTCCTCTCGAAACAGTACGCGCTGTGGCTCATGGAGTCCGATGGCTGGTCCGAGCACGTCGTCTTCGTCGGGACCGGGGTCGCCAAGCACCGCCAGTCCATCGACGTGTATCACCTCATCCGTCCAGGCAGTGATCCGACGCGTCCGCCGGCGTTGAGCGCCACGCCGGCGCGCCCGACGAATCCGAAGAAGGCGGTGCTTCTGTGTCGTCGCGGAGCGCAACCCGATGAGGAGCTGATCGGAGCCATCGAGTCGAAGCTCACCGACTTCGGGCACGAGGTCATCGTCAATCTGAGCGATCAGCGGGGTCTCGATTGGGCCAAAGATGTCGAAAGCCAGATTCGGGGTGCCGACGCGGTCATCGCAATCGTCTCGCCGAAATCGCTCCGAAGCGAAATCCTCGAATTCGAGCTCTCGGCGGCGATCGATCAGTGGGAGCGGACCGGTCGGCCGGCGATCTTGCCCGTCTGGGTCGGAGCCCGTGAGGAGGTGCTCCGGGGCCCCGTGGCGAGCCTCGTCGAGCCGCTCCCGGGCTTTCGATTTGAGGGACCGGATCATCGCTCGTTGATCGCGCAGTTGGACTCTGCGCTTCGGGAGACGCCGACCACGCGACCGGCGGAGATCCGGTTCGAACCGGCCGGGGGAGCGGTGCCGCCCGATTCGCCGATGTACGTCGAGCGCTCCGCCGATCGGGAACTGCGGGACGCGATCACGAACCGCGAGAGCATCCTGCTCGTACGCGGTCCGCGCCAGATCGGCAAGACCTCTCTTCTGGGACAGGGCTCGTTGCATGCCGAGCAGATCGGGGCTCGGCAGGTGACGACCGACTTCCAGAAGCTGTCGGCGCGCCAGATGGACGATGGGGAACTCTTCTGCCGCCTGCTTGCTAAGACCCTGTGCCGCCAGATGGAGTTCGAGTACGACTTCGAGCGACATTGGGATCCGATGTTTGGGGCGAACCTCAACATCGACGAGTTCCTCCGCGCGCTTCTGATGGAGTCGGATCGGCCTCTCGTTTGGTTCCTCGACGAGGTCGACAAGCTCTTTCCCGCCCCGTTTTCAGGGGACTTCTTCGGCCTCGTCCGCTCCTGGCATAACGCACGCACCACGGAATCACGGGGTCCCTGGGGTCGGCTGACGGTCGTGATCGGCTACGCCACTGAAGCTCACCTCTTCATCCAAGACGTCAATCAGTCGCCGTTCAACGTGGGTCGTGTCATTGCGCTGGATGACTTCTCCCTTCAGCAGACCCTCGATCTCAATACCCGCTACGGCGGCCCCCTCCCGACGTACCAAGATGCGGAGCGGCTTCACGCGCTGGTCGGCGGACATCCCTACCTTGTGCGCCGTGCTCTCGAAGTGGTCGCGTCCTCGAAATGGCCCCTCCCGCGCCTCTTCGATGAGGCGATGCACGATACGGGACCGTTCTCGGATCACCTCAAGCGGCTCCTTCTTTCCGTCGGAACTCTCCCCCATGTCACCGAGCACGTCAAGGCGATGCTCGTCGGCAAGCGAGCGCCGGAATCGGATGCGGACTTCCGCCTGATGGCTTCGGGGGTCATCAAGTACGGGCCGGCGGGAACCCACGTGTTTCGCTGTCGGCTCTACGAGCAGTTTCTCATCGAGCAGTTTCGCGCCTGAACGGCCCTCCCGAATCGGGAGGGCCGTGAGGTCGCCTACTCGACTTTGCGGAGGCGGAACCGGTAGTGGCCCGATCCGCCGAACATGCCGATGACGACCGGTGTGTTCGGATTCTCGATCGCGAACGATGCCGTGCTTCCAATCCCCGGCGTGCTTGGGGTGCCGCCGACATTCAGGAAGAATGCCGTTGCTTGGGCTGGGGCCTCGAGGACGTGGACTTCGTAGAACCCGGGAGTGAGGCGGGCGACGAAGTGATCCTTGTCGCTGAATTCCGAGAGCATGCCGATTCCATCGGCCGTCTCTCCGGCCTTCTCGATAGGAGGCAGAGGCGTGCTGGAGTCTTCGCTGTCGTTCGGCTCCCGCTCGTCGACGGAACCGCCCCCGCCCCCTCCTCCTCCGCCATCGTCGCAGGGCTTCCCGGGCTGCCCGTCGAGACCGTCCGGAACCTGACTACCGGTCCCGTGGATCCCGGCTGCGCCGGCGGGCTTCCCGTCGCCCCCGTTGCCGCCGTTTCCGGCTAGCCCCATCGCCATTCCGTTTGCGCCCACGGGTTGGCCCTGGCCGGGATCGCCCGGTGTCGCCGCGGCATCACCGCCGGAACCACCGTTGCCGCCCTTGTCCGGGGGATTGTCGCAGTTCGAAGCACCGTGGCCGCCGTCGCCACCGCGTACGGTCGCGGTGCCGCCGTTGCCTCCCGGACCGTCCTCCATCGCACCGGCCGCACCACCCGCAAGCGAGGTCGTCGAGTCACCCCCTTTGCCTGCGATCGCGGTGGCCTTGCCGCCCTTTCCGCCCTGGGTGCCGGGCTTCCCGTTGTCGTTACCGCCCCGGCCGCCGGTCGCGGTCGCGTGGCCGCCGTCACCCCCGTTGCCACCGTTGACTCGGAGGTTGAAGAGCCCGGTGATGTCGGTGCCGGCCGAACCCGGCAACGCGCCGAGTCCACCTTGCCCGCCGGTCGCCTTCGCATCGTGACCGGCCTTGCCCGGCTTGCCGTCCTCACCCGGGAGCCCGGTGGCGGTTGCGGCCCCGCCCCGTCCGCCCCGCCCGAAGTTGATGGTCAGGGTCTGCTGGATGTCGATACCGTGAAGGATCCCAAGGAATGCCGACGCCATTACGAACTTGCCCGTGTTCCCCCCGTTGCCCCCCTTGGCGACGGCCTTCGGGGTGGTCGTGGGACCCGAGGTCGCATCGCCGCCACTCCCTCCATCGCCGAGGTTGAACGTCACCGGACCGTTGACGACGATCCGGTCCGCTTCGAGCGCGACCGAGCCGCCATCCTTGCCGTCGCCGCCCTTGGCATTGTCGCCGTTTCGATTCGCACCGTCCGCCCCCGGCGGGAGGGTGTAGGTGATCGGGGCTCCGCCGGCCGTACCGCCGACATGGAGAGGACCGAGGACATTGACCCATAGATGCTTGCGCCGCGCGCCCGGTGCCCACACGATGGGCGGAAGGACGGTCGGATTCCCAAACAGATCGCGGCCGGCCACACTCGGCATCGCGCGAGTCCGCTCGACGCCGATCCCAAGGTTCTGTTGTTGGAAGCGGGCGTCCATGACGGCTTCGGTGGGAATCGCTGAGCGTGACGAGACGATGATCACATCGCCGTCGACCCCGTCGATCTTTCCATTCGGCCCGACCTCGAGACCGCCTTGGGGGATCAGCGTCAGTCGCCCGGCGGCACCGATTCGTCCGTCGAGAGTGGCCTTGCCGGTGACCTCGAGAACCAAGTCGCCGGACGACGCGAGCTTGGCCCCGGGCTTGATCGTGAGGTTTTTGCACTTGACGTCGCCCGAGAGGCTCGTGTCACGATCGATGACAAGATCGGTGAGCGCGCCTCCGCCCCCCGATCCACCTCCCGTCGATCCTCCACCGGTCGACCCACCTCCGGTGGATCCTCCTCCGGTCGATCCCCCTCCAGAGAATCCGCCGCCGGCTCCGCCGCCGCCGCATCCGATGACGACCGCGAGAGCGAGGGCGACGACGCTTCCCACGGTGACCGACTTGATCCGGTCCGAGTAGTTGATTTTGCTGTTCATGGTGTTCTCCTGTTGTTCGGCTTGCGCCGTAGAGGAGAGTCGTTCGGGGCGATGACAGAACCCTGACAACCCGGGACGCCCGACCCCAAGGCCCGAGATGAATCCACTCGAAGACTTGGACGATCGGCGGCGGGCCTTCAAGGAAAGGCACGCAATTGATTACGGTTAGCCTTGCAAACCACTCGGGTACTGCCAACGACAGAACGGTCCATGGCAACTCCGAAGGTCAGTACCAGGGAAACATCTCAATGAAGGCCACAAAATGCCGTGGATGACGACCGACACGTTCGGCTAGGGCCCGTTCGGGCACGGCGGTGCCTACGGGTACCAAACCGACCCCGATACGGGCCTGATGCTCCTCGGGCATCGGTTCTTCGACCCTTCCGTGGGCCGATTCCTCACCCGCGACCCGATCAAGGACGGCCGGAACTGGTATGGTTATGGCGGCGGTTGCGCCAATCCGGTCAAAAGCGCAGATCCGAACGGCTTACATCCCGTCTTGGCCGCTGTTGGAGCTGGCCTTGCGCTCGTCGACGGTATCATCACGGTCAAAGACCTCATTGAGGATCCACATGACCCGATCAATTGGCTGTCCATCATTCCGATCGCCAAGCCCATTAAGTGGGGCAAGCGGATCGGAGATGCGCTGGGTGCTGTACGGTCGGCGATACCCAAGAGCACTCATCCTGTTGCAGAGAAGCTTGCAGGAAAGAAGCATCCAGTGACTGGAGTTCCGTATGATAAGAAGGGCTATCCAGCATTTCCAAAGAAGCTGATTCTACACGACGTGAAGATTGAACCGACAGGTAGCAGATCTGGCGACTTTAGAGCCGCGAATAGGAAAGCTGGACTAAGTGACACCCCCTTAGGATACACATGGCACCACCACCAAGAGAGAGGTCGAATGCAACTAGTGCCAACTGATCTTCATAAGGGTACGCCCCATACCGGAGGATGGGCCATTTGGGGCCATCCGAAACACACGACACGGTAACTGCTATGGAAGAGCTCGTTCGCAGACTATTCGCAAACGCAGAGAGCATTGGCCCGGAACTCCCGGAAGCAGCAATCGTTCGGTTCGAGTCGCAAGCAGGGCTCGTCCTTCCGAGCGAGTACCGGACCTTTCTTAAGCACCTCAACGGATGCTATGCCACGCCACTACACTACAGTTGCCAACCCTGTGGATTTCCGGAGAATGTAGAGTTGCATATGATTCTGGGTATCGACAGACAGCCCTACATTGACTTGCTTGCAACCTACCTTGCATGCAAAGAGTGGGAGCCAGGAGTCGCGAAGAGACCCCTTGAACTTCTGCCGATTGCCGTAGATGCCTTGAATGACGAAGTCTGCATCATTGCAAACCCTGGACGAAGTGACTTCGGCCACGTCGTATTCTATGATACGCTTGAATCCGAGTATGGACACGAGTGGGAGTACGTTTATCCGATCGCCGATTCGATGAGTCTGTTTCTGCAGGGCCTCTTTCCCTCTCCGCCATGAGGCGGACCTCGAAGACCGACTCGACCGGGACTCGGAACTACCTGCGCGATGGCGTGGGCGTGACTTCGCCCGTGCTCTCCGATGGGGCCGCGACTTACACCCCCGGGATCTCGGAGCGCCGTGGCACCACCTCGACCTATCAGCTCAATGGGCTGAAGAGCACCTTCGCCCAGAGCA
>ERZ761602.5080-NODE-5080-length-15953-cov-3.463706_pt1 | contig 15953 bp, 12 predicted proteins | sample MGYA00512165_ERZ761602 | MGnify/ENA primary metagenome ERZ761602 (study PRJEB28899, sample SAMN02445085) | bioreactor sludge metagenome | biome: EBPR sludge; isolation source: Thorneside wastewater treatment plant | place: Australia: Brisbane, Thorneside...
CCGCCGAACAGGCCCGAGAGGAACCCGCCACCGCCTGCGGCCTGAGCCGGGCGCGACTGGAGTTCGGCGATTTCCGCCTTCATCTGCTCGATCTGCTGCTGCTGGTTGATCAGCGCCTGTTCCTGCACATAGACCGATTGTGCGAGCGCATAAGGCGCATAGGGCTGTTTCTGAACGAGTTCAGCGATGTAGCGCTCCGCCTCCGGGTCGCGCGCCTGCGTCGCCACATTTTTCAGGCGCTCGAAAATCCCGTCGATCACCTGACGTTCCTGGCTGTCCATATCATCCTCCAACCACCGCCCGGTTGCTCCCAAGAGGGCGACGTGAGGGAGGCGATAGGCAGAAAATGTGACAATTTCAGTGGGGCCAGAAAAAGAAAATGGAGCGGGCGTTGCCACCCGCTCCAGTCAGTTCTTCCGGCGATTGGATCAGATGATCTTCTTGTAGGCCGGAACCGTGAGGAAATCCTCGAATTTGGGCGCGAGGCTCAGGCTGCGGAACAGCTCGATCGCTTCCGGGAAACGCCCCTTCGTGAAGGCCTCGTCGCCCACTTCACCCTTCACGCGCTCCATCTCTTCCCCCAGGCATCGATCGAAAAGCTCCGGCGAGGCCTTCGAGCCATCGACGAAATCGAGGCCGTATTTCACCTGTTGCCAGATCTGGGCGCGGCTGATTTCCGCCGTCGCGGCATCTTCCATCATGTTGTAGATCGGAACCGCGCCGCGGCCTCTGAGCCAAGCCTCGATATATTGCACGCCGACGCGGATGTTCTCGCGGAAACCTTCCACCGAGCGCGTGCCCTGATGCACTTCCACGAGGTCCTTCTCGGTGATGTTCACATCGTTGCGGGCCACACCGAGCTGGTTCGGCTGCGGCATCAAGCGGTTGAACACCTCCATCGCCACCGGCACGAGATCGGGATGCGCGACCCATGTGCCGTCATGTCCGTCGCCGGCCTCGCGTTCCTTGTCGGCGCGCACCTTGGCGAAAGCGGCTTCGTTCGCGGCCGGGTTGTTCTTCACCGGAATTTGCGCCGCCATGCCGCCCATCGCGAATGCGCCGCGCTTGTGGCAGGTCTTGATCAGCAGCAGCGAATAGGCACGGAGGAACGCCTTGCCCATCACCACCTGCGAGCGGTCCGGCAGGGCATAATCCTTGTTCGCGGCGAGCTTCTTGATGAACGAGAAGATGTAGTCCCAGCGGCCGCAATTCAGGCCCGCGATATGGTCCTTCAGCTCGAACAGGATCTCGTCCATCTCGAACGCGGCGGGCAAGGTCTCGATGAGCACGGTGGCCCGGATGGTGCCGACCGGGATGTCGAGGGCGCGCTGGGCGAAGACGAACACGTCGTTCCAGAGGCGGGCCTCGAGGTGGCTCTGGAGCTTGGGCAGGTAGAAGTACGGCCCCGTCCCGCGCTGCATCAGCTCGCGCGCGTTCAGGAACAGGTACATCGAGAAGTCGACGAGCGCGCCGGGGGCGGGCGCGCCATCGACGAGGACGTGCCGCTCCGGCAAGTGCAGACCGCGCGGTCGGACGAGGAGGGTCGCCGTGCGCTCCGAGAGCGCGTAGCGCTTGCCGCTCTTCGGGTCTTCGAAGTCGATCGTGCGCCGAACGGCGTCGTAGAGGTTCTGTTGCCCGAGCGCGATGTTCTCCCACGTGGGGCTGGTCGCGTCCTCGAGATCGGCCATGAAGACGTTCGCGCCCGAGTTGAGCGCGTTGATGATCATCTTGCGATCGGTCGGGCCCGTGATCTCGACGCGCCGATCGGCCAGGTCGGCCGGGATGGGCGCGACGAGCCAGTCGCTCTCGCGGATGCCTCGCGTCTCGGGGAGAAAGTCGAGCGGAGCGCCGGCGTCGATTGCCGCTTGACGCTCGATGCGCGTCGCGAGCAACGCCTCGATGCGGGGACGAAAGGCGCGCACGACGCGCCCGACGAAGTCGAGGGCGCGCGGCGTCCACACGTGTTGCGCCGCGTCGGGCACGGGCGCGGTCAGGACCGCGATCGGGGTCGTCCCGACGCCGTCTGATTCCGCTATGACGCCTCGCGCTGTCATGGTCTTGGAGTGTAGATTCATTGACTCGCCTGTCAATATACAGAATAGTTTTCAGTGGTTAACTTGTTTATGCCTGTCGAGGCACTTTCTGTAAATCAGTAAATGTTGTAAAACGTGGCCATGGATGACGCGCTTGCCCTCGGAGGCAAAATCAAGACCCTGCGACGGCGCGACAATGTCTCGCAGGTCGCGCTCGCGCAGCGGCTCGGGATTTCTCCGAGCTATCTCAACCTGATCGAGAGCAACAAGCGGCCGCTGACGGCGTCGCTGCTCCTCAAGCTCGCCCAGATCTTCACCGTCGATCTGTCGACGTTCGCCTCAGCCGACGACGCTCGCCTCGGCGCAGATCTCGCCGAGGCGTTCGGCGACCCCATCTTCGAGGGGCAGGGGGTGGGCGAGACCGAGGCGAGAGAGCTGTCGGCCGAGAGCCCGGGTGTGGCGCGAGCGGTCATGACGCTCTACCGCGCGTTCGTCTCTGCGCGCGACAACGCACAGGCGCTCGCGAGCCGGCTGAGTGAAGAGGGCGCGGCGTCAACGGCGCCGTCGGGCCTCCCGACCGAAGAGGTGAGCGACTTCATCCAGCGCCACATGAACCATTTTCCCGCGCTCGAGGCGGCGGCGGAGGCGGTCTGGCGCGAGGCGAGGCTCGACTCGGAGGACGTCTATGGCGGGCTCGTCCGCTACCTCCAGACACGGCACGGCGTGACGGTGAAGATCGTGCGCGTCAGCGACGAACGGCGCGCGATGCGCAGGTTCGATCCCGAGACGCGTATTCTGTCGATCTCGGAGGTGCTGCCGCCGCGCAGCCGCCGGTTCCAGGTCGCGCACCAGGTCGCGCTGCTCGCCGCGTCGGCCGAGCTCGACGGCGCGCTGAGGGACGCGCCGGAGCTGACGACCAAAGAGGCGCACGCGCTCGGGCGCGTGGCCCTCGCGAACTACTTCGCGGCCGCGGCGCTCATGCCTTACGAGCTGTTTCTCGAGGCAGCGCGGGCCGAACGGTACGACGTCGAGCTCCTGGCGCACCGGTTCGGCGCGAGCTTCGAGCAGGTCTGTCATCGCATGACCACGCTGCGCCGCGCCGGTCGCGAGGGCGTGCCGTTCCACCTCTTGCGAATCGATATGGCCGGCAACATCTCCAAACGGTTCAGCGCGTCCGGGATCCGCATCGCGCGCTTCTCGGGCGCGTGCCCGCGCTGGAACGTCCACGCTGCGTTCCTCACCCCCGGCATGATCCGCGTGCAGATCTCGCGGATGCCCGACGGCGGGCTGTACTTCTGCATCGCGCGCACCATCCGCAGCGACCGCGGCGGCTACAACGTGCCGCACACCGTGCACGCGATCGGCATGGGCTGTCCGATCGAGCGGGCGCGCGATCTCGTCTACGCCGACGGCGTCGACCTCGAGAACCTCGAGGCGGCCGTCCCCGTCGGGGTCACGTGCCGGCTCTGCGAGCACCTCGATTGCCCGCAGCGCGCCTTCCCGCCGCTGCTTCATCCGCTCCGCATCAAGGAGAACGTTCGCGGTGTTTCGTTCTACTCGCCGGTCGGCGACTAACAGTCCCGCTGGAAAACTACATGTAGAAAAACATCCTACCCACACGGGTCGGTTCGCGATATGAGTCGTCCATGTTTCGGTCAGCGCTGCTTCTGGGGTTGGGGCTGGCTTGCTTCGGGTGCTCGACGTTGCCCTCGCGTTACGCCACCCCCGAGGACGAAGAGTCCGGTTTGGTCGACGTCACCGAGTACGTGGGCGAGGGCGAGCGGCCTGCCGAGCGCACCGCGGCAGACGGCACCGCTCCCGGCCAGCAGTCGGTCGCTTGGGAAGACAACGGTCGCCCGATTCGTGAGCTCACGCCGGATCCGCGCCCCGAGGAGTACAAGCTCCCCGGCAACGACATGAAGCAGCAGATGCGGAAAAAGGGCGTGACGCCCGTCCCCTCGGCGACCCCGAGCACGCTCCCGCAGAACTGAGGGTCCCGGATATCGCGCCGCTCGGGCGCGCGATATCGTACGCCGTGCGGGCGACGAATCCCTGCTCCGAGCGTATTCTCTGCTCGGAAGATGCGCTGCGAGGCCTGCAAAGAGCTGCTGGATTTCGGGGACGCGAAGTACTGCCCCGCGTGCGGCTCTTCGGTCGCGAGCCCGCCGGCCGACCCCCTGATCGGGCAGGTCGTCGCCGGGCGCTACCGCATCACGCACCTGGTCGCCGAGGGCGGGATGGGCCGTGTCTACGCCGCCGAGCAGCCCATGGGCGCCGCCAGCCGCAAGGTGGCGATCAAGGTCCTGCTCGCCGAGTACTCCGGGCGCGACCAGGATATGCAGCGCTTTCTTCGCGAGTGCAGCACGGTCGCCGAGCTCGAGCACCCGAACACCATCAAGTTTTACGACTACGGCGACACCCCGGGCGGCGATCTCTTCATCGCGATGGAGTTCTTGAGCGGCAAGTCGCTGGCGCAGCTGCTCCGAGACGGCGCCCTGTCGCCCGAGCGGGCCGACCTGATCATCGGCCAGATCTGCGGCTCGCTGCAAGAGGCCCACGACCACGGCATCGTTCACCGCGATCTGAAACCTGACAATATCGTCATTACGTCACCGGGGGGTGCGCCCGACTTCGTCAAGGTGCTCGACTTCGGTATCGCCAAGCGCGTAGGCGGCCGCGACCCCAAGCTCACGCCTCTCGGCGTGGTGCTCGGCAGCCCGCCGTACATGAGCCCCGAGCAGTTCACCCTCCAAGAGGTCGACCCGCGCAGCGACGTCTACTCGCTCGGCGTGGTCTCGTACCAGATGCTGACCGGACGGCTGCCTTTCGAGGCGAACGACCCGCTCGAGTGGGCCGCTCTGCACATGAGCGCGCTCCCGGATCCCATCCTGGACCCCAACGTGCCGCCGCAGATGAAGAGCGCGATCGTGCGGGCGCTGTCCAAGGACCCCGCCGGCCGGCAGGAGAGCATGCGCCAGTTCTTCGGCGAGCTGACCCTCGGCTCGGGCTCGATGCCTCCCGGGCGGGCGTCGTCGGTCGTTCCCGTGCCGGCGCACGCGTTCGACCGCTCCGGCAACCTGATGGGCTCCGAGCCGCCGCTGCCGCGCCCGCCGCGCACCCCCGACGACGCTCGGCGCGATCACGTCGACACGCGTGATTCGTCCAGCTACCCCGGCTCGCCCTCGAGCGGCGACGACGATCAGCCTACGTTCATCAAGCGCTCCGACGACGCCTCGGCCCCGCTGCCTCTCGTGGTGCACCGCAAGAGCTCGAGCCCCGAGCTCATGTTCCACGAGATCTCGGGCTCCGACCTGCCGCGCATCAGCAGCGAGGCCGAGCCGGCCCGCGGCAGCCAGGGCACGCTCGTCATCGATCGGGCCGTGGCGGCGGCGCCCGTGCGGCCCAAGCTCACGATGCCCGACCTCTTGCCGCCCACCGTGCGAGAGCCCGAGCAGATCGCGACCGGCGGCGGCAAGGGCCGAACCTTTGTCGCCATCGCGGCGCTCCTCGTGGTGATCGGCGGCGTCATCGGCGCCGTGCTGTGGGGCGTCTACCTGAAGCCCGACCGCCCGAAGGCGAAGCGTGAGAAGCCGGCCGCCACCGCGGGCCGCAGCGGCGTCGATGCCCCGCCTACGCCGATCGACGTGCCGCCCGCGCCGCCGCCTCCCGAGAACGCGGGCCAGCCGGGCGCGCCGACGCCGACGGCAGCGCCGAGCTCGGCGCCCGTCCCCGAGAAGCTCTCGCCCTGCCAGACCGCCATCTTCTCCGCCGTCCAGGGTCGTTGCGACGTCGCCAAGCGCGCCTACGCGCGGTGCAACGAAGACAGCCCGTATTTTGCCTCCGCGCAGCGAGCCATCGGCGGCCTCTGCCCGTAGGTGGCTGGTCTTTTTCGCCGATAGCTTCGCGATCTCGGCGTCTCGCGTGCTCGCGTACTGGCAGTACGCTCCGCGCGACTCGCCACCGACCTCGCTCGCTCTAGGCGAAAACCACCAGCCACCTGGCCTTTCGGTCTAGATCACGTAATCGTCGACGTACCCTTCGACGAACACGGCGGCTTCGCCGAGCTGGACGTGGACCTCGTCGCCCTCCTCGAGGGCGAGAGCGGTCGCCTCTTCTTTGGGCACCTCGGCGACGAGAGCCTGGCCGTCCTCGAGCTCGAGGTCGAGCTTGACGATGTTGCCGACGCGGGTCGCGCCGACGACCTTGGCTTTGGGCTTGCCGGCGGATCCGGGGGGCGGATCGCCGCCGGCTCGGCCGAGGATACGGACGTCGTGGTGGCGGACGAACGCGCGCACGTCCGCGCCGTCTTTCTGGCGGCCGTCGAGGGGGAGATCGATCGTCCCGAGCGCGGCGCGGCCGTCTTTGGCCACGCCGGTGAGCACGTTCGACGAGCCCATGAAGCTCGCCACGAACGCGGTGGCGGGGCGGTCGTAGACGTCGCCGGGGGTGCCGGCTTGCTCGACCCTGCCCTTGTGGATAATGACAACTCTGTCAGCTAGCTCCATCGCCTCTTCCTGATCGTGGGTCACGAACAGGCAGGTGATCCCCTGGTCGCGCTGGAGCTTGCGCAGCCAGCGGCGCAGATCGAGGCGGACCTTGGCGTCGAGCGCGCCGAACGGCTCGTCGAGGAGCAGGACCTTTGGCGAGCGCGACGCGCTGGCGCTGGCCGCCCGACAGCTGGGCCGGGAAGCGCTTGTCGAAGCCTCGGAGCTGGACGAGCTCGAGCAGCTCGTCGACGCGCGGTCCGATCTCTCTCTTTGCGGTGCCGCGCACCTCGAGCCCGAACGCGACGTTGTCGCGCACCGTCATGTGCCGAAAGAGCGCGTAGTGCTGAAACACGAAGCCGAGGGCGCGATCTTGCACCTTGGAGTCGGTCGCCTCGACGCCGTGGATGTGGACGCGCCCGGCGTCGGGCACGTCGAGGCCCGCGATGAGGCGCAGGACGGTGCTCTTGCCGCCGCCGCTCGGGCCGAGGAGCGCGACGAACTCGCGGTCGGCGACCTCGAACGAGACGTCGTCGACGGCGCGGTGAGGCCCAAAGGCCTTCACCAGGTTTTCGACTCGAATCGCCATCGGATCAGGAGCGGCGGCGGCGCCTGAGCAGCGCGAGCGCGGCCAGGCCCGCGGTCGCGAGGCCCCAGCCAGCGTGTCCGGCGCCCGAAGGCTCGGTGGGCCCGTTCGGATCGACGAAGTCGAGCCCGGGCCCGCCGGCGCCCTCACCGGTGGAGCCACCGCCGCAGCCGCCATCGACGCAGGGGTCGACGGGCCCGCTCGCCTCGTAAGCGACGATGCAAACGTCGTCGAGCGTCCAGCCGCCCATCTGCAGGCCCTGATCGCTCTTCAACCAGAAGCCGACCTGCACGGTGCCGTCGGCGGCGATGGTGTCGGAGAGATCGACGTCCTGGAAGCGCCACTCCTTGTCGGTGTGGTGAACGTCGCTGCCCTGATCGCCCATGTCGGAGTCGAGGTTTGCCCAGACCGGCGTCTCGTTGGACTTGATCGTCGCCTGGTCGAAGAAGCCGTCCTCGACGTTGAGCCAGCGGCGCATCTGCAGGCGCACGTTCTTGTGGCCCATCGTGTCGACCACCGGCGTCTTCGCCCAGTTCTCGATGTTGGCTTGGTAGTTGCCGTTGTACTGCGGCTCGGGGACGAGATCGTTGCCGTACACCTTCTCGCCGCTCCACGCCTCGGTCGGGTCGCCGTTGAGCGAGCTGCCGTTTGCCTCGCCCCAGCCCCAGTCGTCGGCGCCCTCGTTGGGCTCGCCGGCGGCCAGATCGTGCGTCCAGCCCTGCGCCTCGGGGTCGGTCTCGAAGTCGGTGCAATAGAGCGGGATGACCTCACCGACGAAGAACTCGTACCAGGGGTCGGCCGCGTTGTCGGGCAGGTTCAAGGCGCTGCCGGCCTCGAACGCGACGTTCACGCCATACTCGACGACGGTGCCAGGGGTCTGGTTGGGGATGGTCGCCGAGAGTGACGCGCCGCTCTCGGCCATCACGATCGTGCCCTGCTGCGCGGGCTGATCGCGGTTGCGCCACGTGAGCACGGCCTGATCGAGCTGGTCGGTCTCGCACTCGGGGAACAGGCCGATGAGCTCGACGCTCACCTGGAAGCCCTCTTGCTTCGGGGGCGAGACGCCCAGGCTCGTGCTGCCGGCGTTGACCGCGACGAGGCCGTGGCGGCGGAACGCGGTGTTGATTTCGCAGACGTTGGGCGTGCCGTTGGTGATGTCGCCGTCGTCGTCGTCGGCGGCGAGCACCTCGGGGTGCATGCTCGGGATGTCGACGGCGCGGCGGAGCGCCTGGTAGTAGAGGACGTTCGCGTGGGCGACGCCCTCGGTCTCACCCATCTTCGCGACGAGCTCTTTGCGCATGTCCCAGAGCGCCTGGCCGATGATGAGCCCGTCGTAGTGCACCTCGCCGATGAGATCGTTCGGCCAGAAAGCCTCGTCGTTCGGAGGATCGATGTGGCGCAGCTCCTCGTCGCTGAGGAAGAACCCGCGCCCCATCGCCGGGTCACCGGTGATGGTGGCCGAGAGGTAGTCGCTCGCGCCCTCGCTGAGCGCGCCCTCGAACGCGCCGACGCCCTCGATGATCGCGTGGGCGTGCAGGGAGTGACCGTACTCGTGGTAGACGACGTCGGCGATGCGGCCGGTGTTCTCGCAACCGCTGCCGGCGGCGTAGAAGTTGATCGTCGTGCCGTCCGAGAAGGCGTTGCAGACGTCGTCGATGTTGACCTGGGCTTGGATGACAGAGCTGTTGAACGGGAGCTGGGGCGCGAACGTCTTCGCGTACTCGCGCACGCCGGCGGCGTGGACGAACGTGCTGATCTGCGCGTCGATCGCCTCGTCCGCCGATTGGTCCCAGAGGTAGCTCTGCAGGTCGGTCAGGCTGACGCTCAGCGTCGCCTCCGGGCCGGCGGCGTTCTGGACCCGCGCCCGATCGCCGTCGAGGAAGAGCTCGATCGGGGTGGGGCTCGGGCCGGTCCAGGTGAGGACGCCGGTGATGGTCGTCTTTTGCAGCGAGCCCTCGACGTTGACCTTGGTCAGGGGCAGCGGCGCTTCGAAGCGCGGGCCATACGACGGGCTACGCACGGGCACGTGCCCGCTCACGGTCGCGTTGGCGAAGCGGAGCATCTGTTCGCGCGCGATCGGCCGGCCACTGGCGGCGTCGACGTAGACCGTGAATTTGAGGCTGGGCCCAGCGACCGTGACCGGCAGCACGACGAACGTGTCGACGCCGCGGCGCCCGGCGGCGGCGAGCGGCAAGACGAGCGGTGCGCCGATGGATTGGACGGACGGCTCGCCTGCGAGGAGCGGCGAGGGGCCGGAGAAGAAGTCGGCGTCGACCCAGGCGAGCGCGCGCGCCTCTGCGACCGATGCGTCGACGATCTTGGCCGGGAACGAGGCGGCGACGCGCGGGATCGCCTCGGAACCGATCAGGAACAAGCGGTCGTTCTTGAACCGGAAGCTGACCTGCCCGCCCTTCACGCGCATCCCGCCTGCGCGCTGCGCGAAGCCGAGCGTGCGCATGTTCGCGTCGAGGTCGTTGGAGACGAGCTCGAAGTCGGTGAGCGAGGTGCCGGGAGCCAAGAGCGCGATGTGACGCTCGAGCATCGAGCGTGCGTACGCTTCGGCGACCGCCGGCGACGCCAACGAACCTGGGGCGGCGAGGCCAGGGCCGAAGAGGCGCTGCGGTACGCCGGTGCGGCCGTCGAACGACGCGCGCCAGCCGGGGCCGACGTCGGCGACGAAGGCGCTCCATGCCGCGCGCATCGCCCGCGGGGCGCGGTCCCAAACCGGCGCGCCGCGAACGCTACCGTCGGCCGGCGCGAGGCCCGAGGCGCTCAGGTGGCGTTCGAGCTCGGGTCGCCCCGCGAAGGCGTCGTGCGCGCGGAAGCCGAAGGCGGGCGTCGCGAAGACAGCGAGACACAGAGCGAGGCCGGAAGCGGGGAGGGCGCGGCGCATGGCGCGCGCAGCCTCGCCCGGTTTTTGGGGCGGCACAAGCGGAGTCAGGGCACGCGTGAGCCGGCGTCGTCGTCACCTGCGCGCCACGCGGTCGGCGTTTCGGTCAGCCACCCCAGGCCTTCGTTGAACACCCGGGTCGCGTCGGCGCCGTACTCGCCGTGACGCGCGCCCGGCAGCTCGAGGTAGCGGACGGCGCGCCCGCGGTGGGCGAGCTTCTGCGCGGCCTCGGAGAGATGGCTCCGCGCGTCGTGGTCACCGACGACGAGGAGCACTGCCTCGCTCTTGGTGAGGCTGGTCGGCTTGGGGGCGCGGGGCCCCGCGATCAGCACGGCGCGGGGGTAGCGATCGGGGTAGCGCGTGCCGAGGAGCTCGGCGCGCAGCGCGCCCTGCGAATAGCCGACGACCACGCGGCGCTCGCGGTCGAGCTCGATGCCGAGCTCGTCGCTCACGACCTCGAGGGCGCGCGTGATCCGTCGATCCAGGAGCGCCGCGTCTTCGGTCCATTTGGTGCGTGCGCTGGCCTTGCACCGCTGGTCACCCTGGAGCGACAGGATGGTCCCGAAGCGCACGCCGGCGTCGGCCCAGGCCTTGAACGCCGTTGGGTCGCCGCACCGACCGTGCAGGTAGACGATCGGGGTGGGCGTGTCGCCCGGCACGACGAGGACGGGCTTGTCCCCCGGGATGCGCACCTCTCTCACGACAACGTCGTGGGGGAGGTCGGCGGCGGCGGGCGGCGGCTCCTCGATCTCGCTCGCGTCGTCGGTGGCCACGGGGGTGGGGGCGGGCGCCGGCGCGACCGCGACCCGGTGCGGCGCGGGTGGGGCAGCGGTTCGGGCCGTCGGGGCGCACGCCGCCGCCCCGAGGACGAGCGCACCGATGATCGACCGCAACATAGCTCTCCAAGCTTACGCCGGCCGAACGATCCCGGCCAAAGGCGTGGTACGAGTTACGCATGGCGGAGCGAGATATGCCCTCGGGCGACGTGTTCAAGGTCGAGGCCGAGGCAGAGGCAGCGGCCAAGCGCCTCGCGGCCGAGGGGCAGCGCGGGCTGAACAACAAGTGCCCCGAGTGCGGCGCCCTCGGCAGCCTCGAGGAGCAGGACGACGGCGAGACGCGGTGCGTCGACTGTGACGTCGTGGTCGGCGCGACCTCGAGGCTGGGCGGGCTGGGGCGAAAGTAGGCGGTTGGCGGCCCGCGGTCACGCGCCGTAGAGCGCGAGGTAGTCTTCGGTCATCCGGTCGGCGCTGTAGCGGGCGAGCGCGACCTCGCGACCGCGCGCGCCCATGCGATCGCGGAGGGCGACGTCCTCGCGGAGGCGCGCGATCGAGGCGCGGAGCGCGGCCTCGTCATGGGCGGGGCTGAGCAGCCCGGTCTCGCCCTCGTCGACGAGCGCGGGGACGCCGCCGACGGCGGTGCAAACGAGGGGGAGCGCGGCGCTCATCGCTTCGGTCAGGCAGAGCGGCAAGCCCTCGGAGTCGCTCGAGAGCGCGAACACATCGAACGCCGCGAGGTACCGGGCGACGTCGCTCGTCTCGCCCGGAAAATGAGCGTAGGGCCCGACCCCGAGCCCGGTCGCGAGGGCGCGCGTGCGCTCGGCCTCGGCCCCGCTGCCGACGACGACGAGCCGGCTGCTCTCGCCGAGGAGCGGCGCGGCCGCGCGCACGAGCAGCGGGTGGTTCTTGACCGGAGCCATGCGACCGACCGTCCCCACGACGAAGGCGTCCGGGGGGATGCCGAGCTCGAGGCGTGTCTTCTCCCGGACCCCGGCGTCTCTCACGAAGCGGTCCGTGTCGGTGCCGTTCGTGATGACGTGGAGCTTGCGGCGGCGGACCTCGTGTATGGAGAGCGCGTAGTCGGCCACCGACTGGCTGACCGCGACGAACGCCCGCGTCGCGGCGGCCCCCGCCCGGCGCATCATGATCCGCTGCCAGGCGTCGGGGTGGGGGCCGTGCTTCGAGTGGACGGGCCGGGCGCCGGAGAGGCGCGCCGGGATCGCGGCGTAGATGAGCGGGATGGGGTTGTGGGTATGGACGACGTCGTACCGGTCGCGCATGAACCGCGCGAGCAAGCGCGCCGAGAGCGAGCGATCGAAGACGCCGAGTCGCTTGGGCACCGCGACCACCGAGGCCCCCGCCGACTGGAACTCACGGGCGAGGGGACCGCGGCGCGGCTCCTCGAGCGAGACCACCGTCACCTGATGGCCCCGTTTCACCAGGCGCTCGCAGAGCAAGAGCGAGACGCGCTCCGCGCCGCCGGTGTGGGTGCTGGAGAGGACGTGGGCGATCTTCATGACGGAACTGTCGCTGTCACGGGCCGGGTCAGTCGTGGTGCGCTTCGAGGTCGCTCGTGCTCAGGCTCGCGGGCAGGCGCCGGTAGTTGCGAAAGAAGTAGCCCGCCGTCAGCACGAGGCCTGGGATGTACCAGATCAAGCCGACGCCGAGGGCGTAACGCGACGCCGACGCGGTCTCTATGGTGAGACCGCCGGCCCCCCGGGCGGCCGGGAGCAGATGGGGGTACAGGCTCGCGGCGGCGCTCGCGAACATGCAGGCCAAGAACGCGGACGACGCCAGGAACGCGCGCCGGGCGCGGCCTTTGGCCATCTCGAAGCGGCAGACGGCGAGGGCGGCCGCGGCCGCGACCGGGAACGCGAGCACCACCGGGCGCTCGCGCACAGCCGCCAGCGCGAGCGGCTGCACCCAGAGCGTTGCCGCGGTCGTCAGGGCCGCGAGCGCGGCTGACGCCACGAAGAGGCGCCGGCTCAGGCTCGCCGAGCGCTCGGCGACGGGGCCGCGGGTCCGGTCCGTCAGCCAGAGCGATCCGTGGAGCGCGAGCCCGCACGCGGCGGTGACGCCGACGAGCACCGTGTAGCCGTCGAGGATGCCTACCCGCTCGCTCGCAGGCGACAAGTCGGTCCAGAGCGGAGCGAAGAAGCGGCCGCCCGGGTCGAAGCTCACGCCTCGCACGACGTTGCCCAGAGCGACGCCGAGGAAGAGCGCGATGGCGAGGCTCGAGGCCGCGAAGATGGTGTCCCACAGCTCGGCCCACACCGGGCCGCCGATCGCGTGGTGCTTCATCTCGATGCCGAGCGCCCGCCCGATGTACAGCCAGAGCAGCAGCTGGACCGGCAGGTAGAAGCCGCCGATGCCGATCGCGTACAGCTTGGGAAACGCGAGAAAGAGCGTGCCCCCGGCCGCGAGCAGCCAGACCTCGTTGCCGTCCCAGACCGGCCCGATGCTGGCCTGTGTCAGGCGGCGCTCGTCGGGTGACCGCGCGACGAGGCGGTGGATGATGCCGACGCCGAGATCGAAGCCGTCGAGCACGACGTAGACCGCGAGCGCGAGGCCCGCGAGGCAGAACCAGACGACCTCCAGCGTCACCCGCCCCTCGCGGGCTCGGCCGGAGGTCGCTCGGGCGCGGCGCTCGGACCGCGCGCGATGATGCGCATGGCCAGCACCAAGAACAGGGCCGAGAGCACGGTGTAGAGGCCCATGTAGCCGAGGAGCGTGAAGAGCACGTTGCCGCTCGAGACCTCGAGCGTGGAGCCGTCGCGCGTGCGCATGAGGCCGTGGATGATCCAGGGCTGTCGGCCCAGCTCGGCGGTGAGCCACCCCGCCGTGTTGGCGACGTAAGGCAGCGGGAGCGCGAGCATGAGCGCCCAGAGGACGGGGCGCGCCGAGAAAAGCCGCTTTCTCCAGAGAAGGAGCAGCGACAGCCCCATGAGCGCCATGAACATCGTCCCGAGCCCAACCATGACGTGGTACGCGTAGTAGAGGAGCGGGACGTTGTCGGGCCAGGTCGAGCGGTCGAAGCTCGTGAGGCCCTCGATGCGCGTATCCCAGCGCTGGTGGGTCATGATCGACAAGAACCGCGGCACGATGATGGGGTTGTCGAGCGTCAGCGTCTCCATGTTCGGCTGGCCGATCATGACGAGGCCCGCGCCGTCCTCGGTGTGAAAGTGCCCCTCCATCGCCGCGAACGTGACGGGCTGGTGCTTGGCCACCATCTTGGCCTGGGCGTCGCCGGCGGGGAACGCGACGAGCACCGTGGCGGCCGCCCCCACCACGACCGCGACCCCGAGGCATTTCTTGGCGTGCTCGAGGTGCTTGCCCGACAAGAGGTAGAACGCCGAGATCGAGGCGACGACGAACGCGGCGGTGATGACGCTGCCCAGCATCGTGTGCAGGTACTGCCAGAAAGCCCACGGGTTCGTGAGGTAAGCAAACAGATCTGTCAGGATAATCGTACCGTCGTCGGCGAGCGTGTAGCCGACCGGGTGCTGCATGAACGCGTTGGTGACGATGATGAACCAGCCCGAGAGCCACGAGCCCGCGAACACGAGCACCGCGACGCCGAGGTGAGCGCGCGGGGACATCTTTTTCTCGCCGAAGAGGAGCAAGTACAAGAATGACGACTCGAGGAAGAACGCAAAGAGCCCCTCCATCGCGAGCGTCTGCCCGATCACGCCGCCGGCCGCCTCCGAGAAGCGCGACCAGCCCGCGCCGAACTGAAACTCCATCGGCACGCCGGTGGCGACGCCCATCGCGAAGTTGAGCCCGAAGACCTTGGACCAGAAACGCGCCGCGTCGGCCGCGACGGCGTCGCCACGGCGGTAGGCCATCACCTTGAAGATCACGATGAAGAGGCCCAGGCCCATCGTGAGCTGCGGGAACAAATAGTGGTACGTGATGGTGAAGGCGAAGTGCAGGCGGTGGAGGCCGAGGGCGTCCATCGCTACTCGGGCCTCACCACCGTGACGGCGGCGCGATCCGCCGCGAGCGCGCGGGCGGCGAACGCCCGAAAGGCAGGAGGGGCCGGAGCCGGACGCGGGGCCGCGCTCGCCCCCTCGAACAGACGCGCGGCGCGCTCGGCCGGATCGCCGAGCGCCTCGCGCTCGGCGCGCGCGAAGCTGCGCCCCGCGGCCACGAGCTCGCCATCGGGCACCTCGCCCCGCGAGACACGCGCGACGAGCGCCGACGAGAGGCGGACGGCCTCGTCGATCCCCTCGGGCGGAGCGGCGATGTCGACGACGAGGAGACGCGCCGCCGCGGGCCCCGTCGTCCGCGCCGTCGCCGACGCGCCAGCGACGGGCGCGAGGGCGTGCTGCAACAGGCCCTCGTCGCGCCCGAGCAAGTGAGAAGCGTAGGCGGTCATCGCCGGGTCGGAGGCGCGCCAAGACAGGTGAGCGCGGCTGGGCCCTCGAAGGCCGATGCGTACGTCGCTCTCGGCGCCGGGCTGGGGTGCGCCCGGTTTGGCGCACGCCCGAGCGGGCGTGGCGCCCACCCAGCGCCCGACCTCTTCGGCAGCGGCTCGCGTCTGCGCCGCGTCGTGGTGGGCGAGCACGACCACCCGGATCGGCCCCCGCGCCAGCGCCCGCAGGCGCCGCGAGAGCTCGAAGGCGCTTCGCTTCGCCGTGTCGTCGGGCGGGCCGAACGGGGCGAAGAGCGTCGGCGGATCGATGGCGCGGGGTGCGTGCGCGGCGAGGCCCGGAGCGCCGCGACCCCAGACGCGCTCGACCTCGCGGCGCGCGGTCTCCTGGGCCTCGAGCAGGTGCTCGGCGCTCGGGGCCTCGGAGAAGAACGCCCGCGCCGCGAGATCGGCGGCGCGCAGCGCCGTGCGCTCGGGTGACTCGTCGGCTCGCGGGGTCGCTCGAGCCAAGAAGCCCATGCCGGCGGCGGAGACGAACGGGCGAATCTCGCCGTCGGCGGCGTCGCTCGCGCGGGCCGCGGCCCGCACGGCGATGGCGGCGCTGCCCCAGAGGTGCGACGGCTCTTCGGAGGGGGCGCACGGATCGCCCACGAGCACCCAGACGTCGCGCTGCCCCCGCTCGACGCGCGCGACGAGGTCGACCCGTCGTGCGGGCGGCGCCGGAGAGGAGGCAGCTCTGCGGATCGCGGCGTCGAGGCTGGCGACCTCGGCTTGCGGCGTCGCGTGCGGGACCTCGAGCGAGACCGCGGAGA
>ERZ761602.5083-NODE-5083-length-15942-cov-4.668723_pt1 | contig 15942 bp, 15 predicted proteins | sample MGYA00512165_ERZ761602 | MGnify/ENA primary metagenome ERZ761602 (study PRJEB28899, sample SAMN02445085) | bioreactor sludge metagenome | biome: EBPR sludge; isolation source: Thorneside wastewater treatment plant | place: Australia: Brisbane, Thorneside...
GCTTTGCGCCGCGCGACTATTTCCTCCCCGTCTCCCCGCCTCCCTGTGAATTTTCTTTCACGACACCGGCACGATTTTACCGGCCTGCCAAAGATGGGTGCAGCCGAGGCGGCGGGCTTCGGCGGGCGCATCCCCGTTCGCCTCGGGCGCCAGGCCGGCGACGGTGCGGTGGCCGTTCTCGCGCAGGCCGGCGGCCGCGTCAGCCGGCGTGCCGAACGGTACGTAGACGCGCTCGCCGTGCTTCGGCTCCGGCAGGGCGCGCAGGATCGGATCGAGATAGAGCGTGAAGCCGGTGCCGGGCTCCTGCGCGCGCGCGGCGCCGGCGCGCCCGGCGAGATAGCGCCCGCCGAGTCCGATCTCGCCGCGCACGCCGGCGCGGAAGATCGTGAAGCTCACGCCGGTGTGGTATTCGAGCCCGCGGCTTTCCACCGGATCGATCGTGAACGCCGTGCCGGGCAGCGCCGCCATGAGCGCGCGCGCCACCGCGCCGAGCCGGTCCGCCTCGCGCCGCGCCGCGTCGGGCAGCGGAATGCGTGCGAGCTTGTCGAGCGCCGACTCGGCGGTGCCGGCCGCGCGCAGCAGCAGCCCGAACACGGTGGCGCCCTGGCCGAGCGGTGCCGCGGCCACGTCCACGCCGGCGGCGTCCTTCCGGTCGAGCGCGGCACGCACGGCGGCGGCAGCCCGCGCCGGCGCCTCGAGCGCGGCCAGCACCTGCGGCACCAGCGCTGGCACGGTGAGATCGACCGAGAGCTTCGCGACGCCGATCCGCGTCAGCCCGTCGATGGCCATGGTCACGGCCTCCACGTCGGCGGCCTCGCTCTCTGAGCCGATCAGCTCGGCGCCGATCTGCGTGAACTGGCGCTCGGGCCGGAGTTGCTTGCCCTTCACGCGCAGCACGTCGCCGGCATAGGCGAGGCGCAGCGGGCGCGGCGCGTTGGCGAGGCGCGTGGTCGCGATGCGCGCCACTTGCACCGTGATGTCGGTGCGCAGCCCCATCATGCGCTGCGAGACCGGATCCATGAGCCGGAACGTCTCGTTGGTCATCGCCGCGCCGGCGCCGTCGAACAGCGTGTCCTCGAATTCGACCAGCGGCGGATCGACCCAGTCGTAGCCGTAGCCGGCGAAGCAGGCGCGCAGCCGCTGCACGAGGTCGGCCGCGAAGGCCGCGTCGGGCGGAAGGATGTCGCGCAAGCCCGCGGGCAGCAGCGCTGTGGTTTCGGCCTCGGTCATGGCGGCGGATGCGGTGCGGGCTCGGCGGTGGCGCAGCGGAGGCCGGAACATAGAGCCTTCCCGCGGCTCCGGGGAAGCGCCGAGATGCGGCATGGCGGGCCGGCGCTTTTCCTCACCCGGCCGCGCCGCGGTCCTGCTACAGTCGGATGCGAACGCGAAGCCGCCGCCCTTTGCCCACGACCTGAGCCGCGCATGCCGAAGCAACGCACCGGTCCCGTCACCGTCGCCCTGTTCGCCGGAGGCGCCACGATCGGCCTCGCCGTGGCCGCGCTCTGGGGCTACCGCGTGCTCATCGAGGAGCCCGGCCCCGTCACGGTGCAGGACGACCGCGGCTCGGTCGCGGCGGCGGAAAAAAGCCGCGCCGCGCCGCCGGCCGTGATCTGGGACCGCACCTATGGCGGCACGCGCATCGACGCGGCGCGGCGGATCCTGCCGTGGGGCAAGGACGGCCTCGTCGTCGCCGGCCGCACGCGCTCCAAGGGCCAGGGCGGCGACGACGTGTGGCTCGTGTTCCTCGACGCCGACGGCAAGGAGACCGGCGAGCGCCTGATCGGCAGCCCGGACTTCGACTGGCTCACGGCGATGGCCGCGACGCGCGACGGCGGCCTCGTGCTGACCGGCTCGCGCAGCGACAAGGAGATCACGCGCTCGTCGGGCTGGGTCGTGCGCCTCGACGCCAAGGCCGACGAGCTCTGGCGGCGCGAGTTCGACGCCGGCGACCCCAAGGGCACGAGCGGCCTCACCGCGATCGACGAGCTGCCCGATGGCGGCCTCGTCGCCGCCGGCTCGACGACGGTGAAGAGCGCGGGGCAGTACGACGGCTGGCTGCTGCGCCTCGACAAGGACGGCAAGGTCGTCTGGCAGAAGACCGTCGGCGGCCCGGAGGAAGACGCGCTGTTCTCGGTGGCGGCGCTGCCCGACGGCGGCGCGATCGCCACCGGCGCCTACGGCGCGGACGGGCAGGGCTGGCTGCTGCGCGTCGACGCGAAGGGCGAGACGCTGTGGGAGAAGCGCTACGGCGGCACCGGCTACGACGTGTTCAACGCCGTCATCCGACATGGCGGCGACGGCTTCGTCGCCGCGGGCACGACGCGCTCCAAGGGCCCGGCCGGCGGCGCCGCGTGGGTCATGCGCCTCGACGCGAAGGGCGAGCCGCTCTGGGAGCGGCTGCTGACGCCGGTCAAGGCCGCCACCGCCAATTCGGTGCTGGCGCTCGCGGACGGCGGATTGCTCGTCGCCGGCGGCAGCATCGTCGAGCCCGGCCTCGGCAACCCGACCGAGAAGGCTTGGCTCGCGCGGCTCGGGCCCGACGGCGCGGTGCTGTGGACCAAGGTGTTCGAAGCCAACGCCGACGAGAACCTGTTCTCGGCGGTGGCGCTGCCCGATGGCGGCTTCGCCGTGGCCGGCTTCACCGCGGCCAAGGGCGCCGGCGAGGGCGACATCTGGGTCATCCGCCTCGGCTACAAGTAGCGCGGCGGACGCTTCGCGATCGCCGCCGGCCGCTCAGAATTTCAGCGGCTTCACCTGCGTGACATTGGGCAGCGCGCAGATGTTCATGATGACGAGGTCGCTGGCCGGCGCGTCGATCGCGAGCAGCGCGATCGCCTCGCCGCCGGGCGCCTGGCGGCCGAGGAAGAACGTCGCGATGTTGATGCCGGCGTCGCCGAGCGTCTTGCCGAGATTGCCGACCATGCCGGGCCGGTCGATGTTGCGGACCAGCAGCATGTGATCGCGCAGCTCGGCCTCGACGCGGATGCCCTCGATCTCGACGAGGCGCGGCCGGTCGCCGCCGATGATCGTGCCGACGACCGCGCGGTCGCGGTTCTCCTTCTTCACCGTGATCTTGATCATCGCCTGGTAGTCGGTCACCTGCGGGCGCTTCTCTTCGGTGACGGCGATGTCGCGCTCTTTCGCGAAGAACGGCGCGTTGACGAGGTTGACGCCCTCGTAGAGCGGCTTCAGGAGGCCGTTCAGGATCGCGGCGGTCAGCGGCCTGGTGTTGAGATCGGCCGCCTGGCCTTCGTATTCGATGTGGACGCCGCGGATCGCCGATTCGGCGATCTGCCCCGCGAAGCTGCCGAGCTGGTCGGCGAGCTTGAGATAGGGGCGCAGCTTCGGCGCTTCCTCGGCCGAGACGGCGGCCATGTTGATCGGATTGGTGACGGTGCCGTTCAGCAGATAGTCGGCGATCTGCTCGGCGACCTGGATCGCGACGTTCTCCTGCGCCTCCTCGGTCGAGGCGCCGAGATGCGGCGTGCACACGACCTTGTCGGAGCCGAACAGCACGTTGGTCTTGGCGGGCTCGACCTCGAACACGTCGAGCGCGGCGCCGGCCACTTTGCCCGAATCGAGCGCGGCCTTGAGATCGGCTTCGGCGACGAGGCCGCCGCGCGCGCAGTTCACGATGCGCACGCCGGTCTTCATCTTCGAGATGCTGTCCTTGCCGATGATGCCGCGCGTGCCGTCGGTGAGCGGCGTGTGCAGCGTGATGAAATCGGCGCGCGCGAACAGCTCGTCGAGCTCCACCTTCTCGATCTCGAGCTGCTGCGCGCGGCCCGGCGAGAGGAACGGATCGAACGCGACGACGCGCATCTTGAGGCCCTTCGCGCGGTCGGCGACGATGGTGCCGATGTTGCCGCAGCCGATGATGCCGAGCGTCTTGCCGGTGATCTCGACGCCCATGAAGCGGTTCTTCTCCCACTTGCCGGCCTGCGTCGAGCGGTCGGCCTCGGGGATCTGGCGCGCGAGCGCGAAGATCATCGCGATCGTGTGCTCGGCGGTCGTCACCGAGTTGCCGAACGGCGTGTTCATCACGAGCACGCCGCGCGCTGTGGCGGCGTCGACGTCGACGTTGTCGACGCCGATGCCGGCGCGGCCGACGACCTTGAGCTTCGCGGCGCCGGCGAGGATGTCGGCCGTCACCTTGGTCGAGGACCGGATCGCGAGGCCGTCGTATTCGCCGATGGCGGCCTTGAGCTGGTCCGGCTTCATGCCGGTCTTGACGTCGACGTCGATGCCGCGCTCGCGGAAGATCTCGGCGGCGCGGGGGCTCATGGCATCGGAAATGAGGACTTTGGGCATGGCTCGTCTCGGGCTGTCGGGTGGCGAAGGGGAAGCGAACGGGCGCGCTCAGGCGCCGCGACTACCTCGCCATCGCCCGCATTCGTAGGCGCCTCCCGGCGTCGCAGCGACGTCCGACATCCGCCGTTCCGCCCCCTTGCCTCACGCCGCCGCTTTGGCGGCCGTTTTCGCCTCGGCGAAGGCCCAGTCGAGCCAGGGCAGCAGCGCCTTGATGTCGGCCGTTTCGACCGTGGCGCCGCCCCAGATGCGCAGGCCCGGCGGCGCATCGCGATAGAAGCCGATGTCGTAGGCGACCTTCTCCTTGGCGAGCAGGCTCACGATCTTCTTCGCGAGCTCCGCCTGCGCCGCCGGCGGCTCGGCCGCCACGGCGGGCTCGGTGAATTTGAGGCAGATCGAGGTGCACGAGCGCACGGCCGGATCGCGGGCGAGGAAACCGGCCCAGCCGGCGCGCTTCACCCATTCGCCAATCGCGGCGAGATTGCCTTCCGAGCGCGCGATCAGGCCCTTCAGGCCGCCGGCGCCCTCGGCCCATTTCAAGGCGTCGATCTGGTCCTCGACGCAGAGCATCGACGGCGTGTTGATCGTTTCGCCCTTGAAGATCGCCTCGTTGAACTTGCCCTTGCTGGTCATGCGGAAGATCTTCGGCAGCGGCCATGCGGGCGTGTAGCTCTCGAGACGCTCGATCGCGCGCGGCGAGAGCACGAGCATGCCGTGTGCGGCCTCGCCGCCGAGCACCTTCTGCCAGGACCAGGTGACGACATCGAGCTTCTGCCACGGCAGGTCCATCGCGAAGACGGCCGAGGTGGCGTCGCAGATCGTCAGGCCCTTGCGATCGGCCCTGATCCAGTCGCCGTTGGGCACGCGCACGCCCGAGGTGGTGCCGTTCCAGGTGAAGACGACGTCGCGATCGCAATCCACCTTGGCGAGGTCGGGCAGCTCGCCATAGGGCGCCTCCATGTGGCGGACGTCCTTGAGCTTCAGCTGCTTGGTCACGTCGGTGACCCAGCCGGCGCCGAAGCTCTCCCAGGCGAGGATGTCGAGGCCGCGCGCGCCGAGCAGCGACCACAGCGCCATCTCGACCGCGCCGGTGTCCGAAGCGGGGACGATGCCGATGCGCCAATCCTTGGGGATGCCGAGGATCGCGCGGCTGCGGTCGAGCACTTCGGCGATCCGCGCCTTGCCCTCGCTGGCGCGGTGCGAGCGGCCGACGAGGGCGCCCTTGAGCGCGTCGAGCGACCAGCCCGGCCGCTTGGCGCAAGGGCCTGAAGAGAAATGAGGAACGGCCGGCCTCGCGGCCGGCCGGGCGACGGCTGCGGTCATCGTCGTGCCCTGATGGTGCGGTGCAAAAGCGCGCGGAGTTTAGGAACCGGGCCGGGCAGGGTCAACGCGCGCGCGGTGCGGGCGATGCGGCGCTTGGCCGCAAATCGCGGGCAGGCAACGGCGCCGTTTGCACCTATCTTGCGGGCACCCAGAACGGCCCGGATTCCATGCTGCGAATCGTCTTCGTCGTTGCCGCGTTCCTCTTTCCGGCCGCCGCCGCCGCCGAGGCGTGGGGTCCGCCCACGGCCGACTACAGCGCGGTTCTGTCGTTCACCGACGGCCGCGGCGAGACGCTGTCGCACCGGATCGCCTACACCGCCAAGCGCCAGCGGCTCGACTACAAGATCGGCGACCGCGAGGAGATCGTCGTCGTCGATCACGAGGCGGCGGCGGTGTTCGTGCTCTATCCGCAGCAGAAGCGCTACCGGAAGGCCGCGCTGGTGCAGCCCGAGTTCGACCTCGGCGTCGGCCGCGCGGATACCAAGCGCGAGCGCGTGGGCGAGGAAGAGGTGGCCGGGCACAAGGCCGCGAAATACCGCGTCGAGGCCAAGACCGCGCAGGGCCAGGAGTTCAGGGGATTCGCGTGGCTCTCGGCCGAGCGCGTCCTCCTCAAGCTCGACGGCGAGGTCACGCAGGGCCGGCGCAAGCGGCGGCTGACGATGATCGCGAGCGAGATCAAGATCGGCCCGCTCGACGAAGCCGTCTTCCGCGTCCCGGCGGAATACGGTCTGCTCGAAGACAAGCGGAAGTGATCGCCGCCGCGGCCCGGCCGCCTTGCCCGGCTTGCGGAACATTCCTAGCGTCGGCTGCGTAGTATTACCTGCGGCGCCGCGCGGCGCCGCCGCGCCCATCCAGCCACGAAAGGCCGTACCATGAAGTCGCTCCCGATGCTCGCCGCGGCGGCCGCGTTCGCGCTCGCGGCGCCCGCGCAGGCGGATCCGAGGCAGAATCCCACCGCCGATTACGTCGCCGACGCGGTGTCCAAGACCGAGGGCCAGCCCGACTCCGCCTCGAAGATCTGGCACACGAAGGACAAGGTCCGGGTGGACGTGAGCCACCAGGGCCAGAGCATGACGGTGATCATGGACCGTCCGGCGAAGAAGATGACGGTGCTGATTTCGAAGTCGAAGGCCTATCAGACCGAGGAGATGCCCGAGGGCGAGGCGAACAACCCGATCGCCAGCGGCACCTGGGAGGTGGCCAAGGCCGGCGAGGAGACGGTCGCCGGCGTCGTCACGACCAAGTGGAGCGTCGACGGCAAAGGCACCGACGGCCGCGCGTTCAAGGGCTTCGTCTGGACGACGAAAGAAAACATCCAGGTGAAGATGGACGGCATCGCCGAAGAGGAGGGCAAGAAGCTCAAGGTCGCCTCCGAGCTCAGGAACCTCAAGATCGGCCCCGTCGACGCGAAGGTGTTCGAGATTCCGAAGGACTACAAGCCGATGCCGAAAGAGAAGGACTGACGGCCCGGCGCGGCGCGCGAGAATGCGGGCGGCTCCCAATGGAGCCGCCCGTTCTCGTTCAGGCCGCCGGGAACGTGCCCGGCCGCCGGCGCAGGAAATGCGCGCATTCGCAGGACAGCACCATCTCGCCCGCATGGTTGTAGGTCTCGTGCGACATCAGCAGCGCGCCGCGGTCGGGCTTGGAGCGCGAGGGCGTCACCGAGATCACGCGCGAGACGACGCGCAGCGTATCGCCCGGGCGCACCGGCTTCAGCCAGCGCAGCTTGTCGAAGCCGGGGCTCGCGAGGTTCGAGGCGTCGAGGATGCCGCTGCCGAGGAACGAGCGGAACGTGATGCACAGCGTGAGGAAGCCGCTCGCCATCAGCCCGCCGAGCATCTCGGTGCGCTTGGCGTGCACGTTCATGTGCGACGATTGCGGGTCCCACTGCAGCGAGAAGTCGATGATCATCGAGTCGGTGACGGTGATGCCTTCGGTCTCGAAGGCGTCGCCCGGCTTGAAGTCCTCGAGCCAGAGGTCGTAGCCAGGCAGCGTGCGGGCGGGGGCGCTCATCGCACTTGCGCCGCGATCGCCGCGCCCAGATCGCCGGTCGAGGCCTGGCCGCCCATGTCGGGCGTACGCGGGCCGCCGCCGCCCACCACGTCCTCGATCGCGCGCACGATCGCGGCCGCGGCTTTCGCCTCGCCGAAATGATCGAGCATCATGGCGCCGGACCAGATCTGGCCGATCGGATTGGCGATCTTCTTGCCGTAGATGTCGGGCGCCGAGCCGTGCACGGGCTCGAACATCGAAGGATGCGTCTTCTCGGGATTGAGATTGGCGCCGGGCGCGATCGCGATCGTGCCGGTGGTGGCGGGGCCGAGATCGGAGAGAATGTCGCCGAACAGGTTGCTGCCGACGACGACGTCGAAGCGCTCGGGGAAGCGCACGAAATGCGCGCACAGGATGTCGATGTGGTACACGTCGACCTTGACCTCGGGATACTCGGCCGCGATTGCTTTCACGCGCTCGTCCCAATAGGGCATCGTGTGGATGATGCCGTTGGATTTCGTCGCCGAGGTGAGGCGCTTCCGGGGGCGCGACTGCGCGAGGTCGAAGGCGTAGCGCAACACGCGGTCGGTGCCGCGCTTCGTGAAGATGCTTTGCTGCATCGCCATCTCGGCCTCGGTGCCGTCGTACATGCGGCCGCCGACGTTCGAATACTCGCCCTCGCAGTTCTCGCGCACGATCCAATAGTCGATGTCGCCGGGCTTCTTGCCGGCGAGCGGGCAGGGCACGCCCTGCAGCAGGCGCACGGGCCTGAGATTCACGTATTGCTCGAAGCTGCGCCGGATAGGGATCAGCAGCCCCCACAGCGAGACGTGGTCGGGAATGCCGGGCCAGCCGACGGCGCCCAGATAGATCGCATCGAAGCCGCGCAGCCGGTCGATGCCGTCCTTTGGCATGAACTCGCCGCTCTTGAGGTAGCGGTCGCAGCTCCAGTCGAAATGCTGCCAGTCGAGCGCGAAGCCGTGCTTGCGCGCCGCCGCCTCCAGCACCCGCTGCCCCTCGGGTACCACTTCTTTGCCGATGCCATCGCCGGGGATCACGGCGACCTTGTAGCGTCTCATTCCGGCACTCCGGGTGAATTGCGCGGCTCGGGAACACGCCCCCGCGCGGGTGCGCCCCACCTCTTCGCAATCATTTCCGTCGGTGGCAAGGGGGCGAGTGACGCGCTACAGCGCCAGCCGGAAGTATCGCACGCCCTCGATCGGGTTGTCGTAGTAGGCTCCGATCTCGGCGAAGCCGAGCGCGCGGTAGAGCGCCTGCGCGGCGGTCATTTCCTTGAGCGTGTCGAGCACGAGGCCGCGATAGCCGCGCTGCCGCGCCTCGTCGATCGCGCGCTCGGCCAGGCGCCGGCCGAGCTTGGCCGCGCGGAAGGCGGGGCGCACGTAGAGGCGCTTCATTTCGCAGGTGTCCCCGGCCGCGCCGGAGAGGCCCGCGCCGCCGCAGGTGAGCCGCGCGCCGCCGTAGTTCGGCAGCGGGCGCAGCGCGACGACGCCGGCTGCGGCGCGGCCCGCGCGCGCCACCAGAATATCGCCGCGCGGCGGCGCATAGGCGCCGGGCAGGGTCTTCAGCTCTTCCTCGAACCCCTGGAAGCAGAGGTCGGTGCCGATCGAGATCTGATACTCGCGGAACAGCCGCGCCACCGCGGCCATGTCGTCGTCGCCGCGGGCCGGCGTGATCGCGAGATAGGATGCCGCGGTGCTCACGCATCGCTCCCGTTCAACGCGAAGCTGAGATAGGTCGCCGATCCGCGCGCGTAAACCGTTCCCTTCGCGTCTTTCACCTCGGCGTCGGCGATGCCGATTCGGCTGCCCGCGCGCACCAGCCGGCCCTCGGCGAAGAGTTCGCCGGTGTCGCGCGTGATCGGGCGGAAATAATCGACCGCGAGCGTCACCGCGGTGCCGCCGCGCCCCTTCTCCTGCGCGCTCTGGATCGCGGCGCCGGTGGCGGTGTCGACCAGAATCGCGGCCAGGCCGCCATGCACGCCGCCCATCGGGTTGTAGTGGCAGGTCTCGGGCTTGCAGCGATACACGGCGCGGCCGCGCTCGGCGAGGACCGGATCGTAGTTCACGCTCTTGTGGATCGAGGGCAGCGGCAGGCGGCCGTCGGCCTGGGCGGCGATGAATTCGAATCCCGTCATGCGCCGCGCCGCGGCCTGGAGGATCGCGGGATCGTCCCACGCGATCTCGCGCGTCTCGTAGACGGGCGCCGGAATGTCGGGCCGCGCGTCGCCGCTCCAGGGCCCGGCTTCGGTCGGGAAGACGGCGAAGCAGCCGCGCCCCCGCGCCAGCACCTTGCCGTCGGGGCCGAGCACGTCGGCTTCGGACCAGGCGACCTGCTCGCCGGCGTGGATGAGAGACGAGACGCAGGTCACGCGGCCCATCGCGGGCAGGATCGGGCGCAGATACGAGATTTCGAGGCGGATCGTGGCGGTGCCGCGCCCCTGCGGCAGAGTCGATTGCAGGCCGACGCCGCAGGCCGAATCGAGCAGCGTCGCCGCATAGCCGCCATGCACCGTGCCGAACGGATTGAGCAGGTGCTCGCCGGTTCCGCCTTCGAAGCGCGCGCGGCCTGGGTCGGCCGCCACCAGGCGGAAGCCGAGCAGGTCGTAGATCGGCGGCTGCGGCAGGATGCCGGCCGCGATCGCGCGGAAGAAGTCGAGGCCGCTCTGCGCGCGCCGCGCCACCGCGAGCGGGGCGGGATCGGCCCACCGCGCGGTGCGGCGGCGTGCTTCGGCTGAAACGTCGGGCATGGCGCCGCTTCCTTAGCGAGGAAAACCTGGCCTGCCAATCGCTCGCTCTGGCACGGCCGCGCTAGGGGCGGTCGTCGGCTACCGCAGACAGCGCAATCCTCGCGCGCAGCTCGGCCCAGAACCGGTGCACCGGTTGCGGGCGGAACAGCCGGTGCGCGAACGCAGTTTCCCATTCGCTCGCGAACGATCGAGAGACGCCCGCCTCGTCGTAGAGGCGCTGCACGAAATCGACGAATCGCCCGCGTTCGCGCGTTGCGCGCGCGATGGCCCGTCCGCGGATGTAGTCGCGGGGGATTTCCCGCTTGGCGAGGGCCTCGGCAGCCTCTCGAATCGCCCGCGGATCCGGCGGAACGATGGCGCAGTACTCCGCATCGAAGAAATAGTCCCGGCCACCCTTGCTCGGCGTGCTGACGACGGGCAGGCCCGCGAGCATGTATTCCATGGACGCCACGTTGCCGCCTTCGATCGCGGAGAGCGAGAGCCCGACACGCGCGCGGTTCAGGATGACGTTGATCTCCGCGGTTCTGAGCGCGCGCAGGCCGGCCTCCGGCGTCTCGTTGCAGAAGCGTCCGTTCGGAAACATCGCGCGGAGCTGGCGATAGTACGGGTCCGTCGCGTCGAACGGCCTGTCGTGGAAGTAGCCGATCAGGGCGAGGCGGGGAATTTCGGCCGCCAGTTCGTGGCGCTTCCACGGATGGAAGGCCGCATTCAGGACGGCGTCGAATTCCGCCGGTTGTCCGGCCAGCAGCGGGTAGCGCCGTTCGTCGACGAACGCGTTGTGCGGCGCCAACACGGCATCCAAGCCGGCCGCCTCGGCGATCGGAAGCTCGCCGGGGTCGTTGCAGAGATAGATGAAGCGGTCCTGCGGCCGCCGGCGCAGATGCGCGGCGCGCTGCTCGCGCAGCAATTCGGCGACATGGGCCGACTCCAGGCTCCAGCTGAGGCCCTGGAGAAAGCAAACCGGCGCCGGAAAATCCGCCGGCATCAGATGGAGCGTCCGGTGCGTCGGGAACTTGATCGAGATTATTACGGGGTGCAGCGAAATCGCATGCGCCAAGTGCACGGGTTCGTCGCGCGTGGCTGGTGGCTTTTCAGCGCTCATGTCGCGAGGGCGCCGGAAGAGGCCCACCGCGCGGTGCGGCGGCGGACCACGGGCGGAGCGGCGGCGGGCATGGCGAAGTCCTAGCCATGCCCGCCGCCGCTGCCAAGCCCGGGAGGGCCGGGTTCAGGCCACCGACCGCGTCGGCTTGTCGTTGGCGTTTGCCGGCGCGGGCAGGTCCTCGCGGCCGTGATCGACGGCGAAGAAGATGCCGGCCCGGTTGAGGCCCATGTCGCGCAACGCACGGTCGTCGAGGCTCAGCAGCTCGCCGAGCGCGCGCCTGCGGGCACGGCGCTCGCGCAGGGCATCCAGCACGCTGGCGACGAGGCGCCGGCCTGCGCGCGCGATCGCGCCGAGCACACGGGTGTAGGACCGGGTGCGCAACGCATGGCCGCGCAGCAGGTAGTGGTCGAAGTCGATGCGGCCGTCCTCGGTGCGGCGGATGGCGGGCGTGGCGCCGTCGAGGCCGACCGCGGACAGCGAGCGGGCGTCTGAGCGGGGGAGGGCGGGGATCAGGGACATGGCAGGTCTCCGTGCTATCGGATGAGCGGAATTCAGCGTTCGGCCTGTCGAGCCCCGGCGCGGATATTCCATCATCTCCGGCAAAAACGTAGTGACGGCCGTCACAGGCGACAAACGATCGCTTCTCGCGCTATAGATGAGCCGGGTTCAACCATGTCCGAACTTCCCCCGCTCGACGCCCTGCGCGTCTTCGACGCCGCCGCCCGGCGGCTCTCCTTCGCCGCCGCGGCGGCGGAGCTGCATCTCACCGCCTCGGCGGTCAGCCACCGCATCAAGGCGCTCGAGGCGCAGCTGGGCCTCGTGCTGTTCGAGCGCCTCACGCGCAAGGTGCGCCTGACCCCGGCCGGCCGCGCCTACGCCGCGGCGGTGGCCGACGCCATCGCGATCCTGCGCGAGGCGACGCGGCGGCTCGCGGCCGAGGCGAACCGGCCGCTCACCGCCAGCGTCACGCCGCTGTTCGGCGCGCGCTGGCTGTTGCCGCGGCTCGCGCGCTTCGAGGCCGCGCATCCCGGCCTCACCGTGCGCCTGATCAGCACGACGCGCATGGCCGATTTCGCCACCGACGGCGTCGATTGCGCCGTGCGCTTCGGCAAGGGCGCGTGGCCGGGATTGACCGCGCATCGGCTGATGTCGCTCGACTACGTCCCGGTCTGCGCGCCCGCGCTGGCGCGCCAGGGGCGGCTCAAGTCGCCCAACGACCTCAAGCGCTTCACGCTGCTGCACGCCGAGGCCACGTCCGAGGCCTGGCGCATGTGGCTGCTGGCGGCGGGGGCCGTGGGCGTCGATCCCGAGTCGGGGCAGACGCTGTCGGACACGACGGCGGTGATCCAGGCGGCGATCGACGGCAACGGCATCGCGATTTCCGACCGCAAGTTCATCGCGCGCGAGCTGAAGCAGCGCCGGCTCGTGACGCCGTTCTCGATCGACATGCCCTCGGGCGGCGCGTTCTATTTCGTCTATCCCGAAGGCCGCGCCGGCGACCGCCGCATCGCGGCGTTCCGCGACTGGGTGTTGAAAGAACTCGCGCGCGCACCCGTCTAGCGCGGCGCGCGGCCGATCGGCCTTTCGCCGCCGATCCATCGCCGAAAGCTTTGCGGATTGATCTGAATCAACGTCATTGCCCGGCGGTCCGGTAGTTTTCGAGCGGTGGGCATCGGCGATGTGCTGTTTCACGGGGCGGAGTGTCCGGGCAGCGCCGACGGGCTCGCCGGATCGAGTCTGAACGGGGGATAGGGCGGCCTTGGCAATCACGTCGGCGGGCGGGAGCGCACCGGCAGCGGGCGAAGCAGCAGACGGCGCGCCGTCGCAGTGGCCGGTGGCCGAGACGCTTTGCCGGGTGCTGCACAACGACTGGGTCAACGACACCTACAAGCATCTGATCGTCGATGCCGCCCACGGCGCCGCCCGCGCCGCGCCGGGCCAGTTCTTCCACCTGCTTTGCCCCGTCATCGGCGAGAACGCGCCGTTCTTCCGCCGGCCGATGAGCGTCTACCGCATCGACAAAGCGCAGGGGCGGCTCGAATTCCTCTACAAGATCGTCGGCCGCGGCACGACGACCCTGGCCACGCTCGCCCCCGGCGACGAGCTCAACGTGTTCGGTCCGCTCGGGCGCGGCTTCAGCCTCGGCGCCGATCGCAAGCACATCGTCCAGGTCGCGCGCGGCGTCGGCCTCGCCACGCTGGCGCCGGTGGCCGAGAGCGCGGGGCGGCTCGGCATCCGCACCACGGCGATCCTGAGCGCGCGCAGCCCGGAGCACGTCATGTCGGCGGACTATCTGCGCTCGGTCGGCGCCGAGGTCGTCGCCGTCACCGACAGCGAAGGGACGAGCGCCGCCGCGGCGGTGGAACGCCGGGTGCGGTCGCTCGTCGAGCGGGACGGCGGCGATTTCTTCGTCACCTGCGGGTCCAACCGGCTGCTGCGCATGCTGCAGCGCCTGGGCGCGGAGTACGGGATCGGCGGCGAAGTGGCGATGGAGCAGCCGATGGGCTGCGGCAACGGCATGTGCTTCGCGTGCGTGGGCTCGTTCCGCAACGGCGAGGGCGGCACGAGCTATCGGCGCGTGTGCTGGGACGGGCCGGTGTTCGATCTTCAGGAGGCGATCGCATGGTCGACATGAGCGTCCGGATCGGCGGCGTCGCGCTCAAGAATCCGGTCATGCCGGGCTCGGGCTCGATGGCCGAGGGCCTCACGCGGGTGATGGACCTCAACCGCATCGGCGCCATCGTCACCAAGACGGTCACGCCCGACCGGCGCGAAGGCTGTCCGCCGCCGCGCATGGTGGAATACAAGGACGGATCGCTGATGGCGATCGGCATCCCCTCGCAGGGGCCCGACTACTACATCGCCGAGATCCTGCCGCACTATCGCAGCTTCGACACGCCGCTCGTGTGCAGCGTTTCGGCGCCCACGGTCGATGCGTTCGGCGCGATCACGGCCAAGCTCAGCACGCCCGGAGTGGCGGTCATCGAAGCGAACATCTCGTGCCCGAACCTCGAGGCGGACGGCAAGGCGTTCGGCATGGATCCCGAAGCGAGCGCGCGCGTGATCCGGCGGATGAAAGCGAGCACCGACCGCCCGGTATGGGCCAAGCTCACACCGAACGTCACCGACATCGCGGCGGTGGCCCAGGCGGTCGAGGACGCGGGCGCCGACGCGGTCACCTGCGCCAACGGCATGCTCGGCATGGCCGTGGACGTCGAGAATTTCCAGCCGGCGCTCGGCAACATCACCGGCGGCATGACCGGCTCGTGCATGCGGCCCGTGATCCTGCGCATGGCGTGGCAGGTGGCGCGCGCGGTCAAGATTCCCGTGATCGGCAGCGGCGGCATCGCCACGGCGCGGGACGCGCTCGAATACCTGATGGTCGGCTGCGCCGCCGTGCAAGTGGGAACCCAGAATTTCATCCATGCAACGGCGATGCTCGACGTCATCGACGGCATCGAGGCATTCTGCCGGCGCAAGGGCGTGGCCCGCGTGCGCGATCTCACCGGCGCGATGCGGCCGCGGCACGGGCTGCGCGAAGGGCAGGCGGCTTGACGCCGGACGCCGGACGTCGGACGCCGGCGCGAAGACAGGGAGTTGCAACGGACGATGAGTACCATGCGCTATCGCGTCGCCGTCGATGTCGGTGGCACCTTCACCGACGTGGTTCTGACCGACGGCAAGGGCGCGCGCCTGGTCGCGATCAAAGTCCCGACCACGCCGTCGAACCGCGCCGACGGGGTGATGAACGGCATTCAGGCCGTCGCCGAGGCCGCCGGCATCCGGCTCGACGCGATCGAGGAGGTCGTCCACGGCTCGACCACCGGCACCAACGCGCTGATCGAGCGCACCGGCGCCAGGGTGGGCCTGCTCGTTACGGCCGGGTTCCGCGACCTGCTCGAGATCGGCCGCGTGATGCGGCCGAAAGAGGGCCTCTACGACTTCACCGTGGACCGGCCGCCGCCGCTCGTGCCGCGCCGCCTCTGCCTCGAAGCCGTCGAGCGGGTCGACGCCGCCGGCACGGTCCTCACGCCGCTCGACGAAGCATCGGTCGAAGCGGCCGCGGCCGCGTTCGCCGCCGCCGGCGTGGAGGCGGTCGCGATCTGCTTCCTGTTCTCGTTCCTCAATCCGGCGCACGAGCGGCGCGCCGCGGAAATTCTCGCCGCGCGCCTGCCGGGCCTCCCGCTGAGCCTGTCCTGCGAGGTGAGCCCCGAATACCGCGAATACGAGCGCGCCAATACCACCGTGATGAACGCCTATCTCGCGCCGGTGATGCGGAAATACCTGGCCCGGCTCCAGGACCGCATCCGCCAGGAGGCCGGCGGCGCGCGCCTCTCGATCATCCAGGCGAACGGCGGCTCGACCTCGGCCGAGCACGCGAAGCGGCTCGCGGTCACCACGGTCAATTCGGGGCCGGGCGGCGGCGTGGTCGCGGCCGCGTTCTACGGCC
>ERZ761602.5084-NODE-5084-length-15941-cov-4.297809_pt1 | contig 15941 bp, 13 predicted proteins | sample MGYA00512165_ERZ761602 | MGnify/ENA primary metagenome ERZ761602 (study PRJEB28899, sample SAMN02445085) | bioreactor sludge metagenome | biome: EBPR sludge; isolation source: Thorneside wastewater treatment plant | place: Australia: Brisbane, Thorneside...
CCTTGCGCCGGTTGCTGGAGCCTTGCTGTTTGCGCGCCAGCCGGCGCTGGTATTTCGCCAGTCTGACGGCGTGCTTGGCGGTAGGGCGCGGGTTGCCGGACGCCGCGCCTTCCGAGGTCACCGCGACATCCCGGATGCCGACATCGATTCCGACGGTCGAATCGACGACCGGCAGCGCCGCCATGGCTTCCTCGACCAGCAGCGACACGAAATATCGCCCCGCCGGGTCGCGGGACACCGTCGCGGTCGTCGGTTTTCCTTCAGAGCGTCGGGACCAGCGGACGTTCAGCGGTTCGGCCTGTTTCGCCAGCTTGAGCGATGCCCCGTCCCACCTGAACGCCGACGCGGTGTATTCGGCGGACTGGTATCCGTCCTTCTTTTTGAAGGTCGGGTCTTTCGCCCGGCCTTGGAAGAAGCTGCGGTACGCCGTCTGCAAATGGCGCAACGACTGCTGTAGCGGGACGCTGGAGACCTCGTTTAGCCAGAGGTGGTCAGCTTCTTTTTTCCACTCGGTCAGCAGCGCCGAATTTTGCAAATAGGAGACATTCTCTTGCCGCTCGAACCACGCATCCTGCCGATAGCGCAGGGAGCGATTGTAGACGTACCGCACGCAGCCGAACGTCCGATTCAGGTTCAACGCCTGATCCGGTGTGGGATAGAAGCGGTAGCGGTAGGCGCCTAGCATACCGGGGGCACTCATGCATACCGGGGGATGGTGACTGTTCGTTCGCTCGGCGTTAGCGCTACGGCCGCGATCAACGGAAAATCATCGAAAGAGCTTGCATAAAATAGAACTGAATTCTATATTTTCAAAATGCTTGCTTCATCCCGTTGAAACCAGAGGAGTCGTCAATAATGATGAAAAGCCACCTATTGCAATCGATGGTCGCCGTCGTCGTCGCGCTCGCGATGGGAGCCGCGCAAGCCGAGATCAAGGCGCGCAATCTGAAGCTGGGCATTCAAAATCCCAAGGGCCACCCGATGGAGGTCAGCGCGCAGAAACTGGCCGAAGTGGTGAGCGCGAAATCGGAAGGCAAAATCAAAATCAAAGTTTTCCCCGGTGGCCAACTGGGCGGTGATCAAGCCACGGTTTCCGCCCTGCAAGGTGGTGTCACCGAAATGACCGTGCTCAATTCCGGCATCCTGGGGGCTCAGATCAAGGATTTCGAGATCTACGATTTGCCGTTCATGTTCGAAAGCTCCAAAGAAGCGGACGCGGTGCTCGATGGCGATTTTGGCAAAAATCTGCATGCCAAGCTGGAACCCAAGGGTATCGTCGGCCTGGGCTATTGGGAGCTGGGCTTTCGCAACATCACCAACGGGCGGCGGCCGATCAAAACGGTGGACGATATCGCCGGGCTGAAGCTGCGCGTCATTCCCAACCCGATCAACATCGACTGGGTGAAGGCGCTGGGCGCGAATCCGGTGTCGCTGGCGTTCCCGGAGGTCTACACCGCGCTGGAGCAGAAGGCCATCGACGGCCAGGAAAACCCGGTGACGGTCATTCACGCCAACAAGATGAACGAAGTGCAGAAATACCTGACGCTGACCCGGCATCAGTACAACCCGCAGTCGGTCATCATCAGCAAGAAGACGTGGGACACCTTCAGCCCGGAAGAAAAGAAACTGTTCGCTGAAGCCGTCTCTGAAGTCACGACTTTCCAGCGCCAATTGACCCGCGAGAAAGAAACGGTGGCGCTGGAGGAACTGAAAAAATCGGGGATGGAGGTGACCGAGCTGGCGGCGGCGGAGCTGGCCAAGTTCCGGGAAAAGGTCGCGCCGGTCGTGGACAAGTACGCGGGCGCGATTCCCGAAACCGCCGCCGCGCTCAAGGCCGAACTGGCCAAGCAGCGCAAGTGATCCGAACCTTCAGGCCGGTCGAACCGGCCTTTGTCGTCTCCCGATCCCACCGCCAACGCGGTTCGGCGGCGCGTGGCCCAAACCGCCGCCGGAGCGCTCGGTCACCCGTTCCAGGAGTTCCGCGATGAAAGTGCTCATGCTCCACGGCATCAATCACAACATGTTCGGCAAGCGCGATCCGAAGCAGTACGGCACGATCACTCTGGACGAAATCGACACGCGGTTGCGCGAGCTGGGCCGAGAGCTGGGCGTCGAGATCGAAAGCTTCCAGACCAACCACGAAGGCGCGATGGTCGAGCGCATCCATCGAGGTTATTTCGATCGGGTCGATGCGGTGCTGATCAACGCCGGAGCGTGGACGCATTACAGCTACGGGATTCGCGACGCGCTGGCGATTTTGACCTGCCCTATCGTCGAACTGCATATGTCCAACATCCACGCTCGCGAGGAATTCCGCCATCGTTCGGTGTTCGCGGAAATCGTCCAAGGTCAGATCAGCGGCTTTGGAGTGGATAGCTATCTGATCGCGCTGCGGACGGCGGTCGAGCACGCGAGAGCCGCCAAGCCGTGAGCGGCGCGCCGCCACTCTGATGGCACCGGCGGAATCGACTTGGCGATGAGCGCGTCTCGATCGGCGTCGCGCGTCGCCGGTTTACGCTTTTCCGCGACGCGCTGTAAAATGAAAACGGTCAGCCTTGCCGCCAAACCGCACGGCGCTCGCGCGAGCGAAGAGAGCGAAGTTTTGGCCGGCGCGAATGCGCCCCGATTGACCGACCACGACGCCAGCCGATGACATCCGCGCAAAGCCTTGCAGTCCCGGCGAACGATAATCCGATCGCGATGAGCGGCATCGAGTTTGTCGAGTTCGCTACTCGCGCTCCCGACGCCTTCGGCGGCATTTTGGTGAAATTGGGTTTTCGAGCCATCGCCAGCCACCGATCTCGCCGGGTCTATCTCTACCGACAGGGTGGATTGAATCTGGTGGTAAACGCCGATCGGGACACGCTCGACGGTCTCGATCTGCCCGCCGATCAAGCGGTGTTAAACGCGGTCGCTTTCCGGGTGGAAGACGCCGGCCGCGCTTATAAAACGCTGGTCGAGTCGGGCGCTTGGCCGATCCAGACCCGCGCCGGCACCATGGAGCTGAACATTCCGGGCATCCACGGCATCGGCGACGCCATTCTTTATCTCGTGGACCGCTACCGGGATTTCTCGATTTACGACGTCGATTTCCAATACGGCGAAAGCCCGCGCCATCCCCCCGCTTCGATCGACGGGCTGCACTTTTTCGGGTTGGTGCACTATGTCGACATCGGCCGCCTCGATCCCTGGATCGATTTTTACCGCCAACTGTTCGGTTTTACCGTGCTCCCGACCGGGCAAAGCTTCGGGATACTCCCCAAGGGCGTGATCCTGCAAAGTCCCTGCAAGCTGTTTTATCTGCAATTGATTCCACCGGATGAAAACGCGCTTTGGGACGTGCGATGGGACGAGCGGTTCGCCCGGTTGGCGTTCGGTGTCCCTGACGTGAAAGCCGCCGTCACCCTGCTCGGCGCACGCGGCGTTCCGTTCGAGGAGCGGGAGTCGTTCCATGCCACCGAGAAGGGGGCGCTGACCCAAAACCTGTACGGCGGGATGAACTTCGAGTTCGTTCTCAGCCGCCGCGACGCCGACGAATAGCGGCCGCCGGAGAGCGCGCGTGAATCTCGGCAATTTCGGGATCGACCTCGTCACCCTGACCGGCTCGCTGGAGATCAAACTGCGCGAGGTGAAAGCCGCCGGTTTTTCTCAGGTCATGCTGTGGGCCAGGGATTTGGCGGAATATCCGGCGGGCCACGAGGCCGCGATCGATCTGGTCAAGCGAAGCGGCCTGCGGGTTGCGGGGATGCAGGTCATCCGCGATTACGAAGGCCAAGCCGGCGCGCAGCACGACTACAAAACCGACCTGGCGAAAAGCCATTTGAGCCTGTGCCGGGCGGTCGGCGCCCCGCTGTTGGTCGTCTGTTCCACCACCAACCCCTTGCCGGACGACAGCGAGCGATTTTTGGAGCGGGATTTGCGCAAACTGGCCAATCTGGCGGTGCCGATGGCGGTGCGGATCGGCTACAAAGCGGTGCCGTGGGGGCGGTTCACCCGCAGCGTGCAAGACGCTTGGGATCTGGTGGATGCGGTGCATCACGCCAATTTCAGCCTGGTGCTGGACACCTTTCATTTTTTGGCCGATCAGTCATCGGTGAACGTGATCGACGAAATCGACCCCGATAAAATCGCGCTGGTGCAATTGGCCGATTTCAGCGTCTTCGAGTTCCACAATCGCGCGGAGCTGCGCGATCGGGCCATCCACATGCGGGTGTTTCCCGGCCAGGGCGTCCACACCGCTCGGCTGGCCGAAATCTTGCGCCGGATCGACCGCATCGGTTATCGCGGCGATTTCAGCTTTCTGATCTTCAACGACGACTACCACCAACTGCCGCCCCCGTTCGCGCTGGAACAGGCCCGCCGCTCGGTCAAATGGGTCACCGATCAAGTGCTGCGCCGCAGTTTGCCGTTACGGGTGCCGGACCGGGCGCGCTGACCGGCCGGCCCAACCAAAAAGGCGGCCCATCGGCCGCCGTTGCACCTCGGAGCGGACATCAGGTCGTGATGGTCTCTTCCGCTTCGAGTTCGGGATCGTAGAAATCGCCGAACAGCTCGGCGTCGGACGGCTTGTCTTCCTTGATCGGCACCGACACCCAAGTGGTGTTCATGTAGTGCTTGAGGTGGACGTTTTCCGAGATGACGTTGCCGCCCCAGGTGCCGCAACCGAGGCTGGAGGTCATCGGCATCCCGTTGTTGAACGCGCCCGCGTTGGCTTTGGACTGCGGCTGGCGCACCATGATCCGCGACACCGGCGCGGCCAGCGCCAGGGCGTGGATGTGATCCTGGTTGAAGGAGTAAATGCCACAGGAATGGCCCTTGCCGCCGACCTCGTAGACCGCCCGCATCATCTCCAGCGCCCGATCGAAGCCCTTGTATTTGTAAACCGCCAGCAGCGTGGTCAGCTTTTCGCCGGAATACGGGTGCTCTTTGCCGATGCCGTCGCCGTGCACGATCAAGAACCTGCGGTCGGCGGGGATGCTGAAACCGGCGATCTGGGCCAGCTTCTGCGGGGCGATGGCCACGGTGTCGGACGTGCGGTGGTTTTCTTCGTCCCACATCACCCGGCGCAGCGCGGCCTTTTCCTCGTCGTTGCACAAATAACCGCCCTCGACCTGCAATCGCGCCAGCAACTTGTCGAAAATGCTTTCCTCGACGATCAAATTGCCGTCGGCCGAGCAGCCGGAGCCGAAATCCGAGGTCTTGGAAAGCCGGGTGTTGCGGGCGGCTTCCTCGATGTTGGCGGTCTCGTCGATGATCATGGTCGAGTTGCCGGAACCGACGCCGTAGGCCGGGGTGCCGGAGCTGTAGGCGGCGCGCACCATCGGCTGACCGCCGGTGGCGATGATCAAATCGCCGCGCGCCATCAGCGCTTGCGACATCGGGATGTTGACCTTGGTCAGGCATTGCAAGATGTCGGCCGGCGCGCCTTCCTTCTCCAGCGCCTCGCGCATCAGCCGCACGGTCTCAAACGAGGTTTTCTTGGAGCGCGGATGCGGCGAGAACACCACGGCGTTGCGGCCCTTGATGCCGTAGATGGCGTTGCCCGCCGGGGTTAAATCGGGGTTGGTGGTCGGGACGATGCAGGAGATGATGCCGACCGGCTTGGCGTACTTGACGATGCCCTTTTCCGGTATCTCCTCGATGATGCCGACGCTCTTCTGGCGCAGCGCATCGCGCAGCACGCCGCGGATTTTCATGCGCTTGCCCATGCGGCTTTCGGCGTCGCCCAAGCCGCTTTCGTTGATGCCCATTTCGACCAGCCGGGTGAAGGTTTTCTTGTTGGCCACCGCCCAAGCCACCGCTTGGCACAGCCGGTCGATGCGCTGCTGGTCGTAAGTTTCGATGACGGCGAGCGCCTTTTTGGCGCGCTCGAACACCTCGTCCAACTCTTGCTGCTGTTCGGGCGTGAGCCCCTTTTTGTCGGCGGTGTCGGTAGCCATGATGGAGGTCTCCTCGGGGTGGTGGGGAAAGTGAAGGCAAACAAAAAGTCAGCGGCGCACGAAGGGATTGACGACGTCCAGATCGGTCGATAGCCAGACGCATTTGGTTTCGAGGTACTCGCGCACGGCGCCCGCGCCAGATTCGCGGCCGATGCCGGAATGCTTGTAACCGCCAAAGGGCGCGGTGAAGCTGGTGGCGCGGTAGTTGTTGACCCACACCGTGCCGGCCTTGAGCTGTTCGGCGACCATCAGGGCGCGTTTCAGGCTGCGCGTCCACACCGCGCCGGCCAAGCCGTAACGACTGTCGTTGGCGATGCGGATGGCGTCGTCTTCGTCCTTGAACGGAATCACGCACAGCACCGGCCCGAAAATCTCTTCTCGGGCGATCCGCATCCGGTTATCGACCCCGGTGAAGATGGTCGGCTCGATGAATTGGCCTTGGCCGAGATCGGGCCGGGCTTTGCCCCCCAGCACGCAGGTCGCCCCTTCGGCCTTGGCGATTTCGATGTAGCGCAGCACTTTTTCGAACTGGGGCCGGGTGGCGATGGGGCCGATTTGGGTCGAGAGATCGGCCGGATCGCCGAGCTTGGCTCGGCCGGCGAGCGCGACCAAGCGGCGCACGAAGTCGTCGTGAATGCTTTCCTGCAACAGCAGCCGCGACCCGGCCTGGCAGGTTTGCCCGGCGGCGGCGAAGATGCCGGACACCGCGCCCTTGACCGCCCGATCGAGATCGGCGTCGTCGAACACGATGTTGGCCGACTTGCCGCCCAGTTCCAGCGTCACCGTCTTCAAGCCGCGCGCCGCCGCTTGATAGATTTTTTGGCCCGCCAGCTCGCTGCCGGTAAACCCGATATGCGCCACTTCGGGATGTTCGACCAGCGGCGCGCCGACTTCGTCGCCAAACCCGGTCACCACGTTGACCACGCCTTTGGGAAAGCCCGCTTCGCCGAACAGCCCGGCCATCTCCAGGGTGGACGCCGAGGTGTATTCCGACGGCTTGATCACCGCGGTGCAGCCGGCGGCCAGCGCGGGGGCCAATTTCCAACTGGTCAAGGTCAGCGGCGAGTTCCACGGGGTGATGATGGCGACCACGCCTTTCGGCTCGTGGCGGGTGTAGCAGAACAGGACGCCGCTTTTGTCGGTGGGGATGACCCGGCTCTCGATCTTGTCGGCCAGCCCGGCGAAGTAATGGAAATATTCCCCCAAATAGCGCACTTGCTCGACCACTTCGGCGGCCAGTTTGCCGTTATCGCGCCGCTCGATCTCGGCGATGCGCTGGGCGTGGTCGATCAACGCATCGGCGAAGGTCCGGAGCAGTTTACCGCGCCGGCTCGGCGTCAACGCCGACCATTCGCCGGAAAAAGCGCGTGCGGCGGCGGCCACCGCAGCATCGACATCCGCCTTGCCTCCGCGCGCGATCAGCGCCCACGGTTCGCCGCTATAGGGATTTTCCGTCGGGAAATAATCGCCCAAAGCGGGTGGAACCACCGCGCCGTCGATGTGGTGGCCGTACTTGGGAAGCGTCCCAGTCAGCGACATCCCCGCTTCTTCTCCGTCACGATTACCGGTAATTCCAGGATGGCTACAGAACGAAATGACAAGCTAGTTCTGTTCGATAGAATATGATTTTATTTTATCAAAGGTTTTCCGGAATACAATAAAAATAGAATCAAATTCTAAAATTTTTGGTTTGGCTCCCAATCGGGCGATCGGCGCCGGCCGCTTCGCTCAGAACGCCCGATCGAGAGTCAAAGCCTCATCGGATGTCGCTGAAGGCCATTCGCGATCTCAGCCCTCAGGGAATCGCTCGTCGGACCAGAAACCCCGAAGTGGATTGCGCGACCGCGCGTTGATGGATCGGAGCGGCCGGTGATCGAGCGAAAAGTAATTTTTCCGCTTTGCCGCCGATTGGCGGTATACCGAGGCGCGACCGCGCTGCCGTTGAGCGCGGCAAACCCCGCCGGCCGACGGCGGGGTTTTCTGGCCTCCGGCGATAAACGATAGGTTATGGGGCGCGTCGAGAGCGGAAGCGGCCAACCGTCAGGGCGCTTTGCTCGCTTTTTCGATGGCCTCGAGCATGTTCTTGGCCGTCGCCTCGCCGTATTCCTTGCTGTATTTCTCGATCAGCGGTTTGGTTTTTTCCTTCATCTTGGCGATTTCTTCCGGCGGCACGACGTTGACGGCCAGCTTGGTCTTGAGGAATTCCAGAGATTCCTCGTTATATTTTTTCGCCAACTGGCGCTGGTAGACGGTCGCCTCGCGGGCGGCTTCTTGCAGCGCTTTCTTTTCGTCGTCGTTCAGCTTGTCGTACACCTTCTTGCTCATCAGCAGCATGATCGGGTTGTACATGTGGTTGGTGACCGACACGTATTTTTGCACCTCGAACAGCTTGGCGGCGCGCAGGTTGCTGAAGGCTTGATTGCCGCCGTCCACGGTGTGCTGTTCCAGGGCGGTGTACAGCTCCACGAAAGCGATGGGCACCGAGTTGGCGCCCAGCATGTTCTGGAAGTCGATTTGCAGCGGGGTTTCGGTGACCCGAATCTTGAGGCCGGCGATGTCGTCCAATTTCTGGATCGGCCGCTTGCCCAAGTGATAGTTGATGAAACCCATCTCCCAGAAACCCAGCCCGACGAGACCCTTTTCCGGCAGTTTGTCGTTCAGTTTCGCGCCCCATTCGCCGTCCAGCACTTTGTGGGCGACTTCTTCGCTGGGGAAGACGAACGGAAAATCCAGCACGCCGAAATCCTTGATCAGCCCGGTCAGCAGATTGGCGTTCATGATGCCCATGTCGATGACGCCGCCCTGCATCGACGACACCACGGCGATGTCCTTGCCGAGCGTGCCGCTGCCGAACATCTTGGCCTTCATCTTGCCGCCGCTTTTCTCGCCGAGCAGCTCGGTGAATTTGGCGCCGCCGTCGTAATGGGCGGTGCCGGCGGCGACCGCGATCGCGACTTTGAAATTGTGGTTGCGAATTTCGGCGTTGGCGGCGCCAAGGACCAAGACGGACAGCGCCAGCGCGCCGGTCAGCCCAGCAATTGATTTGTTGAGTTTGCGATTCTTTGCCATTTTCGCGTTTCCTTTGGTGGCGAGCGGTGCGCCCGGTGGGTGTGTGAAGAGCCGCGCCATCACGCGCCCATCGACGCGAAATGCCGGGTCATGCGCTCGGCGTCCGGCGCGATGCCGGTGAACAGTTGGAACGCGCCGACCGCCTGATAGACCGCCATGCCCCCGCCGTTCAAAGTGCGGCAGCCTTTGGCCTTGGCGACTTGCAGCAATTCGGTTTCCAGCGGGAAATAGACGACCTCCGCCACCCACTGCCGGGGTCGCAGATACTCGGCGGGCAGCGGCAAACCCGGATGATTGGCCATGCCGACCGGGGTGGCGTGAATCAGGCCGTCGGCCTGGGCCATCGCGGTTTTCAGGTCGGCGCAGGCTTCGGCCCGACCCGCGCCGAAACGGGCGTTGAGGCCATCGGCCACGCTCTGGGCCTTGGCCGGGTCGATGTCGTGCACCGCCAGCTTTTCCACTCCCAGCAGCAGCGCGGCGTGCGCCACCGCCGCTCCCGCGCCGCCCGCGCCCAATTGCACCGCCCGGCGGCGCTCCACGTCCGGCAAACCTCGCCTGAAGCCTTCGGCGAAACCGGAGCAATCGGTGTTGTGGCCGATCCGCCTGCCGTCTTTGAGCACCACGGTATTGACCGCGTTCAGCGACCGGGCGTCTTCGGACAGCTCGTGCAACAGCGGGATCACCAACTGCTTGCACGGGTGGGTGATGTTCAGGCCGCAATAGCCCATCCGCTCGGCGGCGGTCAGCAAATCGGGCAGCGCCTCGACCCCCAGCCCGAGCCGTTCGAGATCGATGGTTTTGTAGACGTAGCGCAACCCTTGCGCTTGGCCTTCCTGCTCGTGCATCCGGGGCGTGCGGGATTTTTGCAGGCCCGCGCCGATCAGCCCGCACAGCACCGACGGTCTGCCAGTTTCGTGGACGCTCATTGGCGGTTCTCCTCAAATTCGATCATGGCGGCGCTCACTTGTAGAACCAATGGGCCGGTACGGTGACCAGCGCCGGGAACAGAATCAGCAAGAACAGCACTGCCAGTTCGGCCAGGATGAACGGCCAGATGCCCTTGACCAGTTCGTCCATCTTGATCTTGCCGACCCCCGACACCACGTTCAGCACGGTGCCGACCGGCGGGGTGATCAGGCCGATCGCGGTGTTGATGATGAACACCACGCCGAAATAGATCGGATCGACGCCCGCTTCCTTGACCAGCGGGGTCAGCACCGGGGCCAGAATCAGGATGATCGGGGTCATGTCCATGGTCATGCCGACGGCCACGATCACGATCATGATGATGCCGACCAGCAGGCGCGGGCTGTCCAGCAGCGGGCGGAGCAGCTCGATCAATTGGCCGGGCAAGTCGGCCACCGTGATCAGCCAGGCCGACACCATCGCCGAGCCGACCAGGAACATCACCACCGCCGTGGTCGAGGCCGCCGCCACAAACACGTGCACCAGATCCTTCGGCTTCAGCTCGCGATAGACGAACACCGCCACGAACAGCGAATAGACGGCGGCGACCACGCCCGCTTCGGTCGGGGTGAAGATGCCGAACTTCAGGCCGAACACGATGATGAACGGCAGCACCAAGGCCCATATCCCATCGAGCAGCGCCGCGACCACTTCCTGGGTCGATTTTTTGGGCGGCGGCTCGATATTTTCCTGCCGCACCACGAACCACCACGTCAACACTAGGGAGGTGCCCAGCATCACGCCGGGCACGATGCCCGCCAGAAACAGCTTGGAAATCGACTCGCCGGTGGCGACGCCGAACACGATGAAGCCGATGCTGGGCGGGATGATCGGGCCGATGATGCCGCCCGCCGCGATCAAGCCGCAGGAACGCCCCAAGTTGTGGCCGCTGCTGGCCATCATCGGGATCAACAGCGCGCCCAGCGCCGCCGCGTCCGCCACCGCCGAACCGGACAGCGAAGCCATGATCACCGACGCCAAAATGGCGACGTAACCCAGGCCGCCGCGCACGTGGCCGACCAGCGCCATCGCCAGATTGACGATGCGCTTGGACAAACCGCCGACGTTCATCACCACCCCGGCCAGCATGAAGAACGGCACCGCCATCAGCGGAAAACTGTCCACGCCGTTGATCAGGTTTTGCGCCAGAATCTGGGCGTCGAACATGTCCATGTGCACCATCAGCGCCAGGCCGCCCAGCAGCAGGGCGAAGGCGATGGGCACGCCCAGAATCATCGCGCCGAGCAGCACGCTGAGAAAAACGATAATCGTCATGGTGGCTTCCCCCGGCTATGGCTTCTGATCGTTCGCGGCATCGTGCGGCAATTCTTCCGGTTGATCCTGGGTTTCCTTGACCATGATCAACTCGGATTCGGATATTTGGCCAAACAGGACGCGGTAGAGATCAAGCAGCAACACCGCCAGCGCGTTGACGGCGAAAAACACCCCCATGCCGTAAATGAACGCCATCGACAGCCCCGAGGTCGGGGCGGCGACATCCAGGTTGATCAAGGTCTGCGCCCAGCTACCTTTCAACAGGATCCAGCAGCAGAAGATCATCAGCGCCAAAGCGGCCACCAGGCAGACTTTCTTGCCGGTGGGCGGCATCGCGTTGACGAACATGTCAAAACCGAGATGGCCGCGCTCGTGCAAGCCGACCAGGCCGCCGATGAAGGTCATCCACACGAAGAACCAGCGGGACAGTTCCTCGGACAGGGAAATCCCGCTGTTGAAGGCGTAACGCAGCACCACGTTACCGAACACGAGCACCACCATCACCAGCAGGCAAATGGCGATGACCACTTTGAGGAATTTGAAATAGCCGTCCATCACCGCAGTGATGGCGCCGACATTGCCGCTCGTTGCCATGCAGCCTCCTTTGGCCACGAGGAGCGCGTTGCCAGAAGCGCCCGCGCTCGCTCGAAGTAGATCGAATTATTGTTGTGCCTGTCTCCTTGAATCCCCTCTCCCGGAGGGAGAGGGCAGTTTCCTTACACGTTTAAAGCTTAGTCAGTGCTGACGTGAGAGACGTGGGCGTCCGGCGAGTAGATGTCGAGAATGTTCCAATGGCCGGTAGTCGGCACCGGATTGTTCTTCATGGCGACATCGATCACGAACGGCTTGTTGGCTTTTACCGCCTGTTCCAACACACCCTTGAACTGGGCGGCGGACTCGATCTTCACCCCTTCCGCGCCGTAAGCTCGCGCCACGGCAGCGAAATCGGCCTGATAGGGCTGGCCGTCCTTGCGGAACACGGTGCCCAGCGTGGTGCCGTAGTGGGCTTTCTGCAAGCCGGCGATGGTGCCGAAGGCGAAGTTGTTCATCACCACCCACACCACCGGAATATTCTCCTCGACCGCCGTCGCCAGCAGCGCCGGGTTCTGGCCGAAACCGCCGTCGCCGACCAGGGCGACGACCACCCGGTCGGGGCAAGCGACTTTGACGCCCAAAGCGGCGGGTGCGCCGAAGCCCATCGTGGCGTAACCGCCGGGGGTGAGGATGCTGCCCGGCGTGTAGATGGGGAACTGCTGGCCGACGCCATTCTTGTTCCAACCCACGTCGGTGGTGATGAAGGCGTCGTGCGGCAGCACCGCGCGCACTTCGGCCAAGATGCGCTCCGGCATCATCGGAAAACTGTCGTCGGACACGAATTTCTGGTTGCCCGCCACGAAATTCTTGCGGAATCCGGCGATCTCTTGGCGCAGCGCGTCGTTGCGGCGGGCTTGCGGCAGCAGTTCGCGGGCGATGCGGTTGAGGGTTTGCAGCGCGGGTTTCAGATCGGCCACCGCGCCGATTTCGACCGGGTAGTTGCGGCCGATTTCGGCCGGGTCGATGTCGATGTGGATCAGCTTCGAGGGCGGAAAGCTAAAGGTGTATTCGTCTTCCCAGGAACTGCAATCGGCTTCGGCGAAGCGGGTGCCGACTCCGAACACGCAATCGGCGTTGCGGCATTTGTCGTTGACCAGCTTGGTGCCCCAAAACCCGGTCATGCCCAGCACCAGCTCGTGATCGTCCGGCAAAACGCCCTTGCCCATCAGGGAATGCGCCACCGGAATGCCGAGATGATCGACCAAAGCCCGCAACTCCTCGGCGGCATCGGCGATGATCACCCCGCCGCCCGCCTGGATCACCGGATTTTTGGCGTCGAGCAGGGCCTGTACGATCCGGCGGGCGGTGGCCTCGTCCAGCGCGGGTTTGGCCAAAGTTTTGGCGTTGTGGCGCAAGCGCTCGAACAGGGCGGTGTCGATCTTCTTGGAGAAGATGTCCATCGGCACGTCCACCAGCACCGGGCCGGGCCGGCCGCTGGCCGCCAGTTGAAAGGCTTTCTCGATGATTTCCGGGAACAGGTCCGGCCGCTCGACCCGCCAGGCGCGCTTGACGAAGGGGCGGTAGATTTGCCATTGGTCGGCGTCGGCGTGCAGGTTCACTTCCTGGTGCGGGTGCTTGCCGTAGTAATGGCTCGGCACGTCGCCCGCGATCACCACCATCGGGATCGAGTCCAGAGCGGCGTTGGCGACGCCGGTGGCGGCGTTGGTCAGACCGGGGCCGAGGTGGCATAGCACCACCGCCGTTTCTTTCTTGGCGCGGGCGTAGCCGTCGGCGGCGTGAGCGGCGATCTGCTCGTGGCGGGGGTTGACGAAGCGGATTTTGCTGTTTTCCAGCGCGGTCAGCACGGCGATGTTGGTGTGCCCGCACAGCCCGAAGATGTGCGTGACCCCGCGTTGTTCGAGATAGCGCACCAGTTGATGGGAAATCAGTTCTTGCATGGGTAGGTCTCCTCCACAAGCGGCTAGCGCCGGGCAATCGATCGAACGGAAATGGGCAAAATCAAAACGAGGCTGGCGCTTCGCGCTTGGGCGGGCCAGCATAGGTATAGGGGATGGACGGCGGCATCGGCCCTTTGATCCGGCCGCCTTGTCGGTGCTGCTCCCAGGCGTGGGCGAGGATGCCGACCGAGCGGGAGAGAATGAACAGGCCGCGCCCCAGCTCGGCGGCGAATCCCAGCTCAGCGTAGATCACGGCGGTCACACCGTCGATGTTCATCGGGATGCGCTTGCCTTTGCGGGCTTCCAGCACGGCTTCGACGCGGCGGCCGATACGGGCGAACTGGCCTTCCACCACGCCCGCTTTCTCGGCCGCCTCCACCATCGGCAACATTTTGACCGCGCGCGGGTCGATGGGGTGGAAGCGGTGGCCGAAGCCGGGGATCACCTTGCCGTGCTCGGCGATGAAGGCGTCCAGACCCGCGTCCACCGCCGCTTCCAAAGAGGCGCCCGCCCGGATCCGCCGGTCGATGTCGAAATACAGCTCCATGCACTGCTGGCCCGCGCCACCGTGGATATCGGCCAGCACGTTGATCGCCGAAGCCATCGCGTTATTCAATTCGGCGCCGCAAGTCACCGCCATCCGGGCGATCGAGATCGAGGGCGCTTGCGGGCCGTGATCGACCGCCGACACCAGCGCCGCTTCCAGCAGGGCCGCTTGCTGCGGGCTGGGCAAATCGCCGCGCAGCATCAGCCAGATCATTTGCGGGAAGCTCAGCTTGCCGATCAAATCCTGGATCGGGTAGCCGCGAACGGCGATTTCGCCCGGCTTGATGTCGATGATTTCGGTCGTCCACCACGCGGACGCCGCCTTGACCAGTTCTTCCGGAGTTTTCATGAGCTAAATCGCCTTTATTTCGTGGAAACGGGTGATCTCGGCGCGGGAGTAGCCGAGTTCGGTCAGGATGGCGTCGGTGTGCTCGCCCAGGCGCGGCGGCGGCGCGGCGACATCGGGATCGCCGCCGCGCATCTTGAAACCGGCCCGCACTACATCGATGGGCCGGTCGATGCCGGGCACCTCATCGAAGTGGGCCAGCAACTGCCGCTGTTGGATCTGAGGATGATTGAGCGTTTCCGGCACGGTCAGCACCCGTCCGACCGGAATGCCGACGCGGGATAAAATCGCTTCCCACTCCACCGCCGGCTTGGTCGCCAGCGCGGCCTCCAGCTCGACGTTCAGCGCGGCGCGGTTCTGCTTGCGGGGTTCCCGTTCGGCGAAACGGGGATCGGCCGCCAGTTCCGGCCGACCCAACACCTCGACCAGCGCCCGAAATTGTTCTTGCTTGTTGGCGGCGATGTTGAGCAGGCCATCGCCGGTGCGGAACGCGCCGGACGGCGCGGCGGTGAAATTCTCGTTGCCCATCGGCACCGGCGCTTTACCGGCGATCAGGAAATTGGAGACGATCCAGCCCATCGTCGCCACCGTCGAATCCAGCATCGACACGTCGATGAACTCGCCGCCGCCGCCGCGGGCTTGACGCACCAAGGCGCTGGCCACGGCGAAGGCGGCGGTCATGCCGCCGATGGTGTCCGCCACCGGATAGCCGACTCGCAGCGGCGTCGATTCCTTGGAGCCGGTGATGCTCATCACGCCGGACAAACCCTGGATGATCTGATCGTAGGCCGGGGCGAACTTGAGGGGACCGCTTTGGCCGAAGCCGGAAATCGCGCAGTAGATCAAGCGGGGATTGACGGTTTTCAGCGCGCCGTAGCCGACGCCGAGCCGATCCATCACGCCCGGACGGAAATTTTCGACCAGAACATCGGCCGATTCGACCAGCCGCAACAGGATCGACCGCCCCTCTTCCCGCTTCAAGTTCAAGGTCAGCGATTTTTTGCCGCTGTTCTGGGCCAGGAAGGAAGCGCCCATGCGGCGCTGGTTCAGACCGGGATCGGCCCCCAACTGACGGGCCAGATCGCCGTCGCCCGGCGCCTCGACCTTGATCACGTCCGCGCCCAACAGCGCCAACTGATAGGCGCAAAACGGGCCGGCCAGCACGTTGGTCAGATCGAGTACCCGAATTCCTTCCAGAGCCTTGGCCATGTCGCTCGCTTCGCAGGACTCACTTCGAACCGCTCTCGGAGCGCTCAGCGGGAGCAGCACCGATGTTATTCATTATTTTAAAATTAAATTCTGTTAGAT
>ERZ761602.5085-NODE-5085-length-15937-cov-50.251102_pt1 | contig 15937 bp, 10 predicted proteins | sample MGYA00512165_ERZ761602 | MGnify/ENA primary metagenome ERZ761602 (study PRJEB28899, sample SAMN02445085) | bioreactor sludge metagenome | biome: EBPR sludge; isolation source: Thorneside wastewater treatment plant | place: Australia: Brisbane, Thorneside...
CCCTGCCGACGATGTGGATCAACCCCGAGGTGACCGACCTCCTCGCCTTCCGCTTCGCCGATTTCCGCCTCGACGGTTATGATCCGCACCCGCACATCGCGGCGCAGGTCGCGGTCTAGCCGATGATTCTCGGCGGCGACCTCGGCGGCACCAAGACCCTGCTGGCGCTGGCGGAAAGCGAGGCGGGCCGGATCCGCATCGTCCATCAGCAGCGTTTCGCCAGCGCCGACTACCCGACTTTCGACGCGCTGCTCGGCGACTTCCTCGCCGGCCGGCCGGCCGTCGCATCCGCCTGCTTCGGCGTCGCCGGCCCGACCGATGGGGCCAGCGCCAGACTGACCTATCTGCCGTGGTCGTTGGCAGCGGCGGAACTGGCCCGCCGCTTCGGCATGGCGCGGGTGACCCTGGCCAACGACTTCGCCGCCGCCGCCCACGGCCTGGCGCTCGTCGAACCGGAGCACATCGTCACGCTGCGCGCCGGCCAGCCGATCGAAGACGCGCCGCGGGTCATTCTCGGGGCAGGGACGGGACTCGGCGTCGCCGGACTGGTCCGCGAAGCCTCCGGCGACCGGGTCATCGCCGGCGAAGGCGGACACATCGGCTTCGCGCCGCAGACCGCGCAACAGGGCGACCTGTGGCGCTGGCTGCTCGGGCGCAACGGGCGGGTCACCACCGAAGACATCGTCTCCGGCCCCGGCCTCGCCCGGATTCATGCCTTTCTCGGCGGTCGACCGCGGCAACCCGGCGAAATCGGCGGTCTCGCCCTGGCCGGCGGCGACCCGCTCGCCGGTGCGGCGCTGCGCCTGTGGCTCGAATGCTATGGCGCCTTCGCCGGCGACCTCGCGCTGCACTGGCTGGCGCGCGGCGGGGTCTTCCTCGCCGGCGGCATCGCCGCCAAGCTGATGCCGCATTTCGACAACGCGCCGTTCATCGACGCCTTCCTCGCCAAACGCGAGCACCGGCATCTTGCCGAAGGCATGCCGATCCGTCTGGTAACCGACGAGAGCCTCGGTCTCAGGGGCACGCTGGCGCTCGCGTCACGTTGCGGGTAGCGCCTCCGGGCAGGCGGTGGGCCGGGGGCTCCGGCCTTCGTTGGCAAGATAATGCGCACCCGACGGCTGCCTTTTCCACTCCCGACGCGGTATGATCCCAAACTATCGTGCCCAAGGAGACCCGCCATGCCCAACAGTCCCACCTGCCCGCATCAGGCGTACTGCGAGATGCGTGAACAGTCGGACTGGCGTTTCATCAGCCACCTGACCCGCAACACGTTTGCGATCATCCTCGCCGGTGGCCGCGGCAGCCGCTTGCGACAGCTGACCGACTTCCGCACCAAGCCGGCCGTACCCTTCGCCGGCAAGTTCCGCATCCTCGATTTCACGCTGTCGAACTGCGTCAATTCCGGCATCCGCAAGATCGGCGTCGCCACGCAGTACAAGGCGCACAGCCTGATCCTCCACATCCAGCGCGGCTGGAGTTTCCTCGACGGCCGTTTCGAAGAGTTCGTCCAGCTGCTGCCGGCGCAGCAGCAGATCAACGAGGACCAGTGGTACCAGGGAACCGCCGACGCGGTCTTCCAGAACATGCACTTTCTCCGGCGCTACAACCCGGAACACGTCCTGATCGTCGCCGGCGACCACATCTACAAGATGGATTACGGCCGCATGCTGGCCTTTCACGCCAAACACCACGCCGACATGACCGTCGCCTGCATCGACGTGCCGATCGCCGACGCGCGCGAATTCGGCGTCATGGGCGTCGATGACGACCAGCGCGTGGTCGACTTCCTCGAGAAACCACAGAATCCGCCGCCGATGCCCGGGCAGCCCGATCGTGCGCTGGCCTCGATGGGCGTCTACGTCTTCAATGCGAAGTTCCTCTTCGACCAGCTCGAAAGGGACGCCCTGACCGCGGGGTCGAGCCGCGACTTCGGCAAGGACATCATCCCGCATATCGTGCCGCGCTACCGCGTGTTCGCCCACCGCTTCGCCGATTCCTGCGTCGGCAGCGACCAGCACCAGCCCTACTGGCGCGACGTCGGCACCATCGACGCCTACTGGGAGGCCAACATGGAAATGACCAAGGTGACGCCGGAACTCAACATCTATGACAAGGAGTGGCCGATCTGGACCTATCAGGAGCAGTTGCCGCCGGCCAAGTTCGTCTTCGACGACGCCGACCGGCGCGGCTCCGCGGTCGATTCGCTGGTCTCCGGCGGCTGCATCATCTCCGGCGCCGAGGTCAAGCGTTCGCTGCTGTTCTCGAACGTTCAGGTTCACAGCTGGTCCTCGGTCGAGGATTCGGTCATCCTGCCCAGCGTCGATGTCGGGCGCCGCGCGGTCCTCAAGCGCTGCGTCATCGACAAGCATTGCCGGATTCCCGAAGGCATGGTCATCGGCGTCGATCCGGAAGCCGACCGCCAGCGCTTCCAGGTCAGCCCCAAGGGAATCACCCTGGTCACCGCCGAGATGCTCGGCCAGGGCGCCGCGCGAGGCCACTGATGGCGGATGTCGCCTTCCTCTGGCACATGCACCAGCCGGATTACCGGCATCCCGACACCGGCGATTTCGTGCTGCCGTGGGTGCTCCTGCATGCCATCAAGGATTACTCCGACATGGCCTGCCACCTCGAGCGCCATCCGCGGGTGCGCTGCACGGTCAATTTCGTCCCGGTACTGCTCGAGCAGATCGAGGACTATTGCGACCAGCTGGCCACCGGGCGATGGCGCGACCCGCTGCTGCGCATCACCGTCCACCCGGACCCCGATTCGCTGTCCGCCACGGATCGCGCATGGCTGCTGGACATGGCTTTCCGCTGCCACGCCCCGACCATGCTCGAGCCATTCGCCCCATATCGCCGGCTGCGCGACCTGCTCGCCTTCGTCCGGTCGCTCGACGCCAATTCCCTGAGCTACCTGGCCGGCAGCTACTACACCGACCTCGCCACCTGGTTCCTCCTCGCGTGGACCGGCGAAGGCCTGCGCCGGGATCGCCAGGCCGTGCCGGAGCTGATGGCCAAGGGCGGCGGTTTCGACCTCCCGGATCGCCAGCGCCTGCTCGCCGAACTCGGCGACGTGATGCTCAGGCTGATTCCCCGCTATCGCGCGCTGAGCGAACGCGGACAGGTCGAATTGAGCTGCACGCCGGCCCATCACCCGTTGTCGCCGCTGATGATCGATTTCAAGTGCGCGCGCGAAAGCTGGCCGGAGAGCCCGCTGCCCTCGTCCGCCGAGTACCCGGGCGGTCGCAGCCGCGTCGCGGCGCATCTGGCCGCCGCCGCGCACAGTCATCAGGAGCGCTTCGGCAGCGCGCCCGCCGGCCTGTGGCCGGCCGAGGGGGCGCTGTCGGCCCCTTTTCTCAACCAGATCGCCGAGTCCGGATTCCGGTGGACGGCGAGCAGCCATGGCGTGCTGCGCCACGCGGCTGGCGACGGGGCCGAGACGACGGTGCCCTGGCAGGCGCCGCCGGGCACGCCGGGGGACCTGACCCTGTTCTTCCGCAACGAGAGACTGTCCGACCTGATCGGCTTCGAGTATGCGACATGGCATGGCCGCGACGCCGCCCAGCATTTCCTGGGCGAGATCGAGGGCATCCACGAGCATGACCCGCACGCCCTGATCACCGTCTTTCTCGATGGCGAGAACGCCTGGGAGTACTACCCGTACAACGCCTGGCACTTTTTCTCGGATCTCTACGGCGCCCTCGAAAGCCACAAGCACGTCAGCACGGTGACGCTGGCCGCCGCGGCCATCGCCCATCACGGCCGCCGCAAGCGCCTGCCCCGGCTGGTCGCCGGCAGCTGGGTCTACGGCACGCTGTCGACCTGGCTTGGCAATGCCGACAAGAACCGCGCCTGGGACCTTCTGTGCGAGGTGAAGCAGTGCGCCGACCGTGCGCTCCTCGGCGACCGCCTGGACGAACGCGAGCGTGCCGCCGTGCTGAATCGCCTGGCGGTCTGCGAAAGTTCGGACTGGTTCTGGTGGCTTGGCGACTACAACTCCCCGCAGTCGGTCGCCTGTTTCGACAGCCTGTTTCGCGAAAACCTGAAATCCCTTTACCGTCTGCTGCGCCTGCCGGTTCCCGGCAGCCTCGATCACCCGATCAGCATCGGCGGAGGGACGCCCGAAGGCGGCGGAACGATGCGCCGCGCCACGTGAAATCCTCCCCGATGACCCAATCCGTTACCCTGCTCCTCGGCGTCCATGCCCACCAGCCGGTGGGAAATTTCCCGGAAGTGATGGAAGACGCGCATCTGCGCTGTTACAAGCCCTTCCTGGAAACCCTGCATGCCTATCCGGACTTCCGCTTCGCCGCCCATTTCTCCGGCTGGCTGCTCGACTGGCTGCGCGAGCGCTACCCCGCCGACATGGACCTGCTGGCGGCGATGGTCGCGCGCGGGCAGGTCGAGCTGTTCAGTTCGGGCGACACCGAGCCGGTGCTCGCCGCCATTCCCCAACGCGACCGGGTCGGCCAGTTGCGGGCGCTGAACGACAAGCTGGCGGCGTGGACCGGCGTCAGGCCGACCGGCGCCTGGCTGACCGAGCGCGTCTGGGAATCGTCGGTGGTGCCGGCGCTGGCGGCGACGGGCATCGCCTACGTGACCGTCGACGACTACCATTTCCTGTGCACCGGCAAGAGCGCCGATGAACTCGACGGCTTCTTCAGCACCGAGGACGACGGCGCCCGGCTCGACCTCTTCCCGATCTCGGAAGCGCTGCGCTACCGCCTGCCGTTCTCGCCGGCGCAGGAAGTCATCGACTATCTGGAAAGCCTGGCCGGCCACGGCGACTCCGCCGCCGTCTATTTCGACGACATCGAGAAGTTCGGCATCTGGCCGGAAACCTACGACTGGGTCTACAACCGCGGCTGGCTCAAGGCATTGATCGAGGGCGTGCTGGCCAGCCCGAAGATCCGCACGGCGACCTATGCCGACTTTCACGCCCGGCACACGACGCGCGGCATCGTCTATCTGCCCACCACGTCGTACAGCGAGATGAACGAATGGACGCTGCCGATGCCGGCGGCGGGCATCTACTCGGCCTTCCTCGCCGGGGAAAAGGCCGCCGGCCGCGTCGACCGGCACCGCCCCTTCATCCGCGGCGGGATCTGGCGCAACTTCCTGTCGCGCTACCCGGAAGCCAACTGGATGCACAAGCGCATGCAGGCGCTTTCGGCGCGCCTCGCCGCGCTGCCGGCGGCGCCCGCCGCACTGACCGCCGCGCTCTACCGCGCCCAGGCCAACGACGCCTACTGGCACGGCCTGTTCGGCGGCCTGTACCTGCCCCACCTGCGGCGCGCGGTGTGGAACAACATCGTCGCGCTCGAGGCCGGGCTCGACGCCCTCCAGCCGCGTCCGCCGGCGCTTGCGGTCGACCTCGATTGCGACGGCAGGAAGGAAACCTTCGTCCACAACGACCAACTGCAAGTGGTCGTGCGCGACGACGGACTGGGCGCCGCGCACGAACTGAGCAGCTACGCGCTGACGCACAATTTCGCCGACACCCTGCGCCGCTATCACGAGCACTATCACGACAAGATCGGCGCCGGACCGACCCGGCACGAGGGCGAAGGGATCGCCTCGGCGCACGACATCGTCCGCTTCAAGCACCCGATCGCCCCCGAGGATGTCGTTCCCGATGCCCTGCCGCGCGCCCTCTGGCTCGACGAAGTCGACGGCAGGGCGCTCACCGCCTACGTCCAGGACGATCCGGCGGCGTTGCGCTTCACCCACCCCGGCCTCGTCAAGACCCTGGCGCTCGACGGATCGACGGTAACCGTGACCTGGCGGTGCCGCGGCCTGGCCGGGCGCCGCCTGACGACCCGGCTGAACCTGGCAATGCCCAGCTGCGACGGTTTCCTCGGCCGCTACGTGCTCGCCGACGGCAGCATTCCCGGCGGCTTCGGCCAACCCGTCGACCTCCCGGCCGCCACCGCGCTGACGCTCGAGGATGGCGTGCTCGGCGGCGACCTCCGCCTGGCGGCGTCGATTCCGGCGGAAATTTGCGGTCGACCGCAACAGACGGTCTCCCAGTCGGAGGCCGGCTTTGAGAAAATCATGCAATGCGTCGAGCTGTCCTTCCAGTGGACCTTGCCCGACGACCAGTCCACCCTTCAACTCCAACTGACCATCCACAAGAGCCCACCATGACCGGAACCGTATTCAAACTCGAAGTCAATCCCAAGATTCCCGTTCGTCTGCGACCGCTCCAGGATCTCGCCGGCAACCTCTGGTACAGCTGGGATCGCCCGACGCGCTCGCTCTTCGCGCAACTCTCGGGGGGCTTGTGGAAGGCGACCAACCACAACCCCAAGGCGTTTCTCAAGCGCGCCGACCAGAAGCGCCTCGAAGCCGCCGCCGAGGATCCGGTGTTCATCGGCACGCTGAATCGTGTCATCTCGGCGTACAGCAGCTACCACGAACTGCCCAACATGGCTCACATCCATGGCCAGCGGTTCAAGAGCGACGACCTGATCGCCTATTTCTGCGCCGAATTCGGTTTCCATGAGAGCCTGCCGATCTACTCCGGCGGCCTCGGCATCCTCGCCGGCGATCACTGCAAGGGCGCCAGCGACATGGGCCTGCCCTTTGTCGGGATCGGCCTGCTCTACCACCAGGGCTACTTCCACCAGACGCTCGACGCCGACGGCAGCCAGCAGGCGACCTACACCGATTCCGAGTTCGACGATCTGCCGATTGCGCCGCTGCACGACGCCCACGGCCACGACATGCTGGTCACCGTCGAGTTCCCGGGCCGCACCGTTCACGTCAAGCTCTGGGAGGTCCTGGTCGGTCACGTCCGTCTCGTCCTGCTCGACACCTGGCTGCCGCAGAATGCGCCGCATGACCGGGAGATCACCCACCGCCTCTACGGCGGCGACCGGACGACGCGCATCGAGCAGGAAATCCTGCTCGGCGTCGGCGGCGTTCGCGCCCTCGCCGCGCTCGGCCTCAAGCCCTCGGTCTGGCACATCAACGAAGGGCACGCGGCCTTCCTGATCCTTGAACGCATCCGCAGCCTGGTCAGCGCCGGTCTGCCGTTCGCGGCGGCGGTCGAGGCGGTCGCCGCCAACGTCGTGTTCACGACGCACACCCCGGTTCCGGCCGGGCACGATCACTTCCCCGAGGAAATGATCCGCCACTACTTCTCCGACTGGTGCCACGCGAACGGCGTTCCCTACGAGCAACTCCTGAAACTGGGGGTCGAACAGGGCAAGACCGATTTCAACATGACCGCCCTCGCCTTGCGCGGCTCCCGTCACCACAACGGCGTGTCACGCATCCATGGCGACGTCTCGGCCGCCATCTGCCGCTACCTCTGGCCGCAGATCGACCCCGAGGAAAACCCCGTCGCCTACGTGACCAACGGCGTCCACCTGCCGACCTTCCTGGCCACCGAATGGCACGAGACCTTCGAGCGTTACCTCGGCACCGGCTGGAGCGAGCGCCAGACCGATCCGGCCAACTGGAACGGGATCGCGAAAATTCCCGACCAGACCTTCTGGAGCATCCGCCAGCAGCTGAAGTCGCTGTTGCTGCAGCTCGTCCGCGACCGCCTGGCCGAACAGCACCTGCGCAACAGGGGTTCGCTGGCGCACCTCGACCGCCTGCTCAAGTACGCGGATCCGGAAAACCCGAATGTCCTGACCATCGGTTTCGCCCGGCGCTTCGCCACCTACAAGCGCGCCGCCCTGCTCTTCCAGGATCCGGAGTGGCTGGCCGAGATCATCGCGCAGGCCGGCGGGCCGGTGCTCTTCCTGTTTGCCGGCAAGGCTCATCCGGCCGACCAGCCGGGCCAGGAAATCATGCGCAGGATCGCCCACATGGCCAAGCGCCCCGAGTTCGAGGGCCACATCCTGCTGGTCGAGGGCTACGACCTGCACCTGGCGCGCTCGCTGGTCGCCGGGGTCGACGTCTGGCTCAACAATCCGATCTATCCGCTCGAAGCCTCGGGCACCTCCGGCATGAAGGCGGCGATGAACGGCGCCCTCAACCTCTCGGTACTCGACGGCTGGTGGGGCGAAGGCTACGACGACAGCGGCGACGCCCCCAACGGCTGGGCCATCAAACCCGCCCCCGGGCATCTCGGTGAAGCCCAGCGCGACGAGGAGGAAGCCCGCACGCTCTACGAACTTCTCCAGGACCAGGTGATTCCGACCTACTACCGCACCGGGCCGATGGGCTACTCGCCGGACTGGGTGGCGATGTCCAAGCAATCGATCCGGACCATCGCCCCCCGCTTCAACGTCATCCGCATGGTGGCCGAGTACACCAGGAAGTTTTATGCGCCGGCCACCGTGCACGGTCGACGCTACGCCAAGAACGAATTCGCCGTCGCCCGCGCGGTGGCCGAGTGGAAGGAAAAGGTGCGGGCCGCCTGGCCCGGCGTCCGCCTGCACCGACTCGACATGCCGGAGCGCCGTCTCAACTTCGGCAAGTCGCTGCACCTGCAGGTCGCCGTCCAGCTCAACGGCCTGAGTCCGCAGGACGTCACCGTCGAGGCGCTGATCGGTCGCCCCGGTCCGCAGGGCGCATTCAGCCGGCGCGCCCGTCACTACCCGTTGAGCACCCGGGGGGAGAACGACACTGGCGAAATGCTGTACGCCATCGACCTGACCCCGGAGAGCTGCGGCAAGCTGGAATACCGGATCCGCATCTTTCCATCGCATCCCGACCTGATCCACAGGTTCGAAACCGGCCTGATGATATGGCTATGAGAATCATCGACTCCCCGGCCTGGCGCGCCCTCGCCGCCCATGCGGAAGCCGTGCGCCCGGCGCATCTGCGTGAACTGTTCGCCGCCGACGGGCAACGCTTCGAACGTTTTTCGCTGCGCCAGGACGGGCTGCTGCTCGATTTTTCCAAGCAGCGGATCGACAGCGAAGCGCTGGCTCTGCTGCACGCGCTGGCCGGCGCCTCCGACCTCGAGGGCTGGAAGCGGAAGATGGTGGCCGGCGAACTGGTCAACCACACCGAAGGCCGCGCCGTCCGCCACATGGCGCTGCGCGCCGGCGAGGAGGCGCCGCCCGAGGTGCGCGCCGTCCTCGAGCGCCTGCGCAACTTCTGCGAGAGCATACACGGCGGAAAATGGCGGGGCTTTGCCGGGGAGCGCATCACCGACGTCGTCAATATCGGCATCGGCGGCTCCGACCTCGGCCCGCGCATGGCGGTGCGGGCACTGGCCGCGCAGCAGCAGCCGGACCTCGATGTCCATTTCGTCGCCAACGTCGACGGCGCCGACATCGCCCCGCTGCTCGCCCGCCTCAATCCGCGGACGACGTTGTTCGTCATCGCCAGCAAGACCTTCACGACGCTCGAGACGCTGACCAACGCGCGTACCGCGCGCGCCTGGCTGCTCGCTGCGGCGGGCCGCGAAAGCGCCGTCGGCCAGCACTTCGTCGCCCTGTCGACCAACCTCGAACTGACCCGGCAGTTCGGCATCGCTCCGGACAACGTCTTCGAGTTCTGGGACTGGGTCGGCGGCCGCTTTTCGCTGTGGTCGGCGATCGGCCTGTCGCTGGCGCTGGCCATCGGCTGGCGCCAGTTCGAGCAGTTGCTGGCCGGCGCCCGCGCCATGGACCGGCACTTCGTCGAGGCGCCGGCAGCCGCCAACCTGCCGCTGACGCTGGCCCTGCTGACCTTGTGGAATACCGATTTCCTCGGCGCCGGCACGCAGGCCGTGCTGCCCTACAGCCAGTCGCTCGCGCTGTTGCCAGCCTACCTGCAGCAGCTCGAAATGGAGAGCAACGGCAAGCAGACCGACCGCGACGGCGAGCCGGCCGGGGTCGGCACCTGTCCGGTGCTCTGGGGCGAAGCGGGAACCAATGGCCAGCACTCCTTCTATCAGCTGATCCATCAGGGTGGCCAGACGATTCCCTGCGATTTCATCGCCCTGCGCGACAGCGACTTTCCGCTGCCCGGCGGTCACCATGCGGCGCTGCTCGCCAACTGTCTCGCCCAATCGGCCGCGCTCGCCTTCGGCCAGACCGCCGCCGAGGCGCGCGCCGCCGGCGTGCCGGAAGCGCTCGTTCCGTACAAGGTGTTTCCCGGCAACCAGCCGTCGACCACGCTGCTCCTGCCGGCGCTGGACGCCTACACGCTGGGCCAGTTGCTGGCGCTCTACGAGCACAAGGTGTTCTGCCTCGGCGTCCTGTGGAACCTGAATTCCTTCGACCAGTGGGGTGTCGAGCTCGGCAAGCAACTCGCCAGCCGGCTGACCCCGGTGCTCGGCGGAGCCGGCGATGACGCCGCCTTCGACGCCTCGACCCGCGGCCTGCTCGCCGCCCTGAGAAGCTGATGACTTGAGCCGGCTCGCGATCCTTTTCGCCGCCTCCGAGATGGCCCCCTGGGTCAAGACCGGGGGCCTCGGCGACGTCGCCGCCGCGTTGCCGGCGGCGCTGCACCGCGCAGGACATGACATCCGGGTGCTGATTCCGGCCTACCCGGCATTTCTGACGGCCTTTCCGCGAGCCGCCGCGCTCGCCGAACTGCCGGCGCTTGCTCCGTCCCTGCCGCCGGCGCGCCTGCTCGGCGCCGAAGCGGACGGTCTGCCGCTGCTCCTGCTCGACTGCCCGGCGCTCTTCGACCGCCCCGGCAACCCCTATGGCGATGCGCTCGGCCACGACTGGACCGACAACGGCATTCGCTTCGGCATGCTCTCGCGGGTCGCCGCGCTGCTCGGGCAAGCCGGGTCGCCGCTCGACTGGCAGCCGGACGTCGTCCACCTCAATGACTGGCAGACCGCGCTTGCCCCCGCCTGGTTGCACTACGAGGGTGGCGCCGCCAGCGTCGTCACGGTACACAACATCGCCTTCCAGGGGAACTTCGCGGCCGGTCACCGCTCCGCCCTCGGCCTGCCCGAGGAGGCCTGGCACATGCACGGCGCCGAATACGGCGGCCAGATCTCCTTCCTCAAGGCCGGCCTGCAGCTGGCGACGCTGATCTCGACGGTCAGCCCGACCTACGCCGGCGAGATCCAGCACGAGGATTTCGGCTACGGGCTGGCGCCGCTGCTGCGCCATCGCGCCGGCGTACTGCGCGGCATCCTCAACGGCGTCGACGGGGCGCTCTGGAACCCGGCGAACGATCCCGCGCTGGCCGCCCCCTACGCAGCCAACCGGCTCGCCGCGAAGCGCGAGAACAAGCGCGCCCTGCAGCGGGAAATGGGCCTCGCGGTCGCCGCCGACCGCCCGCTGTTCGGCATCATCAGCCGCCTCACGCACCAGAAGGGGCTCGATCTCGTCGTGACACTGGGCGAACGCCTCACCGCTCTGCCGGCGCAACTCGCCGTCCTCGGCAGCGGCGACAAGGCGATGGAGGCCGGCTTCAGCGACCTCGCCGCCCGCCACCCCGGGCAGATCGCCGTTCGCCTGACTTTCGACGAAGGGCTGGCGCACCGCATCGAGGCTGGCGCCGACTGCTTCCTGATGCCGTCGCGCTTCGAGCCCTGCGGCCTGAGCCAGATGTACAGCCTGCGCTACGGCACGCCACCGATCGTCCGCGCCACCGGCGGCCTCGCCGATACCGTCATCGACGTGAACGCCGAGACCCTCGCCGACAAGACGGGCAACGGCTTCGTCATCGACGAGGCGACCCCGCGGGCGCTGTGGCTGGCGCTCGAACGCGCGACCCGCTGCTGGCACGACCGCAAGCTCTGGCAGCGCATCCAGCAGAACGGCATGCGCCGGGATTTCTCCTGGGAACATGCCGCCCGCGACTATGTCGCCCTCTATCGCGACGCCAGCGCCGCCCACGGCTGAAGTCCGCATGCCGGAAATCGTCATCATCGCCGCCGTCGCCGGAAACGGCGTCATCGGTCGCGACAACCGGCTGATCTGGAACATCCCCGAAGACATGGCGCGCTTCAAGGCGCTGACCGCCGGCCACACCGTCGTCATGGGGCGCAAGACCTGGGAATCGCTGCCGCCGCGTTTCCGCCCGCTGCCCGGCCGGCGCAACATCGTCATCACCCGCCAGGCGGATTACGCCGCCCCCGGCGCCGAAATCGCCGGCTCGCTGGAAAACGCCCTGCATCGGGCGTCGACCGCGACAACCGTCTTCGTCATCGGCGGCGAGCAGATCTACACCCAGGCGATGGCCGTCGCCGACCGCCTGGAGATCACCGAGCTGGACCTCGAACCCGACGGTGACGCGCGGTTTCCGAAGATTGCCGCGGTCGACTGGGAAAAAACGGCAAAAACCGCGGGGAACGGGCTTGTCTTCGCCACCTACCGGCGCAAGGCGGAGCGAGGCGAAAGGTCCTGACCCGCGCTCTTTCCGGCCATCGACCGCCTTCACCCGAAAAGCCTCCTGAAAGCCGGCGCATTGAACCATGCGTCATAGTATAATCGTTCTCGCATTTTTTTCCGCCAACACCCAACTCATGCCAAAGGAATGACCATGCTCCCCCCCCCGCAGTTGATCCTTTCCCTTCTGATCGGTAGCGTCGTGCTGGCCGGTTGCGCCACCAAGGAAACGAAGCCGGCGGAGCCGCCGCCGCAGCCGGTCGCCGCCCCGCAGCCCGCGCCGGCGCCTGCCCTCCCGGAATGCAAGGAGGCGCCCGCCAAGTCGAAGACCGCCGCCAAGGGCAAGACGAAATCCACGGCCAAGGAACCGGACTGCGTGCCACGGGCCGCGGACAAGCCGGCAACCGCGGCGCCGGTGGCGCCCGCCGCCGCCGCTCCGGCGCCCGCCGCCAACACGGGCGGCTATGACTTGTCCAGGAACAAGCCGGTCACCGACTCGAGCAAGGCAGTCGCCGGCGAAGGCACGCCGGTCAAGGGCATCAACGACTGGGAGGGCGAAATCTCGGGCATCCCGGCCGCCAACAGCCGCTTCACCAAGCTCAAGATCGGCATGTCGCAAAACGAGGTAAAGGATCTGATTGGCAATCCGACCGACGAGGGTGTCTATATTACCGGCAAGGCCTTCATTCCCTTCTATTTCGGCAGCGACAAGGCGCGCTGGGAAATGGCCTACAAGGGTCAGGGCCGCCTGATATTTTCTAACCAGGCAGGCTTCAGTTCAGGATATTTCCTGACCTGGATCATTCACAACGCCAACGACAGAGGTTACCGGTAGTCCGCGATCTCGTTCGTAAACACCGGGGCGCCACGCCGCCCCGGTTCGGAGAATCCTGCATTCCGGGCAACGAGCGAATGGATGAGAAGATACCGCAACGGGCAGCAATGAAAACCCGAACGACCTGATCGGCGAGTATCTCCCCAAAGGTACCGGGTTGTCCGCCCCTCGCAGGATGAACTCGATGCCATCGCCAATCGCCTGAACACGCCGCCTTCGTCACCTACCGCCGCCGGTAGTCGCCCTCAGCGCACGCAATCCACGTGGTAGGCGCCATCCGCGCCCTTGACCAGGCCGTGGATGTCGGTCTCGAAGCCGGGGAAGCGGGCGTTGAATTCGCGGGCGAACTTCAGGTAGCTGCAGATCGTCCGGTTGAAGCGCTCGCCGGGAATCAGCAGCGGGATGCCGGGCGGATAAGGGGTCAGCAGCACGGCGGTGACGCGGCCTTCGAGCGCATCGACCGGCACGCGCTCGATCTCGCGGTGCGCCATCTTCGCGAAGGCATCGGCCGGGCGCATCGCCGGCACCATGTCGGACAGGTACATCTCGGTGGTCAGGCGGGCCACGTCGTTGTGCATGTAGATTCCATGGATCTGGGCGCACAGGTCGCGCAGGCCGACCATTTCGTAGCGCGGGTTCTTCTGGACGAACTCGGGCAGGACCTTCCACAGCGGATGATTCCGGTCATAGTCGTCCTTGAACTGCTGCAGTTCCGTCACCAGCGTATTCCAGCGGCCCTTGGTGATGCCGATGGTGAACATGATGAAGAAGCTGTAGAGTCCGCACTTCTCGACGATGATGCCGTGCTCGGCGAGATACTTGGTGACGATGGCCGCGGGGATCCCGATGTCACCGGCAAAATTGCCATCGACATCGAGGCCCGGCGTGATGATCGTCGCCTTGATCGGGTCGAGCATGTTGAAGCCGTCGGCCAGTTCGCCGAAACCGTGCCAGCGGTCGCCGGGCTTGAGCATCCAGGCTTCGCGGTCTTCGACGCCCTCCTCGGAAAAGACATCGGGACCCCACACCTTGAACCACCAGTCGGCGCCCCACTCCTCATCGACCTTGCGCATCGCGCGGCGGAAATCGAGCGCTTCGGAGATCGATTCCTCGACCAGCGCGGTGCCACCCGGCGCTTCCATCATCGCCGCCGCGACGTCGCACGAGGCGATGATCGCGTATTGCGGCGAGGTCGAGGTATGCATCAGGTAGGCCTCGTTGAAGATGTCGCGGTCGAGCTTGCGCGTCTCGCAGTCCTGGACCAGGATCTGCGACGCCTGACTGAGGCCGGCGAGCAGTTTGTGCGTCGATTGCGTCGCGAAAACCATCGACTCCCGGCAGCGCGGACGGTCGGCGCCGATGGCGTGATAGTCGCCGTAGAAGTCGTGGAAGGCGGCATGCGGCAGCCAGGCCTCGTCGAAATGCAGCGTGTCGATCCTGCCGTCGAGTTCCTTCTTGATTTCCTCGACGTTGTAGATGATTCCGTCATAGGTCGACTGGGTGATGGTGAGCACCCGCGGCTTGGCGTCCTTGTCGGTGGCGAAGGGGTTGCCGGCGATCTTCTTGCGGATGCTCTCCCAGGCGAACTCGGCCTTCGGGATCGGCCCGATGATCCCGAAGTTGTTGCGCGTCGGCATCAGGAAGATCGGCACGGCGCCGGTCATCATGATCGAATGCAGCACCGACTTGTGGCAGTTGCGGTCGACGACGACGATGTCGCCGGGCGCCACCGTCGAGTGCCAGACGATCTTGTTCGACGTCGACGTGCCGTTGGTGACGAAATACAGGTGGTCGGCATTGAAGATGCGCGCCGCGTTGCGCTCCGAGGCGGCGACCGGGCCGGTGTGGTCGAGCAGCTGGCCGAGCTCCTCGACGGCGTTGCAGACGTCCGCGCGCAGCATGTTCTCGCCGAAGAACTGGTGGAACATCTGGCCGACCGGCGACTTCAGGAAGGCGACGCCGCCCGAATGGCCGGGGCAGTGCCACGAATAGGAGCCGTCGGCGGCGTAGTGGGTCAGCGCGCGGAAGAAGGGGGGCGGCAGCGAATCGAGATAGGCCCGGGCCTCGCGCTTGACGTTGCGCGCGATGAATTCCGGGGTGTCCTCGAACATGTGGATGAAGCCGTGCAGTTCGCGCAGCACGTCGTTCGGAACGTGGCGCGAGGTGCGCGTCTCGCCATGCAGGAAGATCGGGATTTCGGCATTGCGGTTGCGGATCGCGGTCACGAAGGCGCGCAGTTTGGCGAGCGTCTCTTCCGGTGCGAGCGCCACTTCCTCGTCGCCGATCGACAGGATGAAGGCGCCGGCGCGCGACTGCTGCTGCGCGAACGAGGTCAGGTCGCCGAAGCTGGTGACCCCCAGGACTTCCAGCCGCTCCTTCTCGAGCGCCGCGGCGAGGGCGCGGATGCTGAGTCCGTAGGTATTCTCGGAGCGGTAATGCTCATCGATGATGATGACGGGAAAATGGAAGCGCATATTCTCTAGCGAAGGGAGAAGAGGGAAGGGAGAAGGGTCGGGGGCTTGGAGCGGAGGTCGGTTCTCACCCTTCCCCCTTCTCCCTTCCCCCTTCCCGCCTAGATCTTGGGCAGCGTCACGCCGACCTGGCCCTGGTACTTGCCGCCCCGGTCCTTGTACGAGGTCTCGCAGATCTCGTCGGACTCGAAGAAGAGCACCTGGGCGCAGCCTTCTCCGGCGTAGATCTTGGCCGGCAGCGGCGTCGTGTTGGAGAACTCCAGCGTCACGTAGCCCTCCCACTCCGGCTCGAACGGTGTCACGTTGACGATGATGCCGCAACGCGCATAGGTGCTCTTGCCGAGACAGATGGTCAGCACCGAGCGCGGGATGCGGAAATACTCCATGGT
>ERZ761602.5086-NODE-5086-length-15934-cov-42.468480_pt1 | contig 15934 bp, 13 predicted proteins | sample MGYA00512165_ERZ761602 | MGnify/ENA primary metagenome ERZ761602 (study PRJEB28899, sample SAMN02445085) | bioreactor sludge metagenome | biome: EBPR sludge; isolation source: Thorneside wastewater treatment plant | place: Australia: Brisbane, Thorneside...
TCGACGCCTACCGCTTCGTCTTCGACGACCTCATCTACGCCTGGATCCTCGCCAAGTCCTTCGCCGTCGCCGGCCTGACGACGCTACTCTGCCTCGTCCTCGCCTATCCGCTGGCGCTGCTGATCGTGCGCAGCCCGCAGCGCCAGCGCGATCTCCTCGTTTTGCTCGTCATCCTGCCCTTCGCCAGCAACTTCCTGATCCGCATCTACGCCTGGATGATCATCCTCGGCCCGCTCGACCTGCTCTACAGCCCGGTCGCCGTCATCATCGGCATGGTGTACGTGCACCTGCCGTTCATGATCCTGCCGCTGTACACCAACCTGGAAAGGCACGATCCGGCGCTGCTCGAGGCGGCGCAGGATCTCGGCGCCGGCAGGTGGGCGCGCTTCTGGCGCGTCACCTGGCCGCTCTCGCTGCCCGGCGTGCTCTCCGGGTCGGCGCTGGTCTTCATTCCGGTCCTCGGCATGTTCGCGGTGCCGGAACTGCTCGGCGGCACCGGCGACCTGCTGATGGGCAACCTGATCAAGGAGCAGTTCCTCGACAACCGCGACTGGCCGCTCGGCGCCGCCCTGTCGCTGCTGTTGACGCTGGCCGTGCTGGCCGTCGCCGGCCTGTCCTCGGCGCTGACGCGCAACCGGGGGCAGCGGTGAAGCGCGGCTTCTGGCTGTGGGCGGCGACGCTGGCGACCTACGCCTTCCTCTACGCGCCGCTCGCCGTCGTCGTGCTGTTCTCGTTCAACGACTCCGAACTGAACGCCTCGTGGGTCGGCTTCACCGGGCGCTGGTACATCAAGCTGCTCGGCGATGCCAACCTGTTGCAGGCCGCCGCCAATTCGCTGCTGATCGCCATCGTTTCGAGCACGATCGCCACCGTTCTCGGCACGATGGCCGGCATTTCGCTGCACCGCTGGCGGCCGCGCTTCCTGCCCTTCCTGGTGCTGACGCCGGTGGCGATGCCGGAAATCCTGCTCGGCGTCTCGCTGCTGCTCTTCTTCAGGCAGGTGCTCGACCTGACCCTCGGCCTGTTTTCCATCCTTGCCGCCCACATCACCTTCTCGATCGGCTTCGTCGCCATCATCGTCCGCGCCCGCCTCGCCGGCATGGACGAGAGCATCTTCGAGGCCGCCCGCGACCTCGGCGCGACGCCGTGGCGGACCTTCACCCGGATCACCTTCCCGCTGATCGTGCCCGGGGTCGTCGCCGGTTTCCTGATGAGCTTCACGCTGTCGATCGACGATTTCGTCATCACCTTCTTCGTCGCCGGCGTCGGCGTCACCACGCTGCCGCTGCAGATCTACTCGCTGATCAAGGTCGCCGTGACCCCGGAAATCAATGCCATTTCGACCCTGCTGATGGCGTTGACCCTGACCCTGATCGCGCTCGCCTCGCGCTTCGCGCCGGACACCCTGAGGAAGTCCGCATGAAGCTGGCGCTGGCCCTGCTCCTCTGCTTCCTGGCCGGCTTTGCCCGGGCGGAAGACACGCTCTATCTCTACAACTGGAACAACTACATCTCCGCCGAAACGGCATCCCGCTTCGAGGCCTGGTGCGGCTGCCGGCTGCAGCAGGACTACTACTCGGACAACGAGGAAATGCTGGCCAAGCTGGAAGCGGGAGCGACCGGCTACGACCTGCTGGTGCCGACCGGCAACGCCGTGCAGACGCTGATCCGCAAGAACGAACTGCGGCCGCTCGATCGCGCCCGCCTGCCGCATTTCGCCAACATCGGTCCGGCCTTCGCCAATGCCTGGTACGACCCGGGCAACCGCTACTCGGTCCCGTATGCCACGACGGTCACGCTCCTCGGCTACAACGCGACCAGGCTGGCCGAACTCGGCCTGCCAACCGGCACCTGGGCGCTCATCTTCGAGCCCGAATACCTGAAGCGGCTGAAGGGCAAGGTCACCGTCCTCAACAGCCAGCGCGAACTGATGGCGGCGGCGCTGCGCTACCTCGGCCACGCGATCGGCGATACCGACCCGGAACACTGGAAAGCGGCGCGCGACCTGATCCTGCGCGCCAAGCCCTACTGGGCGACCTTCTCCAACAGCACCTACATCAAGGATCTGGCGATCGGCAACATCTGGGTCGCCCACGGCTACTCCAGCGACATGTTCCGCGCCCGCGCGGATGCTCAAGCGGCGGGGCGGCCATTCGCCATTGGCTTCGCCATTCCGAAGGAAGGCGCGGTGCTGGCGGTCGACAACTTCGTCATCCACAAGTCTTCCCGCCGCCCCGACCTGGCGCATCGCTTCATCGACTTCATGCTGCAGGGTGAAAACGCCGCCGACGTTTCCAACCTGATCGGCGCCGGCAATCCCAACCGGGCGGCGCTGCCGTTCATTCGCCCGGAAGCGGCCGGCGAGCCGGCCATCTTCCCACCGCCGGAAACCTTGGCGCGCCTGGAAATGCTGCGCGACCTCGAACCGAAGCAGCGCCGCCTGCTGTCGCGGCTATGGACCGAGATCAAGGTGAAGTGAGCGCCACTCCCCTACGGATCAGCGCCGTGAAACCATGAGAATCCCGAGCAGCACCAGCGCGGCGCCGGCAATCTGCGCGAGCGAGATCGACTCGTCGAGCAGCCACCAGCCGAAGCCGATGGTCAGCAGCGGCCCGACCATGCCGAACAGCGAGGTACGCCCGGCCCCGAGGCTGCGGATGGCGGCAGACTGGGCAAAGACCGGGACGACGGTGGCGAACAGGGCCATCGCCAGCCCCCAGCCGTAGACCGGCAGCGGCTGGATGAATGCGGTCAACGGATGGGAAGCGGCAAAATGCAGCAGCGTGACCCCGGAGGACATCAGCATCGCCAGCGCCGAAAAACGCATGGCGCCAAGACGGCCGATCATCGGCGCGCTGCCCGACAGGTAGAGCGCATAGGAAACGCTGGAGCCGAAAACCAGGGCGCCGCCGATCCAGACGCTTCGCGAATCGCCCTGGCCAAGGTCGTGCATGAACGCGAAGCCGATGCCGGTGTAGCAGAGCACCAGTGCAATGCCCTCGCGGCGGGAAAACGCCTTGCCCTGGAACAGCACGCCGATCAGGATGGTCAGCGTCGGGTAGGTGAACAGGATCAATCGTTCCAGCCCGGCGGAAATGAACTGCAGCCCCCAGAAATCGAGGATGCTGGCCCCGTAGTAGCCGAGGCAGCCAAGCACGAACAGTCGCCCCCAGTCGCCGCCCGAAAGACTTGCGCCCGCACGCTGGTGGGCCAGGCCGACCCACAGGAAGACCGGCAGCGCGAAGCCCATGCGCAGGGCGAGCAGGGTGATGGCGTCGACGCCATGCGGGTAGGCGAGCTTGACGAAGATGGCCTTGAGCGAAAAGCCGAACGCCGCCAGCAGGGCCAGGCTGGCGCCGTAAGCATGCGATCTTTCCAAGGCCATTCGCTGGGTCATCGAGGTTATTCGTGCCGGGAGCCGCGGATCGCGCTGCGATCCCGCTAGCGCCGGCGCGTCAGCACGGCAGGCTGTTCGGCCTGGGCGCCGTTGAGCCAGATGCGCCCGGCCAGCGTCCGGCCGTCGGCGGAAAGGCGAAGACTCAGGTTGCCGCTGTCGATCGCGCTACCGCCGGCATCCGGGCTGGGCAGCACCTGCAAGGCGATATCCAGCGCGGGTTGGACGCCCGGGGCATCGATGCGCCGGCCCTCGCCACGATACATGACGGCATTCAACTCACCGGCGCCACGTTCCCGCCCGAAGCGGCGATATTCGATCCAGTCGGGTCGTTCGGTGACGACGATCGGTGCGCTGGCCAGGGTCACCGCGTCGCCCTTTTCGCTCAGCACCAGCATCACCTGTTCGCCCTGCCAGAGCTGTGCCTGCCAGTTCCCGGCGACGCTGTCGGTCGCCCCGCCTCGTGCGAACATCCACAGGGCTGCGGCAAGGGCGATGGCGAGGATCCCGATGGCCAGGAATATCCTGCGCGAGGGGCGTCTCGCCGGGGTTGCCACGGGGGCGCGGGGCGAGTGCACACTCCCGCCGGCGGCGGCGAGCGGTGATACGCCAAAGGCCTTCAGGTCGTCGATCAGGCGCTCCACGTCGTGGGCCCAGTCGTAGGCCCGCAGCTGGCGCCAGGTCAGTTCGCCGATGCAGTCGAAGGGGGGCGGCAGGCTGCCCGCAGCGGGCGGGCCATCCAGGCCGTCGCAAAGAACGGGAATGACCGTGGCGCCTGCCGCCAGCGCGATCTCCAGTTCCCGGCGCACCGGGTCGTCGGCGCCGGCAATGCGCGGCAGGCCATGACTGTCGACCGCCGAAATCAATTGTGGCGTCACCAGCAGCAGCAAGACCGGCCTGGCATCGAGTGCGCGGTGTATCTCGTTGCGCCATGCCGAGCCGCCGCGCAGGTCGTCCTTGTCGAGGAAGACCGCCTGGTCGCCAAAGACCTCCCCCAGGTCGCGCGCCAGCGCCGTGGCCTTGTCGAGTCCGTCAGCGGTGCGATAGCTGATGAAGATGCGTGCGCTCATGGGCGGTCTCGGTTCGAATGGTTCGACACGCCCAAGGTAACACGGGGCCGTGGCCGGGTCGACCCCGATGACCGTCGCCGGCACATCGCTCCGCCGCCGCGGCCGCCCGGCTGGAGCCTACAGCGGCCTCTTGACCGTCAGGGCGCCGCGAATCTGGCCCTTGCCGTAACCGGTGGCCTGATCGTGCGGATAAGTCCTGGCGAGGGCGGCCTTGAGGTCGCTATCGAGTCCGTCGGCCGGGCCGTGGCAGCCGAGACAGACATCGCTGACCGGCAACGCCTTCATGTAGCGGAAGACCTGCTTGCCATCGATGGTGACGACCTCGCTCTTCTCGAGTGTCTCCGGTTTCTCCCCGCTGGCGGCGCGGAGGTCGAATTCGGCCAGTTGACGGGCTTCCCAGGGATCGGGGGTGCCACGCTCGGCATTCCGCGTCTTCAGGCTGACGCGGCGGATATCCCAACCCGTCTCCGCGCGCTTTTCCTGGATCAGGGCCGGCGCCAGCTCCTTGCAGACCGGAATCGCACCGGCGACACCCTTGGCGGCGACCGCCTCCTGCATGGCATTGACCACCTTGGGGACGACCGGCAGCACCGCCTTCTTGGTGTCTGCAGTCAGGGCGCCGATATCCTGCGCCAGACCGGGCAGGGCAACGAGCAACAGCGTGATCGGGAGGAATGTCTTCATGGTCGGCTCCGTGAACGATAATCAAATGCTTATTTTACCCCGGCTGGTCGAAATTTTTCCAGCCAGGTCATCCTGGTGCGGGCTTTCGGATCGATGGTGACGTGAAGATGCGACGCCCCGCGCATCCGGGCGCGGAAGCGGGTAGCATCGCGGCATCCGAAACGTTGCGAGGTGGGGACATGTTGCTGCTGATTGCGGGACTGGTGCTGTTTCTCGGGGTGCATTCCTCGCGCGTGTTTGCCGATGGATTCCGGGCCGATTTCATCGCCGCGCGCGGCGAGAAGACATGGAAGGCCATTCACGCAATCCTCTCGATCGCCGGCTTCGTGCTGCTGGTCTACGGCTACGGCGATGCGCGAACCGCGCCGATCGTGCTGTGGACCCCGCCGGTCTGGACGCGTCACGCCGCCGCGCTCCTGACTCTGCCCGCCTTCATCCTGCTCGCCGCAGCCTACGTGCCGCGCAACGCCATCAAGGGCAGGCTCGGCCACCCGATGCTGCTCGGCACCCAGATCTGGGCCGCCGCGCACCTGCTGGCGAACGGCAATGTCGCCGATGTGCTTCTGTTTGGCGGATTCCTGGTCTGGGCGACCCTGTGCTTCCGGGCGGCGAAAAGCCGCGACCGCGCCGCCGGCGCCAAGTATCCTTCTGGCGGCGCCGTCCCCACCGCGGTCAGCGTTGCCGTCGGTATTGGTGCGTGGGCGGCATTCGCGTTCCATCTGCACGCGGCGTGGATCGGCGTGCCGCCGTTCGGCTGATCCGGCGGGCAAGGGACGCGGCCGGGCTACGTCAGCCGCTGCGCCCGCGGGGCGCTTACGGCTCGTCGCGCGGTTCCGGACGCCTCGCATCCCCAGCCAGCCGGAGCGCTCGCGCCTCGAAAGCGGCGACCATGCTGACGGCCAGCGGCAGAACCAGCATCCGGATCACCGGCAACAGAAAAGGTGAATCCGCTTCACAGTCGACGCTGAAGTCGACGTGGCAGCGGTCATCGCCAAGCGGCGCAAACTGCCAGCGGATGTCGAAACGGCAGAACGACCGCGCGTCGGAAACGACGGTGATGCCGCGCGGGCGATCGAGCATGGTGCGCGTGCGGAAGCGATGCGTCATCAGGCCCAGCGCCAGGCTCTGCTCGGTTTCATAGGCATTCTCGTGACGCCTGAAGATCCTCGCCTCGCGGATCAGCGGCAGGAACTCGGGATAACGCTCGACATCGGCGACGATGTCGAAGATCTCTTCCGGCGGCCGCCCGATGGTGCGGCTCTCGCGATGGGTTGCCATGGACTCCCCCGGGTTCCTCGTCGTGCGGCCGTCGTAACGGAAATGCCGAAGAAGGGCTCGGGCGTCCCGCGCGGTCAGCGCTTGCCGCCCAGAATCGACCCGAGAACCCCGCGCAAGATCTGCTGACCAACGCTGCGGCCGATGGTGCCGGCCATGCCGCGGGCGGCGCTCTTGGCGGCGGCCTCGAGGACGCCTTCGCGGTGACCGCCACGTGGGCCGGTGGCCCCGCCGAGCATTTCACCGAGGCCGCCGAAGATGCCGCCGGAGCTTTCCTGCGGGGCGGGGGCGCTCTGGCGCGGTTGCGGGACGGGACGAGGCGTCTGGCCGGCGTGATTGCCCCAGTCATTGGCGTCCGGCACGCCTCTGCCGGCCGGCGGCGCGGGGATGGCGCCGGGGGCGGGCCCGGCCGCCGCCGGCTTGCCGCGCAGCAATTCATAGGCGGATTCGCGGTCGACCGCGGTACCGTACGCGGCGAGCAGCGGCGAGGACTGGATCATCGCCTGGCGCTCGGCGGCGGTCAGCGGGCCGAGGCGCGAGGCGGGCGGAAAGATCATGCTGCGGTCGACGACGTTGGGACGGCCTTTTTCATCGAGGAAGGAAACCAGCGCCTCGCCGACGCCGAGCTCGGTGATGGCCGCGGCGGCGTCGAACTTCGGGTTGGCGCGCATCGTCTGCGCCGCCGACTGGACGGCTTTTTGGTCGCGCGGCGTGAAGGCGCGCAGCGCGTGCTGGACGCGGTTGCCGAGCTGGCCGAGGATCTTTTCCGGGACATCCAGCGGGTTCTGCGTGACGAAGAAGACGCCGACGCCCTTGGAGCGGATCAGCCGGACGACCTGCTCGACCTTGTCGGTCAGCGCCTGCGGCGCGTCGGTGAACAGCAGGTGGGCCTCGTCGAAGAAGAAGACGAGCCGGGGCTTGTCGAGGTCGCCTGCTTCCGGCAGTTGCTCGAAGAGTTCGGCGAGAAGCCAGAGCAGGAAGGTCGAGTAGAGCGCCGGAGCCTGGACGAGCTTTTCGGCGGCCAGCACGTTGATGACGCCGCGCCCGTTTTCGTCGATCTTCATCAGGTCGCGGATGTCGAGCATCGGTTCGCCGAAGAAGACGTCGCCGCCCTGTTGCTCGAGCGTCAGCAGGCCGCGCTGGATGGCGCCGATCGACGCCGGGGCGACGTTGCCGTATTCGGTGGTGAAATCCTTGGCGTTCTCGCCGACGTGCTGGACCATCGCGCGCAGATCCTTGAGGTCGAGCAGCAGCAGGCCCCGGTCGTCGGCGATCTTGAACACCAGCTGCAGCACGCCGCCCTGGGTTTCGTTCAGGTTGAGCAGGCGGGCGAGAAGCAGCGGGCCCATGTCGGAAATCGTCGCGCGGACCGGAACGCCGTTCTCGCCGAAGACATCCCAGAAGGCGACCGGATTGGCATACGGCTGGAAGCCTTCGAGGCCGAGATCCTTGAGCCGCGCTTCCAGTTTCGGCGTCACGGCGCCGGCGGCGCCCATGCCGGAAAGATCGCCCTTGACGTCGGCCATGAACACCGGCACCCCGGCAAACGACAGACGCTCGGCCATCGACTGCAGCGTCACCGTCTTGCCGGTGCCGGTCGCGCCGGTAATCAGGCCGTGGCGGTTGGCCATCTGCGGCAGCAGGGCAGGGTAGCCGTCTTCGGACTTGGCGAGGTAGAGGGGTTCGGACATCGGTCGTCTCCGGGGCAATGTTTCAGACAGGTGACGACGATACCATACACTCCGGTCCCGCCGGCCTTCAAACATTCGCACGGCATCCGATGGCCGCGGCTTCGGGCTAGAATGTTCGCCTCTCCAGCCAGTTTCGAGCCCATGGCCCAAGCGGACAATCCCATCCTCAACTCCCCCTACGCCGAGCCCTCGCGGCACTACGCGACCGATACCCATGGCAACCTCAATTACAAGGATGTCCGGAAAGGCCGGCGGGTCTTCACGCCCGATGTGCCGCAAGTGCCCATCGGTCAGCAGGCGCAAGGCAGCATGTTCGACGTGAACGATCTGCGGACCGATTACGGCGAGCATCTGGTCAACCAGACCCGCGATGTGATCCGCGAATGGCGGCAATCGGGCTACCGCGGCGTCACCAGTCGCGTCACCCGCGATCTGCTCGCCTACTGGTTCGCCAATCCGGAACGCGAACCGCACCAGAAACTGTTCTTCGCGCAGCAGGAAGCCGTTGAAACCGCCATCTGGCTCAACGAAGTCGCCGAAAAATCCAATGCCGGCACCCACATTCTTGGCCAGTTGCGCCAGCGCCAGCAGACGGCGGGGGATGCCGCTGCCGACCAGTTACCGCGCCAGGCCTACAAAATGGCCACCGGCGCCGGCAAGACGGTGGTCATGGCCTGCCTCATCCTTTACCACTACCTCAACCGGCGCGAATACCGTAACGACACCCGTTACTGCGACTATTTCCTGGTCGTTGCCCCCGGCATCACCATCCGCGACCGACTCAAGGTCTTGTTCCCCGACAACAACCACAGCAACCCGCACGACGCCAGCGACTACTACCGCCAGCGCTACCTGCTGCCGCCGGCTTATCGCGAAGCGCTGCCTGAGCTGGCGCACCGCCTGATCGTCACCAACTACCACGAATTCCTGCCCCGTCAACTTTCCGGCAACAAGCGCACGCCCTTCGACGGCAAGCTCGGCGCCGATGGCGCCAAGGTCGTCGCCACCGAGGATGAAGCCCTGGTCATGCGCCGCGTGCTGGGCAGTTTCAAGCCTGGCCGGCGCCTGCTCGTCATCAACGACGAAGCCCATCACTGCTACCTGCCCAAAGCCAAGGGCAAGGATACCGAACTCGACAATTCCGAAACCGAAAACGAACGCGCCGCCGTCTGGTTCTCCGGCCTGCGCGCCGTCGCCCAACGCTTCAAGCTGCGCGCCGTCTGCGACCTGTCGGCCACGCCTTATTACCTGTCCGGTTCCGGTTATCCGGCCTACTCGCTCTTTCCGTGGGTGGTCAGCGATTTCGGCCTGATCGAAGCCATCGAGGCCGGGCTGGTCAAAATCCCCTTTCTGCCCATCGACGACAGCAGCCATGCCATCGACGAGCCGATCCTGAAAAACCTCTACGAGCATTGCCGCGACGAACTGCCGAAAAAAGGGCGAAAGGCCGTGGCTGGTGTTTCGTGGCCCGATGGGAAAACCCTCGCAACACACGCACCGCCCGGCCAATCACGAACCACCGTCCACCAAGCACGAATCACGGAATTACCGCCCAACCTGCCTGGCATCGCCCGCTCCGCGCTCGACCAGTTCTACGCCCACTACGCCGAATACGAGCGCGGCCTGCGGCAAAAAGGCGAGATGAAGGCCGACTTCTTCACCGCCCCGCCCGTCTTCATCGTTGTCTGCAACAACACCACCGTCTCGCGCGAAGTTTTCAAGGACATCGCCGGTTACGAAACGGTCGATGAGCAAGGCCAGCCGCGCACTGTGCCCGGCCGCCTGCCGCTGTTCTCGAATTTCGACCAAATTTCCGGTCGACCGCGGCAGCGCCCGCCAACATTGCTGATCGACAGCGACGCCCTCGAACACTCCGGCCAGATCGACGACAGCTTCAAGAAGATATTCGCCCCCGAGATCGAACGCTTCAAGCGCGACTACCGCCAGCGCCACCCGGACAAGAGCGTCGACCAGCTCACCGATGCCGACCTCCTGCGCGAAGTCGTCAACACCGTCGGCAAGCCCGACACCCTGGGCGCCCACATCCGCTGCGTCGTCTCCGTCTCGATGCTGACCGAAGGCTGGGACGCCAACACCGTCACCCACGTCATGGGCCTGCGCGCCTTCGGCTCGCAACTGCTCTGCGAACAGGTCGCCGGCCGCGCCCTGCGCCGCCGCCACTACTACATCGACCCCAGGACCGGCAAATTCCCGCCCGAATACGCCCACATCATCGGCATCCCCTTCAAGCTGTTCAAGGCGGGGAAAAGCAGTCAGACCGAAATCCCCGAATACGCCACGCTACGCGCCCTGCCCGAACGCGCCAGCCTCGAAATCCGCTTCCCCAACCTGATCGGCTACCGGCTGGAAACCGACAGCAGCGAACTGCAAGCCGATTTCACGGCGGCGCCCGACTACTTCATCGACACCACCCGCCAGCCGGTCGAAACCACGCTCGGCACCGCCGTCTCCGGCGACCGCCAGACCCTGCGCGCCGAACTCGACGCCCTGCGCGACCAGCAAGTCATCTACAAGCTGACCAGGGACTACCTGCTGCGCGTGCACGACGACAAGCAACGCAACGACCTGCGCCTCTTCCAGCAGGTCAAGACCATCGTCGGCCAGTGGTACGCACAAAAACTCAAACTGAAGGGCGAGGACGATCCCCTCTACAAGCGCCTCGTCATCTACGACGACCCGCAGCCCATCGTCGAAAGCATCAATCGCGGCATCGTCGCCCACGCATCCGAACGCGAGCGCGTGCTGCCCATCCTCAACCACTACAACCCGGTTGGCAGCACCGCTCACGTCTTCGGCCACACCAGCAGGAAAACCTGGCCGACCAGGAAGAGCCACATCAACCTCGTCGTCGCCGACACCGACACCTGGGAACAAATCGCCGCCAAGACCCTGGAAAAGATTCAGGCCGTGGAAAGCTACGTCAAGAACGCCTTCCTCGGCTTCTCCGTGCCCTACATCGACAAGGGCAAGGAACGCGACTATTTGCCCGACTACCTCGTCCGCCTGCGTACCCCCAAGCTGCGCGAAGCCATGCTCCTGCTGGAAATAACCGGCTTCAACAAGGACAAGGAGCTCAAACGCTGGGCCGTCAACGAGCGCTGGCTCCCGGCCGTCAACAACGCCCGGCAGAAACTCGGGCAGTCGCCCTGGCATTTCGCCGAAATCGACGACATCGACGACATCAAGCCGCAACTGACCAGGACCATCCAGCGCATCGTCGATGCCATCGATGCCAAATGTACTGACAATGACACTACATCTGCTACACTCTAAGTGTCATTGAAAGGAAACGTCATGCCCCCGACCGCCGCCCCCGCCAAGCGCGAAACCCTGAATCTGCGCATCAAACCGGAAGTTCGTGGCCTGATCGACCGCGCCGCCAAGGCGCGCGGCAAGAACCGCACCGACTTCATCCTCGATGCCGCGCGCAGCGCCGCCGAAGACGCCTTGCTCGATCGGGCGCTGCTGACAGTCGATGAAAGCGTCTATGCGGAATTTGTCGCCCGCCTGGACAGCGCCCCTGCGACCAATCCCCGCCTGCAGAAAACCCTGCAAACCCCGGCCCCCTGGGAGGCCGTTTGAAAATCAGCCTCCCGGCGCCGTTGACCGCAGAACACGACACCACCGCGTTTACCTGCGGGGTGGAGAGCCTGGACAACTGGCTCAGACAGCGCGCCCTGAAAAATCAGGCCAGCGGCGCCTCCCGCACCTTTGTCGTCAGTGATCCGCAGCGGGTCATCGCCTATTACGCGCTCGCCTCCAGCGCCGTCGCGCTCGAAGCCGCCGCCAGCCGCCTGCGCCGCAACATGCCGGACCCGATTCCCGTCGTCGTGCTCGGCCGGCTGGCCGTCGACCGTGGCTATCGTCAGCGCGGGCTGGCGCGCGCCATGGTGCGCGACGCCTGCCTGCGCGTCATCAATGCGGCCGACGCCATCGGCATTCGCGGCCTGATCGTGCACGCGCTTTCCGACGAGGCCAGAGGCTTTTACGAACACGTCGGTTTCGACCCCTCGCCCCTCGACCCCATGACCCTGATGGCCACCATCGCCGACTTGCGCGCCGGACTGTAATCGGCGCAACCGGAACCCACCGTGACGACCGTACCCATCGACGCCATTGCTCAAAACATCCACCTCATCCGCGGCCACAAGGTATTGCTGGGCATGGATCTGGCCGGACTCTACGCGGTCGAGCACCGCGCCCTCATGCAGGCCGTCCGGCGCAATCCGCAGCGCTTTCCCGAAGACTTCATGTTCCAGTTGAGTCCCGAGGAATGGGAAAACTTGAAATCACAGTTTGTGATTTCAAGTTGGGGCGGACTGCGCACCCGGCCGCATGCCTTCACCGAGCAAGGCGTCGCCATGCTTTCCAGCGTCCTGCGCAGCGAACGCGCCATCCAGGTCAACGTGGAAATCATGCGCGCCTTTGTCCGCTTGCGCCAGATCCTCACCGAACACAAGGCGCTTGCCGACCGGCTCGATGCACTGGAACAGAAATACGACGCCAATTTCAAAGCCGTTTTCGATGCCATCCGCCAACTGATGACCCCGCCGACCACGCCCAAACGTCCCATCGGCTTCACCGCCGATCTTGGCAGCAAGCCATAGCCACCATGACCGACAAGAAAATCGACAGCCTCAAGCACAGGAAGGCCACCCGCGCCCGCATTCCCAGCAAGGAAGAAGCCGGCTGCGAACCCGACCAGCCGAGCAAGGCCGAACTGCCCTTGAACCCCGTCACCACGCGCGGGCAAGACCCCGAACTCTACTGGCTGGAAAAATACGGCGCGGAAGACGACGAGGACGCCCTCGACCTCGACATCCGTTCGCTCTACCGTACCGAACACGTCGCCCCGGAAAAACTCATCCAGCGCCTCTACCGCCTCAAGCGCGAGGAAACCCGGCAGGACGACCTGTTCGTCGACGACCTCTTCGCCAACTACAAGGACATCGACGAACTCGACAAGCCCACCTGGTACTACAAGCAGGCCGACCAATGGGCCAACCGCCTGATCCAGGGCGACAGCCTGCTGGTCATGGGCAGCCTGCTCGAACGCGAAGGCATGAAGGGCCAGGTGCAGATGATCTACATCGACCCGCCCTACGGCATCAAATACAACTCCAACTGGCAGATTCGCGTCGGCGACCGCAACGTCAAGGACGGCGACGACGCCAGCCTGAGCGGCGAACCGGAAGTCATCAAGGCCTTCCGCGACACCTGGGAACTGGGCATCCATTCGTATTTGAGCTACCTGCGCGACCGCCTGCTGGTCGCCAAGGAGTTATTGAGCGAATCGGGTTCGTGCTTCGTGCAGATCAGCGACGAGAACGTGCATCTGGTGCGCTGTTTGATGGATGAGGTGTTTGGGAGTGAGAATTTCTGCGCCTTCATTACCGTGCGCAAAACGACCAGCGATGGCAGCAGCCTGCTCGGCGCCACCTGTGATTACGTGCTTTGGTATGGCCGTAACCGGGAAGAGGTTGAGCGCAAATGCCATACCTTGTACGCCCCGCGCAGCGACGATGCCGACAGCCGCTACGATCAGGTAATGCTGGCTGACGGCAGCACACGCGCGGCAACATCCGAAGAGAAACTGGATGAACGGAAATTGCCGGAGGGGGCGAGGCTATACCAACTTGGTGACATGACCAGTTCCCGGCCAGCTGGCGCTGGCGATGTCAAAGAATTCCTATGGCAAGGCCAGCGATTCACACCGGGAAATGGCACCTTCAAGACTACGTTAGGCGGACTGGAAAAGCTTGCCGCGGTGGATCGTTTGCAAATTACGGGAAACGGCAAGCTGCGCTATCGCCGTTTCAAAGATGATTTTGGCTTTACGCCCATCAATAATCTTTGGTCCGACATTAGCGGGGCAGTGCAAAGCCGCTCCGACCCCAAGGTTTATGTGGTGCAAAGCTCCACGGCCTTGGTTGAGCGCTGCATGCTGCTCGCCACCGACCCCGGCGACCTCGTGCTCGACCCGACCTGCGGTTCAGGCACCACGGCCTATGTCGCCGAGCAATGGGGCCGGCGCTGGATCACCACCGACACCTCGCGCGTCGCGCTCAATATCGCCAAGACGCGGCTGATGACCGCCACTTTCCCGTGGTACGCGCTGAAGGACGAAAAAGCCGGTTTGCAGCGCGAGGTCTGGGATGTGCGCCACGGTTTCGATTACAAGACGGTGCAGCGCGTCACCCTCGGTTCGCTGGCCAACGACGAGCCACCGGAGGAAGTCACGCTGTTCGACCTTCCTGCGGTCGACAAGAAAAAACTGCGCATTTCCGGGCCGTTCACGGTCGAAACCTTGCAGAGCTTCGAGCCGCTGGCGCCGGAGGCGGTGGACGAGGCCAGCCTCGACAGCGAGCGGCTGGAGGCTTTCCAGCATCGCGTTTTCGAGCATCTGAAATCGGCCGGGGTGAAGAACGGACAACGCAACGAGAACGCGGTTTTTGTCCGTATCGACCCGTTGACCGCCGACTATCTGCACGCCGAAGGCTATTACGACACGGCGGAGGGCGAGCAGAAGGCCTACATCCACCTCGGCCCGCAGTTCGCGCCGGTGAGCAAGGCGGCGGTGAACGAGGCGGTGAAGGCCTGCCGCCAGCGTGGCGATGCGCAGTGGCTGCTGATCCTCGGCTTCGCCTTCGAGTCGGACGTGGAAAACTCGGTGCAGAACCAGCGCGCCGGCGCTTTCCGCGTGGACAAGGTGCGCATGCACGACGACCTGCTGCAAGCCGGCCTGACCAGGAAGGACAAGAAGGCGGCGACCTTCGTCACCATCGGCGAGCCGGACATCGCCATCAACCGCGTTGCCCTCACCCCCGGCCCCTCTCCCGCGAGCGGGCGAGGGGAGTGCGTGGTGGTCGAAATTCGCGGCCTGGACATCTACGACCCGATCAGGGACGAGGTGAAAGCCCGCTCGGTGGCCGACATCGCCTGCTGGATGGTCGACGACGACTACGACGGCGCCAATTTCATGGTCCGCCAGGTGTTCTTCTGCGGCGGCGACAAGGACGATTTCGACAAATGGAAACGCGGCCTTTCCGATCTCGCCAGGACCAGGACCCGGAAGAAGGTGGAAAACACCCTGAGGATCGAACTGGATGACGAAGCCTTCGACCGCCTTTACGGCTTTGTCTCGCATCCCATCCCGGTCAAGACCGGCAAGAGGGTGGCGGTGCGCGTCGTCAGCCAGTTCGGCGAAGAATCGACCAAAATATCAACTTTGTGAGACTGCCATGACCGTCACCCCCTGCCGCCTGCGTCTGAAAATCACCCTTGAAGGCTCGGAGCCCGCCATCTGGCGCCGCGTCGAGGTCAACGACAACCTGACTTTCTTCCAGTTGCACCGGGTCATCCAGCAGGCGATGGGCTGGGGGGACTATCACCTGCACGAATTCGACGTGGCGCGCCAGCGGGTGGGAACGCGCAGCGCCGAGGACGCCATGTTCATGGAGCGCGACGAGATCATCCCCGAGCGCAGCACCCGGCTTGGCCAGTTGCTCGGGAGGCGCAGGAAGTTCCGCTACTGGTACGACTTCGGCGATGACTGGTGGCACACGATTGCCGTAGAAAAACACCTGCCAGCCGACCCGGCGGCGGCGCCCGCCCAACTGGTGGCCGGCGAGAATGCCTGCCCGCCTGAGGATTGCGGGGGTATCTGGGGTTACGCCGATCTCCTCGACACCCTCGCCGACCCGGACCATGAGGGACACGAAGACGCCAAGGACTGGCTCGGCGGGGATTTCGATCCGACGGCGTTCGACCTGGCGGCCCACGCCAAACGCGTTGCCGCCA
>ERZ761602.5087-NODE-5087-length-15931-cov-9.783321_pt1 | contig 15931 bp, 18 predicted proteins | sample MGYA00512165_ERZ761602 | MGnify/ENA primary metagenome ERZ761602 (study PRJEB28899, sample SAMN02445085) | bioreactor sludge metagenome | biome: EBPR sludge; isolation source: Thorneside wastewater treatment plant | place: Australia: Brisbane, Thorneside...
ACTCTCCAGCTGGAGGACTGCGCCTTCTCACGGCGCACTTCAGAGGGTCCTTAGCTTGGACAAAGCACAACAAACGACAACGGAAAGGACAAGGTGCGAACGCCAATGACGCCTCTTCGATGCGCGAAGTTGCGCGCCAAGGCGCCCGGGACCTCATCACCTACCCGGTAATCACCCGCACGCTGACCCCCGGCAAGTCATGCAAGGGTACGTGTCCAAGCAGCTGCGAAGGTGCCGTAAAGCCCTCGGGCAGGTCGCCGGCAACACTGCGTTCGACCGCGGCCAGCGCGGCGAGCACGGTGAAATCATAGGGGTCGGGTCCTTCGACGACCGCGCGCACGCGTGCGCCGATCTCGTTGACCACTTCACCGTACAGCCAGCTCTTGCGCTTGGCGCGCAGCGCCGCCCTGGGGCCATCGGGAACGCGGGCGACCCAGCGTTGCAGCAGGCTGTGCAGGAAACCACTCTGGAACAACGCGCGGTTCTTCAGGATGAATCGCAGGATCACCGGTACTGCGGCATAACTCTGGATGTGCGGGATTCCGGTCGACAGCCCGGCGCTCAACACGTCGGCACGCCAGGGAAACAGTACCGCGCGCTTTTCGCCGCCGGGACCGAAATCGATGCTGCGCGACTCGCTGGCGGGTTCGGCCGCCGCCAGTTGCCCGGCGCGGCGCACAAAACCGTTCTGCTGCAAACTCTCCATCAGCGTGGCCAGCGTGCCATGCGAGGCGCTGTTCCCGGCGCAAAAGGCCAAGGTCAAAGTCACCGCGTCAGGCTGGCGTTCCTTGAGATAAGCCGCCAGGCAGTCGCTCGGCAGGATGCCGAACCCTACCCCGGGCATCAGCATCACGCCGGTCTCGCGGGCGCGTTCGTCGAGACGCTGCAGGATGCGGTGATCGGCAATCTCGCCGGCAATGTCCAGATAATGCGCACCCGTCCGCAAACACGCCTGCGCCAGCGTCGAAGCCGTCAACGAAAACGGTCCAGCGCAGTTGAGCACCAGGCGAACCCCGCTCAAGCCGCGGTCGATGGTGTCGCGTTCGCCCATGTCGAACACCCGGAAGGAGGTGCCGAGCTGTTGCGCCAGCGCCGCCAGTCGGTCCTGGTCGCGCCCGGCCAGGATCACGTTGTGACCGCGCGCCCGTGCCTCACGGGCAATCAGACCGCCAGTGAATCCGGTCGCGCCGTACAACAACCAACTCGGTTTGAAGCGCGGCTGCATCAGCTACTCCTGCGGGGCCTGACATCGACGATGGATCGGTTCACGCCGCGACGGCGTCAGTGACGGGCTCGGGTGCGCCGGGTGCTCCCCGGTTGGCGTAGTGCTCATGGATGATGCTGGCCATGCTCGCGGTGAGCTTCTTGCCGGTCGGGATATGCAGGAACTCGTTCGGTCCATGCGCATTGGACTTCGGCCCCAGCAGTCCGGTCACCACGAACTGCGCGTCCGGGAAGCGCTCCTGCAGCATGGCCATGAACGGAATCGTGCCGCCTTCGCCCATCGCCGCGGCGCGCGGGCCGAAGTAGCGCCGCGATGCGTCATTGACGCTCTGTCGCAGCCATTCTGCGGTAGCCGGTGCTGCCCAGCCGCTGGCCGACTTCTCTACCTCGAACTCGACCCGCGACCCATACGGCGGATCGTTCTCGAGTACTTGCTTGAGCAGCTTCGATGCGCGCTCGCCGTCCAGCGTCGGCGGCAGGCGAATCGACAACTTCACCGAGGTCTGCGGACGCAGCACGTTGCCGGCGTCCATCAGCGACGGCAAACCATCGGCGCCGGTTACCGACAGCGTTGGTCGCCAGGTTCGATTGAGCACCAGGTCGGCCAGATCCTGTCCCATCGGCTGCATGCCGGGCAGGAACGGAAACTTGTCGTAAATCGCCGTGCCCAGCACCTGCGACGCTTCGCTGGCCTGCTCGATGCGCTCGCTCGGGATGTCGACATAAAGGGGGTCGATGCGAATGCGTCCGGTGACCGGATCCTCGATGCGATCGAGCAACTGCCTGAGCACGCGGAAAGAACTCGGCACGACACCGCTGGCATCGCCGGAATGCACGCCCTCCTCGAGCACGCGCACGCGCAAGGTGCCACCGGCAAGGCCGCGCAGACTGGTGGTCAACCACAACTGGTCGTAATTGCCGCAGCCGGAGTCGAGGCAAACGACCAGACTCGGCGTGCCGATACGGTTGGCCAGATAGTTGATGTAGAACGGCAAATCGTAGCTGCCGGATTCCTCACAGCCTTCGATAAGCACCACGCAGCGCGCGTGATCGAGCCCACGATCCCTGAGCGCCATGATTGCAGTCAACGAGGCGAAAGTGGCGTATCCGTCGTCGGCACCACCTCGGCCGTAGAGCTTGTCGCCGGCCAGCACTGGTTTCCACGGCGCCAGATCGACATTCCAGCCGACCATTTCCGGCTGCTTGTCCATATGCCCGTAGAGCAACACGGTGTCATCGCCCTTGCCGGGAATCTCGATGAACAACAGCGGCGTGCGTCCGGGCAACTGGATGCGTTCCACCTGCATGCCGGCGATCGGTTGATCGCGCACCCAGGATTCGATCAGGCTCATCGCCTCTTCCATGTAACCGTGCTCGGACCACATCGGGTCGAACATCGGCGACTTGTTGGGAATCTTGATGTAGGTGCTGAGCTGCGGAACGATTTCGCGGTCCCACTTCTCGGACACGAAGTCCATCACCTTTTTGTCCATCACCTTTTCGGTCTGCGACACAGATGACTCCTTGCAACGCGGTGGCCGTGAACGACGGCGGCCAGGAAGCTTGGAGTCTACCTGCTGTCGGATTTTTCCTACACGTCGTCGCGTCGGATTCCGACATGCCGACGCGCAATTCGCTGGACGCGTCGCCGCGCATCGGTCGCTAGTTTGGGCATCACCTGAGCGGCATCCGGTCGCCCAGCGTCCACCCTGAACCTGCAAGGAAAATCGTCATGAACTTTCTGAAATCTCTGTTGCTGGCCCTGGCCATGTCCCTGTCCATTTCGGCCTTCGCTGGCGAACCGATCAACATCAACACCGCGGACGCCGCTGCGATCGCCGCCAGCCTCAACGGGATCGGCGCATCCAAGGCGCGCGCCATCGTTGATTACCGCGAAAAACACGGCCCGTTCAGGAGCGCCGACGAACTGGTCAACGTCAAGGGCGTCGGCCTGAAGACGGTCGAAAAGAACCGGGACCTGATCCGCACCAGCACCGCCGCTCCGGCCAAACCCGCCAAACCGGCGTGACCCGCAGGCGCCCGGCGCGCGATCGACTCCCCAGGGTCGCGCGCCGGGCGACAGGAGACCGCTCAGTCAGCGGCGTCAAGGACGACACGGCCGGGCTTGCCCGGCCTTCTGCCGTTTGCGACAGCGACGCGCAGATCGCGACCGCCAATGCGTCAGCGGTCGCGACGTTCACGTCGCTCCTACCCATTTGCGATACTGCGCGCCCCAGCGCAAATCGCCATCCATGATCCTGCCGCGCTATCGAATCGCTGCGTCGACCGTCCCCGGGGCGGGCAAGGGCCTGTTCCTCGATGAGGCGGTTGCGGCCGGCAGCATTGTTGTCGCCCCGGACGCCATTCCCCGCATTTACACGATCGAAGAACTGATGGCGCTGCCGGATGCGCACAGCCTGCTGCCGGCCACGGTGCGCTGGTTCGAGGATCGCTATACGGCAACGCCGGAGTGGCCTGACGAGTGCTACATCAATCACAGTTTTGAACCGAGCGGCCTTTGGCACCTCGGCTTCGTGTTTGCACGCACCGGGATGGCGGCGGGAAGCGAAATCACGGTCGACTACCGCCACCTGCTCGGCGAAGGCCAGCAGGAAGCGTTCCGCGACAGCGTTACTGGTGCTGAGATCGTCGGCCTGCCCTGGCGCGACAGTCTGCTGATGACCAGTACCGAACTGGCGCAGATCCTGGCCAGGCGTTAGCGGCGCATGCGTATCACACCCATCCCACCGCACCTGCAAACACTGTCGCCCTGGCGCAACGGTGCCGGCACCACGCGCGAGGTCGTGCGCAGCGGTCCGCAAGACGATTTCCTGTGGCGTGCCAGCATTGCCCGCGTGGACGCCAGCGCGCCGTTTTCGGCGTATCCCGGGCACCGGCGCTGGAGTTGCCTGCTCGACGGCGGACCGCTGCACCTGCAGTTTTCCGACGGCGCGAGGCTGACGCTGGAACCGCGAATGCGCGCGCACGCGTACCTCGGCCATCCTGCACCGATGGGCGTGCTCGAAGGCGAGTTCGCGATCGTTTTCAACGTCATTGCCGCCCAGAGCGGGGTCGAGGTGCAGGTATTGCCGCGACCGCTGGTGGGCAGCATGCTGCTGTTCGACCAGCTCCACACGGACTGGCTGATCTACCTGATCAGTGGCGAAGCGACCCTGCGTCTCGGCGAACAGCGCCACTGGCTCGGAGAGCAGCACGCGCTGTTGCTGCACGGCGATGGCGACGGCAATCGCGCGGTCCTGGAAGGCGGCGGCGAAGTGATGCTGGTCAAGATCGTCAACCCGAATTGAGCATTCCCAATCGGGCAAGTGCTTGCCCGTGCGCCGGTCACGCGCGCAGCCAGCGGATCATGTGCGGATACGGCGCTACGCCAGCGGCGGCGGCGGCGTCGCCCGTCAGCGTCATGCCAGCTCGCACCAGCCCATGGCAACCGGGATAAACGCCCATCGAAAACGTGGCGATCAAGCCTGCCGAGTTGCCGCGATAACCGCCGTCATGGAACAACAACGTCAGCGGCAATCGCAGATGGGTCAACGCCGCGAATGCCCAGGCGGTCGCCTCCGCCTCGCCGGCGTGCGCCGAGGTTGGCGCATCGACCAGGTCGTCGTTCAACTGGCAGCGCTGTGCTGCCGGAATCGTCGCAATGTGACCGGCTTCGTGCAACAGATCTCCCGGCCAGCGCAGCGCCGCGGCATCGTAGACCAGTCCCCCCGCGGCGATTTGCAGACCGGGCAAGAAGGCATCGACCGGAACCACGCCGGCCCGCACCGGAATTCCGATGCGGTCGAGGAAATCGACGATGGTCCCGATGGCTTCAGACATGCGCCCCAACTCCGCGGAGTTCGCAGACTTACGGTGTCAGGACAGCGTTCGCGTCGCGTGCGAAACGCATGCTGCCGCGGCCTTCGCTCAGTTCGAGGATCAGCCAGCTTCCCCGCAACATCAACGAACCACCGATCGCAAGTTGCGCCAGGAACTCGCGATCCTGGCTGTCCTCGGGACAGCCCATCTTGGTCAATCCGATCGGTCCGATCGCGAGCGTCCCCGCGGCGAGCTGGTATTCGCTCCGTCCGCGATTGCAGTCGGCTTGCACCAGTATCGTCCCGGCATCGGCAAAGTCGATCCGATAGCGCGCCGGATCGGCGGCAGCGAGGGTCTGCGTGCCTGACGTGGTGCCGATCCAGTACCACACGCCCAGATGCGTCGCGGCGGCGGCAGCCGTATCGTTTGCCGCGTGCTCCGCTGGCGATACGGGTGCCGGTGCCGGTGCGTTGCTGCAGCCTGCGCACAAGGACAACGCAAGCACCCACAAAAGCGGTGTCGATCTCATGAACCATCTCCAGGGCAACGTTGGCGAGGAGTCTGGCAAGATCGACGCCACAAGGGAATCACGACGGACTCCCGCTGATTCGATCGAACCTCAACGACGGCGCGATTTCAGCTCGCTCTTCAGGCCCACGCGCAGCGCTTCGCCCTCGACGGTGGAACCATTCAGCGCCGCAATCGCCTTGCGCGCTTCGTGGCCTTCCATTTCCAGTTCCGCGAAGCCGCGGCACTCGCCGGAAAACAAATCGCGCGACATCTTCAGGTTACGAACCCGACCGTGGGCAGTGAACATCTCGGTCAGGGCTTGCTCGGTCATCTTGCGCGGTAAACCGCGCACACTCAAAGTCAGCATCAGGAAAACTCCAGATGGGGGCGTCGGCTCCGTGGAGACCGCGCCAGGAAAGACAGAAACGACTCGGGCAGGCCGTAGCCTGCCCGAGCGTCTGAAACGGGCGAACTGCGATCGGCGCGGGGCCGACCGCCGCTACAACCTTACAGCGGCTGAACCTGGTCAGCCTGCAGGCCCTTCGGGCCCTTGGTCACGAGGAAGCTGACTTTCTGGCCTTCCTGCAGCGACTTGAAGCCCGAACCCTGGATGGCACGGAAGTGGACGAACACGTCGTCACCGTCCGCACGGCTCAGGAAGCCGAAGCCCTTGGCGTCATTGAACCACTTCACGGTACCAACCTGACGATCTGACATTTGTATAACTCCAAACTTTTAGTGAGATGCGGCGCTCCAACACGGAGCACCGTTGCGTTCATCTGCGGGGATACCAGAACACTGAGAAGCAACAGCGGCAGATCGCAAGACTCACCGTGCGGCCTCGTCACATTGAACCGTGCCGAGCAAATAAAGCCCGCGTACCTTAGGTGAGATAGGCCGAAAAAGCTAGGGGCAGCCGGTGGTCTGTTCAGGAAGTCAGCGTGACATTCCGGCGGAGCATGCGCGGCTTGGCATTGCGAAGAGCAGCGGAGCAAGCTCCGCTCTACAGGAGCAAGGCAGCGGAGCAAGCTCCGCCCTCGCGAGCTGAAGAGACGGTTCGCCGGCTGTTGTAGAGCCGAGCTTGCTCGGCTTGGCATTGCGAAGAGCAGCGGAGCTCGGCACCGTCGATTCGCAGTCCGCCCGGGAATCAGCAGCGCGCTGCGCTACAGACGCGGCCGCAGCAAGGTACCGAAGTTCAGGTACAGCGAGCCCTCGCCAGTGTCGGCGCGGCCGTAACCGAGGAAGATCGGACCGAACGGTGAATCGAGGCCAACGAAGACACTGCCGGCGACAATCAGATGATCGAGGCTGATGAAGTCGTCGCGATCAGCGTAGACGTTGCCGGCTTCGAGGCTGCCGCCGACAAAGGCCGGCACCGAGAACAACTGTCCTGAGTCGCCCAGTCGGCGGTAGTAGACGGTGCGCAATAGCACCGCATTCTCGCCCAGCAGTTCGCGCTCGGTGTATCCGGACAGGTTGGTGAAACCACCCAACGGCGAAAGCCCGTCGAACACGCCGGGCTCACCCCAGCTGGCATGCAACCGTGCACCGAACAGGAAGCGATTCGGACCATGACTAAGGGCCTTGTCCCAGCTGAAGTCGGCGGTTTCGCCGTTGCTGCCGGCGCCGAGCCAATCGACTTGCGACAGCAGCAAAAATTCACCCCGACTGCCTGCACCGGGAAAGTTGCCATCGTCCAGGGTATCGCGAATGTAGCCCAGCCGCAGCGAGCCGATATTGTCGGACAGATCCTCGAGTTCGGCCCCGCCGACGCTGACATTGGCGCTGCCATGCCCACGCAGAAAGCCCGCGTAGATGCGGCTGTGGCCGTCGAACTCATAGCCGACATCGAATCCCAGAGCACCACGGGTTACGCGATAGACCGATTGAACGACATCGTCGACGCGCACCGGCTGGTCGAAGGCACGGTATTCGATGTAGGGCTGCACGTAATACTGTCCGCGTCCGCCGGCCGGCTGGAAATACTCGCTGCGCAGCCCGGTGATGCGCCCGATCTCGCCACGCGAGCGCCATTCGCCGCCATAGCTGTTGAGACCGGTCACGGTGTACTCGATGCCCAGCTGGTAGTCGTTGCGGCCCTCGAAATCGTCGTTGATCTGCAGGCCGAAACTGAGGAAATTGGGCCCCCACCCTTTGTCCACCGGCAGCACCTCGATGCCGGTCAGTCCATCCCTCTCGACCGGCTTCCAGGCAACGCGCTCGTAGTTTCCCAAGCCATAGGCACCGCCGATCGCCTGGTCGAGCTGCGCAACGTCGAGGGGTTTGCCGGTGACGTCCTGCAGTTCGTTCTCGACGTAGCCGGCGGTCTTGCTGCGCGTCTTCAGCACATCGAGGAAGGCGACCATCGGCGGGTCGAAACTGGCGCGTCGGTGCCGTGCCTGATAGGCGGCATACTCGGCGGTCGAAACCGCCAACTGGCGCAACCGCGACAATTTCAGTTCCGCTGCAGCCGCGCCCAGCGGTACCGCCTCGACGGTTCGGTCGAAAGACGCGCTGCCGATGTCGCCCAACTGCGGCTGGATCTTGATGTCGTCGGGCGACATGTCCGCCAGCACCTGCTGGGTGCGCTGCAACATCAGCACATCGAGCATCTGCATGGTGATCGCAAATGGAGAGTTGAGATCGGCGTCGCCCGCCAGTGGAGCACCGACGTCGACGACGATCAAGCGGTTGGCGCCCATCGCATGCGCGATGTCGACCGGCACGTTGTTGACGATTCCGCCGTCGACCAGCATGCGACCGTCGACTCGGATCGGCGCGAATGCGGCCGGCACCGACATGCTGGCGCGGATCGCCAGCGCCAGGTCGCCCCTGTCGAACACCACCGGCTCCCCCTTGACGATGTCGGTGGCGACCGCCCGGAATGGAATCGGCAACTGGTCGAAGTCCGCGGTTTGCCAGGTGTGCAGGGTCAGGCGCCGCAACAGCAGGAGCAGTTTCTGGCCTTGAATGACGCCGCGGGGAAATTGTATCGCGCCATCGCGCAGCCCGAGACGGAAGTTCATCAGGTAGCGCAGGGTGTCGTTCTTGCGCCGCATCGGAAAATCCTCGCGCGGCGGATCGTCGTTCAACACATCCTTCCAGTCGACCGCCGCGAGTACCTCTTCGATCTCTTCCGGCGAATAACCGGAGGCGTACAGCCCGCCGACGATCGAGCCCATGCTGGTTCCGGCGATGCGGCAGATCGGCACGCGCTCGCGTTCGAGCACCTTCAGCACGCCGATGTGGGCGGCGCCGCGCGCACCGCCGCCGCCGAGCACCAGCCCGATGCAGTTCGCCGCTTCGGCACGATTCGTGAGTGCGGCCGCTGCACACAGCAGCAGGACCGTGGTCAACCAGGGACGCAGGCGCACCGGAACGGCCTCGAAGCGAAGGATGGCGCAGTCTACGTGCGCCTTCGACGAACCGTCGCGCGGGATCGAGCCCACGCTCGGTCGCGATTCAGTTGCGTCGGGTATCGTCCGCCAACCCTTGACCATTCGTACCCGCCATGAACGCCTTGCAAATCCACCGCAGCACCGCCGATGTCGCCGAAATCGAGCTGATCGGCCCCGGTCGCGGCAATGCCATGGGCCCAGACTTCTGGCGCGAACTGCCGCCGGCGATCGCCGCCCTCGACGCCGACACCGAACTACGCGCCGTCATCGTCTACGGCAGCGGCGAACACTTCAGCTACGGCCTCGATCTTCCGGCGATGGCGAGCGAAATCGGCGCGATGCTCGGCGACGGAGCGCGCGGTCGACGCGGCGTCGTCGAGCAGGCGCGGCGCATGCAGGCCGGATTCGGCGCCATCGCCGACAGCCGCTTGCCGGTGATTGCCGCAATCGACGGCTGGTGCATCGGCGCCGGCATCGAAATGGCCGCGGCATGCGATGTGCGCCTGGCCAGCACCCGCGCGCGCTTCGCGCTGCGCGAGGTGAAGGTCGGCATCGTCGCCGACCTCGGCGGCATCCAGCGGCTGCCGCACATCGTCGGCGAAGGCTGGGCACGCCAGATCGCGCTCACTGGCGAGGACTTCGATGCCGAAACTGCGCTGCGCATGGGTCTGGTGACGCAATTGCTGGCCGACCGCAGCACGCTGCTCGAGGCCGCCCGCAGCCTGGCCAGCCGCATCGCCGCCAATCCGCCACTGGTGGTCGCCGGAATCAAGCGCAGCATGGCCGAGCGCATCGAGGCGCAGGTGCAGGCCGGCAACCTGGCCGCCGCCACCCAGAACGGCATGCTGCTGCAGTCCGAGGACTTCGCCGAGGCGATGCGCGCTTTCATGGAGAAGCGCGAGCCGAAGTTCCGCGGGCGGTGACGGAGGCTGGTTCAGCGACCATGGATGTCTGTTTTTTGTCCGCAAAGGATGCAAAGGACGCAAAGAGAGCCAAGAACCCAGGTGTTGATGTTCTGCTGGCTGTGCGTTCCTTTGCGTCCTTTGCGTCCTTTGCGGAAAAAGCTCTTCTTTCAGATGCTTGCGTTATGTTTGGTGAGAGTGGGCTTGCTCGCCTGCTCTGGCCACGAATGCTCGCCGGGCAAGCCCACTCACAGTAAGCCCACAGACTCAACGCCAGAAGCGCAGCCGCTGCCAGGGCTTGACCCGCCAGCCCACGCCGTCGACGCAGCGCAACTGCGCATCGCGCGGGCGCAGGCCCGCCTGCAAGGCGCCAAGCAGGTGGCGCGGATCGCGCAGATCGCGCAGCACCGGAGCGGCGGCCACCGCATCGATCGCGATCGATTCGGCCTGTTGGTGCCGCGCCAGCGCCTGCAGCAGCGGATCGGCGGAGGCGACGTGACGCAGCGGCAGGGCCGGACATTCGTCGGCACTGCCCTGGCCCCAGAACCACAGCGAGTTCCACGGCGGCAGGTGCCGTCTGATGCGCGCCTGGTTGCACGACTGCTGGGTCAGCACGATCTGCATCTCGTTGAGACGCCGCTGCCAGCGCAGGTCTGCCGGCAACACCTCGCGCAGGTCGCAACCAAGCACGGCATCGGGAGCGGCGGCACCCGGATCGCCAAGACTGATCGGACAACGCAGCAGCGCACGTCCACCGATGACCTGCGCCAGTTCGATCGCTTCATCGGCCAGCCACGGGCGCAGCGCGTCGAACAGCAACGCACAATCGGGGTCAGGTTCGGCCGCATCCGTTGCCAGCGCCATGACCCGCGCACCCACGACCTCGGCGCGCAGGTGGATCAAGTCGGCCGCAATCCAGGGTGTCGGCGAATCCGTCGGCGCTCCGGAAAGCAGCGCCGCCCACGGCGGACATCGCTGCCATTCGAAACTGGCCTGCAGCGCCGCATCGAGTCCGGGATCCAGGGTCGGCAGAGCATCCGCGCGTCGGCACAGCGTGGCGAACTCTGCTAACTGCGGGGAGCTCAGTTGAGTCGACGAAGGCAGCAGCCAAAGATCCACGTTCACCGCTTTGCGCTCGCTGCGGCGGTCGCGATCAGTCGGGTCAGTATTGGCAAGCCATCGAGGATTGCCGCAGGACCAGGCTGCAGGATCACCGCGCTCTTGATCTCGGCCACCAGGCCATCGCGGACTGCCGGAATCGACGACCATCCCGGTCGCGCGCCGACCTTGTCGGGCTGAAACTTCTTGCCGCACCAGGAACCGATGATCAGTTCGGGCGCGCGGCGAACCACTTCCATGGGGTCGGCGAGGATCCGATCGCGACCGAGTGCGCACGCTGCGCGCTCGGGGAAAATGTCGGCGCCTCCAGCAATCCGGATCAGTTCGCACACCCACTGGATGCCGGTGATCGGCGGTTCGTCCCATTCCTCGAAGTACACACGGGGTGCGCGCGGCAGGCGGGCCGCGGCCGCGCGCGCCGTGGCGATGGCGGCTTCCATCTCGGCCACCAGCGCCGCGGCGCGGTCGCCGGCGCCGACCATCGCACCGAGCCGCAAGGTGTAGCCGAGGATGCCTTCCACCGAGCGATGGTTGCTGATCCACACCTCGACGCCGGCCTTGATCAAATCGCGCGCGATGTCGGCCTGAATATCGGAAAAGCCGATCGCAAGATCCGGTTGCAGAGCCAGGATGCGCTCGATCTTCGCGCTGGTGAATGCCGACACCTTGGGCTTCTCACGGCGCGCCTGCGGCGGCCGCACGGTGAAGCCGGAAATGCCGACGATGCGATCCTGCTCGCCGATCCGGTAGAGGATCTCGGTCGGCTCTTCGGTCAGGCATACGATGCGGTGGGGGTAGCGGTTGGGCATGGGGTCGAACATTAGGCCTGCGTGTTGTTGTAGGAGCGACGTGCACGTCGCGAAAAACGCAAGCCTCGAGTCGAGACCGATCCGCTACCGCAAGCAGCTTGTCGCGACGTGCACGTCGCTCCTACAAAGGCCTGGTAGCGCTCACGGATACAGCGCCCGCTTCCCCCACTCGCCATCTCTCAGTTCGTAGCGCAGGCGGTCGTGCAAGCGGTAATCGGCGCCGTACCAGAACTCGATCATGTCGGGCACCACGCGAAATCCGGACCAGTGCGGAGGGCGCGGCACGTCCTGGCCTTCGAAGCGCTGCTCGAACTCACGCACGCGCGCCAGCAGTTCGTCGCGACCGGACAAGGTCTGCGACTGCATGGATGCCCAGGCCCCGATCTGCGACATGCGCGGGCGCTGGGCGAAATAGGCATCCGCCTCGCAATGCGTCACCGCTTCGGCAACGCCTTCGACCTTCACCTGGACCTGGCGATCGAGCGTTTTCCACAAGAACAACAACGCACATTGCGGGTGCGTGAGGATCTGCTGGCCCTTGTTGCTTTCGTAGTTGGTGTAGAACACGAAGCCACGGCCATCGAGTTCCTTGAGCAGCACCGAGCGCGCCGACACGCGGCCGCGACCATCGGCGGTCGCCAGCGTCATCGCGGTGGGCTCCGGATCTCCGGACTCGCGCGCACGCTCCTGCAAGTCGCGGAAATGGGTGAAGGCTTCAAAAAGCAGACTCATGGATGTACAGCCTCCGCAATTTCGGACGTATAGCCGTCCCGATAGGAAGCATAACGAGGCGACCACTGCAAAGATCGGGAAAGATGGTTGCACAGGCGCTTGCCGCTGACGCCGGGCGCATCGTCGCGCCGCGGCAACGGTGGCAGCCCGAGGCGCGTTGCCAGCCAATCGAGCACCTCATGCTCCGGCGTCGGCTCGTCGTCGGTCCCGATCAGACACGGCGGCGCCGACGGCAAGTTCACCAGCAACGCGACCAGCGCCGCCGCATCGGCCAGGTGGATGCGATTGGTCCAGTGCGTGCCGCTGGCGATCGCCTCACCGGCACGCACGCGCCGCAACAACCAGTGACGGCCGCGGCCATAGATGCCGGAAAGGCGCAGTACGACGCAGTCGCCGACCAGCCTGCGCGCGCACTGCTCGCCTTCGAGCAACACACGGCCGTTGAATGCTCCGGGCTCGCATGCGCTGGTCTCGTCGACCCGTTCACCGGCATTCTGGCCGTAGACCGCGGTACTCGAGACATAGATCAGGCGCAGACCGGGATCCGGATCAGGCAGGGCCGCGCACAGTCGCTGCAAGGCATCGATATAGATCGCGCGGTAACCCGATTCGCTGCGCTCGCCAGGCGTCGGCGCATGGATCAACGTATCGATGCCGGCCGGCAACTGCGCGAACCCAGACCCTGTGAGCAGATCCGCAGCCACCGGGCGCACGCCCGGAGACAGTCGCGAGACATCGCGGCGCAGGCCGAACACCTGGGCATCGACCAGCAGCGGGGCAATGGCGTTACCGAGTTCCCCGCAACCGGCAATCAGTACGCGTCGCGCGCGCCGGGAATTCAGATCGCCACCGTGGGCTCGGTCGCGGCAGGGCGCTTGCGCGAGATCCAGCGCAGCCACAACAGCCAGACGACCAACGCATCGATGATGATCAGAGCCTGCCACAGATACAGATGGAACCACTCGAACCAGACCATGCTCCACTGGCCCATGTAGAACAAGCTGATGATGCGCACGAGATTGAGCGCCTGGATGGCAACGAAGCCGACCAAGAAGCCGATCAGCTTCTGCTTCCAGGTCGACGGGAATGCCGCCAGCGCCGCGATCAGGATGATCACCGCCTCGATGCCGTTGCATCCGCGCTCGATCGACACGGCGAAACCGTTGGCCGTGCTCTGGATGATCTTCCCGTAACTGTGCACATCGCTGTCGAACAGCTTGATCAGCCACGCGCTGATCTGCGCCAGACCGTCGGTGAACGGCAGCACGAAATACGTTTCGCCGAACTTGGAAATCTCGAACCAGAACAGCCCCGAAAGGACTGCCATGAAGACCAGGAAGAAGCGGAGCATTCGCAGGATCGTCGGGACCTAGACAGGGCGCGGATGCTAACCGAAGCAGTGTGAAGGGACACCCCACGGGCGTCGAACGCGGCGCACCGCTGCCTTTGATCGGGAGTCCGGAGCAGCGCAATGCCGGACGCCCGCCGCGAACCGACTGCAGTTCCAGGCCACCACGCGCCCAGACGCGCGCATTGCGGCTAGCATCCGAGCCATGAAGAGTTCGCCCAATCTCTACCTGATCGGCCCGATGGGCGCCGGCAAAAGCACCGTTGGCCGTCGTCTGGCGCGCTGGCTCGACCTGCGTTTCGTCGATCTCGACGAGGTCATCGAAGCCGACGCCGGCAGCAGCATCTCCCTGCTGTTCGAGTTGCAGGGCGAACCGGCGTTCCGCGAGCGCGAAAGCGCTGCCCTGGCGCGCATGACCGAAATCGACGGAATCGTGCTGGCCACCGGCGGCGGCAGTGTGCTGGCGCAGGAGAATCGTGAACGCTTGCGCCGGCGTGGATTCGTGTTGTATCTGGAGGCGCCGATCGAACTGCAACTGGAACGCCTGGCGCGCGACCGATCGCGCCCACTGCTGCGCGCACCGGATCGCGAACAGCGCCTGCGCGACCTCGCCGAGCAACGCAACCCGATTTACCGGGAGTTGGCCAACCTGACCATCAGCGCCGATCGCGCGGGTCCCGGCGCCACGGCACGGCGAGCCATGGCTGCGTTGAAGCAGCATTGGCAACCGCTGTCGGCGGGCGCAACAACGGAAGCGGCGCCATGAGCATCCATGAACTCGAGGTCGCGCTCGGCGAGCGCAGCTACTGCATCCACATCGGCAGCGGCTTGCTCGATGACGGCGACCGGCTGCGAGGGGCCATGGGCGGCCGACAGGCGCTGTTGCTCAGCAATACCACCGTAGCGCCGCTGTACGCCGCCAAGATCGAGGCTGCGCTCGACGGATTGAAGTGGACGAAACTGCTGCTCGACGATGGCGAGCGCTACAAATCGATCGAATCGGCGAGCCGCGTGTGGCAGGCGCTGGCCGAACTCGGCGCGCAGCGCAATGCGACCCTGATCGCCCTTGGCGGCGGCGTCATCGGCGACCTGGGTGGTTTCGCTGCCGCTTGCTGGATGCGCGGCATCGATTTCGTGCAAGTGCCGACCACCTTGCTGGCGATGGTCGACTCCTCGGTCGGTGGCAAAACCGGCGTCAACCTGCCGCAGGGCAAGAACCTGGTCGGCGCCTTCTGGCAACCGCGCCTGGTGCTCGCCGACATCGGCACGCTCTCCACCCTGCCCGATCGCGAATACCGCGCCGGTCTGGCCGAAGTGGTCAAGTACGGCGCCATCGGCGATCCCGACTTCTTCGCCTGGCTGGAGGCTCATGCCGACGCGCTCGCGGCACGCGACGAAACCGTGGTCGCGCAAGCCGTGCAACGCTCCTGCAAGCACAAGGCCGGCGTGGTCGCCCGCGACGAACGCGAAACCGGCGAGCGCGCCCTGCTCAATTTCGGCCACACCTACGGCCACGCGCTGGAGACCATCGGCGAGTACCGACAGTGGCTGCATGGCGAAGCGGTGGCCATCGGCATGCTGATGGCGGCACGTCTGAGCGCCGCGCTTGGGCTTGCCGACCGCACGGACGCGGAACGTCTCGACGCGTTGCTGGCGCGACTCGGCTTGCCGACGCAGCGACCGGAGAACGCCGATCCGCAACGCATCGTCGCGCTGATGCGCCTCGACAAGAAGACCTTGAGCGACCGATTGCGCCTGATCCTGTGGCGCGGCATCGGCCGCGCCGAAATTGTCGACGGCGTGGATGCCGACGCGATCGCGGCCAACCTGTAGCACTGTGGGAGGCCCGATCGCCGTTGCCGGTGCGTGTGTTCGTCCATCGAGCACGTGGCCGGCGCGCACCAAATCCTTCTCGCCGCTTGCGGGGAGATGAATTTCGGCGCGCAATGTAGATCAATACATTGCGTCATGTTTGATGAGAGTCCCGGTCGCCCCTGACGGTGCGCTTATTCGCACATCGAACTGGCGGCGACCATGCGGACTGCCTTTTTTGTCCGCAAAGGACGCAAA
>ERZ761602.5088-NODE-5088-length-15927-cov-10.560799_pt1 | contig 15927 bp, 17 predicted proteins | sample MGYA00512165_ERZ761602 | MGnify/ENA primary metagenome ERZ761602 (study PRJEB28899, sample SAMN02445085) | bioreactor sludge metagenome | biome: EBPR sludge; isolation source: Thorneside wastewater treatment plant | place: Australia: Brisbane, Thorneside...
ATTTGGCATATTGCGTCAAAAATACTTCATTATTTTATTCAAAAACAAAAAAAGCATTTTCAGATTTTAACTGATGTTTAATACTTATTTCTCCTACACAAATGTTTGGTAACGTGTAAACAAAAACGGCAGGACTTGGAAAATAATTTCCCTTGTCATCAATGGAATGCTGGTACTTTACATCGGTGTCTAAACTAGATGATTGGTTAGCAAAAACCAAAGCAATATTGTTTTCTGATTCGGCAACTATTTGTTCACTTAAAACCATTTCTGATGCTAAAAATGCTAATTTACTCAAATTGTCCATTTTAAAAAATTTTGGATAATTTATTCCGAAATTTTTATAAGCAGACTTAGCAAATTCTGCAAACGAAACCTCGTCTGAATCAAACACTTTTTCATCATTGATAAAAATTGCATTTGCTTCAATTTTGCAGGAAGTTGTTATGGTAAATTTACGTTCCAAATTAGTTTATCTTTTCAAAAATTACAGCTGTATTGCACCCTCCAAAACCGGAAGCAGTTTTTAAAAAATAATTGATTTCACAATTTTTATTCTCTTTAATCACAGCAATAGATTGGGTTGTTCCGTCATTCTGAAATCCTTTTGATACAATCAATTGGTTTCGTTTGGCACTTTCTATCGCGATAACTGTTTCCAACAAACCGGAAGCTCCCAACGTGTGACCGTAAAATCCTTTGAGGCTGTTTACCGGAACGTTTTGCAAATGTAATCTATTGAATGCAATTGCTTCCATTTCATCATTGTATAAAGTAGCTGTTCCGTGTGCGGAAATATAATCGATTTCTTTTGATGTAATATTAGCTTCCGTTAGTGCACTTTCAATACTTCTGAATAATCCTTCGCCGGTTCTTGATGGCCCGGAAATGTGATTGGCATCGTTTATTGCTCCATCACCACATATCTTTATATCATTTGAAACAATTTTATCTTTATCTGAAGTTATATAAACTGCTGCAGTTGCCTCACCTAAAGTAACTCCATTTCGTTCTGAATCATACGGCTTACAAGGTAATTCACTCATGGCTTGAAATGAACTGAATCCGGATAACACAAATTCTGAAACCTCATCACCCGCCAAAATAAAAGCATCGTCATAAACACCTACTTGAATCATTCGTTTAGCGACTGCAATTGCCAAAACTCCTGAAACGCAGGCATTTGAAAGCACAATGGGTTCGGTTGTAAAACCAAATAATGAGCTTATTTTTTTAGCTAAGAAAGCCAATTGAGCTTCTTTTACCGGATTTGATTCTAATTCTAACGAACTGATATTTCCTTTTGTAGTTGAAAAAACAAAAGCTGTTCGGTTTGAAATTTGATGTTTTTCAACCAAAGGCAATAAAGCCAACAGCAACATTTTTTCTAATTTGGTAAATTTTTTATCTGAAATAGAAAATGGAAAAACAGTTTTATTGAAAACCTCATCCAATTGAGCAGTTGAAATAATAGAAGCGTAAAATTGTTCTAAATTTCCAACATTTTTGTGGAGTTGAATTCCGCTATTACCTTTTTGAAGTGCATCCCAATTGGAATAGACGTCAAAACCTAACGGAGTGATGCAATTGGTTTGGGTGATATAGACACTTTTATTGTTCATCAAAAAATTATTTTAAAAGCCCGACTTTTCGTTTCCATTCTTCATAAAATGGAGGATTGTTTAACGATAAATTTCCGTTTACATCCACAAAAACCTGAATTGTTTCGCCGGTACAGGCAATTTCATTATTGGCATCAAAAATTTTATATCTAAAAATCATTTTAGCTGCCGGAGTGTCAACAATAGTAGTTTCAATTCTGGCAACATCGCCGTAACGTAAAGAAAGCTTGTGCTCACAAACCGATTTTACAATTGGTGTTGTAAAGCCATATTTATGCACATCGAGATAGGAAATTCCGTGTTCGCGACCAAAGGCTTCTCTCCCATCTTCAAAATAAGTGATGTAATAGCCATGCCAAACAATTCCGAGCGGATCGGTTTCATTAAATCGCACCCTGATATCTTTGGAAATAGTTAGCTGCGAAGCTTCATCATACTGCTCTTTTCTTTTTGTCATAAACGATTGCAATGGTTACTGTGATTATAAAAAACAAAAGTAATAAACTTATTTCGGGCAAAATTTCTAAAACACCGCCATTTCGGAGTAAAACATCATAAAATGCATTCAATCCCCAGTTCATTGGTGAAATATGTGCGATGAATTGCATCACTTTTGGCATAGCAAAAACAGGAATCCACACGCCGCCCATCGCTGCTAAAATCACCACCGAAGTTGCTCCGAATGGGGCAGATTGTTCTTGTGTTTTGGCTAATGTTCCCAATAAAATTCCGAAACCAACTGCTGCTAATCCGGCAAAAATGGCTACGATACTCATTAAAAATAATTTTCCGCTTACGTCAAGAGCAGGTAAGCCGATGTGTGGAAAAAGATAAATTCCAACAGTAACCATCAAATAGAATTGAATCATACATATTACCAAATAAGTTGCTGTTTTTCCGGCAATAACCACGGCATAAGGAACAGGATTGGTAATTAAACGAACGAGTGTTCCTTGGCTTTTTTCCTTAACAATATTGATGGACAGCGGCACAACGATGAAAAAAATGGCAAACAATGTCCAAGCCGGCACATTATGCTGAACCGAATTGGGTAAAATTTCTTTGTTATCTATAGTTGGTACAATTTCTTTAAATGAAATAAAACTCTCTTGTTCAAAAACGGGTTCGTCGCCTTCGCCTAATTGTTCTTGAAAAGTGGTGTAAATAGAGCTTGTTTCAATTTGAGAAATCATTCGGTCAATGGCATTTTTTACTCCATTCTTAAACGACAATTGCGTTGCGGGGTCAAAATATAACTTTATTTCTTTGGGTTCTATTTTCTGATTTTCAACTTCGGAAGAAATGGAATCAGTTAACCCAAACGAGCTAACAATTCGATCCACATTTTGATTTACTTTTAATTGCAAATCGGAACTTAATTTTTCCGGAATTATAATTGCCAACTGATATTTTCCTTTAAAAACGGCTTCTTGAGCTACTTCTTCCGTAATATCTTTACCGTTTAATTGGGTTAGCACTTCAAACGAACCACTTTCATTCAAGTTTTGACGAACTGTTTTTGAAATTGTATCGTTATCATTATCCACTAACAAAATTGGAATTTTTACATCAGACATCGATTTATAAGTACCATCTTGAATGAGTGTGATGGTGATGATAAGAATGAGTGGCATTACAAAAAGTATCACCAAACCACCAAAATCTCTTTTGAGTAGCAGCGTTTCTTTGTAAACCGACATGAAAAACTTATATAACATCGCGAAGTTCTTTTCCGGTTAATGAAATAAAAACATCTTCTAAATTCGATGCTTTTTCTGTTTCTGCAATCAATTGTTTTGGCGTTCCTTGAGCAAAGATTTTACCTCTGTCGATAATGGCAATTTGCGTGCAAAAATCTTGAGCTTCAACTAAATGATGAGAAGTGTAGATTATGGTTGTTCCTTTGGAATTGAGTTCTTTCAAATAATCAATAATTACATTTTTCGATTGAACATCTACTCCAACGGTTGGTTCGTCTAAAAATAAAATTAACGGATTGTGCAAAATTCCGGCGATCAGGTTGACACGCCTTTTCATTCCGCCTGAAAATGTTTCTACTTTTTTATCGGCAAACTTCAATAAACCTAAATGATCCAACGATTGTTCAACTTTTGACTTTAATTCTTTTCCTGTTAAACCATACATGCTTCCAAAATACAACAAATTTTCTCTTGCTGTCAGGGTTGGATATAATGCATATTCTTGTGGAACAACGCCCATTAATTTTTTAATTTCTGTTGCGTTTTTTTGATAGGATAATTCGTTGATGGAAAATTTCCCTGAAGTAGGTTTGATTAATCCGCAAAGAATAGAAAGTAACGTTGTTTTTCCGGCTCCGTTTGGCCCCAATAATCCGAAGATTTCCTTTTCTTCAATAACTAAATTTAGATTATTTATTGAAAAATCATCGGCATCTTTATACTTTTTAAAAAGTTGTTCGATATGAATTATGGGTTTTTTCATGAAAGCTTAAATTGCTTTTTTGAGCATTTTAAAGAAATTTTCTTCTAAATCGGCAATGTGCAAAAGTTCTTTTGAAAGGCTATTATAAACATCAGTTTGGCTACTTCTGTTTTTATAAACACGGGAAGCATTTACAGCAAAATCTCTCCATAAATCCCCAATTCTGGTCATTTCTTTGGAAAGTTCATACAATTTTTCATTTTTTAGAATTGGAGCGGCTTCTTGTAAAAAAGCAGCATAAATAAAACGAAACCCTCCGCCTCCGGTGCCAATTTCTTCTTGCATGCGAACCATTTGAGCAAGGTAATGGTTGGCTATTTTATTTCCTTTTTTATCGGCCCATTTCGGAATACTTCTGGCGACCATTCTAATTCCTTTTACACCCACAATTGGAATTGGTGCTAACATTTCCCGGCAGGTATTTTTGATTCCTTTTTTAATGGCTCCCTCCCAATCAATTTCTGTGGGAATATGAATCGGATAATACATTTGACCTTTTGGAGCTAACGCACCTTTGGCAAAACGAACTTTTTCCAGTTCAGCTTCTGTTAAGGTCGTAACGGTTTCCATTACAGGATCACTAATTAAAAAATGATTGTCCTTTTTGCCGTAAACCACCAAATTGTGAGCATTGAAATGAAAGCGATATTCATCCGGGAAATAAGTTAAGTTATAAACACCTACTTGAAGTCCGGTAGGAATATTGTTTCTTAAATTTTCTTCTAATGCAATTTGAGCACTTTTTTCGTTTGAAAATTTAATTCGCTTTACTTTAATACCGAGTCTTTTTGCAGCTCTGTTAAAAATAAAACCAGGCATTGGTCTGTAACTAATTGCCGGAGCATGATTGACTTTTAAGATTGGAAGGTAGAAAAACAAGATTCCGGAACCAATTCCAAAAACCATTGGTTCGCTAATATTAATTCCTTGATGCTTCAAGAGATTGGAAGCAACACCATTTTCGCAATGAGCGGATTGATGATGAATAAAATTTGTTTCCATTATTCTCCTTTAAAATTTTTTAGCTCTTCGACAGAAATCTCAAAAGCTTCGGCATATTTTGATAAGACTTTATTGCTTAATTTTTTAAAAACGGATGGTTTTCTGTGTCTTTTTATTCTCCAAATCCACATTCCCACATAGGAAGATAATACAACCCAATCCATTTTATGCACTTCCATGAAGTAAACAATTGGACTTGAAATACCATTTTTCACATCTTCTTTTGCTTTTTCAATCCGTTCGTTTATATCTTGAAGAGAATTTTGCAATGCAATGGTTTTGGGTTCCCAACCAGTGCTTAAAGCAGTGGTATAGTTGCCATTTTCATCGGTTGCATAACACAATTCTTTGATGTTATTTTTGGACAAATTGCCCTTATCCTGAGGTACTTCTTCCTTTTTCATTAATTCGTTTTCTGGATATAGAGGTTTAACTCGGCTTCAAAAAGTAATTCGGTTTCAAAATAAGTGGTACATTTCATACTACATATTTTGTATTCATCGGCATCAAATCTGGAAATTAAACTTGCTTTTGTTTGAATTGTATTCCCAACTTGTGGTAAGGAATCAACTTGCAATTTTTTTATTCCGCTGATAAAACCAACTACACTTACATCTTCTTTTTCATTGTGATTATCATCAATAAAATAGGATTTTGCTACAATAGATGAGCAGGTTTGAGCCGCATTTTCAATTAATCCTATTTCTGAAAAAAAAGAATTTTCAACAAAAAGATTATCATTTTTAATTTCAAAAACAGTCACAACCTCATCTTCATTAAACTCAACAATATAATCAACCATTAACATCGGAGCACGATGCGGCAGATAATTTTGTATTTCGATTAAATTTTCCAGAGGCTGCATATTTTAATTTGCTAAAACAGTTTTCATTTGTCCTTTGGCAATTTCAACACTGTTTAATTTAGATGAAATATCTACCAAAGTTACACCCATAAATTCATGAAGAACCGTTACAACTGTTTCAATTTCATCATTTAATTTGGGCAAATGATTGATTTCGATGCTTTTTATTGAACCGATATAGCCCACCGGAGCAGGTTGTTTTTTCAAATAAAACTGATATCCTGTGTATAAAGCTACTGATTGAGCCATGTGTTCAATTAAACCTGATTCTTGAAAAACTTCATCTTTTACAAAAATGTTATTTTCAGGAACTGTCAAGCCTACGACAATTTCATTTTCCTTAAAATCAATCAGCTTATCAACCATGACGAATGGAAATTTTTGCGGAATTAAATTTTCCACAAAGTTTTTATCTAAAATTGGTAAAACTACATTTTCCATTTAGCAAACAGTTAAATAGGCATAAGCATATGAAAAACGACCACTCTCAGGAACTGAAAGCAATAATTTATCTCCTTTTTTCAATTTTCCGGAATTCATGATTTCTTCCACCATCAAATAAATAGAAGCAGAACCAACATTTCCTACATCTTTTAAATTCATAAACCATTTTTCCATCGGAATTTCTATTCCTTTTTCAGCTAATGATTTTGCCAATTTATCTACAAAATAATGCGAAGAAACATGTGGAAGAAAATAGGTTATTTCGTCCGGATTTATATTGTTTTTGTCCAAAGCAGCTTTCATACTTTCTGCTCCTTTTTCCAAAATATATTTGTCTAATAATTTCACATCTTGTTTGATGGCAAAAATCGATTGTTCTAACCATTCGTTTGAATGAAAATCACTCCATGGTTTGATTTCGCCATTTTCTAATTTATCACCCCCGGCATACATACAAGCTTCTAATTCGTGAGCATAGGAGAAAGCTTCCATCCATTCAATTTTTAACGGATTTTCGCCTTTTGGCTTATTTTCCAATAAAAAAGCAGCGGCTCCATCGGACAACATCCAACGAAGAAAATCTTTTTTGAATGCTAAAATTGGATGTTCTTCAATGCTCTGTTCATGCACAATTTCTGCTTCATATTTATCGGCAAGCAACCACGTTGAAACTCTTTCTGAACCTGTGCAAACCGCATTTTTTGAATTTCCGGATTTAACTGAAAGGAAACCAAACTTTAATGAATTCATTCCGGCATTACATACACCTGAAGATGAATTCAATTCTACCGATTTATTTTTCATCAAACCGTGAACCATTGCCGCATGAGATGGTAATAAGTTATCGGGAGTAGATGTTCCGCAAGAAAGCACTTCTACATCTGTTGATTTAAATGAATCATCATACAGTGTTTCTATTGCCAAATTAGTTAATTCTGCATTGGTGTGTGTTGGAACACTATTTTCGTCTAACGCATAATATCTTGAGACGATTCCGTTTTTACGAAGAATAATTTTTCGTGCTTTTGAAGCGGAATTATTAATTAAACCTAAAAAAGATTCCATTTCATCATTAGAAACAGCTTTGTTTGGCAAAAATTTTCCAGATTTTGTTATGTAAACTTCAAACATATATTCAGTTGGCAGATTAAACTCCTTTATAGTAAGTTTTTTCTTTCTTAATTTGGTTAGTTTTAAAAGGAATTGAAAAAAGGTGCAATATATATACAATTGGCGAAATTATCCATATCGCTATGAACAAATATAGGTTAAAGAATTTTAACCATGTTGGTCTTGAATCCGTTTTTTTTATGATAAAATTTGCCCATTTGGTAAACATTTTGTTGGCTTTTTTATCCATTTCTATTAAAAAAGGTCTAATTTCTACAGCATTATTGGCGACTAATTCATCTTGAAGAGAATCAAATTGATTAATTTTTAAATGTTTTACGATGATTTCACCAAATTTAGATGAATTAGAAATTTCTTCATCAGCCACTCCCGGTTTTGGAAAAAAACCTAAATATTTTGTTTGTTTTCCTGTAAACATCCAATGTACGATGGTGATTACACTAATATGGTTAATATGTCTGTCTACCAAAGCAATATTTCCCACTAATTTAGCATTCGTTTTTTTAAGGATATTTTTCATTTTTTCCTGAGCCATTATCCACATATTTCTTGCACCAATTACAGTAACAACCGGGGTATCTTTTATAATTTTCTGACCAAAATCACTTTTTAAAAATGAATTAATTGGAACAGAAGGTGTTAGGTACCACACCTGATAAGCCAAAATAACCAAATCATATTTTTTGCCTAAAATCTCTTGTGAAGGCTTATGAATTGGTGCCGGAATTTGCAAAAATGATTCAGGAAATGCATCAAAAAAATCAGCTTTTGGCCAAGGAAAAGGAAAAGGTTTTTCCATTTCAATGTTATAAAAAGTAACCGAAATCTCCTCGTCATTCAAGAGTGGTTTGGCTATATTTTGGGCAATTTTTTCTAATTGTCCTGATTGAGTGTAATAGATTACAATAACGTTTTTCATTACTTCATTGTTCCTTTCGTTGGTTTTTAAAGATATTAAAAAAAATAAATAAATTCTATTGAATTTTTACTTCTTTAAAAGTTCTGATTTTATCTTCTCTTTTTGCCAAGACATACTCATTCCAAGTAGAAGAATCTTCTGCATCAAAAATGGTTATCTTTTGCGATTCATCATCAATAAGAAAATCGGTTGATTTACAATTTAATATCCTTGCAGCAGCTTCCAAACCGGAATAACTTGCACCTGTTACACCGTGCGATAAAGTACTAGCTCCACACAAATAGAGATTTTCGAATTCTGTTTGATTTTTATAAGCAAAAGGACCAATTTGACGCAATGTTTTTTCAGTTCCATAAACGTTTCCTCTAGTGCTGTTGATGTAAAATTGGTTTGTTTTAGGAGTTCCCAATTCGGCTTGAACAATATTTTGTCGTACGGGCGGAATTAATTTTTCGACAGTATTTAGGAATTTTTCGATGATTTTGTTCTTGAATTCTTCGTATTCTGGTGTGTGATACTCTTCTTGGTTGAATTTCTTAAAACTGTCAAAATCAACGTACGTTACAATTTCAAAATTATGATATCTTCCATTAAAACTAACCGGATCTTTGAGTGTTGTGCAACTCATAAAAAGAGCAGGAAATTCTTCGCCTTCGGTAATGTTTCCTTTAGTAAGCACATCAAAATGTCCGTCGATGTCTTCATTTTTGAATTTCCAGATATTTCCGGAATCAATGCCAAAAATAGTAACATCAATATCTACCGTTAAAAACAAAATCAATGAAGTTACAGAATAGCGAGTTTTATCAAGTCTTTTGAGTAATTTTTCACTGCAATTTTCTTTTCCGATAAATTTTAAAAAAGTAGTCGATGGATCTGCATTTGAAATGATATTTTTAGCATAAAAACGTTTTCCATCTTGCAATTCTACACCTATTGCTTTTTTATTTTCGAGTAAAATTTTGCTGACTTTTTGCTTTGTTTTAATTACTCCTTCAAAACTTTTAATTTTGGTTGTCATGGCTTTGACTATTCCGCCGCCGCCGCCCATTGGATAATAACCTCCTTCAAAATAATGATTCATTACTGAACAATGAACAGGAAAACTGGCTCTGTTTGGAGGAAGTCCGTGATCGCCACATTGAGCATTTAAAATTGCTTTAACCATCGGATCTTTGATGTGCCAACCAATCACTCTTTTTAGTGAAAATAAAGCAAATTTTCCAAAATGTTTCGTGCGAAAAGGAACAGTTATTTTTTGCCAAAGTCCCTTTAATTTCGGGATTAACTGAAGTTCGTAATTTACTTTTTCAATTAACGAAAGGTATTCTTTGATATTTTTTGCTTCGTGCGGAAATTCAGAAGCGAGTTTATTTTTAAGATTTTCGATGCCGGCAGGATAATCAAATCGATAATCTCCAATGTGGCAATGATCATAACCCCTTTTATTCATTCTGAAAAAAATCAGGTCATTGGCAATGCCTAAACTTTTATAGAGTTGGTTGGTTGATTGACCTTCTGCTAACAAGCCAATATAATGAACTCCCGGGCTAAAACGTTGACCGTTTAAGGTAAAACTATGGCACCAACCACCGGGAACATCGTGTTGTTCTAACACTAAAACTTTCTGACCGGCTCTTGCTAAACAAAGAGCGGTAGTTAATCCGCCGGCTCCTGAACCAATAATGATTGAATCAAATTCTTCCATACACGTTGTGGGTCGTTAGCTAAAGAGAAATCTGATTAGCTATCATTATTTAGTTAGTTTTTATATCATCCCAAAAATCAAAATAATTGAACCATTGTAATGGATACTTTTTTAGCATATATTCCACGCTTTCAATGTATGTTTTGAGCAATCCTTTCTCGTCTCGGTATTTTGTATGTGCTTCTCTAGCATAAAGGTGATAATGCAGGTTATTTTCTTTCATTACATAAACAAATACCACAGGAACTTTCAATCTGGATGCGATTAAAAACGGTCCTGCCGGAAAATTTGCTTCTTTGCCAAGAATTTCTTCTGTTAAGCATTTCGTTCCTTGAAAATAACGATCGCCTGTAAAACAAATTAACTCATTGTTTGCTAAAGCATTATTAATATCAAAGATATGCGACATATCTTCTTTTACAAATATAAATTTTATGAAAGATTTTTGAGCTATACTATCCAAGTATTCTTTGATGATGGTGTGTTCTAAGTCAGTAGTAACGAGATTTATTTGACAATCTAAATCAATGTCTGCAAAAAAATGTTCGGCTATTTCAAAATTTCCGATGTGAGCACTGATAAGCACACCGCCTTTTTTTTGAGCTAAAAGATCTTTGAGCACATCAATCCCATCAAATTCGTAGGTAAATCGATGACGAAGTCCAACAGAAATAGCAGTTTTATCAATTATAGTTTGTCCAAAAGTGAAATAGCTTTTATAAACAGCAATTTTGGTTTTAAAATTTGAATATCCTAATCTATTTTTAAAGTAATAACCAATGGCCTGATTGCTTTTCTTTAGAAATAAAAAATAGTAAGAAGCTACGAAATAAAGCACAAAATATGATGCTTTGATTCCTAACTTCTTTATACAAAAAACAAAAATTTTATAACCCAGTAGTGTTCCTCTCGATTTTCCGTCCCACTTGCTCATGACGGTTATACTTTTTCTTTTACTTTAATCTTATTTTCAATTAAATCATAAAAGTTTTGAAAGGTAGCTATTCCCACAAAGTCTGCTTCACCTAGCTTTACACCAAAATTAGATTCGATTGTAACAACCAAATCAACATAATCCAAACTATCTAATCCAAGTGTGTCTTTTAAATTAGCTTCTGGAGAAATTGTATCTCCATCTACCTCAAACTCCTCTACTAAGAAACCATTGATAGTTTCAATAATATCTGCTTTATTCATTTTTTAAAATTATACTTTTTTAACTACAAGTGCTGAATTTGTTCCTCCAAATCCGAAGGAATTCGACAAAAATATATTAATTTTTGAATTTATTGTACTTTTAACAATATTTAATTTTGCAGAATCTTCATCGGGATTTTCAAAATTGATGTTTGGAGCAATAAAAGAGTGTTGCATCATGAGGATAGAATAAATTACTTCACTCGCTCCGGCCATCCAGCATTCGTGGCCTGTCATTGATTTTGTAGAACTTACAGGAGTATTATTTTCTCCAAAAATTTCAAAAATTGCTTTGGCTTCATTACCGTCTCCAACAGGAGTTGAAGTGGCGTGAGCATTGATATAATCTATTTGATCGGGTGTAACGTTTGCTTGTTCCATCGCACGTTTCATAGCTGTGGAAGGTCCATCAACATTGGGAGTTGAAATATGACCTCCATTAGAAGAAAATCCGTAACCGATTACTTCGGCAATGATTGGAGCTCCTCGTTTTACGGCCGATTCATAGCTTTCTAAAATTAAAGTTGCCCCGCCACCGCTTGGTACTAATCCATCGCGAGAAGCGTCAAATGGTCTGGATGCTTTGGATGGATTTGCTTCGTCAAGAGAAAAAACACCTAATCCATCAAAACTCGACATGGCATATTTGTTTATTTCTTGAGCTCCACCGCAAATAATGGTGTCTTGTAAACCACTTTTTATCAAATGATAACCCAATCCGATTGAATGCGAACCACTTGCACAAGCTGCACTTACGGTTAAATTGATTCCTCGTAATCTGAAAATCGTAGATAAATTCATCGTTACGGTAGAATTCATCGATTTAAAAATTGCCCCTGAACCAATTAAAGTTGTATCTTTTTTCTCTCGAATTATATCGGTTGCTTCAATGATTGCCATTGAAACACTATCGTTTCCGTAGAGAATTCCTACTTCGTTTGAGTCAAAAAAACTGTCGTCAATGTTTGCATTTCGCAACGCTTCGATGGTAGCCATGTAGGCATATTCGGTTTCTTCTCCAATGCTGATTCGTTGTCTTCGGGTGAGCAAAGCTTTCAAGTCTGGTCTTGGCACTTTTCCGGTTAAGGCAGAACGAAATCCAAAATCTTTTCTTTCTTGGTCAAAAACAATTCCTGATTTACCTTCATAGAGTGATTGTTTCACCTCGTCTAACGAAGTTCCAATGCAGGAATAAATTCCCATTCCGGTAATAACTACTCTTCTATCCATTCTTATTTTAGTTAAGAATATATCCCACCATTAATATTAATTACTTCCCCTGTAATGTATCCTGCTTTTTTGGAAACTAAAAAACTCACTAAATCGGCCACTTCTTCTGCTTCACCGAAACGATTGGCTGGAACTAGTTTTATTAATTCACTTTCATCAAGCGAACTAGTCATGTCTGTACGGATGAATCCAGGAGCTACTGCGTTTACGGTGATATTTCGTTTAGCAACTTCTTGAGCCAATGCTTTTGTAGCTGCAACGATTGCACCTTTTGCTGCAGAATAATTGGTTTGACCGGCAGTTCCTTTTACACCGGAAACTGATGCCATATTTACAATTCGACCATATTTATTACGAAGCATTTTTTGGATAAAGAAGTTTGTAACATTGAAAAAACCGTTCAAACTAGTATTTACCACATTGCTCCAATCGTCGTGTGTCATCCACATAAAAAGACCATCTTTTGTGATTCCGGCATTGTTTACGATAACTTCTACGATAGCTTCAGGATTTTTTTCCTGCCAATCTGATAAAGCAGCGGTAACTGCTTGAGCATCGGAAACATTAAATTGAATAATTTCTCCGGTTGCTCCTTTGTTGATTACTTCCTGAAGCGTTTTTTCGGCAGCTTCTTTATTACTTTGGTAATTGATAAGGATGTGGTAATTACTTTCTTCGGCTAATTTTTGACAAATAGCACTCCCAATTCCTCTTGAACCACCGGTTATTAATGCACACTTCATACTATAATTATACTTTTTTATTCTTATTTTATTTTTGAAAAAGTTCGGCGTTATCAAAATATTGATTTCCTAAAATTGAACCATCCGGTTTAAGAAAACACCATTTTTTGTTTGCTTTTACCCGTGCCAAACCGTTTACGAATCCCTTGTCTTCACTATTAAACATACTAAATCCAACGGCAGTAATTTGATAATTTGTTGGAATTACTAATTTTCCATTTGCATCAATAAAACCCCAATCTTTTGATTTTACGGCCGCTAAACCATCGGCAGAAAAAACTTCGGCATCATCATACATCGGTAGAACAACAAACTCACCTTTGGTATTGATATAACCCCATTTTTTCCCTTCTAAAACAGGAGCTAATGATTTAGAAAAAGCCCTTACTTTCTCAAATTTTGGTTCGATTGCCCAATTGCCATTTAAATCGATAAAGCCCATTTTTTTATTTTTTCTGGCATAGGTTAAATCTTCTGAATGGAAATCCCAAATTTTATCGGCTCCTTCCACTTGTTTGAATGCATTTGCTTTTACTAATCCAAACGCTTCGCCTTTTCTGGCCCAAGTTGTATTTTTATAATAATTCCCAATTTCATCATATTCTGTATTCACAACTTCTTTTCCGGATTTATCAATAATTCCCCATTTGTCGTTGTTTTTCACACGTGCGTAGTTTCCTTCAAAAGATTTAATCACTTGGTATTTTGGTTGTAAAATCACTTCTCCTTTTGGATTAATCAAACCTATATTTTCTCCTTGACGAATGAATGCTACTCCATCTTCAAAATCATATAATTTTTCGGATACCGGCATTTGCATTTCTTTTCCGGTTTTATCGATGTAGAACCATCTTTTTTCTTTTTCAACCAAACACAAACCACTGTTAAAATACTTTACTTTTGTGAAAGTAGCCGGAATTACCCAATCTCCTTTTGAATTGATAAATCCCCAATTCCCGTTGTCTAAAGCGGCAGCCAATCCATCTGAAAAATTTTTGGCGTCTTTAAATTTTGGTAATATAGCATATTCTCCGGTTTTGGAAATATAACCGAATTTGTCACCTTGTTTTACTAAGGCAAATTCTTGTGCTGTTACGAACTGAACAAACAACACTACTAAAAGAGTAAGCTTTTTCATGTTTATAAATGTTTTGGTTAGTACTAACTTATATTGACATTAAATATTCTTTCACTTTTTGAATGTACGGATACATCACTTGATCTTCCTTGAATTCCGGTATAATTGAACGCACATCATCATATAATTTCTTTGTAATTGAAGAAACTTTATCATCATATCCTAACGCATCAATAGCTTGAACAATCGTTATTGTTTCGATGGCTAACACTTCAAATGCATTTTCAATTACTTTGCCAGTAATCACTGCTGCATTGGTTCCCATACTAACAATATCCTGATTATCATTATTATTAGGAATACTGTGCACATACATTGGATTAGACAACATTTGGTTTTCTGCTGTTGTTGATGTGGCTGTAAATTGAACTCCCTGCATTCCGAAATTGAAGCCTAAGGTACCTAAATTTACGAAAGGAGGCAAAATTTCGTTTAATTTTGAATTCAAAAGATAATTTAATTGTCTCTCAGATAACATGGTTAATTTTGTGATTACCAATTTCAACTTGTCCATTTCAAGTGAAATATAGTCGCCATGAAAATTACCACCATGATAAACGTGTTTGTTTTTTACATCAACAATCGGGTTGTCGTTGGCAGAATTTATTTCTTTTTCTAACACCGAAGCTACTGATTTTACAGTATCTAAAACCGGACCTAAAATTTGCGGCACACAACGTAATGAATAATATTCTTGTACTTTTTCTTTAAAAACATCTTCATTATTTTCACCCGAATACAAATGATCTTCTCTTTTTCGGATGAGCTGGCTATCGTTTAGATTATTTCGCATTATTTTGGCGATTTCCTGTTGACCAAAATGAAGTTTAGTTTCATTTAATTCAGCAGACAAATGATCGTCATACGCAGAAACAATTTCATTAATGGCACACGAACATTTTACAGCCCAATCGATTAATTTTTGAGCATGAAAAACATTTACAACGCCAATTCCTGTCATCACCGAAGTTCCGTTCATTAAAGCTAAACCTTCACGGATTTCAACTTGAATAGGTTGAAGATTTTCAATTTTAAAAACCTCTTGCGTTGCCATTCTTTCACCTTTGTAAAACACTTCACCTTCACCAATTAAAACCAAAGCTAAATGAGCTAGTTGTACTAAATCTCCACTGGCTCCTACCCCACCATGTTCAAAAATTAAGGGTGTAATATCGCGGTTTATAAATTCTTTCATTAAATGAATAACCGATGGATGAACACCTGAATTCCCTAATGAAAGTGTATTTAGTCTGGCTAAAATAGCTGATTTTACAAAGAATGGATTTAATGGTTTTCCCGTTCCTGAGGAATGGCTTCTAATCAAATTATATTGTAATTGAATTTGATCTTCTTTTTTAATACGGTATTGAGCCATTGGACCAAAGCCAGTATTTACGCCATAAATCACTTTATTTTGAGCAAACTCTTTTAAAAAACTATAACTTTCTTTTACTCTTTCTAAAAC